>Ga0116223_10005806_pt1 | contig 10281 bp, 10 predicted proteins | sample Sb_taG_3_FD_90092 | JGI IMG/M metagenome (GOLD analysis project Ga0116223, IMG submission 90092) | Peat soil microbial communities from Weissenstadt, Germany - Sb_50d_a_PC metaG | ecosystem: Environmental > Terrestrial > Soil > Wetlands > Peat | place: Germany: Weissenstadt | collected 2010-09-21 | reverse complement strand
CATCGATCTCAGCTTTGGTCTGCCGGGACCGCCAACCACCGGGTCGTTGCGTGGCTCGTCTTGTCTGCATTGAGGTACCGGGCATACTCCCGAGCGCGTCCTTCCGAGCCCGTCCGGAGGGCCCGTGCGAGCCTGTTCCCTTCGCTGTCGAACAGCGCCACTTCCCAAGCCTCTTCAATCATGGGCATAGTCTTTTCCCCCGAATGCTCCCCATCCGTTACTTTGTCTAAGGAGCGTGTCTAGAAACTCAATTTTCGGACCAGTCGGCGGGTCATGAGATGGACCATCGACCACTTGACCATCGCCTCGCCGCTCGCCGTGGCCCCCTCGTAATCCTTGCTCAACCGTCGACTGCGGCCCAGCCACCCGAACGTCCGCTCCACCACTCACCGGTGCGGCAGTACCTGGAACCCCCGAGCCCCGTCCGCCCGCGGTCGGCCGGCTGAACCGGTGCCGGACGGCCTCCAACACCAGCTTCGCCCCGTCGCGGTCCTGGATGTCGGCCGGGTGGACGACGACGGCGAGGATCAGGCCGAGCGCGTTGACCAAGAGGTGTCGCTTGCGGCCGTTGACCTTCTTACCGCTGTCGTAGCCGTGCGGCCCCCCCCTTTCGGTCGTCTTGACCGACTGGCTGTCGAGGACGGCGACGGTGGGCGGCCGCTGCTTGCCCTCGGCCCGCCGCAGATCGCCCCGCAACTCGTCGTGCAGGCGGTCGAGCGTGCCGTCCTTCCTCCAGGTCATGAAGTACCAGTAGACCGTCTTCCAGGGGGGGCAGGTCGTGGGGGAGCATCCGCCACTGGCAGCCGGTGCGGACGACGTAGAGCAAGGCGTTGATGATCTCCCGGCGGTCGTACTGGGCCGGCCGGCCGCCCGGCTCGGGGGCGGGGATGAATCGCGAGACCTGGGACCACTGGGCCTCGGTCAGGTCGGTCAGGTAGGGCTTGCGAGCGTCCATACGCTAAAGCTAGGTGCGGACCGACAGCGCATCGTTTCGTTTCAGGCGTTGCAGTCGGACGGGGGGCTTGGATTCGCGGCACCGCGTGGGCTCCTTCGCACAGGGTGAAGAGGTTGGGGCCGGGCCCGGGGAAACCCCGTCGGTCCCCATCGCCCGGCCGTTCGTGGGGCGTTTACGGCGGTCACTCCTCAACCAGGAAGTGCCGGGCAATCCCGGGCCTGTACCATGCGGTTGCCCCATCATCCCAACGAATCTGTAGCTGCTCGACGTAGCAGCCCGCGTCATCGTCGTCGAATCCCCTGAAATCGACGACAGACCCAACCTTGCCGCAGTCCGGCGAGAACGTGACGGCCGGGTCGCGGTAATGCTTGTGGTTGGTCGTGTGGTCGTGCGGGCACTGGACACGGGTCCCCATCGGCACATACTGGAGCCAGGTTGGGTAGTCGCAGTGCCGAAAAAGTCCCCACAGGGTCTTCTTTGCCTTTGTTGCGTTCATGGGTCGCCTCCTTCGTCCGTGGTGAAGAGGTCAGGGCCGGGCCCTCGAGGGGATGGCGCCGGCCGGTGTCGTTTGACGGGGCTCAGGGGCTCAGGCGGTCATCTTGAACGCCAGTCGCCGGCCGCCGAGCGTGAAGGCATGCCAACCGGGGCCGGGGTCCTGGTCATCGGCAAGCTCCCGAATGTCCAACTCTCCGAGCTGATCCGGGGAGAGGCGGAGAACGAACGATTTCCTTTCCATCGTGTGCGGTTCCTTGCTTGTGGTGGGGCGGAAGTGGCCGGGCCCGATGGAATCCTCCATCACGTTGCCCGGGGCTCGTCTGGACGGGTTTACGGTGACCGGTGGGACTGCTCCATCATCATAACCTTTTCGGCGCCGCGCTCTGCCGCTCGTTCCGCAGTGTCGTACCAACCCGGATTATTCACGACACTTGTCGGAGGTGTCGGAACCGATTGCGATGCCTGCGGTTCGGTTGATGTTAAACTGGGTCGCTGTTTGGGCAAGATCGGCGACAAGCAGACAATGGCCAAGAGCTTGCGTCGATCAGCTAAGGAATTAGTGGGGTTTCGATAGCAACGGAGAAAAAAACAACGAACTTGGCCCGAGGGCCCGGTTTCACGGCGTTTCGCCTTCTCGAAACCCGTCTTCGATGGGCTGATTCGAGAACTTGCATTCGAGAGTGGTTATCGAGAACCGAGAGCCCGCAAAATCGCGTGGTCTCTCCCGAAGGTCTTGGAACTTCTCGATTACCATCGGACACTGGTGGCGAATTCCCGTGGGACGTCGATCGGCCCGAGTCTGGGCAAAGTGGGCAAGAGTGCGAAGGGGAAATCGGCTGCCCTCACCGTCTCAACCGAATTCGCCACCAGTGTCAATGTTGGGTTTACTCCAATTTATATACTACATGACACAACCCAATAATCTGACAAGCGCCACCTCGTCCGTGGTCGAAGCCGCGCGCGAGCTTGGTCATCGGGACCGCTTGAAGCGTGATGCATGGGCTTCTTAGCTCGCCCAGCTGGCCTTGCTCGCCACAACAACCGGGCTGTCGAAACACGCGCAAGCTTGAATCGCCCCTGCCCGAGGTGGCCGCAATGGTCGAAGTGAATGGCACCGACTCCGGGACCATTTGGGAGTTCTGGTCCTTTGATGATCTGCGGTTGAGTGAGCCTCAGCCGATCCATAGCCCCTCGACGCGAACCTGATATCCCGTAGGCGTGCGGTTGAGGTAGTTCAGGAGACCGCTGTGCCTCCACTGGAGCATGCACATGCGGGGCTGGAAGAAGTAGCGCATGCCAATCTTGAGCTCGGAGCGGGTCTCGGTCACCATGCCCTCGTAACCTTCGGCGATGTAGTAGCCGAGGTCCTTGAACCCCTCCTGGCGGGGCCTGAGCGGACCGGTGACGCACCAGACAATGACTCCGGTCCGTCGGTCGACATTCACCGCCACGCCGCAGTGGGTAACGGGGCAACCACACGACATACCCAGGGGGCGGCCGATGAGGGTTTCGCCTACCCGGATGTCCATCTCGCGAGTCAGCATGGGATTGTGCGGGATGATGATCTCGCGCGGGCCTGGGTCTTCGGGAAAGTGCTCGAGGTAAAAGTCGAATTCTCGGCCCAGAGAGTCCTTCCAGGCCGTTCGCGTCTGGGCGGGATTGCCGCGATCAGCTGTTGTGCATGAAGCGCATGCCGAGTTCAAACGAGGATGATCGACGACCGCGGTCTGCGTCGAGACCCGTTCAGGCGCAAGGTGGATGCAACGCTCCAGAAGATCGGGGTTGGTGTCGAGGTGGGCCGCCATCTCCTCGCAACGCCGGTAACCGCAGAAGCCGCAATTCAGACCTGGCAGATCGACCCGGATCCTCGTGCCCCTCGCCTCGTCTTGGTTTATCATGACTCGATGACCCTTTGCTAGGACTTGAAAGTACGCGTCAAATTCAACGAGAGATGAGGAGCCTGCGCTCGCGTGGAAACAGGACGTAGAGACCTGACCAGTGGCGGCAAGACTTCCAGAAACCGATCAACCTCGGCCGCTGTGTTGAAACGGCTCAGTGTGACTCGCAGAGAACCGCGCGCCTTCAGCGCGTCGAATCCCATCGCGAGCATGACATAAGAAGGCTCGCTTGCGTGAGGCGCGCTGCATGCGCTGCCCGACGAGACGGCGAAACCCAGCTCGTCGAGCGCCAGGAGCAGCTTGATTGCCTCGCCTTCCTGACCCGCGAAGCCCAGGCAGAGATGTCCGGGCAGGCGGCGATGGCGATGACCGATCAGATAGGCACCCGGGATGTGCGTGGCGATGGTCTCGATCAGGCGATCCCGGAGTGCGACGAGATGGACGGCCTCCGCGGACATCTCGGACCCGGCGATCTCGGCGGCGCGACCCAGGCCGACCAGACCAGCCACGAACTCGGTCGCCGACCGCAACCCTTGCTCCTGTCCTCCGCCATGCACGAGCGGTTCCAGCTTCAGACCCGAGCGCACGTACAGTGCCCCGACACCCTGGGGGCCGTGCAGCTTGTGTGCGGAGATCGACAGCAGGTCAAACGGCTGAGCGCGGAGGTCGAAAGGCAGCTTTCCAGCGGCCTGCACCGCATCGGTATGAAACAGGGCGCCGTTCTCTCGCGCGATCCGCGCCAGCTCCGCGATCGGTTGAACGACACCGGTGACGTTGTTCGCGGCCATGATCGACACCAGCCGCGTCACTGGCCGCATGGCGTTCCGCAGCGCCAGTGGCGAGACGATCCCGTCTTCCCCGCAGGGAAGATAGGTGACCTCAGTGCCGTGCCTCTCGAGGTAGCGGCAGGTCTCGAGCACCGCGGGATGTTCGATCTGGCTTGTCACCACGTGGCATGGTCTACCGGGAGAGGCCTGAACCGTGCCCACGAGTGCCAGGTTGTCGGCCTCGGTGCCGCTGGCCGTGAACACGATCTCGCCCGGATCCACATTCAGCAGGGCGGCCACTTGCCGGCGCGACTCATCAACGGCCTGACGCGCCTGACGCCCCATTGCGTGCAGGCTGGACGCATTTCCGAAGGTCTCGCCCAGCCAGGGCCGCATCGCCTCTGCCACCCGGGGGTCAAGCGGAGTCGTCGCGGCGTTGTCCAGATAAACCTGCGCGGCCATCTCATTCACCCCGGTAGAAGACCTGATTCTCGAGCGGACGCACAACGCCGAAGTGAGACTGCCAGCCGATCTCCTTCTTCCCCACACAGATGGTGCAGGTTCCGACCGGAGGATTCCCGCGCAGGAAGAGGCTGTCGTGATGGCCCGAGGCGTCGAAGTCGATTTCGGGTGCATCCGCGATCTGGGTTACCAGTGGGTCGATGCCGATCCCGTGCAGGGCGTTGACTTCGCGAATCTTCACTTCAGGAGCCACATCCTGGATCCGGGCTCGAAACACCTCCCGTTCAGCCTGCGAGACGCGGTCGATCTTGGTCACCACGGCGATGTCGGCCAGCGAAAGCATCGGCCCCACCTTGAGGGGCAGGTTCATGCCGCTTGTCGCCTCCAGCACGACGAGGCCCAGGCCGCCGTCGACATAGGGCGAACATCGCAAGCAAAGACCTGCGGTATCGACGAGCAGCACGTCGCAACTCGCCTTGTGTGCCCACTGGAGCGCATCGCCCAGCACCATCACGTTGCAATGGTCGGGACAGAGTTCGCCGGAATACACCTTGCGCGCCGGAATGCCGAACTCGCGCGCCATCAGGACGTCTTCCTCGGCGAACTGCACGTCGATCTTCAAGAAGCCCACCCCAAGGCCGTCGTCCAGGAGCTTTCGGGTGATGTGACGCAGCACGGAGGTCTTGCCCGTGGTGGCCGGTCCAGCACAGATCGCCAGCTTCATACGACTTCCTCCAGTTCGTGCTCGCTCAACTGCAACCCCTGACGGAGTTTTTCACGCAGCCGCGAGAGCGTATCGTCCAGCTTGCTCACCTTGATCGACAGCCGCCTCTCGACCTCGCCCGTGTGCAAGAGCCGCGTCACCCGACCCCCTTGCATCACGATCCGAAAGTCCGAGAGCAAGGCGATTCGCGGGTCATGGGTGACGAAGATGAAGATCTTGCGATGCTGCCGCAGCAGTTCGAGGGCACGGGTACGATGGATGCCCGCGTTCTCCACCTCGTCAAGGAGCACGATCGGTGTATTGCAGATGATTGCGGCGTCGGCGATCAGGAGAGCCCGTGTCTGGCCGCCGGAAAGCTCGGTCATCCTTGTCTCGGTGGCCACCGGCTCCCCGGTCAACTGATTGGCGAAGGCCAGCGTGCGCCCGATCGCGTCTTCCACGGCCCGGTGATCACTGCTCCGGATCCGCGCGTGCGTTGTCAGGAACTCGCCTACCGGCAGATCCGAAAGAAAACTGGTGTGCTGCGTGATCAGCGCGATCGGATTGTGCGCCGGGTCGTCGCGGTACTCGGCCGGCGGACGCCTGCCGTTGATGAGCACCTTCCGCCCCGTCGGTGTGTTCGCGTGAGCAAAGAGCTCCAGGTCGTTGATCAACGTGGTCTTGCCCGAGCCGGTCGGCCCCACGACACTGACCACGTCGCCCATTCTGAGATCGATGCGATCCACGGGCTCAGGAGTTCCGTCCTTGCCACGCCCACCCAGGATTGTGATCGATTCAATCACGAATTTCTCCTCTTGGACTTTATGATTGTATCTTGAAATGTGTGTGCCTTGCCTGGGATACGCCGTGCTCTCTCGGCTGCTTGCTTTTTCCACACATCGACGTGGAAGTCACAATGTTCCGACGGCTAGCGAGATTCTGAGTTCGCCTCTTGCCACCGAATCAGACCGACTCGCCAGGAGGTTCAAACCGAACACTCGCCTCTCTCATTGCCCGCAACGCTGGCTTCCGAACGATTCATCCTCTCGCTCCAAGTCTCCCGGGACGCGAAGGAGGAACCCTCTGTTTGCAGTTCTTCCTCATCGTGGAGACGAGGTGATTACTGCTGGCAGAGTCACACCTGTTGCGTGTAATCACAGCGACGTCGCATGAAAGAGTGCAGAGGCAAGCTCGGCACATCGGATAGGGGTGGCAAGCTCGGCACATCGGATAGGGGTGGAATCCGTCTCCCACCGCGGTGCCGAGTGTCGAGTCGGCACACGAGAAATGAGTTAGAGCAAGAGGAATGCCGTGACCTTAGCATCGGGGCGGGAACTCATCCTTCGACGATGATCACCTGTAAAAACGCCTGTAAGTGGATCAGCTCGAGCGCGAGTTTTCTTGAAATGCCAGCCTCGCCGGCAGACTCAGCCTGTGATATAACACGGACACGCTGTGATATTTCCTGGTATAGCCGTGGTATTTCATGGGTCAGAGCGCCGATGATGGACCATTCCAGTCCGTTAAGGCTTCGACCCCTGACGCACGTAGGCGTAGAGGGTTGGCTTGGAGATGCCAAGCGTGCGGCAGATCTCTTCCACTGTGTGCTTTCGCTGTGCGTAAAGGTCGCGAGCCAACGCACGCTGCTGGGCATTGAGGCTCTTGGGTCTCCCGCCCTTCCTGCCCCTTGCCCACGCCGCTTCGAGCCCAGCCTTGGTCCGCTCTTGGATGAGATTGCGCTCGAACTCGGCGAGAGCCCCGAAGATGTGGAAGACAAGCTTCCCGCCGGGGGACGTGGTGTCGATATTCTCTTGAAGGCTTTGAAAGCCGATGCGCGCTTGTTCGAGTTCGGTCATGAGCTCGATGAGATGTTTCAAGGAGCGGCCCAAGCGATCCAGTCGCCAGACGACCAGCACATCCCCCTTCCTCAAAAGCTCCCGCACCTGGTCGAGCCCGGAGCGTTGCGTCTTCTTGCCGCTGGCGATATCGGGGTTCCGCTAGCAGCGGAGCAAAATTCAACGCTCTGGCGTCCAGTTTTCTGAACAGCGGAGCGTCGCGGCTGGTCGCGAGACAGGCCCCGGTGTGTCTCAGTTAACGTCCGTTAAACGAGACTCGCGAGTATTAATTCTTTCGTTGTTCAGGAAGGAGCGGAGAGCGGAGCGGAGGGTCCGATAGTTGGCCTTCATGTCCGACTAACCCCCCGCTAGACTTGTAAGCGAAGTTATCGAGAGGCCGGGCCCGCCGATGCTGTCGAGCCTATGGGGGTGGTACCGGGGCATCACAACGGGGCGTCGGAGCGGCGGACAACATGACCAACGCGGGACGGGGAGACGATACGGCCTCCGACAAGCGTGACTGGCTCCAAATCACCCTCTCCTCCATCGGCGATGGTGTCATCGGCGCCGATGCGGAGGGCCGCGTGAACTACCTCAATCCCGTCGCCGAGACGCTGACCGGATGGTCGCTCGCCGACGCGGCCGGGAAAGAGGTCGAGCAGGTCTTTCGCATCATCCGCGAGGTGACGCGAAAGCCGGTCGAACAGCCGGTCAGGAAGGTTATCGAGCGAGGGCTGACCGTCGGGCTCGGGAATCACACCCTGCTCATCGCGAGGGACGGCAGTGAGCGGCCCATCGACGATAGTGCCGCCGCCATCAAGGATGCCCGGGGCAACGTCGTGGGGGTCGTCCTCATCTTTCGGGATATCACGGAACGGAGGGAGGCCGAGCATCGTCTCGAGTGGTCGAAGGAATACGCCGAGAGCATCGTCGCGACGGTGCGGGAGCCGATGCTCGTCCTCGACGCAAGATTACGCGTCCAGTCGGCGAACCGTTCTTTCTATCGGACCTTCCAGGTCGACGCCGCCAAGACGGAGGGCCGATTCATCTACGACCTCGGGGACGGGCAGTGGGACATCCCGGCCTTGAGGAAGCTGCTCGAGGAAATCGTGCCCCGGGACAGCGCGTTCGATGATTTCGAGGTGGAGCACGATTTCGAGCATATCGGCCGCAAGACGATGCTCCTGAACGCCCGCCGCCTTCCCCCCAAAGGGAACCACGAGCTGGTGCTCCTCGCCATCGAGGACATTACCGACCGCAAGCGGATGGCCCGCGAGTTGAAGTCTTCAGAGGTTCGCTACCGGCGGCTCTTCGAGGCCACCCACGATGGGATACTCCTTGTCAACCCCGACACGCAAAGAATCACGGACGCGAATCCGTTCATGGTCGGGTTGCTGGGCTATCCCCGGGACGAACTCGTGGGCAAGGAACTCTGGGAAATCGGCCTGCTCCGCGACCAGGAGGTGAACAGGGAGGCGTTCCGCTCCTTGAAGGAGACCGGCTCCATCCGCTACGAAGACCTGCCGCTCAGGTCGAAAGACGGGAAGCAATGCGAGGTGGAGTTCGTCAGCAACGTTTACAAGGAAGACGACCGAAACGTCATCCAGTGCAACATCCGCGATATCACCGACCGCATGCGGATGGAGGAAGAACGCAAGCGACACCAACAGGCCACCGAAGCGTCACGAGATAGGGCCGAGGCGAATGAAGCCCAGCTCGCCGCCGCCGACCTTCGCAAGAACGAGTTCCTCGCCATGCTCGCCCACGAGCTCAGGAACCCGCTCGCCGCCGTCCAAAACGCCGTCGCCGTCGCCACCCGCTCGGGCACCAAGGAGGCCCTCGAATGGTGCAAGGACGTCACCGCCCGGCAGGTCGGCAACTTCGCCCACCTCATCAACGACCTGTTGGACGTCTCCCGCATCACTCAGGGAAAGATTCACCTTCAGAAGGCACTCATCGACGCGACCCCCGTCCTCCACTGCGCCGTCGAGGCCGTGAGGCCGGTCGTCGAGGAGCGGAAGCACGAACTCCTGCTCACGTTCACGTCCATTGACCTGAGGCTCGATGCCGACGCGACGCGGGTCGAGCAGATTCTCGTCAATCTCCTGAGCAATGCCGCCAAATACACGCCGTTGGGGGGACGCATCCAGCTCATCGCGGGAGTCGAGGGGAACGAGGTCGTCTTTCGAGTGCGGGACAACGGGGTCGGCATCCCTCCCGAGTTGCTCCCACGGATGTTTGAACTCTTTGCCCAGGGGGACCGCTCCCTCGCCCGCTCGGAAGGAGGGCTCGGAATCGGGCTCACGCTCGTCCGGTCGCTCGCCGAGCTGCACGGCGGCACCGTCACCGCGACGAGCGGTGGGACCGGCACGGGGAGCGAGTTCGTCGTCCGGCTCCCCGCCGCTCAAGGACTGGCCCCGGCCGCGGCCGTCCCGGCGGAAGGACCCGCGGGGTCGCCCGTTCGACGCCTACGGGTGCTCGTCGTCGAGGACAGAGTGGACACGGCGAACGGGATGGCCCAACTCCTGAAGCTCGAGGGCGACGATGCGTGGATTGCCCACAGCGGCGAGGAGGCGCTCATCGCCGCCCGCGAGCACCGACCGGAGGTGATGCTCCTCGATATCGGGCTCCCCGGGATGGATGGCTATGAACTGGCGTCGAGGCTCCGGCAGGAGGAGTGCGGCAAGGACACGGTCCTGATTGCTCTCACCGGTTACGGAGACGAGCAGGCACTTCGACGCTCCGAGGAGGCGGGTATTAACCACCACCTTGTCAAGCCAGTAGACTTCGACGCGTTGCTCGCCCTGATAAATCAACTTCATGTCGTTATGTGACCTGAGTCTCGAAAATGGCCGTTTGATGAGACCCGCCGAGTGCCAACGCGTCGGACACCCCGGCGAGCCGATCCGTGTCTCGCAAACTGGTCTCGAATTCAAGGTCTCACGACTGGCCCGCGCTCCGGGAATTTGTGAGACTGGCCCCGCGGGGATCGGGAAGACGCGCGCGGCCCCAGCATGGCCATTCGTCCTCGGCCCGAGCAATGCCGAGCCTGGGCCGAACAGGTGGGATTCCGCTTGGCTGGACCAGAGTTGATTGACCTCCCCCCGTACCACTACGGCATGGTGATGTCGCGGCCTCAAGCCGAAACCGAGACGATGGAGATCGT
>Ga0116223_10005802_pt1 | contig 10286 bp, 4 predicted proteins | sample Sb_taG_3_FD_90092 | JGI IMG/M metagenome (GOLD analysis project Ga0116223, IMG submission 90092) | Peat soil microbial communities from Weissenstadt, Germany - Sb_50d_a_PC metaG | ecosystem: Environmental > Terrestrial > Soil > Wetlands > Peat | place: Germany: Weissenstadt | collected 2010-09-21 | reverse complement strand
GTGCGTGAGTTGCCGAAGCGCGCCGTTGTCGAAGGCGTAAATTTCGTTGTGCTTGGTATCCCCGCCGGTCATTACCACCGCGCATCCGCCCGCATGATGCCGCTGTCCCAGCACGATTGGTTTCGCGAACAGCGGCTCGGCGTGGCCGCCGCTGACCGGAATCCGCGCCCCATACACCGACATATCGTCGGCCACCGTCAGGAAAATCGATTTCCCGTCGTCGCTCCACGACGGAGCCCCGACACCACGATCCAGTTCCTGCGCGGCTGCAACCAGCGTCGGTTTGGACGATCCGTCCGCCGGCACGATCGCCAGGTGCTCCTGGCTGTAGGCGCCCCATTTCTTTTCTTCGCCCAGCAGAAACGCGAGCCATTTTCCATCGTGACTCCACTCCACGCGCCCGCCGCGCCCTCCGCCGCCCGCGCCGATCTCGCTAACTTCCGTCAGCGCCTTCTCCGTCGCGCCGGCTTTCGCTTCCGCCACGTACACCTGCCCCGACGGGATGCGATCCGGGTCCGCGCGATGATTGCTCGTGAAGGCGATCCATTTCCCATCGGGCGACCACGACGGTCCCCCTTCGTCCCACGTCTTCTGCGTGGTCAACCGCTCCAGCTTCTTGGCGGCGATGTCGAAAATGTAGATGTAGCTGTGCCGCCCGGACAGCAGGTAGCCCTGCACGTCCTGCTTGAACTTGTAGCGATCGATCACGATCGGCTTGGGCGCCGGGCCGCCGCGTCCTCCACGTCCGCCGGCGTTCGCTGCGGGTGCCGGTGCGGGCGCGCCGCCTTCGGGATTCTCGGGAGCATCCGGGTCGGGATCGCCGATCACCAGCGCCAGCCTCTTCGAATCCGGCGACCATTCATAGCTCGCCAGGCGCCCCTTCGTATCGGTGAGTTGCAGCGCCTCGCCGCCGCCCAGCGGCAAAAGCCAGACCTGCGTGCCGCGCGCCGGCCCCGGCCGCGACGACGTGAAGGCCAGATACTTCCCATCCGGACTCCAGCGCGGCGCGCCTTCGCTCTGCTCGCTCGAAGTCACCTGGCGGTTGCCCGATCCGTCGTAGTTGATCATCCAGATGTGGGCGTTGCCGTTGCGGTCCTCCTTTACGTCGACCTGCGACATGGAGTAGGCCACGGTCTTCCCATCCGTGGAGCACTGCGGATCGTTGAGGTTCTTCATCCGCGCAATATCGTCGAGCTTGAAGGGGTGGCGGGTCTGGGCCGGCAACGCGGCCACCGCGGCCAGGGACACAAGGAGCAGGCGGTTCAGCAACATGCATCTTAGTCTACACCCCGGCGCACTGCGGTAACGCCGGCGGTCTTGCCGCCGGCCCGCCGCCCGCCCCACTCACTCGACCGACCACGTCCCCATCGCCTGCCAGTCCGTATTGTTGCCGCCCGCCGCGTCCCGGCCCGCCACGTATAGAATCCGATTCCCAGTGAAGCCTGCCTGGAACGTAACATTCAACGTCAGCGTCAGCCCGTTGCCGCCCATCGCAGCCGACGAACCGACCCCGCTCACGCTGCATTGGCCGTTCTGGATCGTACCCGCGCCGCCGTTCAGCACCATGCTTCCCGCAAACGGTCCCCCTGCGTCACCGGAATTGTCCACCAGCAGCAGGGAATTACTCGCCGCCGCGTACGCCAGGTAACATGCTCCCCGCCCATCGAGGTACCGGTTCACCAGCAGGTTCACGACTCCGAGATCCGCCGCCCCCTTGCTGTCCGTCAAGCTGAGAGTCAATGTCTGCGCCGTCCCCGCCGGCATCGCGGCCCGCCCCGGATTCGCCCCTCCGATCGCGATCGTGCCCGCCGCACCCTCCCACGAACACCACACTCCCATCGCCTGCCAGTCCGTGTTGTTTCCGGCCGTGTCCCGTGCCGCCAGGTATTGAATCCGATTCCCCACAAACCCCGTTCGGAACATAATCTCGAGCGTCAGCGACAACGTGGTGCCGCTGCCCGTGGCCGCGCTCAGGCTCACCGCGCACTGGCTGTTCTGGATCGCCGTCCCCGCATTCCCCGTGGTCACCGACCCCGCCCACGGCCCGCCCGCATCGCCCCCGTCGTCCACCAGCACCAGCGTGCTCGTCGCCACCACGTACGCCAGGTAGCACGCGTGCCGCCCGTCCAGCGAACCGTTGATCAATACGTTCACCACCGAGAGATTCTGATACCCCGACGGATGCGAAAACTGGAACGTGAAGTTCTGGCTGCCGCCGCTCCCCCATGCCGGCTGAGTCCCCACCACGCTCGGAGCCAGTGTGCTCGCCGCGAAATTCGCCGTCACACTGTGGGGAGCGTCCATCGTGATGGGCTGCGGGTTGGCCGTGCCCGACACGTCCCCGCTCCAGTTCGTGAATTGGAAGCCCGCGTTCGCCGCGGCCGTCAACTGCACCGGCGCGCCGCTGTTGTAGTATCCGCTGGCGGCCGCCGATCCGGCCGTCACGCTGCCCCCGTTCGCAGGCGAGTCGCTCGCGGTGAGCAGGTATTGCGTGGTGAAGCTCGCCAGCAAACTCGCCGGCCCCGAGGGCGCCGTCACCGTATGCGAGAGCGCGCCGCTATCGTTCCAGTTGGCAAACACGTATCGCGTGCCGGTGGCGCCCGGTTGCGGCGTCGAGGTCGCGATCGTGTGGGTGCTGCCCGCTGACCAGGGGAAGTTCGCCGGAGCCGTGTACGCCGCGTTGTCCACCGTCAGGGATAGCCCGGCCGGTGAGGTATCCACGGTCACACCGGTCGCCTGGCCGAACGCCGCGGTCTCTTGAATCGGTCCGTCCATCGTAATCGTGTCCGGACTGGCCGTCCCTGAATACGAGCCCGATCCAGTGCCCGTCCAACCCGTGAACACATAGCCGGCATTGGCCGTTGCCGTTATCGGTACGCTCGAACAGGCGTTGTAATATCCGCCCGGCGGCGACGCACTCCCGCCGCTGCCGGCCGTCATGGTCAGCAGGTATTGCGTGGTGAAACTGGCGACGTAGCCCGTCGCCGACGCAGTCGCCGTCACCGTGTGCGTCTGCCCGCCGCCGTCGCTCCAGCTTGCAAACACATATTGCGTGCCGGTCGCGCCCGCTTCGGGCGACGCCGTCGCGATCGTGTGCGTGCTGCCCGTCGTCCAGTTGAAGGCCGCCGGAGCCGTGTACGTCTTACCGTCTACGGTGATCGAGAGCCCGGTGGGAGCCGTATCCACGGTCACACCGTTGGTCGTCGCGAACGCTGCCGTCTCTTGAATCGGGCCGTTGATCGTGACCAGGCAGGGGTTGCCCGCGCCGGAGCACGCACCCGATCCTGTGCCCGTCCAGCCGGTAAAGACGTACCCGGAGTTAGGTGTCGCCGAGATCGATTCGGTCAGCCCCAGGGTGTAGTATCCGCTGGGCGGCGAGACACTCCCGCCCGCCCCCGCCGTCATCGTCAAGAGGTATTGAGTCGTGAAGTAGGCGACATAGGTCGTCGCCGTGTTCGGCGCGGTCACCGTGTGCGATAGATCGCCCGAGTCACTCCATCCGGAAAAGACATACTGCGTCCCGGACGCGCCCGCTTGCGGCGAGGAGATTGCGATCGTGTGCGTGCTGCCGGGTGTCCAGTTGAGGTTCGCCGGCGCCGTGTACGCCGTACTGTCCACGGTAATGGGAAGGCCGGCGGGAGATGTGTCCACAGTGATACTGACAGTCGTGGCCGGGGCGAATGTAGCGTTCTCTCCAATGGGGCCGTTCATCGTCACGGTGGCAGGGTTGGCCGTACCGGTGTATGCGCCGGGCATACTACCCGCCCAGCCGATGAACTTCAAGCCGGGATTTGGGGTCGCCAGGATCGACACGGTCGAGCCCGCATTGTAGTAGCCGTTTGGCGGCGAGAGACTCCCGAGTGGGTTCGGCGGTTCACATATGACCCAACCTGTGCAGAGAGTCAGCCGGTATTGCATGGTGAAGCCCGCGACATAGCTCGTGGCCGTAGACGGTACCGTCACGGTATGCGTTTGCCCACCGCCGTCGCTCCAGTTCGCAAAGCCGTACTGAGTGGTACCAGACGTGCCCGCTTGCGGTGAGGACGTCGCGATCGTGTGCGTGCCGCCCGGCGCCCAACTGAAGATCGCCGGAGCCGTGTACGCCGCATTGTCCACAAGGATAGAGAGCCCCGTCGGAGAGGTATCGACGGTCACGTTGACATTGCCAGGCTGATTGAATGCCCCTGCCTCCTGAATGGGGCCGTTCATCGTAACCGTGCATGGGTTGGCTGCGCCGGAGCAGGAGCCCAAACCTGCCCCCGTCCAGCCGGCAAATACATACCCGGAGCTGGGTGTCGCCGAGATCGATACGCCCGCAGTTGCGTTGTAATATCCGCCGGGCGGAGAGACACCCCCGCCCATGCCCGCCGTCATGGTCAACAGGTATTGCGTGCTGAAGCTCGCGACGTAGCTCGTCGACGCCAATGGCACTGTCACGGTATGCGTTAGCCCTCCCCCGTCGCTCCAGTTCGCAAAGACGTACTGCGTGCCCGCTGCGCCCGCCTGCGGCGAGGACGTCGCGATTGAGTGCGTGGTGTTCGAAACCCAGGTGAAGGTCTTCGGAGCCGTGTAGGTCGAGCCGTCCACAATGACGAAGAGCCCTGTAGGAGCGGTATCAACGGTTACACTGACGTTAGAGGCTGGAACGAACGTGGCCGTTTCCTGAATCGGACTGTTTATCGTGACCGTGCAGGGGTTGGCGGAACTGGAGCACGAGCCCGTTCCAGTGCCAAGCCAGCCGGCGAAGGTATAGCCGGGGTTGGGTATTGCGTAGATCAGGAAGGTCGAGCCCGCATCCCAGAACAAGCCGGGCGAGACGCTTCCGCCCGGGCCCGCCACCGTGGTCATTTGGTATTGCGTCGTGAAATTGGCCGTATAAGTGATATCCGAGGACGGCAATGTGACCGAATGCTCTGCCGCCCCGCCGTCGCTCCAGTTCGCAAAGACATACTGTGTGCCGGCCGCTCCGGCTTGCGGCGAGGTAGTGATGATCTCATGTGACGTGCCTGGGGGCCACTGGAACGACCCGCCCTGATACGTGTATAGCCCGTCTATGAGATGCACTTCTAAGCCCGAGGGTGAGGTGTCAATCGTCATAGTCACGAGCGGCCCCGGGACGTTAGTCAGAGAAAAGGTGGCCGGGCCAGCCCAATTCGCATGGTCGGTCGTTGCATATGCCGTGACAATGGCTGTTCCTGCGGTCGCGCCGGCAATCACGTCTGAGACCGTGACTGTTCCATCCGTGCCTGAGTTGGTCTCACAGAATATTGAGCTTATTACGGGGCACCATCCCGCCGTCCAGGATACGGTCGCAGGAGTGGACGGGCTGTAGAAATCGACCCATGCGGCTATGGGATTTCCGTAAGCGTCCGTAACCAGGGCCTGCAAAGGCGAAGAAAAGAACGATCGGAATGCCGCACTCTGCGGCGTCCCTCCCATCGCTGTGATGTTCGCTGGCGGCCCCGCCGTATTCGTCTCCTGGAAATATACCGTGGAGGTCCCATCTGTCGCGCTGACCTGATACGCCCCCGCCAACGTTCCCGCGCGCAGCGTCACTCCCCCGGAACTTGCCGGCACCGTGATCGAGGTTGCACACCCTGGATTGCAAAAAGCCGCATTCTGGAGGCTGGCCACCGTGAAGGTCACGCTGCAGTTACTGCCGCAGGCACTGCCAACCTGCACCTGTAATTGCTGGCTGAAATTGGTGGAGACGTTGGCACTCTGGCCGTTACCGCCCATAATACTGAGTTGGCCGAAGAGGGAAACGGCCCCGCCGAGCGCCAGGATGACCAGGCGCGCCGCGCCAATCCGGAGCGGTCGCATGAGACGTGCACCGATTCTAGCGCGAAGTAATCAGGATATCAAGCTATGAAAGTACTGATTTATAACTTAGCAGCTCGAACTGCAGACATCGCCGTAAAAATGCGGCTCGCCGCGTACCCCACGACGAACAACACCACATTTCCGATCGCCCCGATCATGTAATCGTGCCACGGGAAGTTGAAATGCCCCAGGTCCAATATCCGCTTTTCACCCAATGTCAAGGTCGCCCACCCCGTGAACGCAATGCACGCCGCTATCCCCACGTACACGCCCTGCCGGTTCGCCCCCGGACCCAGGAACGCCAGCAGAAACAGCCCCGCCAGCCCGCCGCTCACGATCGCCGACGCCGAAAACCACAGCGACAGCGCCCCCGTCTGCGTGTGCGAGAGCACCAGCGCCGTCGCGATGCACAGCAGGCCGCACACCGTCACGATGTATTTCGCCACCCGCAGCCGCCGCAGATCTGTCGACTCCGGCCGCACCAGGCGATAGATGTCCTCCACCCCGACCGAACTGAACGCGTTCAAATCGCTCGAAAGCGCGCACATCGCCGACCCCATCAGCGCCGCCATCACCAGCCCCGAGACACCCGGGGGCAGGTGCGTGCTCAGAAAGTGCGGGAACACCTGGTCGCCCTTGGTAATGTAAGCCGGCAGCTTCTCGCCTGTCAGCTTGTAGAAGGTCCACGTGCACGTGCCGATCAGCATGAACAGCGTCCACACCGGCACCGCCAGCAGCGCGCCCATCGCCACGCCGCGCACCGCATCGCGATCCGACTTCGCCGAGAGATACCGCTGCACCAGCGTCTGGTCCGTGGTGTAGCGTTGCAGGTACCAGAAGAAACCGTAGATCACCAGCACCCAAACCGTGGGCTGCGAAAGATCGAACGCCGTGCTGCCGAAAGCGATCTTGTGGTTCTCCGCCGCCGCCCGAAACACCGCCGCCGGCCCGCCCGGCGGCAAAAAGAAAAGGTACCCCAGGCAGATGAAAATCCCGGTCCAGATGACCAGCCCTTGCACCACGTCGGTCCACACCACGGCCTCGAACCCGCCCTTCAACGTGTAGATCATGGTGAGCAGGCCGGAGATCAGAATCACCTGGTCCATATTCCAGCCGGTCATGCTGTTGATGGTGAGCGCGAGCAGGTAAAACACCAGCCCCATCTTGGAAAAGTGCGCCAGAGTGAACGCCACCGAGGCGTAAATGCGGGTGGGTTTGCCGAATCGCTTGCCGAAATATTCGAACGCGCTCATCCCCACCGTATGGCGGTAGAACGGGATGATGACCGTGCCCACCAGCGCCAGCACCACCACCAGCAGGAACCCAGGAATCAGCAGCGACCAGTTGCCGGCGTATGACGAGCCGGGAAACGCGATGAACGTCACGCTGGTAATCATGGCCGTGAGGAACGACATCCCCACCGCCCAGAACGGCACCGTGCGCTTGGCGGTGAAGTACCGCTCGGTCGAAGTCTGGCGGCGCGAAAATCGCAGCCCGATGCCGGTCAACCCGAGCACGTAGACGCAGATCACCGCGAAATCCAGCCAGCGCACGTTGGCCATGGTCGCATTGTGGCACAGACATTCCTGTCTGTGTTGCTGTTATAGGAGATCCCAACGGTAAAACGCCCGCGCGATAACCCTTCAACCCTGTGGTACAGTGGTCTTGGAGCGCACTTCGCACTTTGCGAAGTGTGGAGAGAACCAACTGATTGCACATCATTAGCCGGAAGAAGTTGCTGGAGGCGGCCAGGGAACACGGAGGCATCGATGCCCCACTGGACAGTTGGTATAGAACGGCGAAGTCAGCCCAATGGAAAAACCTTCAGGAGGTCCGGCAAACATACTCGTACGCCGATGGGGTCCCGGTCGGGGAGAGGGTATTCACGGTGTTCAACATCTCAGGGAACAGCTTTCGGTTGGTGACCGAGATCTACTACGATGACCAGACGATTCTCATCAGGCATGTATTGACACACGCCGAGTACGACAAAGGGGGATGGAAAAAATGAGCGCCGTTGCAGAAATTCAGAACGAGCGGGAATACGCCGAACTGCTCGCTGAAGTGCTCCCTCACGTAATCCATACCGAAGAAGAAAATGCGCGCTGCACCGCGGCCCTGGAAAAGCTTTTGGCTAAGAGAAATCGAACCCCTGAGGAATATCGGCTCACGGAGTTGCTCACGCTTCTGATCGAAGATTTCGAGGCAAAGCGATACTCGCTTCAGCCGGCCTCGCCGCTCGATATTTTGCGGCACCTGATGGAGTCGAATGGCCTTCGCCAAGTGGATTTGATAGGCGTGTTTGGGACAGCCAGCATCGTTTCTGAGGTCTTAAGCGGCAAGCGTGCCCTGGCGAAGTCGCACATTGCCAAACTGAGCCGGCGGTTTAATGTGTCAGCGCAACTGTTCCTTGGAGGCCGCTCGGCCTAAGGGGCCTGTCCCCACCGGAGCGCGGCGCACCTCACCTACCCCTTGTCTTCGTCCGTGATGGCCAGCGGAGGAACCGGAGTTCCCGGCTGCAACGGCGGTTTTCGCGTATGCCAACTCGTGGCGCGCTCGTAAGCCGCCGCCAGCGCCAGCACGCAACCCTCGGAGAATCGCGGACCCGCGATCATCAGCCCCACCGGCAGCCCCACGGAGTCGAAGCCGCAGGGCACCGAGATCGCGGGAATCCCGTACACGTTGAACTGTCCGGTATTTTCCAACTCCGGATTCCGCGGCTTATCGCTTTCCTCGCGCTTGATGGCGGCATCGATCTTGCGGGGTGTCCGGCGCCGCGTGGGCAGCACCACCAGGTCGAAGTCGGCGAAGGCATCGTCGATGGTTCGCCGCAACAGCTCCAGCTTCCATCGCCCGCGGATATAATCGGCGGCTTTCAGATTCCCGCCATTCTGCAAAGCGCGCCGCGTGGGGATCTGGTACCGTCCCGAAGCGTGCGCGTACAACTCTTCGTGGTAGGCGAAGCTCTCTCCCCCCAGGTTGATGTCGCGAATGGCGGGCAGCGAAACGTCCCTGGCGCCTTTCGTCATTTTGGCCAGCACCCCGATCGCTTCCTCCACCGCCTTCGCGACATCGGCGTCCAGCAGATCGAAGAACGGCGCGCGCGGGATGCCCAGACGAAACCCGGAAACCGGCTGCTTCATCGTCGCGGAGTAGTCTTCCCTGGCGTGTTCGACGGAGGCGATATCGAGCTTGTCGTAACCTGCCAGTGCGGTGAGCACCAGGGCGGCATCTTCCACGGTTCTCACCAGTGGTCCGCAGTGATCCAGCGAAACGCTGAGCGGGATGATGCCGCGAATCGATACCAGCCCGTAGGTTGGTTTCAGTCCGACCACTCCGCAGAAGGATGCCGGCGTGCGGATCGAGCCGCCCGTATCGGTGCCCAGCGCGCCGTAGCATAGATCCGCGGCCACCGCGGCGGCGGACCCGCCCGACGAGCCGCCCGGATTGCGGTCCAGCGCCCAGGGATTGCGCACCGGTCCGAAGTAGCTGGTGGCCGAGGTGCCGCCCATCGCGAACTCGTGAAGGTTGGTCTTCCCGATCAGCACGGCCCCGGCGGCTTTAAGCTTCAACACGACTTCCGCGTCGGCATCGGGAACGCGGTCGTCGAAAACCGCGCTCGCCGCGGTGGTGCGGATTCCCGCCGTGTCGATGTTGTCTTTGAGCGCGATCGGGATTCCGTGCAGCGGTCCGCGCAGCTTGCCGCCACGCTGCTCCGCCTCCAGTTCGCGGGCCTGCGCTAGAGCCTCGTCTCGCGTGACCGTGATGAAGCAGTTGAGCTTGGGATTGTAGGTATCGATCCGCGCCAGGCAGGCCTGGGTAAGCGCGGTGGGCGTAACGGTGCGTGCGCGAATCCGGGCGGCGGCTTCCGCCAGGCTCAGCGCCGCCAGATCCTCGGAGGATTGGGAGCGCGCCGCCAGCGCTCCGGCGAGTGAGAGAGTGAAGCCGCGTCGCGTAATGCCAGGCATAGAGCCATACTACACCGTTGGTGGGGCAGGCGCTTCCGCCTGCCAACTCTTCAGTGGGGCAGGATTTCAGCCGGCTTTCCAAGCCGGCTCGTTCTCTGCTTCCCCGGCGCGAACCACGCCAATGACACTAAACCCCTAACCTTCCCCTGGTGCCTTGGTAAATCTCGGCTCCTCGGTACCCTCCCGGTCAGATCACAACCCTTCGGTCATCAGTCCCCGCTTGACCTGTCGCCCCCCCACGCCAAAGAAACCCCTCGGCCACCCGCTTCCCGGCTCCCTCGGCGCGCGAACCACGCCCACGACAACAAGGCCCCAACCCGCCGCCGGTGCCCTGGTAAATCAATGGGCCCAGAATCTCCGCCTGGCTGCCCGGCATCCGATCGTCTCGCCCAAGCCCTCCCCGCTGTTCTGGTTCACCCGGTGCAAGAAGAATTATTCAACCTGGCCGATTGAGGCCCGCCGCCATCCGTCAGCTTGACCAATCCCGTGCGTCCT
>Ga0116223_10005796_pt1 | contig 10298 bp, 16 predicted proteins | sample Sb_taG_3_FD_90092 | JGI IMG/M metagenome (GOLD analysis project Ga0116223, IMG submission 90092) | Peat soil microbial communities from Weissenstadt, Germany - Sb_50d_a_PC metaG | ecosystem: Environmental > Terrestrial > Soil > Wetlands > Peat | place: Germany: Weissenstadt | collected 2010-09-21 | reverse complement strand
TTCCTGATCATCGGGCTGATCATGACAGCGCACGCGATCCTGACTCCGCTGCTGATGGTCATTGTGATGCTCACCGGCGATTTCCTCTCCATGTCATTGACAACGGACCATGTGCGGCCGTCCCCGATGCCGAATGCGTGGCACATCGGCAGTTTGACGATGGCCGGCGTCACATTGGGTGTCTGCCTGCTGGCCTTCTGCACCGGCGATCTGGCAGTCGGCAAATTTGCTATGAATCTCGGCACCGGAGCGCTGAGAACACTGGCCTTCGTCGTCCTGGTATTCGGTAGCCAAGCGACGATCTATGCCATTCGCGACCGTCGGCACTTGTGGGGTTCTCGCCCGAGCCTCTTGCTTGCCGTGTCGTCCGTTGCCGATATCGCAATCGCTTCGACATTGGCCGTCGGTGGAATCGCAATGACGCCCCTACCGGCCTTGCTCGTCGTCGGCACGCTCGTGGCCGCGGCAATCTTCGCGCTCGTCTTGGATTTGGTAAAAATTCCGGTATTCGCGCATCTAGGGATTGCCCAAACCCGCGTCATCGCCCGGTGACTCAAGCTAAGACCGAGGCCAAAGCCAAGACAGCGGCGGATTTGACTCCGCGCATCGCGAGCTTATGAACTCTACGAGGAGGGAGGACGCAAGGACGGTGCAGCAGTTCAGAACTGGGAGAAGGCGGAATCGGATGGTGGTTCGGAAATCAGCTGCTCATCGCGCCGCAATGGATACAAGACATGAGCTGGCCGGACGCTGCGATTGCTGTCACTCTGACGCGGAAAGCGGTGAAGGATGCCCCACCGGACGACCCATCAGTACCGATGGGTCGCCACCGGGAAATGGGTCTCCACCAACATCACGGTCGTGCCGGCTATTGGGCTGAGGAGGTGAAATTGGAGCAGCCGCAAAGTCGCACGCAGGAGAAACGCCAGATCTGTGATCAAGCGAAGAGCCCTTGCGGCGCATCGCCCTATTAAAATGCATTCAGCGCCTTGTCCGCCGCCTCTTTGGTCGCATCCCAGGCCTTTTGCGCTGCTTTTTGGGCGGCCTCGGCAGCCGTCCGCGCGGCCTCCTTGCTCGACTCAGCCACTTCTTTGGCGGACTGCTCGGCTTTCTGAGCCGCATCCTTGGTAGCGACAGCCGCCCTTTTCGCGGCATCTGCCGCCATCCGCGCGGCCTCCTTGGTGTCTGCGGTCGTCTTTATGGCCGCTTCAGCGGTCTTATGTTCGGCCCGTTTTGCCGCCTTATCGGCCTTATAAGCCGCCCGCTCGGCCGCTGAAGCGGCTGTCAGTGAGGCGTCACTGACAGCTCGCTCGGCGCTTTGCGCAGCCACCTTGGCCGCCGCAGCTGCATTCTGCACTGACTCTTTGGCTTCCGCGGCAGCCTTGTGCGCACTGTCCTCAGCGCTTTGATCAGACGCCGTGGCCGCTTGATTCGCCGTTGCGGCAGGATCTTGGGCGGCGTACACGCTTCCGCCGATCAACAGTGCGGATAGAGCCAACCTGCTTCGCAGTTGCATTACATCTCCCTTTTACGCTCGCGGCCAGAGTCGAAGCATTAGTCGGCACTTTTGACTGTAATGTCACTATGGACATCCTTAACATGCTCGATCGTGCGCGCTATGGACACGGCTTTGTCTGCCGCTTTCTGAGTTCTGGCGGTGCCGGACAGCCAAACGACACCGTCCTTGTCGGTGTCGACATGAATGCGCTCCAGGCTGGTCATATGCTCGGCAGCCAGTGTCTTGATCTCGGTCGTGATGGCTGAATCCTTCACGAACGCCATCGCATGTGAAGTCTCGGAAGCCGAATCGTCGGCGGCCATGGCCACAGCGGATCCGAGTAACGTGGCACAAAGTACGCAGGTTATTGCAAAGTTAGATTTCATGATCATTCCGTATTGATGAGCGGCCCTAATGATGTCGGCTAATCCGCCTCTGGTCCGTTCGTTGACGTACACATTCGGCGCCCCGCCACCTTCCTAGAGGAGTGAGCTGCGAGCCTGGCGCAACAACGCTTCGATGCGACGTGCGCAGCTCGGCGCGCAGGGTCGGTGGTTGCACCAGCAACTATGTACGTCACCGTACAGAACAGATCCGCCTTCAGTGTCAGCATGCATAGGGTCATCGAGCTCTGCCGCCAATAGAGAGACAAAATGGCGGCAGACGCGTCAGTGTTTATTGTCCAGTTCGGCGGTGAGAGCAAGATGTTTAGTCATTTCCACGCAGCAGCGATTATCTCGCGTCGGCTTGCTTATCTGGCTTTCATGCTGTGTGCATGTGTGCCCCGGATGGGTTGGTCGCAAACCCCGTCGCCTCTGCAGGAATGGCAGTATCCGGGCGGCACCATTCTAGAGAAGTTATACGAGCCGAATTTACAAGATTGGCGCGTCGTGCTTGGCGCAGCGGTGGCGGCAATGCCTCGCTACGACGGCGCGCAGTCGTACCGGGAATCACCCGGTCCCGTCATCGTCATTCTTTATCGAGACATCGCCTTTGCCTCCGTGGGAGAGGGCGTCGGCGTGAACCTGCTGCGCGGTGACAATTATCGTGCGGGAATCTCGATCGGCTACGACCTCGGTCGCCCTATGTCGGACGAATATCAGCATCTTCATGGCTTGGGCGATATCAGCGCCGCGGCCGTCGTCAAGGTGTTCGGCTCCTACGTGGTCTCAAAGGAATTCCCATTAATCCTGCGTGCGGACGTGCGCCGGATTGCGGGTGGTGCCAATGGACTGCTGGGCGATCTGGACGCTTTTATGCCGCTGCCCGGAAGCTCGAAAACTTTCATCATGTTCGCCGGCCCAACGATCACTTTTTCCAATCGCCATTACATGCAAAAGGTATTCGGTGTGTCCGCCGCTCAAGCCTCAGCGTCGGCATATCCGGTCTACGATGCTCATGGTGGCCCTACGGCTTTTGGGTTTGGCTTCAGCGCTAGCCGCTTCATGACACAGCACTGGTTGATTAATGCGGATTTGGCGTGGAACCGCCTGCTTGGAAGCGCGAGTGAAAGTCCGATCACACAATCGCCTGTGCAAGGCGTTGTTGAGTTTTCGACCGAGTATCGATGGTAGTGAATCCTTCTGCAACGGCTCTAGCTCTCGCATTCGCAAGCAACACAAGCCCGCATCGCCGCACTCACCTGAGCGCAGCCAAAAGTAGGCGTATCAGTCTCGTCCCGACGTTGGTGCGATAGCGCACGGACTGGGTGGATTCCGTCGTGCTCCAATCATGCCTCGGGAACGTAAACGGAGATTCACATGTACATCGGCGGACTACTCGGAACCATTCTAGCCATTCTTCTCATCGTCTATCTGGTGCGTCGAGTGTGAATGGTGACCAAACCATCGATCCAGGAAATGCACCGGCACGTTTTGGTGCCGAGAGCAAAACCACAATCGCAGTAGTGTTTTCGCATGCAATGGAGAGACACGCCATGCTCAAGTCTTTTGCTGTCAGATGGTTCGCCGCGCTGCTGATGCTGGCGGCTGGTTCGGGAGCTTTTGCGCAAGGGGATCCCGTGGCCGTACAGCAGCAGCTGTTCGACGCCCTCGCCCGGGGCGATGTGGCGGCGGCGCTCGCCTTATTTACCGAGGATGCGGTAATTGATTCGGAAAGCGGCCTGTGTGCGAAGGCGCCGTGCGTGGGCAAGGCGGCCGTCCAGAAGGATCTCGAGCGTTTCGTGAACGACAAGAGTCGTCACGTCACCCCGCTCAACACCTATGTCTCCGGCAACGTCTTGGTCACGCGCTTTGAAGCCCGCAGCGCCATGATCCAGAAGTCTGGAGCCGACCGCATCATCCTCTGGGGGATTCGCGAGATGCGAGGGAATAAGATCGCCTCTGTCCGCTGCTGCATGCCGGAACGCACCGACCCGCAAACGGCGCGCTTTCTAGAATGGGATTATGCCCATCCGTCGGTCAAATGAGGCGCCCCCGGCACGACAAGATAAAGGAGAGCAGTGATGCGTAAATGGACTGTTGCACTCTTGATCCTCAGTAGCTTGCTGAGTGGATGCATTGGGGTTGGGTTTCGAGGCGGTGGTTGGCGTGGTGGTGGTGGTGGTTACTACCATCATCACGATTGGCGCTAGGTGAGGCCTCGCTCCGACGGTAGCGGCGGCCCCGTGTGCTGACTAGGTCGGCGTCGGGCCTCGACAATACATGTCTGCGGCGCCGGATTTGATGAATAAGCAGGAGCTACACATGGATACGATACCCACGCAATGGATTATTTACGGTGGCCTCATAGTCCTCGCGCTGCTTGCCTTGGCGGCATGGTTCTTCGCCAAGAGACGATGGCAATCTCATAGACTCCAGCAGCGCTTCGGTACCGAGTATGGCGGAACCGTCAATGCGCTGGGAGGTCGGACAAAGGCCGAATCGGATCTTAAGGCGCGCGAGAAGCGAGTCGAGCGGCTCACTATCACGCCATTGGCGTCGGCAGAAGCTGCTCGATTCACCCAGGCTTGGAACGCTCTGCAGGGCCGATTCATCGACAATCCGAAGGGGGTTGTGGTGCAGGCGGATCAATTGGTCCGTGAGCTGATGCTCAAGCGTGGTTACCCCGTGGGCGATTTTGAGCACCGGGCGGGTGACATTTCGGTTGATCACCCCACCATTGTGCAGTCTTACCGGTTGGCGCAGGCCATCGCGGTGCGCGATGAGCGGGGAGTGGCCGACACTGAGGAGCTGCGCCAAGCCGTGGTGCATTACCGCGCGCTGTTCGATGAGCTGCTCGAAGTAAGAGTACTTAAGCAAGAGGCGATCCCACCAAAGCAACTGGCGGTGCAGCAGGCATAATCCAAAAATCGCATGAACGAGCGCGCGCGGTGTAACGCTATCACTATGTGTTGAGCGTATTCTTCAAGCCCCCGAGGGCACTTTGGATTGTCCCGACAGCTTTATCTGCCTTGCCTACGGCGGTCAGTATTGCGTCGCCGAGTACTTCGCCGGCGCCAGTTGCCCGCCTTCAGCAGGCATTACGCTCGACGTGCCACAAAGACAATGAGACCGATCACCAACAGAGCTCCGAGAATGCTGTTGATATCCATTTGAATCTCCGTTAGCGCTTCAGAGTTTCAATTGAACTATGAGCCGCTTCAATCTGTCTGCGCGCTAGCGCACGCAGGGTTTCGCTAAAGGCGCCCAGCACGTTGAAGCCATGGGATTCCATGGAAGTCCCTGCTGAGCTAGGGGTGCGCGTCGGGCGCCGCAACGCCACGTTTCAGGCTGCCGTCCGGCAACGGCACCGTGATCGGGGCGACCTGGACCTTGGCGACACCATTGTCGTGTGTTATCCCAATCTCCCCTGCCGTGGTAGGCGAAAGATCCACGATCCGGCCCCTCACATATGGCCCGCGGTCTTGGATGGTCACTACCGCGCTCTGGCCGGTCTCAATGTTGGTCACCTTCGCTGTGGTACCGAGGGGAAGCGTCTTGCTTGCGGCGTTATCGCCATGCGGGTCCATGCTGTTGCCATCCGCCATCGTTCTGCCGGCAAACTTCCGCGCGTAGAACGATGCCATGCCAACGCGCTGGCGGCCCGACAGGTCAGGCTGCGGCCTCGCTGGTTTGTCAGGGTTCCGCGATGGCTGCGCCTCCGGCGGCGCGACGTTGGCCGCGACATCAGCCTGAGGCGTGCACCCGGCGGTACCGAGTCCGACGACGCTGACCAACAGAATGATGGCAAGAGGATTCAAGTATGAGATCAACTGCGCTCCGTCGACACCGTTGAGCATGACAAGGACGGCGCATGACTTTCTTGCGGCCGCAGAACTAGTTAGAGGCCGCGGCACGCGCCCACAATGACGAAGTTATGCGCCCGGCCCGTCGTCGTCTGTACGCTGGCACGCATTGGCGCGATTGACTCGAAAGCTTGCCGGATCCGGCCCAGGTCTTATCGCACATCGCACACCCCGGCACGGAGAATTCAGCCCGCCATCCACCCGCGCGGATCTTTCGTGAGCGCTACCGAGACGATATAGGCGAAGGCGAGCAAGGCGCCGGCCCATGCCGTTGCGCGCACTGCGCGCGTGCGCCCGAAGCGTAGGGCGACCAGGCCCAATCCGACGTAGGCGAGCAGACCGATGAGCTTGGCAGCGAGCCAGACATGCGTCAGCGGCGAGACGCGCAGGCTCCAGGCCAACGCGACCGCCGACACGAGCAAGATGGTGTCGACGAGGTGCGGAACCACGCGCGCGAGCCGGCCGTGCACCCAGCGCGCGCCGGCCAGCATTCCGAGTCCGCGCGCAAAGAAACCGGCGCCGGACAGGGTAACGGCGCCGACGTGGATCGCCTTGAGTACCGCGTAGCTGGCGGCCATCGGCGGGCGCCCGTCAGTCGAGCCGCCGGTTCGGGATCCGCTTGCCCTTGGCCCGGGAGAACATGCTGCCCGCGTCGTTGCCGAGAACGGTCTGCAAGGTATGACGGTCGAGCGTGGCCATAAAATTGCGGCGCGCCTCGTGCAGGACCGACTTGAGGATGCAGGTCGGCAGCAGTGGGCAGTCCTGGTGCGCCTTGTTGAAACATTCGACGATGTCGAAGCGCTCTTCCATGCGGCGCACCACGTCGCCGACGTTGATCAACTGGGGGGCGCGCGCCAGGCGCATTCCGCCGCCCTTGCCACGCACGGTCTCAATGTAGCCGCAGGTGGACAGCCGGTTGACCACCTTCATCAGGTGGTTGTCCGAGATGGCGTACGCCTCGGCGATCTCCGAGATCGTGCACAATCGCTCGGTGTGCGCACCCAGAAAAATCAGCACGCGCAACGAATAGTCGGTGAAATGGGTGAGTTGCATTAGGTCCCGTGGCCGCGACAAATCGGGGCAGGCTAGTTGAGAATTCTACTCAATCAATGCGCGCGTCAAGGCGCTGCGTTCTACCTCGTGAAATTGCGTCCTTCTTATCTTATGGCGAAATAGCGGGTACGGTTTGATCCACTTCATCACTTTCTCATTTTCGTTGAGAAAAGCCACCGACTCAGTGCGCCAGCTGTTGACATGCGCGCCGAGCCTCTATAATATGCATCAATTATACATGTTTAAAGACGGCTGGTCGAAGCCGGCAAGATTGGCATTGGAACACCCCTATCGCGCGCCGAGGCCTGCCCCGGTACGAACCCTGAATCAACTGAAAGGAATAATGCAATGGGACTTTATGACGATATCGGCGGCGCGGCCGCCGTCAACGCCGCCGTGGACATCTTCTACCGCAAGGTGCTCAAGGACAACCGCATCAGCCGCTTCTTCGCCGGTGTCGACATGACCAAGCAGGCGGCCAAGCAGAAGGCGTTTCTGACCATGGCCTTCGGCGGCCCGAACAACTACACCGGCCTGGACATGAGAAAGGCACATGCCCACCTGGTCACTCAGGGCCTCAACGACTCCCACTTTGATGCCGTCGTCGAGGACCTCGGGGCAACGCTGAAGGAACTCAAGGTGCCAGACCACCTGATTGCGCAAGTGGCCGCAGTCGCAGAAACCACCCGTAACGACGTTCTCGGCCGGTAAGGCTTGCGCGAATGCCCCGGGTCGTTGTTCCCCGGGTCATTTTTCAAGGCTCCTCGTACGAGGTCGACGGCGAGTCGGTGCTCGACTGCCTGACGGCTCGAGGTCATGCGGTCCCCAGTTCCTGTCGCGTAGGCGTCTGCCAGTCATGCCTCATGCGCGTTGTAAGGGGCACCGTCCCCGAAAAAGCGCAGACCGGATTGACACCGACGATGACGGCGCGCGGCCTCTTTCTCGCCTGCCAATGTTTCCCAACGGCAGACCTCGAGGTGGCGCTGGCAGACGATGTTATCCAGCGCATCCAGGCAAGAGTATCTGCGATCGAGTGCCTGAGCGACGAAATCCGCGCGGTGCGTCTGCGACCATCGAGTCCGTACGAGTATCGGGCCGGGCAGTTTCTGCGCCTGTTCATGGATGCCCGGACCTCGCGCAACTACTCGCTCGCCAGTGTCTTCTCGCTGGACGACGATTTGATATTGCACGTGCGCCGGTTTTCCGGCGGACTGGTGAGCGGATGGATTTTCGAGCACCTAAAACCCGGAGACATCGTAACGATCTCCGAAGCGTTCGGCGACTGCTTCTACGTTCCCGGCAGACCCGATCAGGACATACTTCTGCTCGGCACCGGGTGTGGATTGGCGCCGCTTTACGGGATTGCGTGCGATGCGCTGCACAGCGGGCATCGTGGGCAAATCCACCTGTATCATGGCAGCCGCGATGCCAGCGGGCTGTATCTGATGGAGCAGTTGCGCCAGATCGCTGCCACCCATCCGAACTTTCGCTACCGGCCGTGCGTCTCTGGGGAGCCGTCGGCCGAAGGGCATTGGTTTGGAACGCCGCTCGACCTCGCACTGAAGGACAACCCGGATTTGACTGGCTGGCGGGTTTACCTTTGCGGCAATCCACAGATGGTCAATGCCGGACGCATGGAAAGCTTTTTGGCCGGGGCGGCGAGTTCGGAGATCTTCGCCGATCCCTTTCTTCCGACGGGAAACCCGCCGACGCAAGGCACAAACGCCCTATAGGCCCCCTGGGGACCGCGTTGGCGATCAACTCATTGCAGACGATGGCTTTCTTGGCCTGGGCGAGCAATCAATGTAGAAAGTGCCGGATTGGAAGTTTCGCGTCACCTAACTAATTGTTCCTGTTGATGTGGTGACCTGCCCCAATCTTTAGTGCCAGGGCTGGGAGCCGCACATAAACGCTGATCCTGATGTCTTCCAGTTCCCTGAGCTGTGGGACGAGGCGGTGGCGGTCAGTGACCACCGTTTATTTCACGAGAACCAGCGCAGAAAGGCCGCCGCCGTCAGCGCCGTCAGCGCCAGGGCAAGCTGCGTGGTCCACATGCGCTGCCGCAGCGGCGCCGACCAGCTCCTCTCGCGCCCGAGGTAAAGCGCAGCCACCGAGAGTCCGGCAAGGGCACACGCCATCTTGAGAACCAGCGCACCCATGGCGATGCCGTGGATGTCCGGGAAGCGTCCATAGCCGGCGTAGCTGATCGCGCCAAAGCACGCACCGCTGGCGCCCTGGGCTACCCAGCCGCCCAGTACCAGCCCCGCCAGCGACCGTTGCGCCGCTTGCGGCTCGGCGAACTTCAAGCCGCGCGCGGCTGCCGCGCCGCCCGTGACCGAGACGGCGCCCAGGTTGTGGACGACCTGGGTCAGCGCGTACCCGAAGTATTGCGCGTCCACGCCCGGGGCCGTCTCACCCGCACCTGGCCGAGGTCGGCTTTAGCCAGCCGTGACCTTGATGCACTTATCCACGCCGATCGGCGTGTGAGCCTTGTCGACGATCTTTATACAAAGCGTGTGCGGGCCGGCCTTGAGCGTGTCAACCGTGGTGGTGCCCTTCAGCTGGTGCAGGACCGAGGCCTCTCCGCTATCCACATAGAGGTGAACGTGGTCGCCCTTCGGGCCTGGTACGACCTCGTAGGTGACCTTGGTGGGCGCAGTGGCGCTGACCTTGGCGCCGTCCACCGGCGACGAGATCGTGACCGAGGCATCCGCGGCCAGCACGGCGCCGGATAGTCCGAGCGAGCAGATGATCACTAGGGGTTTGAGCAAAGTCATGATCGACTCCTTGTCTGGATTGAACGGGCGAATATAGCAGTTTCGACGTGCACTCGAACATCGCCGTGACACCGATTCAATCGTGAGACACAGTCGCTGGCCGAATTCTGAGCTGTTCTGAACCCCACCACTGGTAATCCAGACGGTCGCACCGCTTGAGGGAGTGACCGGATGCTGCTGGTCGGGGTCCATCCCTGGTTAATGGTGAACGCCGGTCGCCATCCGCATGAATACCAAATCGCGCGTAGATTTGCCGATGCTTCTCTTGAGATCTAGCTGTAGCTGCTAATTTACTGCGGCGGAGCTGCAGGCGCTGTAGGTCTTCGCAGCTTCGGCATGGCGTCCTTGCAATCGGCGCCGAGCTTGTCGGCATTATTGCGTACGCACATCATCACTTGGCGGCCCTGCTGGTTCGCGCAAAGACTCTTGATGTCGGCATCGCATGCCATCAACACGACCGCGCGAGCGGCCTGCCGACCAGCCGACGGCGGCGAGCCGCCACCGGGCGTTTGAGCCTGAACGGAACCGGCGGCTGCGAGAGCCGCAACGAGTAAAAGAGCGCTGAGCTGCATAGATTTGTCCTTCCTGAGTTTTCAATACGACTAGTGTGGTGTCCGAGAAATAACTGGTGATTTGATTTTCTTTTTTCTGGTTCGAGGCGCGGTACAGCCAGGCTTTATCTGCTCGAGAGTCTGGCGGCATCGCGCGAGCTTGGCCTGGATCG
>Ga0116223_10005789_pt1 | contig 10306 bp, 14 predicted proteins | sample Sb_taG_3_FD_90092 | JGI IMG/M metagenome (GOLD analysis project Ga0116223, IMG submission 90092) | Peat soil microbial communities from Weissenstadt, Germany - Sb_50d_a_PC metaG | ecosystem: Environmental > Terrestrial > Soil > Wetlands > Peat | place: Germany: Weissenstadt | collected 2010-09-21 | reverse complement strand
GCTATCCAAGCTTACATCCACGAGAACAACCGAACTCCTAAGCCTTTCGTTTGGACAACGACCGCTAAATCGATCCTGAGGAAGCTCAAGAAATATAAAGAGAGTTTAGATACAGGACACTAGTAGAAATCCTCGTCCGGGGCGTGTGGATAACAGCGTGTGCCACCGAATCACAAGTGACAAAATTCCGCGACCAGGACAAACTTGATTTGACTTTTGGGGAAATGTCCGAGGCCATCGATAAAGCCTGTGGGATTGACTTCTTCCACGATTTCAAGATACGGAGTTGGTATGCGCTGAATAGCTACACCCACACTGGTATTCTCCAGCTAGGCCGCAGATTCACCGGGCACAAGGTTGAACCGTCGTACACAGATGGCGAACAAATTGAAGTGATACAGGCGAGCACAATTTCGATCCTGCTGCTTGTGAGGCCATTTCTCATGAGGCATGGCCAGAATGAGGCGGCGGAGTCGATTGACAAATTGGGGGACTCTCTTAAGCGCCGGCTGGCGCAGAGCGAAGCTCTGCGATGAGCGGAATTGTAGTGCCCGGAGACCGCAGAGCGGGTAACGCATCAGAGATAGCCGTACCTTGGCTTCCTCCGCGGCTCTTCTAAATCCGGGTGTGTGCATCGGCGGGCACCAGAACGCGGCCGACGGAAAGGCCGCTGAGGGTCGTGGGTGCACAATTCAGGCTGCCTTGGTAGTCATGGACGCTCGACCACGGCCAGTCTTCCGGGCGGCGCGCCAGCCCCGCCCTCACCGGGTTCAGATGATGTACTCAATGCCTACACCACCTTTGCACCCTGGGTCCAAGTGGCCACTCCCCCAGGCACAGACGCAAACAGAAGGAGATCATTTACGCTGGAGTACCCCCCTCCGGCCGATGTCAAACTTTGCGCACGGAGAGCCCCAAGCTCCCTGGCACCACCCTCGTAGCAGAGAGGCGCAAAACACTGGAGTTTTCCGCTTTGGCCGGCTTGGCGTTAAGCATCACCTCTCGGCGGCCGGTCGAGTATACTGGTCTGGATCACAACCATGCGTTCAATTCGCAGGACAAACGCGAGAGTAGTGGCATGGATTTCCGCCTGGACAAGTTGAAACACTCTCTGGAGTCGGCGGTGGAAGGCATGTCCAGCGAGCAATTAAGCTGGCATCGCCCGGGCAAGTGGAGTGCGGCGGAGGTATTGGAACATCTGTACCTCACCTATACCGGAACGATCAAGGGATTCGAGAGAGTAGTGACAAGCGGAAAGCCGCTGGCCTCGCGGGCCTCCCTGGCGCAGCGCGTACTGGCCATGGTCGTCGTGGGATTGGGTCACATGCCCGTCGGAAGCAAAGCACCTGCCATAGTGCAGCCGAAGGGCTTGCCGGCAGAGAAGGTGCGAAACGAGTTCGGGGCAAAGATTGTAGCGATGGATGCAATCATCGAGCACTGTGAAGCGCGCTTCGGACCCCGGGTCCGCCTGCTCGACCATCCGATTCTGGGCCCTTTGACTGCGGCACAGTGGAGAAAGCTTCATCTGGTGCATGGACGGCATCACCTGAAAGAGCTTCTCCGGGTTCGCGAAAGCACGACCCGGCAAATGGGCTGAACGCCGGCAACCGCGGGCTTTCCTTTACTCGATCGTTCCGCTATTCCATTTGTTCTCGGCGATCTTCATTATTAATCGACCATGGCTGCACCCACTGTGTTGCCGTCGTTAGGTTCCACACTGCCCGAACTCGATCCTTTTACCCGTTGAAGCCGGCCTCGTGATCGTGCGCGACGCGGTGGCGATGAGGGAGACGTTCAGCCTCGTTCCACCCTATTTGCGAACGGACGGGAAGCCCGAGGGTGTCTGGGGACTCCCTTGGTTCAGCGAATTCGGATTTCAACAAACCCGCGGGTTTCGAGCGCTCAAAGTCTGGATGGCGCTCCAGTATCACGGTATCTCCGGTTACCGCGCCGCGATTGAGCACGACATGCAGCTTGCGGAGCGACTCGCAGCGGCCGTAAGAAACGACCCTGACTTTGAACTCCACGAGCCTCAAAGTCTCAGCATCGTCTGCTTTCGATACTCGCCATCCAACGTTCGGGACGACGCTGAAGCACTCGATTCTCTCAACAAGTCGCTGCTGGAGAAAACGCAACTCAGCGGAGAGGCATTTCTTTCCAGCACCGTGATGGACGGGAGATTCTGGCTTCGAGCGTGCATTTTAAATCCTCGCGCCGCGGAGGCTGACATAGATCGTTTGGTTGAAACACTTCGGGAGATCGGTGGCGCTATGGTAAGGAACTAGACACTGTCAAATGCGGGATAGGAGCAACCATGACCGGCAGCAGGCCCGGTGCGCTTCCAAACAACCACGCGATCGCCCGTCGCCCGCGCAAACAGGATAGGGAAGCTGCCTGCACTCTTGGCGCACTCGCGCTTCCATAGAATATTCGTCTGACTGATTCGTCTACAACAGTAGAAGAACGCAGATCGGACAAATGAGTGGCGAGAGGACAATGATGCGGATGTCAGCGTTGGAAAAACGTTTCGTCAACAGCCCGAGTCATACGCAAAGAGTCGCCGAGCAGGCATACGAGCTTCTCAGCCATATCAACTGCAAGAGCGGTTGGCGGTATCTCGACGTGGGATGCGGGGTGGGCACGGCTGCTCGAAAGGTTGCCGCGACCAGCGATCTGTCGGTAACAGGGATCGATGTTGATCCCAAACAAATCCAGGCCGCGAGGAGCGGGGCCGCCCGCCCGAACCTCCAGTACAAGGTAATGGATGCCACCAAGTTGGAATTTGCCGACGGAGCGTTTGACGTCGTCGCATCCCGCATGGCAACTCATCACATTCCACATTGGGAGCGAGCTCTTTCCGAAATGGTGCGCGTCCTGCGACCCGGGGGCTACCTGGTTTACAGCGATTTTGTTCTTCCGTCATGGCTGGCGAAGGTTGCCGGTTTTATTCGTTTCCTGCGTTTTCCGACAACGACGGGTCTCAATCTCGTGGCGTCGAGAAGTGGGTTGGCCCCGGTCTACGAGTCTCGCCGGTCCGGCAAAGTGGACGTGATCTGGCGCAAGAATAGCAACAGCCGCGAAGCCGGGAGCCCTTCTTAAATGGAAATAACGGTTGCTGCGCGCCACCACCGGCATCCTCCCCGTAGCTCACCACTCCGGCATTGGTGTAGAGCTTGAGAATCAGCCGCCTGGCGGCCGGCTTCATGCCAAAATTGTTTCACACTGGCGAGAACAGGCGGGATATTCTTGGGCCAAAAAGGCGATTCCGGGTCAAAAGCATTTCCGGATACTCACCGGATGCTCAAAAGAAGCGGCATTGAGCGAGTTTCCAAGTCATCATACAAACCATTGCGGAGGACGTGGCATGGCGGAGCAGAATGTACGCATCAACGTTGACTTCACGATTCACGAGGGCAATGGCGTCAACTTCCTGCTCGACGCACAGAACAACGGCATCAACTCGGTGAGCATCGATCTGCCGAATATGGCGCTTGGGAATCCGGAGACCAATCACGACACGCGGAACGGGCGGCCTTACTTCACTGCGCTCTTCAGCCCGAATGCCCTCGGGACGCATGGCGATGCGCCACGTAGGCCGTTCTATGGACCAGGCATTAACAACTGGGACCTCGCGCTCCACAAGGTCACAAGACTGAGCGAAAGCGAGTCGCTCGAATTGCGCTTCGAGACGTTCAACACATTCAACGATACCCAGTTCGATGGGTACGGGTCAGTTGATGGAAACATCAACGACGCGACGTTTGGAGAGGTAGTGAGATCCGCGCCGCTCGGAACAGGTTGTAGCCCGGCTCTCGCTGGAGGCGGATGTCACCTCCATCCGTTGGCATGTGGCCTCCATGATAGACACCGAGGAAGCTGAGATCACGAGTGACCCGGGGGTACACGGCTAATACGTCACCAGTGTTTAGGTTATACTGGGTGGCGGCTTGCACACCTCGCAAACCGGCTGCGGGGCACGATGAGCGATGAACGTAAAGGTGAAACCTGAAATTCGGGTGAGTTCCCTAAACGGACAAGCATGATGCCTACGGCGAACATCCCGAACCCCCAAGAATCGCGTCCACTCCGACTCGCCATGCGGCTCTCCCTGGCGGTCGGCTTCTTCATGCTCGGAATAAAAGCACTTGCCTACTGGATGACCGGATCCGCAGCTATCCTCTCCGACGTTGCCGAATCGGTCGTCCACGTGGTGGCTGTTGCCTTTGCCGCTTACAGCCTCTGGTTGAGCCGAAAGCCTCCTGACCCCAGCCATCCTTACGGTCATGATAAGATCGCATTCTTTTCGGCGGGGTTCGAAGGCGCCATGATTGTGCTGGCGGCGGTCTACATCGTCGTTGAGTCAATTCATAGGTTGATTGTGGGGCCCAAACTGGAGAATCTGGGGGGAGGGGCTTTGCTGGTTCTCGCTGCGGGCCTCATCAATGGAGCTCTGGGCGCCTATCTGAAACGGGTTGGGAAGAAGCATGGGTCTTTGATCGTAGAGGCGGACGGTAGTCACGTGCTCACCGACTGCTTGACCAGTTTCGGCGTCCTCGCGGGACTGAGTTTGACGATGGTCACGGGCTGGCTTCGTTTTGATCCTATGGTTGCGATTCTTGTGGCCGTGGACATCCTTTGGATGGGGAGCAAGTTGATCCGCCAATCCATCGGCGGGTTGATGGATGAAGTCGATCCGGCAACCCAGGCTCAAATCCAGCGACTGGTCGTCGAGTTGACTTCCGAAGCCGGGGTCCAGTTTCATGGGTTGCGGCATCGCAATGCGGGCAATACGAATTGGGTGGAATTCCATCTGCTCTTCCCCAAAGACACTTCTCTGGAATCTGCTCATGCGCTGGCCACCAAAATCGAAGAGAGAATCCAACAAGACTCGACGATGAGAACCGAAGTGATTAGCCATTTGGAAACCCTGGAGGACCACGGTGAGGTCCACCGTCGTGCTCACGTCGAGAAGTTTGACGAGTAAGGTCCCCCGAAGTCCAAACCTCCGCCCGGACCAGCGGGAGTCTTGCCCGCCCTTTATCACTCCCTGCTTCGAATCCGTGATCGGCTCATACAACTGGGATTTCCGTATTCCCAGGTGTACCTCATCCCCGGTGCAAACAGAGCGCGGGCCGAAACTAGGAAACGAGGTGACTGTCCCCGTCTGGTCCTATCCGGACTGGCCCTTAGAAGGAAGGTTTCTATATGAAAGGGACTCATCATCGCATTGCTTTGTTGTGGTTTCTGGTTCTCCTCGCCTGCGGTTGCGGCGGAAACACTACCGTGGCACCCACTCCCGTCACTCCCAATGCGCCTTCAACGAATGCGGAGTTTGCCTACGCGCTGACGGGCTACGCGGTCTCAATGTACACCGTGAATTCCTCCACAGGGGCCTTTACGGCCACCATGCCCGCCACCGTCGCCACCGGATATGCACCACCGCAGCAGGGCGCGGAACAAATGGTCGCCGATCCTCTGGGCAGGTTTGCCTATGTGGCGAACCTGGTCGCGAATGCCACCGACCCCGGTCGACAGGGATGGTACGCTGACCGACGTAGGGACCACGGGAACGACGACAGGGGCCCTCTCGATTGCGATCACCACGGTCCAACAGGGAAGCACAGAGTAATTCGGCGTACCGTGCCACGTGCGCCTACACAGCGAGAGTCAACTGGCCCATCTCGGACACACCAGCGTAAAAATCCGCGCCAAGCATAGTCTTGGTGGGTTTGAAGGGGTGGCCAACAACCCTTCGCGATTTTTCCCAGCGAAGGCCCGTTCTCAGGCTGTCCTTGAGTGATGCTCCCGTCTGGCCGAACAGGATGGTTTTCGGCCAGGCGAAATGCACTCCAGCGGACTCAGGTACAGTCCGCAATAATTCGGTCCGACCCCATTGGCGAAAGACATGGTCGTCGCGCCGGCGAGTATGCTCTTTGTGCTTAGGTCCGGTGGGCTTTCCCGCCTGATCCTTGCGTACGAACCTGGTATAACCCGGAACCATAGGGAAGCTGCCGATTCAAGAATGTCGCCGGGAGCTTCATAAATAAAAGCCCGAAACGTGGTGCCCTAGAAAAAACTGTCGCCAACGGACAGAATTCTAGGACACAAATCACCCGGTCGTCTTTCTCCGCCAAGGCGCTCTCTCACTATTGTGCGGAGCCGTGTGGCGTCGTCCTCGCACCATTTCGACATGACTGCACACGACTCCACCCAGCGCGCCCGCCTCCACACGTCTCCACCATACTCGTCAAGCCTTATAAATTGTCGTGGGCACAGAAGGGATTCAGTGCTGCCTGTAAGTTATTGCGGGGGCTGGATTTGAACCAGCGACCTTTGGGTTATGAGCCCAACGAGCTACCAGACTGCTCCACCCCGCAGGAGTATCATATCCAAAAGCGGGGGAATTGGCAATAGGAATTTAAGCGGGAGTGACGTTTAGATTGTTATGTAAAAGACGTCTCGTGGGCACGAGAAACCTTCTCTGGCGCGGCGACCGTTTTACCCCGCCCGCTCAAAGCGTATTCCCACCTTCACATTCAACTGCACGATGGGACTCGACGCTGTCCAGCGGGGTACGTCCGCGCGGAGTGAAAGAGCCGTTCAGTTTCCACTTAACAGTTTATTGAGGCAATCGGAGTATCGATTCCGTCAACTGCGGAGTAGCCGCAGGAGCATCCAACGCAGGCTGGGATGAAAAGTGGTCGCGGAGCAAGAGGTGCCGTTCGCGGAAATGGCGGCGCGCCCGGCGTCCCCAGCCGCGCACGAAGTAATAGTTGAGCGTGCCGCCCATGACCGAGCCCAGTAACGGCACCAGGCGGACGAGTCCGTTTTCCGCAATCTCGCCGCCGGCTTGAATTGCGATGCGTTCCACGATGCGTGGTACGAACCGCTCGATAACCTGTTTGCGCACCAGGTCCTTCCCCAAATCCACGCCAGCCGCGCTGGCGGCTGCCAGCAACAGATCAGCCTTATCGTCTTCGCTGGCATATTCGAAACCGTGTATCAAACTCAACTTCTGAATCAGGCGCCAGGTGATGCCGCCCAGAAAGCCAACATCGGGAAGAACCGACAGCACACCGCCCAAGCCCGTTCCCGCCCCTTCCATCACCGCCATCTTCATAGAGGCGCGAATGGTCTTATCGGCAAGATAATCTACGACCGGCAGCGGCACGGTGTTCATTGCGCGGAAGGAAGTGATGGGTAGGCCATAAGCGCGGCGGAGATGGTGCAAAAATTTATCGGGATTCACACCTACGCCGCGATAGGCGCGGAGCAGGCCCCCCTTCATTCCCTGCTCGACCCTGCGCCGGACCCAAGATTTATTGGAAGGCGTCATGTTACTTTCGATGCCCTGCCGGCCGAATAGGATGCTGAAGGGACGCTCGTGTGTTCGCTTTCTGCAAGTGCACTTTACTCCCTATTGCGGCCGGCCGATGAAGCAGCCGGTTTCACGCAAAGCCGCAAAGAGCGCCAAGATCGCGAAGAAACGAACCGTCGGGTTCTTACTCTCCGTGCTTGAGGGCCAGCACAGCGTAAGCCGTGGCGGCATCACTCATGAAGCGGCCTGTGTAGGAATCGAGGTCACGTTGCTTATTCAGCGAATAAGCCAGCCAACGGCCGTCCGCCTTTTCTTGATTCTGCACCAGCCAGGTCAGGCCCTTTTCTAGCTGAGGCTGATCGCGCTTCATGCCAGCCTCCTCGAGCGTCAGCGCAACGACTCCGGTGGCATAGCCGTCGCTCTTGGTTTCGAGGGGCGTGTTGTCATGACGCTTCCAATCCCCTACAAATGCAGACAAGCTGAAGCCGCCGTCCGCCTGCTGTTTGCTCAAGGCCTCATCCATGATGGACTTCTGGTGTTCAGGCGTCAGGAGTCCCGGCACCTTCGTCGACGCCCAGACCAGAAGCACGCGGTCAATCAGCTTTTGCGATTTGAACCCCTCAACAAGATACTCACGAAGCAATTTCACCTTGTCTTGAATCTGCGGGGAGAATTGATAGCCGCCGGGTGCGCTTCCCACGGCAATCGCGGCCAGAACCGCGCCGTAGTATTGGGAATCACCCTCCCAAGGGGAATTGTGGAACTGTAGCCAGGACCAGGCGCCTTTGGCTTCACCCGTCTTCAGTTGCTCCGCCCACATGTTCTCAAGCGCCAGTCGCGTGTCGCCGCTCAACTTGCCGGTGGGCGCATCGTAACCGACCAGAATCAGAGCGTTGAGAACGGATTCAGTTCCCCGTGATTCCGACGTTTTGGGGAACCCTCGCTTGGCGTCAGGATAAAAGGGCTCAACTTGCTTCCACATTCGAACCCGCTTGGTAACGTTATCCAGAAGCCGGCGTTCCTCCGGAGAAGGGCCTTGCTCAGCGAGTGCCGCTCGCAGGGCGGGCCGCGCCATCGCATAAGGCACCACCGTGTGGCAGGAGACGCAGAATGTTCCATGGTCACGAGCCGCTACGTCCCAGTCCATCCACCAGGTCATTCGTCCGTCGAGGTAGGCGGCGGCCGCCTTGGAACTCCAGGAGGCGGAGCCGGCAGTCGAGGAAGGGCCATCCGTGGCGAGCATGGTCACCGCGAGACAGGCGCCGGTGATGCAGATTGCGAATGTAACTATCCTCATGAAGATTCTTCTCCCGCTGGTCTTTGCCCCTAAGCTAAGTATAAAGCCTTTGGGATTTCTTCTCCACTGCTAATGCGCAGATCTCCCGCGCCGCGAATGAAGCCGTTCCGCTTCGTCGGGCTGCGGTTTGCTGTACACTCATAACCATGAGCATCAAAACCCTGAGTAGCCGCGAAGTGTACCGCAACGCCTGGCTCCGCCTGCGCGAGGACGAGGTGGAGCGCAGCAACGGCGTCCACGGCATCTATGGCGTGGTGGATAAAGACGACTGCGCCATCATCCTGCCCATACAAGGCGAAACCATATACCTTATCGAACAGTTTCGCTACACCGTGCAGGATCGCTGCGTGGAGTTGCCCCAAGGGGGTTGGGAGACCGCCGGAGTCGACCCCGAGGAACTGGCGCGGGGAGAGCTGCGAGAAGAAACGGGCCTGACCGCCCAAAGCATGACGCGCCTCGGGGCGCTTTGGATCGCTTACGGCTTCACCCGTCAGAAGCAGCATGTCTTCCTCGCTACCGGACTGGCGCCCGCCGAAGCTGAGCCTGACCCCGAAGAGCACGATCTGATCCTGCGAGCGGTCTCGATTCGCCAGTTCGAGCAGATGATGCTCGACGGAACCATACGCGACTGTAGTACACTTGCCGCTTGGGGCCTCTACAAGCTTTGGATGGAACGACGGAAGGACTGCACCCGGTAGAGGTGACCCTGGTGGTCGCCCGGGGCGTGGCCGCCCTCCTAACGATGAAGGGCAGCCACGAGGGCTGCCCCGGCAACAAACGCGCCAAGACGGATTTCCGGAACCCACATTGGTGCGTCGGCGTATTACTCATTGGGGCGACAGCGGCTGCCGGAGGGCACTGATGTAGTGCGGGCGTCCCGCCCGCAGTGGCAGGAGCGTTCCGCTCCTGCGCACGGGCAGGATGCCCGCGCCACAGTGAACTGGTTCTCACAACGCTGCGTCTAACGCGCTAACGAGGTGGTCTATGGGGTTCTTGGCCGCTCAGCTCAGACAGGTGCTCAGGAGGCTCGGACGCGCGCCCTTCTTCACAGCCGTCACGCTGCTGACGCTGGCGGTCGGCATTGGCGCGAACACAGCGATTTTCAGTGTGCTGGAAGGTGTATTGCTCAAGCCCTTGCCTTATCCTCATCCTGAGGAATTGGTCGCCGTCTGGCTGACGGCACCGGGCATAAACCTCAAGGAAGTGAGTCTGTCGCCCTCAACCTACTTCGTATTCCGCGAGCAGAGCCATACCTTCCAGGGCATCGGTGTCACTACCGGCCACTCTCTGAACGTCACCGGCCTTGGCGAACCGGAGAAGGTGACGGGCCTCGTCGTCACCGACGGAGTCCTTCCGATTCTGGGGGTCTCGCCTATGCTCGGCCGCTTGTTCACCCGCGCGGACGATTCTCCAGGCAGCGCGGACACGGTAATCCTGACTTACGGATACTGGCGCCGTAAGTTCGGCGGCGACCGCTCCGTGATCGGAAAAACCATCACAGCGGACGGAAAGCTGCGCCAAATCATTGGAGTCCTGCCGCAGGATTTCCGTTTTCAAGACTGGAGTGACCTCGCCCTTCTCATTCCCATGCAGTTTGAGCGCGCCAAAACCACATTAGGCCAATACAGCTATGACGGCATCGCGAGGCTCAAGCCGGGAGTCACTCTTGCCCAGGCCAGCGCTGACGTGGC
>Ga0116223_10005787_pt1 | contig 10308 bp, 5 predicted proteins | sample Sb_taG_3_FD_90092 | JGI IMG/M metagenome (GOLD analysis project Ga0116223, IMG submission 90092) | Peat soil microbial communities from Weissenstadt, Germany - Sb_50d_a_PC metaG | ecosystem: Environmental > Terrestrial > Soil > Wetlands > Peat | place: Germany: Weissenstadt | collected 2010-09-21 | reverse complement strand
TCCATTGCATCTGCGGAGGAAAAACATATTCAGAATGTCAGCTTCAGCGCAAGCTGGATCGATCGCGGGCCGCCGAGTTGATAGAGTGGATCAAATCCTCCACTTCCTACGTTGCCGCCAAGGCTTTGCGCCAGCATCTGTGTTGACCGTCCGAACTGCGGGTTTATGGTCTGAGGACTGCCCAGGTCCGCGACAGGCGGGGCGAAGTTTGGGTGGTTGAGCAAATTAAACATCTCGGCACGAAACTGCAATTTCAGTGATTCATGAATTGGAAAGTCGCGATGAACAGAAAAATCCCATTGAGCGGCGCCAAACCCTCGCAGGCTATTTCTTCCCAGAGTTCCCTGCCGAATAGGATTTCCATTCGCGTCGGTTGGTGGACTCGTGAACGCACCAGGATTTAGCGCCTTTTCGCCAGGATACTGTGGTCCATACAGATAAGGAGGAAGTCCAGGAATAACGTCTGGTCGAACATCAGCGGAAGCATTGAGGAGTGCATTGAAAGCTGAGTAATACACATTTACCGGGAGGGCTGACCGGGCTTGAACCACGCTGTCAAGGGACCATCTCGACAGAATAGTATTTGCGAAAGCGCTGATTTTAGCGGACGGAACTGTGTACGTCAGACCTGTCGAAAATGCGTCGCGTGTATCGAAGTCGGAGGGTCCCCGATTCTGATTCGGATCAACCCCTGGGACGAGCGTATTTGCTCCGTTTCCATATGAACCTGCGGAAGCATCATCAATCGAATGCGACCAGGTATAGGAAGCGAGCGCCTGCAAACCGTGTGATAAATGCCGTTGGAATTGAACCTGAACAGCATTATAGTTCGACGCGACCGTATTGCCGACCAGGTCCGCCTGCGTAAAGTTTGCGTTCGGCTGGAATAAGAACGCTGACTGTATGAGCCGACTTCCGACAGAACCAACGTAGGATGTCGAAAGTGTCTGCTGACGTCCGAGCGCCTGCTCAAACGCGACGCTCCACTGCAACGTATATGGAAGACGGAGATTCGGGTCAAATGCCGTCAAGGTGTTGGACGGGGCACTTAGGCTGCCGGGAGTAATCGCAGGAGAGGCGGAATCGCCGGAGCTGAAAGGGAATGTGCTCGTCCCAAAAGGAGGACCGAACAGAGTATTCGATGCTGAAAAGGGGTAGCCCGAAAACCCCAACAAGTTGCCGAGCTCGCCACTGGCGAGATCATAAAACACGCCAAGCCCGCCTCTAAGCACACTTCCCCAGTCCGGATTCTGGTTAATTTGGTATGCGGCGCCCACTCGGGGTGCAACATCGCCAAACCGCGTATGGTATGGGACTGTGCCTAGAGGTGCGAGAGCCAACTGGGAAAAGTCATTCAGATTGTAACCCGTTACCGCCGGTATGTCGGGTCCTCCAACGGAAGCCGGGGTGAAATCCACATCCCACCTGAGACCGTAGGTTAAAGTCAGGTGCGGAGTGAGTCGCCAGGTATCTTGTGCAAACACGCCAAGATTACGAAGCAGGAACACTGAACTGACGCGCGCTTCGACGACGCCCTCCAGCAAGCCTCCACTTTCGAACGAGGGCATGTCAGGAAAAAAGGCATCCTGCTCATAGAGAAAAGGGACGCGAGATGCGGAGATGCGTCGGTAATCAACTCCGAACTTCAGACCATGCGTCCCCTTCTGCATGCTTACCGTGTCAACGATGTTGAATTGCTGCAATAGATTGTGTGATAAGGCTCCGACTTCGTATGACTGCGGCAGCGCAAATGTGTCGAGAAACAGGTTTGCGTTCTGTAACGTGAAAGGGCTGGGAAACGGCACGGAAGGAAGTGGAACTGCACCGCCGTAGTTGTCCCCGGAAGCCTTGCTGGACCCATCAGTCCTGCTGTAGTTCAGTCGGAAATCGTTGGCACTCTCAGGGGATATGATTAAAGTTGCTCCCAATGTCCCTGTCTGCGTTGTGATTTGAGAGGACAGGAGGTCGCTTAAGGCCTGACCTCCCTGGCCACCGCGCTGAACAAGCTTTGAAGGGGAATAACTGTAGCGACCGAAGACACTGAACCTATCGTTCAATTTGTGGTCGATCCGAAGACTATAAGCATCGAGCGAGGCGGGATCGGAAAAGCTTCCGTTGAATTGGGCGACGCCGGTGGCGGTGTTGTCAGTGCCGTTGGGCAGTGGAAATGCGTTCAGGTAGGGTTTCATCGCAGGCGTCGCATTCTGACGAGCCATCGAGTCCGGTACGTTTGTAAGCGCAGATTCCGGAAGCTGAAGCCGAAGACCCTCATAGGAAAAGAAAAAGAATGTCTTGTTTTTCAGTATCGGGCCACTCAACGTGCCTCCAAAATCATTCTGCCGTTCCTTCGCTTTTGGCAGAGGGGGTACAACCGAGGAATTGAACCAGTTATTTGCGTCCAGGACGTCGTTTCTGAAATAGTCAAACGCTGTGCCCTGAAATTGGTTGGATCCTGGGCGCGTCACGATCGATATTTGTGCACCTGGCGTACGGCCAAATTCCGGGGCATATGTGGAAGTTTGAATTCGGAACTCCTGCATAGCATCGATTGAGACCAAACTGTTGGTCCCGCCCAGGACGCTGAAAGATCCGACCGTCCCTCCAAAACTGCCTCCGGGAGTGACATACGGGCTCATGCCTATGTTGGCACTGACGCCGTCCAGCATCCAGTAATTGGAACTTGCGCGCTGCCCATTGACACTGAATTGGCCTGGGTCGTTCGCGGTGCTCGTAGTCAGGACTACGCCCGGCGTCAGTTCTATCAATGTCTGAAAGCTTCTCCCGTTCATAGGGAGATTTTCCGCAAAGTTTCGATCGACTACGGTACTCACTGTCGCAGACTCCGTATCGACCAGGGCTGTTCCGCCCTCAACTGTGATCGATTCAGACACAGAGCCTACGACCATACTGAAATTCTGTTGCAGATGATCCTGGACGTTTACCGTCAAACCCGTGACGTTGACGGCCCTGAATCCAACTGCAGAGGTTTGTATTCGATAACGGCCGGGTCTGACGCTCGGAAATGCGTACAGACCGGCACTGTTGGTGGTCACGACCGTGCTTGTGTCGCGATCGATGTCTACAAGCTTTACCTGGGCACCCGTTATGTTCAGTCCCGACGGATCCACGACCTGACCGGAGACCGTTGCAGTTTCGGATTGTGCCCAGGTAAAACTGGCGATGAGGGAGAGCAACAGCCATAGAAAAAGATAAATTGCTGCAGACTTACAACGGAGACAGGACATCGGTTCGTAGTTCCTCTACAGACGTATGCGGCCTGATCAGAGGTTTTTGCCCGACAAAAGATGTACACGGCACCGACGGAGTAAAAGCCAGGGGTGTGAGCGGATTGGATCTTGTCCGATCGGGCAGTCAGAAGAAGTCGGTGATTATGGAGACTTGAGCACAATTCCCCAAAGGCGCACGCCCGGTCTTATAAGACCGCGGTGGGCTCGTCCGGAGCGCAGCAATGTGCACCTGGTTCAGAGCTCCATCAGATTACCGCCGAATCTCAGGGAGCCACGGTGTTCGCACGTTTGACAGCCAGTCATCGCTAAAGCAGCATGCCCCGAGCGGCGCCAGAGAGGAGGGGAAGCATTGTGAAGAGTGATATCGGTGCCGACCGCGAATGCGATGGGGGTAAATCCTGGATCATGAGTTCGCGCCGGGCTTACAAACGACGTCACCCTGCCTGATGTCTCGCCCAGAAAAGTGAGCCGTGCCATCGGGTTTCAATCGAATAGTATCTCTGCCGGATCGATCGATAACGTCTGAAAGAATCGCATATCCAGGCATCGTATGAGTGAGGGAGTGAGCCGGTACGGAAGTACTCTTCGATTGCGGCGGCGGCTTTCGCAGCGCTGACCAGCGCAAAATAAACACCCTGCCCGCAGACGGGATCACAGCTCATGGCGGCATCGCCAACAGAAAGCCAATTCGATCCGTTCGCAGGAACACGCAGAATGGTGGACGCGGAAGACACCAACTGAGGGTAGCTCCCGAGGGATTCGGGAAAGGTCTCGCGGATGTGCTTTGCCATCCGTAATTGGCAACGCCAAAACCGCGTGCGTTCAGTACTATTTCCCCTGAATATGTCACTGTCGGTGAGCAGCACAATCGTAAAGTGAGAATTGGGTAACGGGCTTGCGTAAAACCACCCGTCCCTCACTGTTTCAATTAACGTATAGGGATACTCCACCTGCGTTTTGCCAATCCAGCCGATTCCGACGAGCCGGTCGTAAACCCTGGCCCGCCCGGATTTCACGAGAGTGCCATTGCCACTTCGCCCAGTCGCATCGACGAGGAAACGACACCGGAGAGTGTGCCGACTATTGCCGGCTTGAACTGCCAGAGACCATTGTCGACATCGCAAAGCGCTCGAGGAGAGTATCCGGGTACGGTGGAGAACTTGTGCCCCTGCTTCGCTGGCGGCACGAGCGAGTTCCCGATCCAGTGAAGGACGCCCTATATGCCATGCCTGCCCGTAGGGCGTCCAGAAGAAATCGTTTCGTTGGACAGCCTTTCTGCCCCAGACAGAGTCCACGCCGATACAAGGCGAAAAAACTGATTCATCAAGAGGCTGGTCAATCCCACACGTGCTCAAAACAGTATTTAGCGCTGGAGAGAGGGTTTGCCCTATGGTTTGGTGGGAGTAGTCGCCTGCCTCCAGTACTGTCGCCGAAATACCCCGCTGGGCGAGGAGCCGGGCCGTCATCGTCCCGGCGGGACCGCCTCCCAGAACCGCCACGTCGCATGCGGATTGGTCGCGCGTAAGCATTCTCCAGGGTTATCTCTCGTGAAAAGCAGTCGCATGTACTATTCGACCCGGCTGGTCTCGATGAATCGTTGTTCCCTTTTCTCGATCAATCCGAGCCGATGCCAGTACCTGATCATTCCCAGCGCCGAAAGATCATTCCGTTCGCCAGAAAACCCTCGTGCCCATCGAACCGTGGGGTAAGACCTCTCTTTGTCGTCGGTCAGCACATTGATCGGGCGCTGCGCAGGCCACCACACATAAGGAACGTCCCCATCCGAACAATCCACGAAGTCGGATTGCCACGGAATGGACATCTGCGCCGTGATGTCTCCGGGACGCAAACTTTTCGGATTGAGCCGAAACATCTCGGTGTATCGGAACTTGTCTCTCATGTGAAAGCTGCATTCGATCCCGGGATAGAAGGCGGCTCCGACACAGGCTTCGAGGGCAGCACGGTCGAGAGCTTGTGGTGTGCAGATTTTCCTGGGGGCGTCGGCCGCCCAGTCATCCACAAATTGTCCATCTGCCCATGCCTGCAGAATGTTGTATTGGTGTCGCGTGACAGTGCCATTCACCGGATGAGGGTACAGGTCGGACCAAATGTAGGGCATCAAGCCCAGGCCGGAGCCGGACCGTTTGGGCGAGTCCGAAGGTTTTCGAAACTGTGAAAATATGTGACGGCGGTAAAGCGGGTCCCTACGTGCCCGCGGTATCGAGATCTGGTCCTCATGTCCAACTGCCATCCTCGAAAAAACCCAACGAAGCTCACTCGCCCGACGAAGGATGGGGTAGACGTCGTTCCGAAATGATGGCTGAAATCGGTTCCTCTTTCCGCGGCGAAATGGATCGGGCTGGAGTCGATCGTCGATTGCCTTCTGGTAAAGAGTGTCGTACAGGGTCGTGATGCTCTGCAGTCTTGGAGCATACTTGGGTGGCGCGACAATCACCCAGGCGGGCCTTGCTCTGATCTTCGTGTTATTGCGCAGCGTCACCACCGCCTCCACGCAACCATCGGACGTGTCGTCATACCAACCATCGTGATTGGCGAAATCATTTCCGTGAGTCTCCTCAAGGCCAGCTCCGGTCAGCGAACCGGCATGTCCGTGTCCTCCCAGCACGAGAAGCCGCCCCTTGGAGTCGGTTCTGAGAGTGCAAAGCTTAAGGGGTGTAGGAAACGGGCGTCCCATGAAGGTTGGACAGGCCGATTCTACTTCAGCGTTCGGACCGCTGATGGTTTGGGGCCTGGCGTCCAGAATAAGGAGTCGACGATCTTTCACCTGAGAGTTTCGAAGAGTTGATTTGGTTCTAAGAACGCCCGAAAAGCGAGGAGCAGCGGCTTTCGTGTTCCTTAAATGGACGGTCCATTCAATGGATTTGACAGTGCTGAGGGTGAGCTCCTGCGGCACCTTACCGTCGTAGTTGAAAAGTCGAAATCTCGCTGCCTGCCGCTTCAGATAGCCCCTGGCATCTCTATAGCTCGTGACCGAAGGGTAAAGACCGGGGATCTCAGGCCCGATAAAAGCTTCCTTACTGTTGCCAACGCGTGCGATTCCGATAGCGGGATGAATTCGAATTACGGATTCCGTCATTTCACGCTTCCTCCGCCCGGTTTTTTCTCGTGACCCTTCCGGAAACCCAATCGTACCTGCCGGGCACTGTGCTCTTCGCTTCGACGAAGCCGCGACGACCGGCATCAAACTTGCGCATGCTTTCAAGTACTTCCTGCACGTCGGGAGCTTGTTCAGTGACCTGGCGAAGTCGCTTTGTCAGATGCTGTGAGCCTTTCATCAGGACTCTCTGCAAGTCCCACCGTTTGGCAGCGTCCAACGGCATTTCGATGGTCTCGAAAGGCGCACCGGATACCGTGCGACTTCCCGTGTGGCGCCGCCGTGTCGGAAGAATCTGGCCAACGATACCGAGGTACTTCATTTCCTGAACTGCCCAGCCTACGAGTTTTCTCCGCAGGTCACTCTCCTGTCGTCGATTCGCGGTAAGAGCTAACAGGACATCGACGAGCAACATCTGATACCGAAGATTGAACAGTTGCGCCCACAACCTGGATTCCGGCTCGGTTATCGAATTCCGAATGCCATGGGGTGCTCCGACATGGCGACGATCGGAGACGAAAGGATTTAATGGCACGGGAAGGATTGCTCCCCGATAGCTGCTCTCATCGCTCTTGAATTCCTCAAATATCCGCAGGAACCTCTTAAAATGTGACAAATTCCCGGCACGACCTGCGTCGTTTTCCATGCCTATGGGACCTTCTCCCTGGGCCATGATCCAGTCGATCGCGGCCAGCGCACGTTGTCTGGGGTTCGTCTCACTTACCTTCATCTCCTTCTCAAACACGCCCCACTCCTGAGCAGTCGCTTCAAAGTCTTTGAATGATCGAAGACTCACAAAGTCCCGGTCCTGGAGGTGAACTCCGAGCAGGCCGGCACTCCCCATGCACGACGCCAGGGGGGGATGCATCTGCCAGCGTCCCTCGGATGAGTCACCCTTTTGAAAAAGCCAGTACAAGGTGAGGTAGACCACCCCCACACGATTTATCTTCATCTTCAGATCGGTCTTGACCATCTTCATGGCCTGTTCGAGTACCCTCTTGTCCGACTTTGAATGAATCTCACTCAGCTCGGGACTTTCCGTGACCACGTATTTCGCGAGCGATTTCACGCTCAGCGGCTCAAAGCGGACTGGAAATGGGTAGGCATCCGGATGCAGAAGAAAATTGTTCTCCCGGTTGACATATATATCGGCGCCCAGCGAGATCAGCAGATTCTGGACAGTAATGAGGTGAGCCATCTCCTGACGTGCGATGAGTCGAATGTCCCGTTTCCATCGGTTGACCACAGCGAGCAGACGATCGTCACGACCTTCTGCAAATTGCTCATCGATGGAGTAGGCCGCATACAGATACTGTGCCATCAGCGCATGCTCAATTTCCGCCGCGATTTGAAGCAAATAAATTGCCTTGAGTCGAGCGGTTCGTCCCGGGACGGACGTCAGACCAGCCGCGCAAACTTTTTCCGCGAGGCTGTGAGGGCCTCTTCCATGTCGAGTCGCCAGCTCCGCTGCGCTCGATGGATTCCATCCGATACCCCACATCCTGCTTCTGAACATGGTCACGCCCCCTGTCGAGCGCAAGCGGCAAACACGGGCAACCAAAATCCTGGATAGCTCGGATTAATCACGGTGCTCTGCTTTATCCGCCCAACACCGTCTGAAGGGCAGAGATGCTGGGGACAAAGAAGTAGCCTCCGCCGGTCGGTACGACCCATTGAGCCTTCGTTGAAACAGACGCCTGCTGCACTTCGGATCCAAATATCACGCAACGTCGTTCCCGGTTTTCACCCGGTGTGTCATTTTGACCAACCAGGATGTCATGCCCCGCCGGCATCTTTGGGCGCGATGGATCCCCCATCCAGCGCGCCATGAGGAATTCGAATTGGTCCTCGATCGAAGCCTGAATGCTCAGGAAGAGCAGTCCTCGCTCACCTTTTTGTGGATCGTTATTGATGGTCGCGTACGGATTCCTGATTGGTTTCCCAAAAGGAATTCCAATGCGAAGCAGACGGCGAGCGTAGGTTGAATCGCGCCCGCCCGTGTCGGAGGCAGAGTCGCGGGTGTTGACCTTGCGGATGTGAGCCGCCCACGGACACGTGAGGCCTGCGGGATCCGCCATTGATTGCGGGAATTTGTCGACAAACCCCGAGTTCAGGGTGTATGCGTGTGCATCCGAATCAAAGCGAAAATGATTGTTCGCCAATTTGTTTTTGCCGAGACCGCGATCATCCTTCTGCGGGACACGATTCACCGGAGCCCCGCTGAACCAACGGCCAACAAGACGGGAGGCCAGTTTCTCGTCCATCATTCCTTTGAAACCGGGCAGCTTCGAGAGCTGTTTCGCTTCAGCACGCATTGTCCTCCAAAATAATCCGACATCCTGGCGGAGACGGCGGAAAACGAGGTAAGAACCATTTGCGGTCCATGCTGGTATCGCGGCGGACGGAGTTCCGGGCACCAAAGGGTCCGGACTCGTCGCCGGATGGCCTAACACCAAGACTCCCGGCCAAACCAGATCCTGCCCCGGATATCCGAACAGAGAATGGATTGGCCCTTCTGCTTTCGCGATGTGTCGCGGAGTGATGAAACTGTTCGGATCTTCCGATGCTCGACCGCGGATTCCAGGTTGCGAGATGCCGTCATCAAAACCGAAATGCTCATGGCCGGGATGGTCCGGACGAACATCCCCTTTCTCTCTATAACTCATTTTGAGTCCCGCTTTCTGAATGATCCTCGCCAATTCAGTCGCGCGTTTGTCGACCTGCGGACGCGTGTCACCGGCGATAACGATCAATGCATCCAGCTCGTTGCCTGGTCCTCCAACTTTCCAGTTTTTAGGATTGCCCTCATCCTTCAGGCCGACCGGATCACCGAGGTAAGCGGATCGCGCGGCAAGGCCCTGACGGAAGGCATCGCTGCCAAGGCTTGCAGCGCCGAGCGTAGTTTTACGCAAACCACGGTAAGTGAATGCCATCCCAACAAGAGGCTTCGTCTGGCCTCGCGGTTTGCGTCGAGATTCTACGGCCCGATGTCGTTGACGATCTTCGAGGCCCTCCCGTGCCCGCGTTACGTTCGGAGTGAAATCGCGAATGAATGCCTTGAAGTCGATAGCCACTCGTTTGTCGTCGGGAACCACGATACCGAGTAAGGTTTGATGTGGTTTAAGAAATCCGGGGACAACCATCGCCTGGATATCGGTCATAGGAAGCACTGGTTCCAGTGGCGGCTCGACTTTTGATTCTTTGAGAACGTTGGGCATCGATTTCCTCACTCTTATAAAACCGGAATCGGCTAAGTCTGCGCTGGGAGCTGTACGTCGCAATGCCGGCTTTTCGAACCGGCATTGTCGCCGCACCGGACTGTTTTGGATCGCCGATACCCTCGTTGAGAAATCCTTCCACAGCTCCAGGTGGAGTCGATTTGAATTGTTCGAGCGCTAACGGCCAGCGGGGATCAATAAAAACGCGGCCTGTGCCAGCCGCGGGTAGCCGGGGCAGGTGTTTCGGGACTATGTTCGCAGTCCCCACGAGCTTCACCGTGATGCATTCCGCAATCTGCCCACCGTAACGAATGGGAACTCCGACGATCGTCAGATCACTGATTGTGAAGCCACGTTTTTTCGGAACCTCTACGACCATGCGCTCAATCATCCCGGGAAGGCCGCGGAGAATGCGGACGCATTCGGAAATGCTTTTCTTATCCGGAGCCTCCCATCCGGACAGATCGATGTGATCCATATACAGCCCAACAGGATTACGCAGCGTGACGTAAGCTCCAAGCCGCGCCAACGCATTCACGGTCGCACCGATGGTGGGATCGCTGTTGCGATTTGGTCCCCCATACGCGGCATAAGCCATCAGCGCGTCGGGCTCAACCAGCAGCCGACCTTTAGGATCGGTATAGAGAATCGATGCGTCTGCGCCAAGCTTGATTTCCGCAACCAGCGAGTTTGGAGGCGAATTTAAGTGAGCGATCCCGAGCGTGGT
>Ga0116223_10005781_pt1 | contig 10315 bp, 7 predicted proteins | sample Sb_taG_3_FD_90092 | JGI IMG/M metagenome (GOLD analysis project Ga0116223, IMG submission 90092) | Peat soil microbial communities from Weissenstadt, Germany - Sb_50d_a_PC metaG | ecosystem: Environmental > Terrestrial > Soil > Wetlands > Peat | place: Germany: Weissenstadt | collected 2010-09-21 | reverse complement strand
CGTTCCCGGGCATCACCTACCCGCGCGTGCCGGGACACGAAGTGGCCGGATTGATTGACGAAACGGGCGAGCGCGTCACAAACTGGAAGAAAGGCCAGCGCGTGGGCGTCGGCTGGCACGGCGGACAGGACGGGACTTGCCTCCCGTGCCGGCGCGGCGATTTCGGGAACTGCCTGAATCTGAAAATTTCGGGAGTCAGTTTCGATGGCGGCTATGCGGAATACATGGTCGCGCCGGTGGAAGCTCTGGCACAGATGCCGGAATCGCTTGATGCCGCGGAGGCCGGGCCGCTGCTCTGCGCGGGTGTTACCACATTCAACTCGCTGCGCCACAGCGGCGCGATGCCCAGCGACCTGGTGGCCATCCAGGGCATCGGCGGGCTGGGGCACCTGGGAATTCAGTTCGCGCAGAAGTTCGGCTACAAGGTGGCCGCGGTGGGGCGCGGGTCGGAGAACGCCGCGCTGGCGAAGAAACTGGGCGCGCACGTGTACATCGACAGCGCCGCCACGGACGCGGCGGCGGAGTTGCAGAAACTCGGCGGCGCGCGCGTGATCCTGGCGACGGCGCCCAACTCGAAATCCATGTCGGCCCTGATACCCGGGCTCGGCACGAACGGCAGGATGATGGTGGTGGGCGCAACGATGGACCCCATCGAGGTCACGCCCATTGGATTGATTTTCGGCATGAAAAGCATTCAGGGGTGGGCGTCGGGAATCCCCACCGATTCGGAGGACACGCTGCGCTTCGCGGAACTGACCGGCGTGCGGCCGATGATTGAGAAGTTTCCGCTCGAGAAGGCGGCCGAGGCTTACGCGCGCATGATGAGCGGGAAAGCGCAGTTTCGCGTCGTGCTGACGATGTAGCTGTGGTGAAAGCGTGGGCCTTTCTTATCCTGAGTCCGCCGCGGCGGACGAAGGGCAGGCCCGCGAAAAGTCCGGCCAGCGAAAACACGGCTTTAGCCGCGGTGTTGCGCGTCTACCGTAAGTCTTCGAGAACGGTCATTCGAATCAGGCGTGCTCGGAGGCAAAAATTAAGGAAAACAGTAGAGGTAAGGAAATTTCTCCAGGTAAGGAATTCCGCATGCCGCATTCCACGGTGACGAGCAAGGGACAGACGACGATTCCCGCCGAAATTCGAAAGGCGCTGCGAATCAAACCGGGCGACACGCTCAAGTACGCGGTGCAGGGCGATCACGCGACGATTCGCGTGCACCCCGGCGCAGGGTCTCTCAAGGGTGCGCTCGCCAGCAAGAAGGGCAAGGGCATGTCGTTCGCCCAAATCCGCAAAGCCGCGGACTGACCGCCCCCAAAGCTTCTAGCATTCGCGCGAGGAATTGGTAGCGCTAACGGGAATCGAACCCGTATTTCAGCCTTGAAAGGGCCGCGTGCTAACCGTTGCACCATAGCGCCGGAGTGAAACACAGCCGGGAAGAGCTTCGATTATCCGGGAAAGGCTCGGCGTTGACAAGGCGCGGAATGATTCTGGAACTTGCGGACAGGCTGTACCTCCGTACGGCTTACTAATACGGCTCAATTCCCGCTATTACAGAACTATTACAAACACGCGTCCGCCCTTCTGCTAGTCTGAACTCGTAAACTGAGAGAAAGCACAGACCCCTCAGCAAATACAAATAAGGCATAGGACAAAGGGCCCCATGACACTCGACGACCTTGAGAAGAAGTCCGCCGCAGCCAACGAAATCAACTGGATAACCGCCAGTTTCATGATCGCGTTTCACGTGGGCGCCATCGCTGCGCTATTTTTCTTCAGCTGGAAGGGGCTATTCACCCTGCTGTTTCTCAACTGGGTGTCCGGCAGTCTCGGCATCGGGATGGGCTATCACCGGCTGCTGACGCATCGCGGCTACAAGACCCCGAAATGGTTCGAATATTTTCTGACTGTTTGCGCCACGCTCGCCCTGGAAGGCGGACCGATTTTCTGGGTGGCCACGCACCGCATCCATCATCAATATTCCGACAAGGAAGGCGATCCGCATTCGCCGATCGACGGCAAGTGGTGGGCGCACATGGGCTGGATTCTGATGGGCAAGTCCATGCATCACGACACAACGACGCTGGCGCGGTACGTCCCCGACCTGGCGAAAGACAAGTTTCACGTCTGGATCACGAAATACCACTACGTTCCGATGATCGTGCTGGGCGTGATTCTGCTCGCGATCGGCGGATTTCCTCTGGTGCTCTGGGGCGTTTTCCTTCGCACCGTCATCGGTTTGCATTCAACCTGGCTGGTGAATTCGGCCACGCATTCATGGGGCACGCGGCGGTATCAGACCCGCGACCTTTCGACGAATAGCTGGTGGGTAGCGCTGTTGTCGTTCGGCGAAGGCTGGCACAACAATCACCACGCACATCCGACGTCGGCGCGGCACGGCCTCGCCTGGTACGAGGTGGACTTCAACTGGTACGGCATCTGGACGCTCCAGAAGCTCGGCCTCGCGAAGGATGTCTTCCGCGTCAAGCTGCCCGAGGAGCGGAATTCCAGCGAGAATCTTCCCGCCGAGGAAATCGCTGTTGTCGCCGCCGAACCCGACAGGGATATGGTCTCCGCCTAAGCGCGCTGCTTTACAGGCTGTGGGAAAAACCAAGAGTGTCCTCAGGCGCCAAAGCGCATCGAGCGCAGCTTCTTTATGTCGGAGCTGAAGCTTCGACCCCCTAAAATGCGTCTTCTTTCCGCAAGCTGTTTGACCTCCCGGGCGTAAACCAGAGCTGCTGCGTTCCCTCGCAGGGGGCCAGTTTCCGCCGTGAAATATCTCCGCGCGAATCCGCGCGTCCGCCGCTGTACAATCCTCAGAAGAAGCCGCCATGCAGATCAAAGGTCGCCGAAAGAAGATCGCGTTCTTTTTGATCCTGGGCATTTGCCTGGTCGCAGCGGCGGTGGCGCTGACGGGCAGCTGGATCATTCTCAATTGGCGCGAACGCGTCCTGCTGTTCTTCGGCTTGGTTTTCTTCATCGCCATCATCACCGGCTTGATTCTGAACACGAGCTTCCTGGTGCGCGAGATCCGGCTGAACGAATATCACGACAGCTTCATCAACGCCGTAACTCATGAATTGAAGACCCCGATCACGTCGATCCGCCTCTATCTGGAGACCCTGCAGCGGCGCGACGTGGACGAAGCGCAGCGCCAGCAATTCTACAAACTGATGCTGGACGATACCGACCGGTTGCGGGGAACGGTCGAGCAGGTGCTGAAGGCGGGCGAAGTCCGCTACAAAAACGTCGCGCGGAACCCCATTGACGTGGATTTCGGCAGCCTGGTGCGCGAGTGCATGGAACTGGCGCGGACGCGGCATCATTTGCAACCCGCGGCGCTGCGCTGGCAAGACTCCCCCGGCATCAACGGCAACGAGATCAAGGTTCACGGCGATCCGGACGAGCTCCGCACAGCGGTTTCCAACATTCTCGACAACGCCATCAAGTATTCCGGCAGCGAAGTGGACGTCTCGGTAGGAATCGATACGCCGAACGAAAAGTTCATAGCGCTGCGCGTGCGCGACCGCGGAGTGGGAATTCCCGCGGGCGAGCTGAAAAGGATTTTCAAACGTTTCTATCGAGTCCCGCGCAGGTCCGCGGGCCAGGCGAAGGGCACCGGCCTGGGTTTGTTTATCGTTCGGGCGATCGCGCGCGCGCACGGCGGCAGGGTGTTCGCGGAAAGCGCCGGCGAGGGTCGCGGCACCACGGTGACTCTCGAATTGCCGAGGAGCCGGGCGTGAGCCGCGTCCTGGTGGTCGAAGACGAAGCTCATCTGGCGGAGGGCCTGCGCTTCAATCTGGAAGCGGAAGGCCATACCGTCGAGGTCGCGGGCGATGGCGAGCGCGCCATCAGCCGGCTTCTGGGGTCCGGCGTTAAATTCGATGCGGTCGTTCTCGACGTGATGCTTCCCGGCATGGATGGCTTCGCCGTGGCCGCCGCCCTGCGCAAAGCCAAGAATTACGTGCCCGTGCTGATGCTGACCGCTCGCGGCCGGCCGGAAGATGTGCTCGCGGGGTTTGCGGCAGGAACGGACGACTACCTTCCGAAGCCCTTCGAGTTGCCCATATTTCTGGCCCGGCTCCAGGGCCTGCTGCGGCGCAGCGCATGGCTCGCGGGTGCGGATCGAGCGGCAGGCGGAACGGCAGCCAGCACGACCAAAGGAAGTGCAGGCCGCGCGAGCGACGAAGAAGTCTTCTCGTTTGATGGCAAGACCATCGATTTTGGCAATCTGGAGCTGCGCACGAAGGAGAGCACCATTCAGCTCACTCTGATGGAAGCGAAACTCCTGCGCCACCTGATTCGCAGCAAAGGCCGGACCGTCTCGCGGAAATCCATTCTGGAGGATGTTTGGGGCCTGCGGGAAGACACCGACACGCGCGCCATCGACAACTTCATCGTCCGGCTGCGGCGTTACATCGAGGAAGACCCGGCCGAACCGCAACATCTGCTGACGGTGCGCGGAGTAGGATATCGATTCGTCGCCTAGCCTCCATTCCTCTCCACGCGCAACCACCTGAAAGGCCGTCCCGCCGAAACATTGGTGTAACCACAATGGAACGCCTCCAAGCAGCAGCCGTTGACACGGAGAGACCCTCTGGCAAAATTGATGGATCAGAAACACTTGGGACACTAGGGGGCACCTCCATGAATTTTTTCAAACGCCTGACGGCGATATTCGTCTGTTTCATGATTTCTCCACTGGCCGGTATGTGCGCGCCGCAGGGCGGCACCCAGCGCGCGGGAGAAATTAGCGCGCTGATCCCCGCGGCCACGCGCAACGCCCAGCCCACCAAGGCCAAAGACGAAATCGACTGGAACGACCTCCTGAAGACGGAGCATTCGGGTCGCGTCCGCGCCGGCCTGACGGACGGCTCGATCCTGAGCGTTGGTTCGGACAGCGAACTTCGCGTGGTGCAGCACGATGGCGCCACCCAGCAGACGTCGCTCGAATTGAGTTACGGCAAAGTGCGCAATCAGGTGACGAACATCACCAAGGCCGGCGGCAAGTACGAGCTGAAGACTCCCAACGCCGTGATCGGCGTGATCGGCACCGATTTCGTCGCCGAATTCAAGAGCAACAAGACCACCGTGATCTGCTACAAGGGCAAGGTGAAAGTCACGCCGCTCGGCAAGATCGTGAAGAGTTCCGGCCAGCAGGGTAGCGACAATTCCGTCACGCTGACGGACGGGCAAATGGTGGTGATCACGTCCACAATTCCCGGCGCCGGTTTTCAGCCTTCGAACACGCCGCCGGACGTGGCGCAGAACGGCTTGCTTTCCACCGACGTTCCCGACGGCGGCAACCTCCCGCCTCCGGGCAAAGGCGGCCATGGTGGCTTCGGCCATCCGATTCGCACGATCATCGTTGGCGGAGGAATCGCCGTCGGCATCGGCGTAGGCTTGGGCGTCGGCCTGGGACCCGGTGGCTCCAAATGCCCGGTGGGCTCGAAAAGCCCGAGCTGCGGGTAATTCGCTCGGCCTCGGGTAGAATGCCGGCGTGAACGGGCGCCGGCGGCAGCTCCTTAGGCGGCCGACCCGCAAGTTTCCTAATCTATGAGCTCGCAGCAAAATCCGTCGTCCCGCTGGCCGGCGTGGCTGCGCTTCTCCCTTTTCAAGGTCGATCTGGCGCTCGCGATCGCCGTCACGATCGCGGGCGTGGTCCTTTTCGCCTACTTCGGTTTCGGCGCGGACACGCGCGCGGGCATTGCGTTCCTCCAGAGCGTCGAACAGAGCTCGCTCGACATGCGCTTCGGCATGCGCGGCGCCCGCCCGCACGATGATCGCATCGTCATCGTCGGCATCGACGAGCGGACTTTGCAGGAAGTCGGCTCGTTTCCGCTCCCGCGCACGACTTACGCCACGCTAGTCGACCAGCTGAGCGCGGGCGGCGCGCGCGTCATCGCCTTCGACGCCACCTTTCCCACGTCGGAAACCAACGGCGGCAAGGCCGCGCTCGAGCAGCTTCAGCGCGACCTCGGCCCGTCCGCCCCCACGAACGTCACGAAAAAAATCCAGCAGCTCGAAGCCGCCGGCGATCCCGACGCGATATTCGCCGACTCGCTCAAGCGCGCCGGGAACGTGATCCTCGGCCACATCTTCCTCGACGCGGAAGCCGCCAAGCACTCCGATCCCAAGCTCGCGGAAGATTATTTCAATATCGCCTGGGCCAAGAATTTTCCCCAGGTCTACAAAGCGAAATCGAAAGACGGCCGCGACTTCGACATGGGCCAGGCCTGGGTGCAGAACGGCGGTCAGGTCGCCGCCGGCGCCGAGGCCAATATCAAGGAGCTCGCCGAAGCCGCCGCCTCCTTTGGATTCATCGACATCAAAGAGGACCCCGACGGCACGCTGCGCCACGCCCTGCTCATCAAGCGCTACCAGGATCAGGATTTCTTTCCCTCGCTCGACATGCAGATCGTTCGCGAGTTCGAAAACATCCCCGATCAGGATATCGCCGCATACATCGCGCCGGACGGACTCGAGCGCATTCAATTCGGCCGCCATACGATGCGCCAATCGCGCGACGGCAGCGCCTTGATCAACTACACCGGGCCGTACGAAACGTACGCGCACTATTCCATGTGGGACGTGATGAGCGGAGCGGTGCCCCCTTCGACCTTTAAGGACAAAATCGTTCTCGTCGGCGCCACGGCCCTCGCGATCGGCGATCTCCGCAATACTCCCTATCAGAGCGGCGAAGCCTACATGGGAGTCGAGGTCCACGCCAACATCATCGACAACCTGCTGCACAGCGAGGAAAAGGGCCGCACGTTCCTCACCCGCGGATTCCGCGAGGAGATTATCGACCTCGGCTTCATCGTGCTCTTTGGCCTCGGCTTCGGCTATCTCTTCAGCACCGTCAAGCCTCTCTGGTCGACGATCACCGTGCTGCTCGCGCTCGCCGGGTTCGGCTGGTTCGTCTATTTCAGCTTCGCGCGCGAAGGCCGCTGGCTCAGCTTCGTGATTCCCGCCGGCACGCTCGCGGCGAATTACGCGGCGATCACCAGCTTTCGCATGATTTTCGAAGAAGGCGAAAAACGCAAAATCCGCAAAAGCTTCGCGCAGTATCTTTCGCCCGGCGTCATCGGGCTGATCGAAAAGGATCCCCAGAAATATATTCATCCCGGCGGCGAGACGAAAGATCTCACCGTGATGTTCAGCGATATTCGCGGCTTCACCACTATTTCCGAAAGCCTTTCGGCCGACGAGCTGGTCCGCCTGCTCAACGAATATCTCGGCGCCATGACCGACATTCTTTTCGCCAATCTCGGCACGCTCGATAAGTACATCGGCGACGCCATCATGGCCTTCTGGGGTTCGCCCTACCCGCAGACCGACCACGCCTATCGCGCCTGCCTGTGCGCGCTGCAAATGTCGAAGGGCCTTGCGAAGCTCAACGTGAAATGGAAGCAGGAGGATCGCCCGCCAATCGCCATCGGCATCGGCCTGAACACCGGACCGGTGAACGTGGGGAACATGGGCTCGGACAAGCGCCTCGCGTGGACCGTGATGGGCGACAACGTGAACCTTGCTTCGCGCCTGGAAGGAATCACCAAGCAATATCAAATTCAAATCGTGATCAGCGAGGGCACCTACCGCGAAGTGGCGGACAAATTCGTTTGCCGAGAACTGGACAAGATCAAAGTGAAGGGAAAGAACCAGCCTGTGAATATCTACGAGCTGCTGGATGTTGCCGCGGAAAAATCGAAGTACGAATCGCTGCTGACCGGTTTCGACCGCGCCATGGCCGCGTACCGCAGCCAAAACTGGAAGGACGCCGCCGGACAATTCGGCGAGCTCCTCGGCGTCTACCCCGACGACGGCCCCACGCGCGTCTTCCTCCAGCGCGCCCTCGAATATCTCGACAACGCCCCCGAATCAGACTGGGACGGCGTCTACGTCGTGAAATCGAAATAGGCCAATTCGGTACCGCGCGCGAGGCAGTAATTTGCTGGTGTAGTCGTGATCAACAAGAGCATCCAACCCGACGCCGGTTCCAATCTTTCAAGCCGACGCATTGTGTTTGGCGTGCTCGGTGCAGTGTTGATTGTCTCCGGCGCAATTCTCGCGTGGAGTTTTGGAAAGGATGAGTATTACGAGTTCTATCTCATTCCCAAGGACAAAGGCGATCCTTTGTTTCCGAGGCGTTGGCAGGACCTGGTTTTTCTAGGCTGCTTTTGGTCGATCCTGTTCGCTTGGCTCGGGCTTGGTTGTTGGTCGCTCAGGCGCGCATTCCGCAAGCAATTTTCCAAGCCTCTTTCTTGATGGTCGTGCCACGTTCAAAATCGAAAAGTACAGGTGCACGCCTGCCCTGCACCTATGGCCAGTAGACGCGCGCTGCGCAATCTGCCAGCGTGGTAGCGGCGACCAAATGTCGTCCGCTCTCCTGGCGAGAGTCGAACCGCTCTTTGACAACTGAACATGAAGTTGGGTCTGAGTGGCACGGGCGCATTCGTGTCACCGAACTTGCTTGGCTGTGCGCGGCCATTCACCACCGCTGAGCGCCGGAGGCGCGGCAGACGATAGCCCAGCCCGCAGGGCTGGGAACTCAAGCCGCCCCGGTCCCAGCGCCGTAGGTGCGACACGTTCCCGGAATCGCTAACTCCGCGCCAAGCAACGCTCACAAATCACCAAATTAAGTGTCACACCATGCCGAGTAATTTCGGGCCTAAGTGATTGAAAACAAAGAAAAGCGACACCAACAAAGTGTCACACTTTTTCGAGCTACGCCGCGCGCTCAAAATGTAGCTCGCCTCTTCAGAGGCGAGGCAGTTCGGCCCGGTTTTCGGACCGAAAATCCTCAGGTCTGAAGACCTGAGCTATATATTCCTAGTCGCCGAGCCCCGAAAGCGTCAGCTTCCCCTTCACGGCCTTCGCCTTGGTCCAATCGTGATACGTGTGGCACTCGAAGCAGCGCGATTCGGCGCCGTCGGCGCCCGAGTGGTGGCACTTCTCGCACGTGGCGATGCCAGGGATCAGGATGTCGGCGGTTTCGTGGCTGGTCAGCGCCGCGTGGCACTCGGTGCATTTCACCAACTGATGCCGGTCGTGGTTGAAATTCGCATGAGGCAGCCAGCGCGGCGTAATGTTGGATTTCGCGACCACCGGAAGCTCACTGCCTGAAGAAACACTCAGCGCGTGGCACTGCTTGCAGGTTTTTCCGTAGAGCAGCTGCTCGGATTCCGCCACGCGCTCTGTGACCCACTGCTGTGGCGTGAGCACGCGCACCGCAACCGGCTGCGGCTTCTGCGGCAGCCCGGGAACGGGTCCGGTGACGCGGACTTCCGCCGGATGCGCGGCGATGTATTGCTGAAATCTTTCGACTAGGAATTTGTGCACCACCTCGGGCGTATCGTGCGGGACGCTTTCCGTGAATCGCTTGTCGAATTGCAGGCTGTGGCAGGCGACGCAGGTTTTCACGTACGTCGGCGGCGCCATGTAGGCGCGCGCCAGAACCATCGCGGCCAGATCGGACTTTTGTGGGAGAAGATCGGATTTCTGCGCTGCGGGAATCGCCATCGGCGTGGCCGAGCCGAACCGCCACGCGTCCGTGGAAGTCGGAGGCCGGTGGCAATCGTCGCAATCAAGCTGCACCGGCTCCCCGTTCGGCCCTTTGAGGTTCTTCTTCATGTGCACGGCGTGATTCAGCTTGATCGTTCCGGGATCGCTGCTCCCGGAACGCAGCACCGCAAACTCGGGATGGCCCGAGCCGAAATTTTCGATATCGCGCACGAACTTCGTGGGGGCGCCGCTGGTCCGCAGGTTTGAATGGCACTGCGTGCAGGCGGCATCGGAAGTGGCCGCGAGGCGCGCGAGTCCTCGATGCTCCTCGTGGCAGGAGGCACATTTAGGAGTAAAGACTTGATTGGCGTGATGAATCGGGCCGTCATGGCAGGCGAGGCAGGCGCGGTCGCTAGTCTTCTGGCTGAAAAAACCGGCCATCTCGAAATGGCAGGCATCGCATTTCGCGGCCAGGACGGCGTGCGCGGGAGACATCGGACCGCCGCTGTACACGCGCTTGTTGCCGGTAAGTCCGTGCCAGGCGATCCAGAGAATCGCCAGCAGCGGAACGGAGACCGAGAGCCAGAAGCGCCAGCGCCGAAACGGATGCGGGCGCTTGAAATAATTCATATCAATGCGCTGCGCTCGTTTCTTTGTTGCTCGCTCTCCGTCGGCCAAGGTGATTCGCCTCGCTTTACCTCAGGGGCTAAAGCCCCGATTTCCAATGGCTTTAATGTCGGAGCTAAAGCTCCGCCCCCCTAAACTGCAAGACCAAGATGCCGGGCTAAAGCCCGGCGCTACATTCAAACCCTCAGTAACG
>Ga0116223_10005780_pt1 | contig 10318 bp, 9 predicted proteins | sample Sb_taG_3_FD_90092 | JGI IMG/M metagenome (GOLD analysis project Ga0116223, IMG submission 90092) | Peat soil microbial communities from Weissenstadt, Germany - Sb_50d_a_PC metaG | ecosystem: Environmental > Terrestrial > Soil > Wetlands > Peat | place: Germany: Weissenstadt | collected 2010-09-21 | reverse complement strand
CCGCCGAGCGCTGGGAAGTGGGTCACCGCATCCGCGATATCGAAGAAGCCCCCGATGGCTCGCTGTGGATGCTGGAAGACGCCAATCCCGGCGCCCTGATCCATGTGACACCCAAGTGATTGCTTCGCGTTAGGTAACGAGAAGCAAAAAGGGCCGGAGCGATCCGGCCCTTTTTGTTTCGCCGGTTGCCGTTTGTGTCAGCTTACGTTTCAGAGCGGCTAGATTGAGAGTAAATGACGAGTGGAGTTAGCGCAGACTTTAACCGGTCGAGATATCGGCACTCGTAGGACGGCGTAGAGAGTCCCGAGAAGTCTTATAGGAATGTGGAGAGTTGGCCAATCCTGCTCGCGGGCCACATTCCGATTAGGTTGTAACCCGTGACCGGTTAAACTCAACCGGGCTGATTAGATGACGCTGTCGGCTCCTAGATCCGAGTAGACTTGGCAGCTGTTAGAACGACCAAGGCTCGGAAAAAGGAGCCGAGCAATGTCATCTAATCAGCCCAGGATGTGGCGGTAAGAAATGCTCTGGAAGGCCAAATTCGAAATCCAAGTGATTTCAGAACCTCCGTAATATACCATCCGCGAAGCTATGCCTATGGAAGAAGCGTGGCTAACGAAGGAGTACTAAATCCATGATTTATTTACGGCGTTTGTTTGCGTTCAGCCTGCTGTTGCTTGTCGTTGGACTGAACGCTCCAGTGGTCGCTCAAGATCGCATGCCACCAATCCCGCCTGACAAGTTAACCACAGAACAGAAGAAGGCCATAGAAGCGTACCTCGCGGCCCAAGCGAATATCCAAAAAATCTATGGCGACAGATATCCCAGACCGGTCCAAATGGAAGTGGGATTGGGTTGGAGGGAACTTTTGCGCAGCCCGGAACTCATGCTAACTGTGAACGCCATGCGGGAGTACGTAGAATACAAGCCGGCGCTGGCGCCGAGGATCAGGGAGTTGGTAATCATGATCACGGGCCGACAGTCGAGCACGGATTTCATGTGGAACTCCCATTACGCACTGGCAATCAAGACTGGAATCAGTCCGGAAATTCTGAAGTCGATAGCGGAAGGCCGGCGACCGACAGGAATGCCTGAGGACGAAGAGGTCGTTTACGACTTCTGCGACGAGTTGCATCGCAACCAAAGTGTAAGCGATGCAACTTACGCCAAGGCACTCGCCAAATTTGGCGAACAGGGCGTCGTCGATATAGTTGGAGTTTATGGCTGGTATTCGATGTGGGCCATGATGAACAAGGTGTGGCTAAAGCCCCCCGTCGAACCACAAGGTTCCGCGCCCAAACTCACTGTGTTTCCCCGGTGACGCGAAGACGCTTCAATCGAACGCGTGGTCTTCGCGTCTGCTTCTCTTGACCGCACATGGATTGCGCGTGATTCCCCTGTCTCAGCGTCCGGCGCGATTTGCCGGGAGTCCGCATCGCGCGGGAGGCGCCTGGCTTGCTCGGATAGGGCTGCAAAAATGGAACGCAATAAACCGTCATGCGGGGCGAAATTGCGTTTCACAGTCTTCTCTCCCGCAATAGAAATCCAGTGCCTTCTTGTGATCCGAAATTATTTTTCAACTGCGAACTCACCTAATCGTGGGATACCAAACAAGGCCGATTGGATGCCAACCCATGTCAATCAAGCCGGTCGTATTGCGCCCACACGCGCGTAATCTGGCCGGCCTCATTTAGAGACATGGTTTCCGCGGCAAGCAAACCATTCACGCTGTCGTACAGGATCGTCACGGTGTCGACGCCAACCAGAACGGCGCGCAGGTGGAAACGCAAGGAGGGAAACTTACCGAGCGCCGCGGTAAAATATTTCAACAATGCCGCGCGGCCGTGCAACGATCCCGAAAGGCCGGCGCCGAGTCTCTCCACGAAGGGGGAGGAAAAAACGATCTCGTCGGAATAATGCGCGACGATGGAGTCCAGGTCGTGGAGATTCCAGGCTGCGATCCACTCGCGCGCAAACTCGTGTGCCTGTTCGATGGTCTGCATGTCTGCCGTCCTCTCTTTCGGGGCGATCCACTCGGCATCCCTCTTCGCAAAACGAAATTGCGCCGCAGCCCCCTCGCTGCTACAATAGGTCAACAGCATTGACATAATGTAGCAGTGTCGAAAGGGTATGTCAATATGGTTGACCTATTAGCCGAGGGAAATCTCGATGAAGCCCTGGAACTGCTGCATTTCGCCTTTCGGGCCGTCGTGGCGCGGCCGGACCGGATGCTCGGCTCGCGCGGTCTGTCTCGAGTCCACCACCGCATCCTATTCTTCGTCCGGCGCAATCCCGGCATGAGCGTTGGCGAGCTCCTCCGCATTTTGGGCACCTCGAAGCAAGCGCTGAATGCGCCGTTGCGGACCCTGCTGCGAAAAAAAATGGTTTCCTTGACGTCCGCCCCCGAAGACCGCCGGGTAAAACGAATCCATTTGACCGATGAGGGCAAAAGATTTGAAAAAACTCTGTCCGGCGATCAACGCAGCCGGTTCAAGGCGGTTTTCAAAATGGCCGGGAAACAAAAGGAACTCGCTTGGCGCGAAATCATGCGCTCCCTGGCTGACAAGTCCTTCAATTAGCAAGACGGTGGGACGCTGCGGAGGGACTCTTATCGGAATGTGCGACTTTCACCAGAATGTGAACTGGGCCATAACCGCTAGCCCCGTCTTCCGGGACTTGGCGTTCTGAATGCGCCCCACGAAGTTTTCGGTTCGGGTCGTCATCCGGGGACGCCTCGACGCGAACCTGCGAAGACAACCACGGCAGGTCAGAAGCTATTGCATAATGCGGGCGGCGATTACGAAGCCCTCCAGGCGGTGGACATCCTCACTTCCGTCGGACGGTCTTCGATCTGCCTCAAGCAGTCTTGTCCGCAGTCTCGGCACATTGGCCAGCGCGAGCATGAACTGAGGCGGAGGCGAGGCTCGTCCAGAATCGCCTGCATGCCCATAGACCTGGCAGCCACTTCAACCACTGCGGGCTTGTGGGTCTCTGGGCAAGTCACCAGCCTGGTCCCGCGAAACTTGGAATAAACTCGAATTCCCTGGATCACGCGGTAGCCCCAGTAGGGCGCCTCAAGGCCGAGAACGACGGCAGCAGCCATGAAAAGCGCGACGTCAAATGCCGCAACAAGTACGTTCATATGACCTCCTCTGAGTCCTGTGACTCACAGCTTGGACTGTGCCAAATCTGCCGAAGAAACGCTGTGATCCACAACACCCTGCCTTGTGATTCGGGAACTGGCCACATTTCGATGATCCCATTTCCGGGACCTAAATGGTTCAGTCATTGGTAGGGGTTCGCTCCCGAGTACGACGTCACTCGGGCAACAGCGGGTAACTATGCCCGTATGAACAAAGACCGGAGCTGCTGGAATTCGCCGAGATCAGCTCTCGCCAGCGCGGTCCGAACAGTGAAATCTTATTTCTTGCTTTGATGCGTGGCCATCGCCGGCACCCAGGCGGGCGTGCCCTGTTCCCACTTATCGCTGGTGATGGGCCGCTGGTTCGACCCGTCCGCATTCATCACGAAAAGCTCCGCGTAGGGCTGTGGGCTCCCGTCATAGAGCGGCGTTTCATCGCGAAAGCCCAAGCGCGCGCTGCTGAACACGATGTACTTGCCGTCGGGCGACCACGCACAGTGAGCGTCGTTTCCGGGGGAGTGCGTCAATTGCTGGAGGTCGGTGCCATCCGGCCGGATGGTGAAAATTTCGTAAGAGTTTGTGCCGCCCGTATCGCGTGTGAAGCCGATGCGATCGCCCAGCGGCGACCACACGGGGAAGTTGTCCTGCCCCGACGTGAGCGTGGTGCTCTTGCCGTCTTCCACGTTCAGGATTTGAATGCTCCGGTCATCCTTTTTCCAGACGCGATACACGATGTGCTTGCCGTCCGGCGCCCAGCTCGGAAAGCCGCTATTGAGCGGGCCGCTGGTGAGTTCACGCTTTTCGGACCCGTCCGCACGGATCATGATGAGTTGCGAAGGTTTGGTTTCGCGGTCGTTGAAAATTGCCCCGTATCCGAAAACAACCCATTGCCCATCCGGCGACCACGATGGCGAGAAGGCTCCTCCGCCGTCTTGCTCGAAGAGCTGCTTGCGGTTCGCTCCGTCCAGATCGCTCACGTATACCGCAATCTTATCGAAGGGGGTGAGTCGGAGGGCGGCGACATCCCCGAAAGGACTGTTGGCCAACTTCCCGGTGCTCGAAATCGAGGGGAATTCGCCCGTGTATCGGAGTTCGAACGTCTGATCCTTGGAGTAGAGCGGCTGATTCTGCTTCGAATCGTAGGCGAACTTCTCATAAACCAATTGCTTGCCGTCGGGCGACCACGCAGGATTGCGGATCACTCCTGGAGCCGGCGCGTCCGCTCCATGCTCTCCCGTGGTGAAGGCCAATTCTCCCTTTTGTCCGGGTCCCTTGAGGAGGTACCCGATTCGGTCCGCGCTCAAGAACTGCGGCGATACTTTCAGGCCGGGGCCGGAGGTGCGCTCCGACCGGGCGCCCGTGGCCAAGTCCACGGAGATGATCTGCGAGACGGCGCTCCCAATAAAACGCGCCGCAAATGTATATTCGTCGTCCAAGCCGTAGAAGACGAGTTGCTTGCCGTCAGCCGACCATTTCGGCGAACCCGCCATTTCGCCTTCCGGCGTAAGTTTGCGCAAACCCTCGCCATTCGGCTGAATCACGTAGATGCTTGCCTCTTGAATGTGTTCGAATCCAGGCAGGGGGAATTTGTGCCTCCTGAAGTCCGTTCCCCGGTCGGAGGAAAAAGCGATCCATTTGCCGTCCGGCGACCAGGAAGGCCTATAAAAGCCATCCATTTTCCCCGCAGCCGCTTGCAGAGCGGGCACGCCCGTAAGATTGCGCGCCTTTCGTGTTTTGATATCCAGGATCCAGATGTTGCACGTTCCGGCGCCGCGCGTGGAAACGAAGGCCAGTTGATTGTCGTCCGGCGAAAGCGACGCCTGATCGTCAAATCCATCGTCGTCCGTCAGTCGCTCGAGGCCGGAGCCGTCCGCTTGGATTCGGTAAATATTCGCGGAGCCGTTGCGCTCGGACGTAAATACGATCCATTTGCCGTCGGCGGAAAACATCGCGTCGTAGTCCATGTTTCCACCGGAGTTGAGCTTGCGCTCCCCGCTTCCGTCCCCGTTGGCAATGAACAATTCTCCGCCGGAAGGTCCGATGCGGTTCGTCAAAATGGTGTTCTTGGCAGACGCCGGCTGCGCCGAGGTACGTGCCAAGGCCCCAAGCAGGAGAAAAAACGCCGTGACTGTCATTCCTAATTTTGTCATGGAGAACCTCCCTCTGACTCGCGCATCGTACGCTGCTCCTCTTCTTGACACAATGGATTTGCTGCGAGAGCGGGCCATGCCGACCTTGGCTGCGTTTTCCCGGTGTGCGGCGGATGTATCGACGGTCTACAATGCCGTGGCCATGAGCCTGTCGAAAACTGTCCGCTTGCTGCTCGCACTCGCTTCGGGCGTTGCGCTGGCGCTGGCCTACCCTTCCTTTAATATCCCAATTCTGGGATGGATCGCTCCGGCGTTTTTGATCGTCGCAGTGCTGGGGGAGCGGCCGCGATTCGCATTCCTGCTGGGATGGTTGCAGGGCGCGGCGTACTACGGGCTGAGTGTGCCGTGGTTCTATACCGTGATGCGGCAATACGGTCCGCTTCCTGTGATTCAGGCGGGAGCCGTGTTCGCGCTGGTCATCGTCGCGACGTCCCTGTTTCACGGCGCATTCGCCGCAGCGATTGCCTGGCTGGGAAAATTTGCGCCGGAGAAAGCGTGCCTCGCGGCGCCGTTCGTCTGGGTAACGATGGAGTTCGCGATGATGCACCTGCCCGCCATCGGCTTCCCGTGGAATCTGCTCGGATATGTGGCTGCCGGAAATCTTGCCCTGGTGCAAGTAACGGCAATCACGGGCATTTTCGGTCTCTCGCTTCTCGTCGCAGCGTACAACGGGCTTGCAGCCTGGGCCGTGCTGCAAATCTCGGAGCGTAGAAATGCAGGATTGAAATTGTGGGCGGGAGCGACGACCGCGCTTGTCCTCATTGGCGTCGTGGGGCCGCATTTTGTGCCGCGGGCCAACGCGGATCACGTCGCGCATCTTGTGCAGACGAATTTTCCCGTGTCCAACGGCTATCCCTCGAATTGGATGCAGGTTCACGCGGCGGAAATGGATCAGCTCGAAGCGATCAGTATCGGGGCGGCGCAAAAAGTTCCCGGCATCGTCGTGTGGCCGGAAGTTCCGGCGCCGTTTTCCCTGCAGGACGCAAATTTTCAGGCGCGCGCCGTGCGGATCGCGCGCGGAGCAGGGAACGGCTTTCTAGTCGGCGTGATCGATTTTAAGCCGCTGGGCAATGGCCAGAGTGGCGCGAACAACAGCGCTGCGCTGCTTGGCACGGACGGCGCACTCGATTTCATGTATGACAAGATCCATCTCGTACCCTTCAGCGAATACGTGCCGTGGAGGAAATGGCTTTTTTTCGCGCAGGGATTAACGGGGCTTATCGGCGATTTTCAGCACGGCTCGCAATATAAAGTCGGAAAAATTTCCGGCGGCCCTTTCAGCGTCTACATTTGCTACGAGGTGATTTTCCCGAATGAAGTCCGCCGCTTCACGCTGGCCGGCGCGCAACTCTTCATCAACATTTCGGACGATGGCTGGTTCGGCGGTTCGGGCGCACCGGGACAGCATTTGGCGATGGCCCGCGTGCGGGCGGTGGAGAACCGGCGTTGGCTGCTGCGCGACACGAACGATGGAATCACGGTTTCCGTCGATCCGTACGGGCGAATCGTGGCGCGGCTTCCGGCGGATATTCGCGGAGAACTGGACGCTCCGTACGCGTTTCGCGCGGACTTGACGCCGTATGCGCGCTGGGGCGACTGGCTCGCGTGGCTGTGCGTTCTCTTCGCGCTCGTGTTACTGTTGATTGCTGCGCGCGACACATTTGCGCGCAAAACTTCGTAATTCAGCGGGACACCACATCATGATGATCGAAGATTTACAGCGGCAGCAGGAAGAACTTCGCAAGCGCATCGAACTCGTGCGGAGCTATCTTTGACGTTGCCCGCAGCCGCGAAACCGTAGCCTCCCTGGAAAAGAAAATCGCGCAGCCGGATTTCTGGCAGGACCAGGAACAAGCCCAGAAAGTCATGCAGCAGCGCAAAGCGGCGGAGGCCGTTCTCGCTTCCGACGCGAAGCTGGAGACCATGGCCAGCGATATCGACACCTATTTCCATCTGGCCGAGGAAGAAAAGGACTCCGCGCAGCGCGATTCGCTCCTCAAGGAAACCGAGCGAGAAATGACCGCTGCCGAGACGTACGTTTCGGAACTCGAAACCGTCACGCTGCTCTCCGGCGAGAACGACCGCCTGAACGCCATCATGACCATCAAGCCCGGCGCGGGCGGCATGGAATCGCAGGATTGGGCGGAAATGCTGCTGCGCATGTATCTCCGCTGGGCGGAGCAAAAAGGATTTACGGCGACCGTCATGGACCTCACGCCCGGCGAAGGCGCCGGTTTGAAATCCGCGACGGTGCGCGTCGAAGGCGAGAATGCTTTCGGTTTTCTATCCACCGAAAGCGGCGTGCACCGCCTGATTCGGATTTCGCCGTTCGATCAGGCCGCGCGGCGCCACACGTCGTTCGCCTCGGTTTTTGTCATTCCCGAAATTGACGATCGGATTGACATCGTCGTGAAGCCCGAGGAAGTGCGTGTGGACACTTTTCGCGCGGGCGGCGCGGGCGGCCAAAACGTGAACAAAGTCGAAACGGCGGTGCGGATCACGCATCTGGCGTCTGGCATCGTCGTGCAGTGCCAGAACGAACGCAGCCAACACAAGAACCGCGAACTGGCCATGAAATGGCTCCGCTCGCGCCTGTACGAAGCAGAAATCGAAAAGCGCCAGGCGGAAACGCGCAAGCTGGACGACACCAAGCGCGACATCAGCTTCGGCAGCCAGATCCGGACGTACACGCTCCAGCCCTACCGCTTGATAAAGGATCACCGCACGAAATTTGAAATGGGCGACGTCGATCGGGTGCTGAACGGCGATCTCGATCCGTTTATTCGCATCTTTCTAATGGCGCGGCGAAAAGGGACGCTGGGGAGCGCTGCCGAGGCTTCAGATGATTCGTAGCTCGCTCGGTTGAAACCCGGGAGCATTACAACCTCACATTTTTGCAATTTACTGTTGACCCGTGACGTTTGGCCCCAATTCGTTGACAGGTTTGGGGTCGCATGTTAGCGTCGATTCGGACAAAAATGGACTCTCGCGCATAAGATGTGCCTGTTTTTCCTTGCGGATATTTTAGAAGGGGTGCTGGCTTGAGCGACAAGAATCGCAAATTTCTGTTTACCTCGGAATCGGTGACCGAGGGCCATCCGGACAAGATTGCCGACCAGATTTCCGACGCCGTGCTGGACGCGGTGCTTACGGAAGACCCGACGGGGCGCGTGGCGTGCGAAACGCTGGTGACGACCGGGCTCGTCATGGTCGCGGGCGAAATTACGACCAAGGCGGTCCTGGACTATTCCGACATTGCTCGCGACGTGGTGCGCGACGTTGGCTACACGCGCGCCAAGTACGGCTTCGACGCGGAAACCTGCGCTGTCATTTCCTCGCTCAAGCGACAGTCCCCGGATATTGCGATGGGCGTGGACACCGGCGGAGCAGGCGATCAGGGCCTGATGTTTGGTTTTGCCTGCGATGAGACGGAAGAGTTGATGCCGTTGCCGATTACGCTGGCCCACAAACTGGTGCAGCGCCTTTCCGAGGTTCGCCGCCAGGGCGTCGTCGACTTTTTTCGGCCGGACGGCAAATCGCAGGTGACGATCGAATACCACGGTGACCGCCCGGTGCGGGTGGATACCGTCGTCATCTCGACGCAGCACAGCGAATCCGTTTCCAACGTGGACCTGCAAAATGCCGTGCGCGATGAAGTGATCCACAAAGTGGTTCCTGAATCGCTGATGGATAGGAACACGAAATTCCACATCAATCCGACCGGACGCTTCGTCGTGGGCGGACCGATGGGCGATGCCGGCCTGACGGGCCGCAAGATTATTGTCGACACCTACGGCGGATACAGCCGGCATGGTGGCGGCGCGTTTTCAGGCAAGGACCCGTCGAAAGTCGATCGCTCGGCATGCTACATGGCGCGGCACGTGGCGAAGAATCTGGTGGCTGCGGGAATTGGGCGCAAAATTGAAGTGCAGCTTGCCTACGCGATCGGCGTCGCGGATCCCGTTTCCGTCATGGCGGAAACGTTCGGCACCGGCGCGATTCCGGATGAGAAGATTACCGACCTGATCCGCAGCACGTTTAAGCTCACTCCGCGCGGGATCATCGAATCGCTCAATCTGCGGCGGCCCATTTACCGCGCGACGGCTTCGTTCGGACATTTTGGGCGATCGGGTCCGGGCTTTACGTGGGAGTTGACGGACAAAGCGGGGTCGATTCGCAGCCAGGCTGGGCTTGGCGCCAAGGAAGTTGCCGTTCGCCGCTAACGGCGAAACGCATTCATGCCGAATTACGTAGCACAGCCACTCTTGGCTGTGCGGCTTTTGCAGCACTTATGACCGGTGAAAAGCGCACGGCCAAGAGTGGCTGTGCTACTTGAAGGACAGGAGAAATTCGCGTGACGAAGACGGTGCAGAGTACGGCCGGCGATGTTCGGGACATGAGCCTCGCGGAACAGGGCAAACGAAAAATCGAATGGGCCAACCAGCAGATGCCCGTTCTTCAGTTGATCCGCAAGCGATTCATCAAGGAACAGCCGCTGAAGGGCGTGCGACTTTCCTTGTGCCTGCACGTGACCAGCGAAACGGCGAACCTGGCCATCACGCTGCGCGATGGCGGCGCCGATCTGGTTTTGTGCGCCTCGAATCCGCTCTCCACGCAAGATGAAGTGGCGGCCTCGCTCATCAAGGATTTCTCGATTCCCACGTATGCGATCAAGGGCGAAGACAACGCCACCTATTACGCGCATCTGAACGCCTGTGTGGATCACAAACCGCAGATGACGATGGACGACGGTGCGGACCTGGTGACTTTGCTTCTCACCAAGCACAAGCATCTCGTCGCGGATGTCATCGGCGGCACGGAAGAAACCACAACCGGCGTGATCCGCCTGCGCGCCATGGCGAAGGATGGAACGCTGAAGTATCCCGTGATTGCAGTGAATGACGCGGAGACCAAGCATTTCTTCGACAACCGCTATGGCACGGGACAATCCACGATTGACGGCATCATTCGCTCGACCAATCTGCTGATCGCCGGCCTCAGGGTGGTAGTTGCCGGATACGGCTGG
>Ga0116223_10005774_pt1 | contig 10330 bp, 7 predicted proteins | sample Sb_taG_3_FD_90092 | JGI IMG/M metagenome (GOLD analysis project Ga0116223, IMG submission 90092) | Peat soil microbial communities from Weissenstadt, Germany - Sb_50d_a_PC metaG | ecosystem: Environmental > Terrestrial > Soil > Wetlands > Peat | place: Germany: Weissenstadt | collected 2010-09-21 | reverse complement strand
GATGGACTATCAGCGGAGCTTCGAGGACGCGATATCGCGCCTGAGGGCTGAGGGGCGCTATCGCACCTTCGCCAATCTCGAGCGCGACGCGCGCCGCTTCCCGATGGCGCGGTGGCGCCCCGCGGGCCGGGAGGATAGGCCACGCGAGGTGACCGTCTGGTGCTCCAACGACTATCTCGGCATGGGCGGCTGCCCCGAGGTGATCGAGGCCGCGGTCAGCGCGGCGCGCGCCCATGGCGCAGGGGCAGGCGGAACCCGCAACATCTCAGGCACGCACAATCCGATCGTCGAGCTCGAGGCCGAGCTCGCCGACCTGCATGGCAAGAAGGCGGCGCTCGCCTTCACCTCGGGCTGGATTTCCAATCTCGCGGCGATTTCGACCATCGCGAGCCTTCTGCCCAATTGCCTGATCCTCTCCGACGCGCTGAACCACAATTCGATGATCGAGGGGGTGAAGCGCTCGGGCTGCGAAAAGAAACTGTGGCGCCACAACGACGTCGCCCATCTCGAAGAGCTGCTCGCCGCCGAGCCGGTCGACCGCGCCAAGCTCATCGTGTTCGAGAGCCTCTACTCGATGGATGGCGACTTCGCGCCGATCGGCGATGTCGTCGCCCTTGCCGAACGATACAACGCTCTGACCTATATCGACGAAGTGCACGCGGTCGGCCTCTATGGTCCGCGCGGCGGAGGGTTAAGCGAGCGCGAAGGGCTGGCTTCGCGCATCGACGTCATCGAAGGCACGCTCGCCAAGGGCTTCGGCTCGCTCGGCGGCTACATCGCGGCCAACGAGGCGATCGTCGACGCGGTGAGGAGCTATGCGCCCTCGTTCATCTTCACCTCGACCCTGCCGCCGAGCGTCGCCGCGAGCGCGACGGCCGCCGTCCGCCACCTCAAGCGATCGAGCGTCGAGCGCGAGCGCCACCAGCTTATGGCGAAGCTCGTCAAGCACGCGCTCGGCGCCGCCGGCCTGCCGGTGATGGACAATCCCTCGCACATCGTGCCGGTCCTGGTCGGCGACGCGCGCAAGTGCCGCGCGGCCAGCGAAATGCTGCTCGAGCGGCACTTAATCTACATCCAGCCGATCAACTATCCGACCGTCGCCAAGGGGACCGAACGGCTGCGCGTGACGCCGACCCCCGCCCATAGCGAGGCGCAAATCGCGGGCCTGGTCGAGGCGCTGGTCGACGTGTGGAAAACGCTCGGCCTTGCGTTCGAGGAGGCGCGCGTCATTCCGCTGTTCCGCGCCAATGCGAGCGACCCGGCCCACTGCGTCTATCCCGAAATGAAGCGTGCGGCGGAATAGACGGCGCCTTGTGGGGGCGCGAGCGTTCGAGCCAGGCGGTTTTCGTGGAGGATGAGCCCCCCCGACCCTCACCCACGATCTCCGGGTCCAGCCCGGAGAGGAGAGGGAGCGCGACCCTAATTCCGTTCACCGGCGCAGGCGGCCCTGTAGGGCGTTCGGAAGAACGCCAGTCTCTCGTCGGGTCACAAGGCGCGATGAGGGTTTCGCCGGCGCCGCCAAGGCTCCCGCGCGAGCCGTTCCTCGCCGCGCTCGCCGGCCAGCGGCAGCGGACGCCGCCGATCTGGCTCATGCGCCAGGCCGGCCGCTATTTGCCGGAATATCGCGATATTCGCGCGAAAGCCGCGACGTTTCTCGATTTCTGCTACACGCCCGCCTTGGCTGTCGAGGCGACGCTGCAGCCCATCCGCCGTTTCGGCTTCGACGCGGCGATCCTGTTCTCCGACATCCTCGTTCTGCCAGACGCGCTCGGCCAAAGCGTCGCGTTCGAATCCGGCGACGGTCCGCGCCTCGAGCCGATCCATGACGCGGCCGGGCTTTCGCGTCTCCGCCACGAGCCCGACTGGGACCGGCTCGCGCCCGTGTTTGAGGCTCTTGATCGGCTCAAAGTCGCTCTGCCGGACGATGTCGCGCTGATCGGCTTCTGCGGCGCGCCGTGGACGGTGGCGAGCTACATGATCGCCGGGCGCGGCACGCCGGATTCTGCGCCCGCACGGCTTTTCGCCTACCGCCATCCGGACCTGTTCGCGACGTTGATCGACCGGCTCGTCGACGCCTCGGCGGAATACCTGATCCGTCAATTTGGGGCGGGCGCGGAAGCCCTGCAGATCTTCGATTCTTGGGCGGGCGTGCTGCCGCCGGCCGAATTCGAACGCTGGTGCGTCGCGCCGATCGCGGCGCTCGCGGCCAAGGTTCAGGCCAAGGCGCCTTACGCGCGGATCATCGCCTTTCCGCGCGGCGCGGGGACGCAACTGAGAAAATTCGCGCGCATCGCTGAAATCGACGCGATCTGCCTCGACACCGGCGTCGAGCCAAGGGTCGCCGTCGCCGCGCTGCCCGAACGCTTCGCCTTGCAGGGCAATCTCGACCCGTTGGCGCTGGTTGCCGGCGGCCCCCGTCTCGACGAGGACATCGAGCGCGTCCTCAAGGGATTCGAGACCCGCGCGCATATCTTCAATCTCGGCCATGGCGTCCTGCCTGAAACGCCCCTCGAGCATGTGGAACGCCTGATGGCTCGGGTGCGCCGCAGACGAGAGCTGTGAACGATCCCGCCCCGACGGTCGACGACCCGCGCTTGATCGGCGCGCAGGACTGGTTTCGGGAGATCCAGGGACGGATCATCGAGGCGATCGAGGCCTTGGAGCGCGAGTTCGCGGGCTTGGGCCCCGTCCGCGAGCCCGGCCGGTTCGCGCTTGAGCCTTGGGAGCGCACCGATGCGAGCGGCGCGCCGGGCGGCGGCGGGCGTATGGCAATGCTGCGCGGCCGCCTGTTCGAGAAGATGGGCGCGCACTTGTCCGTCGTGCACGGCGCTTTTCCCGCCGAATTCGCCGCCCAGATTCCCGGCGCGGAAGACGACCCGCGCTTCTGGGCGGCGGGCGTCTCCGTCATCGCCCACCCCTGGAGCCCGCATGTGCCGACGGTTCACATGAATGTGCGGCTCGTGAGAACGACCAAGACCTGGTTCGGCGGCGGCGCGGATCTGACGCCGATGCTGGACGCCCGCCGCAAAGGGGACGATCCGGACGCGATCGCTTTTCACTCGGCGATGCGGGCCGTCTGCGAGCGGCACCCGAGAGTGGCCGACGCCGAGCGGTTCAGGACCTGGTGCGACGAGTATTTCTATCTCAAGCATCGCAACGAGCCGCGCGGGATCGGCGGCATCTTCTTCGACTATCTCAACAGCGCCGAGGACGCCGGCAATTCCGCGTTCGACGCCGATTTCGCCTTCGTGCGCGACGTCGGCGAGAGCTTCATTGCGATCTATTGCGCAATTGTCCGGCTGAACGCGGCGAAACCGTGGAGCGCCGCCGAGCGCGAGGAACAATTGGCGCGGCGCGGACGTTACGTCGAGTTCAACTTGCTCTATGATCGGGGAACCATCTTCGGCTTGAAGACCGGCGGGAACATCGCATCGATCCTGTCATCGATGCCGCCGCTCGCAAGCTGGCCGTAAGGCTCTCTTTAAAGAAATTCGTGAGGAATCGACATGACCAATGCCGCGGAATCCGGCCGCTTTCGCATCGGCGGCGCGTTCGACGTCAACCGCCTGGGCTTCGGCGCGATGCGCGTTGTCGGCCGCGGAATCTGGGGCCCGCCCCCGGATCGCGCCGAGGCCTTGCGCACGTTGCGCCGCCTGCCCGATCTCGGCGTCGATTTCATCGACACCGCCGATTCCTATGGCCCCGACTTTTCCGAAGAGCTGATCCGGGAAGCGCTCGCGCCTTACGGCAAGATCCATGTCGCGACCAAAGGCGGCCTGGCGCGAACGGGACCGAACATATGGATTCCGCTCGGACGGCCCGAATATCTGATCCAGCAGGCTTACAAGAGCCGCTGGCGGCTCGGCGTCGAGACGATCGACTTGTGGCAGCTGCATCGCATCGATGCGAAAGTGCCGGCGAACGAGCAGTTCGACGCCATCAAGTCGCTGATCGAGGACGGCGTCATCCGCTGCGCCGGCCTTTCGGAGGTGAGCGTCGCGGAGATCGAGGCGGCCTCGAAGGTGTTTCCGGTGGCCACGGTGCAGAACCGCTACAACCTCACCGACAGGGCGAGCGAGGCCGCGCTCGACCACTGCACGAAAAAAGGCATTGGCTTCATCCCTTGGTTCCCGCTCAACGCCGGAGAGCTGGCGCGCGAGGGCTCGGCGCTCGACGCCATCGCGGTCAAGCACAAGGCGAGCCCCGGCCAGATCGCGCTCGCCTGGCTCTTGAAGCGCAGCCCGGTCATGCTGCCGATCCCCGGCACCGGCAAGGTCGCCCATCTCGAGGAGAACGTCGGCGCGGCGGCGATCAAACTGACCGACGACGAATTCGTGACGCTCGATCGCGCGGGACGCGTGGCGAGCTGACCGCGAGGGGTCAACTCCGCAGCACGACGCAAGCGCCGCCGGCGGCCTCGAGACGGGCGCAGATCTTTTGCGCTTCGGCGCGGGACTGGGCGGGCAGGCGCACGCGGTAGAACGGGCGGAAGCCGCGGCTCATGAGCGGCGCACCGAGGATGAAGGGGTCCATGCCGCCGATCACGCTGGCGTAGCGGGCCTCGGCGCGCGCGAAGGCGGTGAGCGCCTCGGCCTTCGAGAAGCTGCCGGCGACCTGCACGCCCCACGGCGCGAACAGCCCCGACACGACGGGCGAGGCTGCGGGCGGCCCTGTGCGCAGGGTGGCGACCAGGCTCAGGCATGGCGCCGCCGGCTTGGGGGAAGCGGAGGAAGGCGGCGTCGGGCCGCGCCAATCTTCGGCCGAGTAACCGGTGATCGCGAGCACGTAGTCCTGCGTCTCGAAGGGGAGCGCGTCTTTGCCGGCGAGCCAATTGTCGACCGCAGTCGGCCCGGCGTTATAGGCCGCCGCCGCGAGGCCCAGATTGCCGAAGCGGAGCTCGAGCTCGGCGAGCAGTTTTGCCGATTCCGGGATCGCCGCCGCCGGATCGAAGGGATCGGCGAGCCCGCGCTCCGACGCCGTTCGCGGCATGAACTGGGCCACGCCCTGAGCGCCCGCCGGACTGACGGCGGTCGGCTGGAACGCGCTCTCCCGCCAGATGAGCCGGGTGAAAAAGCCGACCGGCAGCCCCTCGGCCATGGCCGAGGATTCGACGATTCCGCACAAGGTCGCGAGCGCGTTGTCGGTTGTCGGACCGGCGTCGCCGCCGGCCGTGCGTTCGGTCAGCCAAACGACGAGCGCGGCAAGGGCGAGCGCGGCGCCCCTCCGGCCGCGGCCGCGCCGCCAAGATCCGGTCAAAACGCGCATGCGGTCCCCGATTGCCGCATTCCCAAGACAACGAGCGCGGCGAGGCTAGCGGCGTTATGCACGCGGCTCATGCGGCGTTCTCCACTGTCACTCGCCTCGGCTCAGCGACGCGGGCTGAAGGGTCGGCTTTGCCCGATGAAGAGCCGATGCTATAGGGGCTCGGCATCGTCACGCCGCGCTTTTCCCCCGGAGGAAATTCTCTCCGATGTCCAAGATCAAGGTTAAGAATCCGGTTGTCGAGCTCGACGGCGACGAGATGACGCGCATCATCTGGCGCCTCATCCGCGACAAGCTCATCCATCCCTATCTGGACATCGAGCTCAAGTATTTCGACCTGTCGATCGAGCACCGCGACGCGACCAACGACCAGGCCACGATCGACGCCGCCGAGGCGATCAAGGCCTGCGGCGTCGGCGTCAAATGCGCGACGATCACGCCGGACGAGGCGCGCGTCAAAGAGTTCCATCTCAAGGAGATGTGGAAGAGCCCAAACGGCACCATCCGCAACATTCTGGGCGGCGTCATCTTCCGAGAGCCGATCATCTGCAAGAACGTGCCGCGTCTCGTCCCCAGTTGGACGCAGCCGATTGTCATCGGCCGCCACGCCTATGGCGATCAGTACCGCGCGACCGATTTCAAGGTGCCTGGAAAGGGCCGTCTGACCATCCGCTTCGAAGGCGACGACGGCAAGGTGATCGAGAGAGAGGTGTTCAAATTCCCGGGCCCTGGCGTCGCGATGTCGATGTACAACCTCGACGACTCGATTCGCGATTTCGCCCACGCCTCGCTGAACTACGGGCTGATGCGCAAGTATCCGGTCTACCTGTCGACCAAAAATACGATTCTGAAAGCCTACGACGGGCGCTTCAAGGACATCTTCCAGGAGGTCTACGAGGGCGAGTTCAAGAGCCGGTTCCAGGCGGCCGGCATCGCTTACGAGCATCGCCTGATCGACGACATGGTCGCCGCGGCGCTGAAATGGTCGGGCGGCTACGTGTGGGCCTGCAAGAATTATGACGGCGACGTGCAGTCCGACACGGTCGCGCAAGGCTACGGCTCGCTCGGCCTGATGACCAGCGTGCTGATGACGCCCGACGGCCGCACGGTCGAGGCCGAGGCGGCGCACGGCACCGTCACCCGCCATTACCGCGAATATCAGCGAGGCCGCGAAACGTCGACCAACTCGATCGCCTCGATCTTCGCCTGGACGCGCGGCTTGTCGCACCGCGCCAAGCTCGACGGCAACGAGGCGCTCGCCAATTTCGCTTCGACCCTCGAGAGGGTGTGCGTCGAAACCGTCGAGGCCGGCTTTATGACGAAGGATCTTGCGCTGCTGGTCGGCCCCGAGCAGAAGTGGCTCTCGACCGAAGGCTTCCTCGACAAGGTCGACGAGAACCTCAAGAAGGCGATGGCTTAACGCCGGTCGAAGCCCTCATCCGGCCCTTCGGGCCACCTTCTCCAGCAAGCGGTCCGCTGAGGGGGAGAAGGGTAGCGCCCCCTCGCCCGCGAAGCGGGAGAGGGCTGGGGTGAGGCATGATGGCGTCAGCCCAGCTCTTCCTGCACGAGGCTCACCCAGTAGCCCGCGCCGAGGGTCAGGATTTCATCGTTGAAGTCGTAGCGCGGCGTATGAACGTCATTAAACGAGCCATCCGGGTTGGCGCCGGCGCCGATGAAAATGAAGGCCCCCGGGCGCGCGTTCAGCATGAACGAGAAATCCTCCGAGCCCGTCACCAGCGGCGCCTCAGCGTTCACCTTGTCACGACCAGCGAGCGGGCCGCCGCCACTGCGATGTCGGTCTGCTCGGCGTGGTTGACGGGCGCGCAGCTTGTTGGCGACGATCCTGGCGGTGCGCGTCTCCTCGAACGCGGTCTCCCGGATGGCGATGGATGTCGCGACGAATGGCGATCGGCTCGAGCTCGTAGGCCTTGAGGGCGTCGAGGATTGGCGCGCGCGTGGTGCCCATGATCTTCCCCTCAATCCTTTCTGCTCGTTGTTGGTCGGCTTAAGCTCCGGCTGCCCGGCGCACGCCGGCCTCGACGGCCGCCAGCGCCTCTCGCGTCTTCGCGCCGTCCGGGCCTCCGGCCTGTGCCATGTCGGGCCGGCCGCCGCCGCCCTTGCCGCCGAGCGCGGCCGAACCGAGACGCACGAGTTCAACGGCGTTGAAGCGGCTGGTGAGATCGGGGGTCACCGCGACGACGATGCTCGCCTTCCCATCCTCGCTCGCGGCTGCGATCGCCACCACTCCCGAGCCGACGTTGTGCTTGGCCTCGTCCGCCAACGACTTCAAGTCCTTCATCTCGACGCCGCTCACGGCGCGGGCGTAGAGCTTGACGCCGGCGACGTCGCGCGCGGCGCCCGCTTCTCCCGAGCCGCCGCCCATCGCCAACCTGCGCCTGGCGTCGGCGAGTTCGCGCTCGAGCCTGCGCTTGTCGTCGATCAACGCTTCCAGCCGCCCGGCGGCCTCGCCGGCCGGCGCCCTAAGCAGCGCCGCGAGATCGGCATAGGCGCGCGCATCGGCTTCGAGCCACTTGCGCGCGTCGTCGCGCGTCTTGGCTTCGATGCGCCTCACGCCAGCGGCGTTCGGACTGTCGCCGACGATGGCGATGAGGCCGATGTCGCCGGTGCGCCTGACATGCGTGCCGCCGCAGAGCTCGATCGAATAGGTCCGCTCGTGGTTGGCGGCGTCCTCGATTGCGCCCATGCTGACGACGCGCACTTCGTCGCCGTATTTTTCGCCAAACAGCGCGCGGGCGCCGAGCGCGCGCGCGTCGTTGAGGCTCATCAGCCGCGTCGTCACCTCGGCGTTCTCCAAAACGACACGATTGGCGATGTCCTCGACCGCTTCGATCTCCCCGCGCGTGAGCGGCTTCGGATGCGCGAAGTCGAAACGCAACCGGTCGGGCGAGACGAGCGAGCCTTTCTGCGCGACGTGATCGCCGAGAACCAGGCGCAGCGCCTCGTGCAGGAGGTGGGTCGCGGAATGGTTGGCGCGCGTCGCCGTGCGGGCGGCGTGATCGACCGCAAGCTCGACCGCCATGCCGGGGCGCGCCGTTCCCTCGACGATCGCGACGTCGTGGACGATGAGGTCGCCGAGCTTCTTGCGGGCATCCACGACCGCGGCGCGGAAGCCGGGAGCGCTGATCTCGCCAACGTCGCCGACCTGGCCGCCGGCCTCGCCGTAGAAGGGCGTCTGGTTGAAGATCAGCGATCCCTTCTCGCCCGCCTCGAGCCTCTCAACCTCGACGCCGTCCTTGACGATCGCTTGAACGACGCCCTCGGCGGTCTCGGTTTCGTAGCCGAGGAAATCGGTCGCCCCCATTCTTTCGCGCAACCCGTACCAGACCGTCTCGGTCGCCGCTTCGCCCGAGCCCGCCCAGGCGCGGCGGGCCTCGGCGCGCTGGCGCTCCATGGCTGCATTGAACCCATCGACGCCGACCGAGAGCCCTCGTGCACGCAGCGCGTCCTGGGTGAGGTCAAGCGGGAAGCCGTAGGTGTCGTAAAGCCGAAAGGCCGTCTCGCCGCTCAGCTCCCCGCCCGCCGCGAGCGCACGCGTCTCGTCCTCGAGGATGGCGAGGCCGCGCGCCAGCGTCGTGCGAAAGCGCGTCTCTTCGAGTTTGAGGGTTTCCGAGATCAGGGCCTCCGCGCGCACCAGTTCCGGATAGGCCTGGCCCATTTCGCGCGTCAGCGCCGGAACGAGGCGCCACATCAGCGGGTCGCGGGCCCCCAGAATCTGGGCATGGCGCATCGCCCGGCGCATGATGCGGCGCAGAACGTAACCGCGCCCTTCGTTCGACGGCAGCACGCCGTCGGCGACCAGGAACGCGGAAGCGCGCAAATGGTCGGCGATGACGCGATGCGAGGCGCGCTGCGGACCGTCGGGATCGACGCCGGTGAGATCGGCGCTGGCGCGGATGAGGGCGCGAAACAGGTCGATGTCGTAATTGTCGTGCACCCCCTGCAGGACGGCGGCGATGCGCTCGAGGCCCATGCCGGTGTCAATCGAGGGGCGGGGCAGGTTGACCCGCTCGCCGCCCGGCAGCGTCTCGAACTGCATGAACACCAGATTCCAGATCTCGATGAAGCGGTCGCCCTCCGCGTCCGGCGAGCCGGGCGGACCGCCGGGAATATGGTCGCCGTGATCGAAGAAAATCTCCGAGCACGGCCCGCATGGACCGGTGTCGCCCATCGCCCAGAAATTGTCGCTCGTCGCAATGCGGATGATGCGCTCGTCGGGCAGGCCGGAGATCCTCTTCCACAAGTCGAACGCCTCGTCGTCGTCGTAGTAGACGGTGACGGTCAGCTTCTGCCGGGGCAATCCGAATTCGCGTATGAGCAGGTCCCAGGCGTATTCGATCGCGTGGTCCTTGAAATAGTCGCCGAACGAGAAGTTGCCCAGCATCTCGAAGAACGTGTGGTGGCGCGCGGTGTAGCCGACATTATCGAGGTCGTTGTGCTTGCCGCCGGCCCGCACGCATTTCTGCGCCGTCGCGGCCCGGACATAGGGGCGCTTCTCGACGCCGGTGAAGACGTTCTTGAACTGCACCATCCCGGCGTTGGTGAACATCAAGGTCGGATCGTTGCGCGGCACGAGCGAGCTCGACGCAACGATCTCGTGCCCGTTTCCGGCGAAGAACCGCAGGAAGTTCGATCGAATCTCGTTGACGCCGCTCATGAGCAAAAATCGCCTGAAGCCCGATGCCGCCTTAAGGCGCGTTCTAGAGCAAGGCCGCCAAAAGCGCCAACGGGAATCAGGGTCTGACACGGAAGCCGAGCCGGCCCTTTGACGCCACGTCGGCTTTTTACCCAGTGGGCGGGGCGCCGTCATCCGGGCGCCTTCGCCCGCCGGCTTCTCCCGCATAGCCCGTTACGAACCAGGCGTCTTGCGAAGTAAGATCCGGAAGAAGGGATTCACCCACGCGGCCAGCCCCGTCTCCCGTTTACCGGAGAGGGTTGTGTCAAGAAGACGCGCGAGCGTCATGCTGTACGAGAGATGGAGGTGGACCCTTCGAAGTCGCTTTGTAGGAGGAGGCTTCAAACCGCCATGAGCTGCTTCGGTCAAAAGCCG
>Ga0116223_10005771_pt1 | contig 10331 bp, 9 predicted proteins | sample Sb_taG_3_FD_90092 | JGI IMG/M metagenome (GOLD analysis project Ga0116223, IMG submission 90092) | Peat soil microbial communities from Weissenstadt, Germany - Sb_50d_a_PC metaG | ecosystem: Environmental > Terrestrial > Soil > Wetlands > Peat | place: Germany: Weissenstadt | collected 2010-09-21 | reverse complement strand
GTCCTCCTCTTCGAGCGTCGGCACCAGGCCGTTCGGGTTCATGGCGAGATAGGCCGGCTCGCGATTTTTGCCGAACGGCCCGCCGATATCGATGCGCTCGTGATCAAGCCCGATCTCGCCAACCGCCCACATCACCTTCTGCACATTCGCCGAGGTATTGCGGCCCCAGATTTTAATCATGATCAGTCGAGCCGGCGCGCTTCCTCGGGCAGCATGATCGGGATGCCGTCGCGGATCGGATAAGCGAGCTTGGCAGCGCGCGAGATCAGCTCCTGGCGTTCCGCGTCGTATTCGAGCGGCGTCTTGGTCAGTGGGCAGACCAGGATTTCCAAGAGCTTCGGATCGATGGTGTCGGCGGGATGATCGGCGGACATGGCGGGCTCCACTGCGGCGGATAATCTATACTACTTTCGTCACTGCGAGCGAAGCGAAGCAATCCAGGCGGCGACATCGCTCTAGATTGGTTCGCCGCTGCGCTCCTCACAATGACGACATTCATTGCAGCGTGCTCTCGCCGGTCTCGCTTTTGGCGAGCTCGATCTCGGTCACGGCGACCAGAATCTCGGCGCGGGTTTTCAGATCCGGCGCTTCGAGCAGCGCCTGCTTCTCGGCGGTGCCGTAGGGCGACATCATCGCCAGCGCATTGACCAGCGCCTCGTTGGGGGCGTTTTCGATGCCTCCCCAGTCCGCCTTGAGGTTGTTGGCCTTGAGGAAATCGGCGAGCGCGCGCAGCAGCGCCCGGCGGTCAACCTCTTCTTCGCCCTTGCGCGCGGTGAAATCGTCGGCAAAGGGCTGATAGGTCACACGGCATTGCCGGTACGGCGTGCCGACCGCGAGCTCTTCCTCGATGCGGAAGCGCGCGACGCCGGTGAGCTGAACGAGGTAGCGGCCGTCGCCGCTCTCGGCGAGCTGGGTGATGCGTCCGACACAGCCGACCCGGAACAGCTGCGGCTTGGCCTGATCCGGTCCGGGATGAACGGGATCGGGCTGGATCATGCCGATAACCCGCAAGCCGGAGCGCATCGCGTCGTCGATCATCGCCAGATAGCGCGGCTCGAAAATGTTGAGCGGCATCTGCCCGCGCGGCAACAGCAACGCGCCCGGCAGCGGGAAGATCGCGATCACGCCGGGGAGGTCGTCAGGCCCCTTGTAGATCGCATTGATCGACATGTCGTGCTCCGCGCGCGACCGAGCGCGCCAACCTCCGCGAAAAGAAGGCTACGCGAACAGAATCGAGGAGAGCCGCCTGCGGCCCTCGATCGTGGCTTCGTCAGTCGGACCCCATGCATCGAAGAATTGAACGAGCTGCTTGCGGGCGCCGTCATCTTTCCATTTGCGGTCGTGCTTGATGATGGCGACCAGTTGTTCGAGGGCATCGAGCCGCCGGCCCTTGCCGTTGAGCGCGAGCGCGAGATCGAAGCGCGCCTGGTGGTCGAGCGGATTGGCGGCGACTTTCTGCTCGAGCTCGGTCAGCGGCCCGAGCGTCTTCACCTGCTCGGCGAGTTGCAGCGCGGCTTGCGCGGCGGCGACCGCCGGTTCGCCGCGCTTGGAATCCGGGATCATGGCGAGCGTCTGCTTGGCCTGATCGAGCGCGCCGGTTTCGACATAGCAGCGCGCCAGCCCGGCGAGCGCCGGTACGTTGCCGTTATCCTCGGCGAGAAGCTGCGCATAGAGGGTCGCCGCTCCGGCCGGATCGCCCTCGGCCAAAGCCGCGTCGGCGAGCTTCAGGAGATCCTTGGCTTCGCCGCCGATGCGGTCCTTGGTTAGGCGTTCGAGGAACGCGACTACCTGGCTTTCCGGCAGCGCGCCCATGAAACCGTCGGCCGGCTGGCCGTTGACGAAAGCGATCACCGCGGGGATCGACTGGATGCCCATCTGGCCGGGGATCTGCGGGTGCTCGTCGATGTTCATCTTGACGAGCTTCACCTTGCCCTTGGCGGCGCGCACTGCCTTTTCGAGCACCGGCGTCAGCTGCTTGCAGGGACCGCACCACGGCGCCCAGAAGTCGATCAGCACCGGCTGCCGCTTCGATTCCTCGATGACGTCTTTGACGAAAGTCTGCGTGGTCGTTTCTTTGACCAACGTGTCCGCGGCGGCGGTTTGTGCTTGTTGCAACATCGTCTTGATACGCCTTCCCTTTTGGGCCCGTGCGGGCCGCAATCTCCCCTATTCGCCTGATTAGATGGGAAGAAACGGCTTAAATGCAATCGGAAGCTTAGGCCGGGAAAGCCGAGACGGCCTCGATCCGCGGCCGATGGCCGGTGGCTTCGAGGAATTTCAGCAATCCCTCCCGCGGGATTGTCGTGGTGCCGGTGTTCACGAGGGGATGAAAGTTGAGCGTCTCCTGCCCCATCATCGCCGCGTCGAGGATGACCGTCACGCGGGCCGCCTTGTCGTTGATGACGGCAAACGGGGTCACCGAGCCGGGCTCGACGCCGAGCGTCTCGCGCATCAGCTCCGCCGACCCGAAGGAGAAACGCCCGGAGGCGCCGAGCAGGCGGTGCAGCGATTTAAGCTCGATCGTCGCGTCCTCCGGCGCCACCACTAGGAAGAGCGCGCCTTTCTTGTCGCGCAGGAACAGGTTTTTGGTGTGGCCGCCGGCGATCTTTCCGCGCAAGGCGCGGGCCTCCTCGACCGTGAAGACCGGCGGATGGCGCACGGTGCGGTGCGCAATGCCGAGACTGTGCAGATACGCGAAAAGCTCGTCCGGCGAGGCAGGCATGGGCGATTTATGGGCCAGCATGCGTGTGGTTGCAAAATTAACCGCGTTTTGGCATAGCTCTCCCGCACGGCGCCCTTTATGCCGCCGCCTTACCCACTACGGATGCGGGTGTAGCTCAGGGGTAGAGCACAACCTTGCCAAGGTTGGGGTCGAGGGTTCGAATCCCTTCGCCCGCTCCAAAATCCTCACTCATTGCCGCGGTCATTGTCCGTCGCGCACGGTTCGATCGAGAACAATTGCGGAGGAGAGTTAGCTGTTATGGCGGCTTTGGCGAAAAAGGCTGCTTCGGTGCTGCCGGTTCCGGAACCAAATCTGACGTCCGACGAGATGATTGCGCGTGCTGCGGCGCTGCGCCCGAAAATCCGCGCCGAGCAGGACGCGGCGGAAGAGCGCGGCAGTTATTCCCAAGAGCTCCATGAGGAGTTTTTGAAGGCCGGCTTTTACCGCGCCGTCCAGCCGCGGATGTTCGGTGGCTACGAGTTTCCTCTGCCGGTCTTCTACCGGACGATGGCTGAAATCTCGCGTGGCGATCCCGGCATCGGCTGGTGCCTCACGCTCTGCGCCTCGCACCCGTTCCTGATCGCCTCGCATTGGCCGGAAAAAGCGCAACGCGAATTCTTCTCGACCGGCTTCTACGCCTCGCCGCACCGGCCGGCGCCTCTTGGCACCGCAACGCCGACGTCCGGCGGATATATCATCGACGGCACTTGGGATTACTGCTCGGGCATCCCTTGGTCGAATTATTTCGTCGGCGGGGCGTTCCTGCTTGATGGCACCGATTCGCGCGCGATCGTTCAGGTGGTGCTGCCGAAGGCGCAAGTCGTAGTTCTCCCGGATTGGGGCGGCGATCGCACGCTCGGGATGCGCGCCAGCGGCTCCAACAGCGTCAAGGTCGACAAAGTCTTCGTGCCAGAGCACTACGTCGTTCACCCGCCTCCCATGTGGGCGGAGCCGACGGACATCATCAAAGGCAATGGCACGGCCGGGACGCGTCTCCACGGAAATCCGATGTATCTCGGCCGACTCATGGGGCCCTATCACATGTCGCTGGTGGCCCCCGTGCTCGGCGCCGCCCGCGCGGCGATCGACGAATTCGAAGAGATCATCAAGACGCGCAAGACTATGTTTCCGCCTTTTGTCCTGAGGTTCGAGCATGGTGATTTTCAGCGCGCCTACGGTCACGCGACGGCGCTCGCCGATGCTGCCGAAGGCATCCTGATTCGTGCCGGCCAGATTTATATGGAGAAATGCCAACGCTGGGCCGATGACGGCACCATGTTCACGCTGGAAGACAATATTCGGCTCTGGGGCATGGTCCAGCAGGCCGGCCAGCTTGCCTGCCAGGCCGTAGACGTCGTTTTTAACGCCGCCAGCTCGGCGGCGGCGAAGAAGGGCCAGCGCATTCAGCGCTATTACCGCGATTGTGCGATGTACCGCAGCCATATTTCATCGCAGTATCTGAATTTCGCGGCGCCAATCGCGCGCGCGCATTTCGGCAGGAAGCTGGAATTGTTCGGATTGTGACGACAACATGAAGCTTTTTTTTGCTTCGCCGATTTTCGTCCATGCAATCTACGTAAGTGATAAATTGTGCCCGGTTTCGGGGGCTGCCGACTGGCTGCGCTATTGGGCATTGTCGAGGCGATGCGGATCAAACAATTAACAGCGCATCAGGTTCTGGCGGACCTATTCTTGGCGATGCTGTCCAGCGTCATCACTGTTCTCGGAACAGTAGCATTCGCCGGCCTGATTTTTTCCGGGCCCTTGGCAAAGGTCGTGCCGCTGGCCTTCGTGACCTTCCTGGCTGGAACCGCTGTTTCAGCGTTAGTGGTCGGCTTGCTAAGCCGCTTTTACTGCAATCTCAGCGGTGCCCAGGATCAGCCAGCGGCGATTCTAGCAACCTTCGCGAGCGGCCTCACCAGCATGAGCATCCTCGATGAGGGGGCGGCCATCTCGACGATGTTCGCCGTCATTGTTCTATCTACCGCTTCCTTCGGATTGGCTCTCCTCCTCCTTGGCGTCTTGAGATTTGGACGATACACCCAACTCGTTCCCTATCCGGTAATCGGCGGCTTCCTGGCTGGAGTTGGCGTGCTGGTCTTGATCGCCACGATCCGCTTTCAGTCAGGGATCACGCCGAGCTTGGAAAGCCTCCCCCAACTTTTCTCCGGGCAAACAGCCTTGCGCTGGCTACCATCCCTGATCGCCGGCAGCCTTTTGTATTGGGGAATGAACCGCTTTCGGCATGTCTTGTTTCTGCCGATCGCGCTGATCGGCATCGTGATCTCATTTTACATTGTGGCCAGCATATTGTCCGTTTCGCTCGTCTCCCTGCGGGAGAGCGGTTTCGTCTTCCGGTCCCTGCCCGAAGGCGGCGTCTTCGACGCGTTCAAATGGATCTCCTTTACGAAGATTGACTGGAGTGTTGTCCTAGATGGACTGGGAAAAATCGGCGGCCTGATTCTGGTCTGTACGATCGGCGCGTCGGTCGCCACGACGGCCCTGGAAATCGGTGCCGAAACGGAGCTGGAGCCGAACCACGAATTCCGGGCGCATGGTCTAGCGAATCTGGCGGCTGCGCTGGTTGGCGGCTTGCCGGCCTTCACCCTGACTGGACCCTCATTGTCTTATCTTCGCCTCGGAGCGTCCAGCCGCTTGATGCCGCTCCTGCGCCCTCTTTTCAGTCTGGCGCTCGGGGCGGCAGGTCTTAGTCTCCTGGGCTTAGTGCCCAAGGTCATGGTGGGCACACTTCTTGTCGTGTTCGCGTTCGGCCTGATGGACGAATGGCTGATCCGCGCCCGCCATCGCCTTGGGCGTAGCGACTACGTTCTTATCCTCTTGATCACCGGGATCATCGCGCTGGTCGGATTTCTACCAGGGGTCGCAGCCGGCATTCTCATCGCTGCCCTCGACTTCCAGGTTAAATACAGCAGGTTGAACGTCATAAAGGTCGAACTTTCCGGGCGCAATTTTCGCAGCGACGTCGAACGCTCCCCCCGCGCCGACAGCATTTTGCGTGAGGTCGGGGAGCGGGCTCTCACTTTCGAAATCCAGGGATTTATTTTCTTCGGGTCGGCGATCGGACTTCTGGAGCATATCCGCAAGCGCATCGGCGCGAGCACGCAAAAAATCGAATTTGTAATTCTGGGGTTTGCGAATGTTGATGGGTTGGACGCCGCAGCGCATTTCGCACTGCGCAAGCTGAAAACTTTTGCAAAAGCGCAGGATATTTGTTTGCTGTATTCGGGCTTGAGCAGCAACGCCGCCAAAGACCTGCAAACCGCGAATATCCTCGACAAGGATTTGTCGCTGTACTTCGCGACGACGGCGATGGCTGCCGAATGGGTTGAAGACCGCCTGCTCAAGCAGTCCGGTTGGGACGATGACCCAACCAGCGCCCCGATCAGCGCGGAGGATGCCTTGGTTTCCGTCATAGAGGAACGCGACAAGGCGATGGCCTTGTTACCCTATTTCACCATACGTGACATACGGGCAGGTGGCACCGTGTTCCACCAGGGCGACGAAGACTACGACACCATCTTGCTGGTGCGCGGTACTCTTTCGGCGCATCTCGATCTCGGCGGCGGACAATCGGTTCGCTTGCGGAAATTTTTGCCTGGCACCCTAACGGGCGAAATGGCTTTTTATACCGACAGGAAACGTTCGGCCTCGCTGATGGCGGATACGGACGCGACCATCGGTGTTATCAGCGGCGAATCCCTTCTTCGCCTGAACCGGGAGCAGCCCGCCGTTGCCGCGGAGTTTCACCTGATGACGGCACGACTGATGGCGCAGCGCATTATATCGATGAACGCGATGCTGCGGATCCTCCTTGCCAACCGGACGCCTCGCGCCGCACCGGCAAGGTGATCGAATTGGGAGGACTTTCTTCACTTCCGCCCTTCCTGTTTGCGTTTCAATATCCGATAAGCGAAGAAAGGTGGCCTTGGTCTTCGCCCTGCTGCTCGAGGCGCGCCGCTTTCGCACCGTGCGGTGTTGTGTGAGCCGTTCAACGAGATCCGTTTAAGGCGAACGTCATCGCTTCCACCGATCTGTAGCTGCGCTGCCGAAAACATGCCCACTCCGAAACCACCGGCCTTCGAGACTTTGAGCCTGCATGCCGGGCAGCATCCCGATCCGGTGACGCGCTCGCGGGCGGTGCCGATCTATCAGACCACGTCATATATGTTCGACGACGCCGATCATGCCGCCGGTCTGTTCAATCTGGAACGTGCTGGCCACATCTACACGCGCATTTCCAATCCGACGACTGCGGTGCTGGAAGAGCGGCTGGCGGCGCTCGAAGAGGGCGTCGGCGCCGTATGCACGGCGAGCGGCATGGCGGCGATGCATCTCGCCATCGCCACGCTCCTTGGCGCCGACGACCATATCGTCGCGTCCGCCTCGCTCTATGGCGGCAGCATCAATCTCCTCACTCACACACTGCCGCGCTTCGGCGTGACCACGAGTTTCGTCAAGCCGCGCGATCTCGATGGCTTCCGCGCCGCCATCGGGCGCAACACCCGGCTCATCATCGCCGAGACCATCGGCAATCCGGGCCTGGAAGTGCTCGACATCCCCAAGGTCGCCGACATCGCCCATGCCGCCGGCATTCCGCTCCTCATCGACAATACGTTTGCCACGCCCTATCTGAGCCGCCCACTCGCGCTCGGCGCCGACATCGTCATGCATTCGGTCACCAAATGGCTCGGCGGCCACGGCGTCGCCATCGGTGGCGTCGTTGTCGATGGCGGCCATTTCGACTGGCAGGCAGCCGGTAAATTCCCGACGCTCACCGAGCCCTATGCCGGCTATCACGGCATCGTCTTCGCCGAGGAGTTCGGTCCGGCCGCCTTCATCATGCGCGCGCGGGCGGAAGGTTTGCGCGATTTCGGCGCCTGCCTGTCGCCGACCAACGCGTTTTATCTGCTGCAAGGCGTGGAGACGCTGGCACTGCGCATGCAGCGCCACATGGAGAATACGGCCAAGGTGCTCACATTCCTGCGCGCGCATCCGGCGGTCGACTGGGTGCTGCATCCGTCGCTCGACACGCATCCCGATCACGCGCTGGCGCAACGTTTGCTGCCGAAGGGCGCGGGCTCGATCGTCTCTTTCGGCATCAAGGGCGGTCGCGCGGCGGGGCGGAAATTCATCGAGGCGGTGCGGCTCGCGAGCCACCTCGCCAATGTCGGCGACGCCAAGACCCTGGTGATCCACCCGGCAAGCACCACGCATCAGCAGATGGACGCGGCCGCCTTGGCCGCGGCCGGAGTCGGCGAGGAGCTCATTCGCGTTTCGGTCGGGCTCGAAGCCGCCGGCGATATCATCGACGATTTCGGCCAGGCGTTGCGCGCGGCGCAAAAGGCGTAACGCGATGCGGCTCCGCGTCAACGGCAGCGAGATATTCGCCGCGACGGGCGGGCGCGATTTCGATCCGGCTCTGCCGGCGATGGTTTTTCTGCACGGCGCCGGCTTCGACCACACGGTGTGGGCTCTCTTGGCGCGCGCCTTTGCGTATCATGGGTTCGGCGTGCTGGCGCCCGATTTTCCCGGCCACGGCCGCTCGGCCGGCGCGCCGCTGTCGTCCATCGCCGCGCTCGCCGACTGGACGGCGGCGCTGATCGAGGCGGCCGGCCTGCGCTCGGCAAGCCTTGTCGGCCATTCGATGGGGTCGCTCGTCGCGCTGGAGACCGCCGCGCGGCAGCCTGCGAAAGTCCACGGCGCTGGGTCTGATCGCGACCGCGGCGCCGATGCGGGTATCGGACGATCTCCTCAATGCCGCCAAAGCCAACGACCACGCGGCGATCGACATGATTGCCATTTGGGGTGAGGGCTATCACGCCACGCTTGGCGGCTCGCAAGTTCCCGGCCTTTGGATGCTCGGCGGCGGCGAGCGTTTACTGGAACGCGCGCGTCCGGGCGTCATCTATGCCGATCTTTCCGCCTGCAACGCCTATGGCGAGGCGCTCGCCGCCGCGGCCAAGGTGACCGTGCCGTCGGTTGTGATCCTCGGCAGCCGGGACATGATGACGCCGGCCAAGAGCGGCAAAGCCATCGCCGCGGCGATCGCCAATTGCCGCCTCACAATGCTGGAAGGCGCCGGCCACATGCTGATGAGCGAACGTCCGGACGACGTGCTCGCCGCTTTGCGCGCACTGTCAAACTGATCGGTCATTCCCGATTGCCGCGAAGCGGCAAGTCCGGAATCCATACCCACGAATCGTGATTATGGATTCCAGGCTCCTCGCTTTGCTCGGCCCCGGAATGACGATATGGCCAATTAGAAGAACGCCATGGTGCGGATTTCGATGCTTTCGCGCATCGGCGCGTCGGGCCGCGTGGTCGGGTCCTCGAAGGCGCTATGGCCGATAAAGCGGGCGCGGCCGTCGGTCGATGAATCGTAGGTCTTGAGCAGGATCGCGTGCTCCGCCGTCATGCGCGGGAAGTACCACCAGCGGTGCCGCGGCGAATGGCGCATGACGTAGATCTCGCCGTCGCGGTCCCGGTAGTGCAACTTCTCCTTGATGAACTCCGCTTCCGTCGAGGTGGTGACGTCGCACATCGCGAGCGGACGCTCCTCGACCGGCCGCCGCAACGGCTTCCAGAAATTGTAGAACGCGACCCTGCGCTTGAGCAGCTCGTCGGCTTCGTCCGGCAGGAGCTGGCGGACGCGAACCGGCCCCGAATCGTCGGTGTAGTCGCAATGCACGCGCATCACCGGCGCCCGGCGCGACGTCGAGTGCTCCGAGCGCGTCACGGCGGCGTTGCTCTGGGCGCGGATGGTGTGATCGAAGATGAGCACGCGTTTGGCGCCGACCTCGCGTTTCACGAATTCGATCACGTCGCCGTAGAGATGCATCCGGATGGCTACATCGTCGTCCCATTGCGCAAACGGCGAGCGGAATTCACGGAACGCAAAGCCTTCGCGGTCGAGCGAAAACGATTTCGCGCGTTCCCAGCCGTCGTACACCGGCATTTGCTGCGGGTCGTCGCCGGCGTCGCGCCATTTGGTGCCCGGCGGCGGCTCATAGAAGTAGATTTCCGGCGCGACGCCGGTGTCGCGCGTGTAATTGAAAATCGACGTAACGGTCGTCGGACCTGTCATTGTGTCCCCTGTAACTTATAAAATCGAAGGCCCAACGCCCATGTGAGGCAGGCGCGATGCCGGTCAGTGCGGCGTCAGCGCCGCCTCGACCGCGCCTTGCGTCTTCTGCCAGCACGGCAGCTTCTCCACTTCCGCAATCCAGCGCTTGAGGTTCGGGAAGTCGTCGACCGGCAGGCCCTGGCGTTTATGCATATGCATCGGCGCCGCGACTGCGATGTCGGCGATGGTCACGGTATCGCCGGCGAGCCATTTGGACTTTGCCAGGCGCGCGTCGAGGATGCCGGCGAGCCGGCGCCAGTTGGTCATCTCCTTCTCGACCAGCGCCTTGTCCGTCGGAGCTTTCATCAGCGGCTTGACGGCGTTTTCGATGAAAAAGATGTAGCAGCTCGGCTGCCAGTGCGCAGCTTCCCACAACATCCAGCGGTGGATGTCGGCGCGCTTCTTCGGATCCTTCGGGTAATGGCTGTCGGAGCCCTTCAGATCGGCGGCGTATTGCAGAATGGC
>Ga0116223_10005765_pt1 | contig 10336 bp, 16 predicted proteins | sample Sb_taG_3_FD_90092 | JGI IMG/M metagenome (GOLD analysis project Ga0116223, IMG submission 90092) | Peat soil microbial communities from Weissenstadt, Germany - Sb_50d_a_PC metaG | ecosystem: Environmental > Terrestrial > Soil > Wetlands > Peat | place: Germany: Weissenstadt | collected 2010-09-21 | reverse complement strand
TGATCGATGTGTTCTCATATCGTTGTAATAGCGCGCGTAAGCCTGCAGGGTCCGGCGCAAATGTGCCTCGCCCAGGGCGATGACATGGTCGACACACTCGCGACGGATCGATCCGATCAGCCTGTGACCAATAAGGGAGACGGCGGTGCCTTGTTGGACGGGTCCGCGAACACGACATGGTTCACGACCTGTGCGACCCAGCGATAGTCTCCGTTTTCGCAGTTTTGCGACACTCCTTGCAGGATTGCGCATCGCTCTATCGCCAGCCTGAGCATCACCACCAAACGTCCGCTCTGAGTCGTTCAACGAGCAACTTGAAGGCAAACGGATGAGCAGCACGGCAGACATCCTTCTCAAGGCCACACTGGTTGGCGTTGGCGGCACCATCGTTCTCGATCTCTATGCTTTGATGATGTCTCGCGTTTTAGGGGTGCCGGCACCGAAGTGGGCAATAGTCGGCCGCTGGTTCGGCAATATGGCTCGTGGCCAATTCGTTCAGGTCGCGATGAGCGAAGCTGCGCCGGTCAAGGGAGAACTGGCGATTGGTTGGATCGCGCACTACGCAATCGGCATCGGATATGGGCTCCTGCTGGTAGCGCTGTGGGGCAAGGTCTGGCTGGAGCGACCGACACTCCTTCCTCCGATGATCCTCGCTTGGGTGCTGCTGGTCGCGCCTTATTTCATGATGATGCCGGGGATGGGAATGGGCATCGCGGGGTCACGAACGCCCAAGCCGAACGTGACGCGGCTGAAGAGCGTGATGGGCCATTCGGTTTTCGGCCTCGGCATGTACGCGACCGGACGGCTACTCGCCCCGTATTGGGCGACTCCGGCGTGAGTCAGTCTATGTCCGCTACGGGTCATTAGCGGACATACTGACAAGTCCGCGCCATGTCCGCTTTACCGAGCGAGGCCGAGTCAAGGCGCGAAAACCTTCGGGAGCCGGAGGGGGAGCAAATTCCTTCGTGGCCATTCTGCCGAGAGCGGGGGGAAACCATATTTAGGCGCGAAATTACGCACGGGGCTGGCCGCGCTCGTGGTTAGATCGCGCAATGGCAACCGGAGCAGAGAGAAAGCGAGCGTGGCGCGACGACAGCGCGAAAGGTTCTTGCGCGAGAACCCGACCTTTGATGAGACCGATGGAACCACCGCGTTGATGCTGCGGTCGATCCCCCTCGAAAAGAACTCAGAGCCAGGCGAGAAACCGGAACCCGCCGAGGTGCCGACGCCCGCGCCGGCATGAGCCGGCCGATGGTCATGCGTTCAAGGGCACAGGAAAATCCAACACTTCGGCCCCCAAGAATGCCGCTCCGGGACCGGATTGCAGGCGACCGGCCACCAACAGGGTCGGTCCTCCCGGCAAGCCGAGAAAACCGCTACCATCCGCCCCAAGTTCAGGGTTCATCTGGGGAATTCCGGTTGAGGTGTGGACCGATCTCTTGCAGCCAATCAATCAACTGAGGAGGACTCCATGCAAACGCTTCAAGCTGACTACTTTGCCGCGTATCGCAATTTGAAACTGTCACGTGATGACAAAGGTGTGCTGGTTGTCGAATTTCACAGCAACGGCGGGCCGTGCACTTTCTCGGCACAACACCATACGGAGGTCGTCGATGCCTTTCACCGGATCGCGCAAGATCGAGCAAACAAGATCGTCATACTGACGGGTGCAGGCGGCGACTTCATTATTGGGGTCGATTGGAACTCTTTTGGCGATGTTTCCGATCCCGGCGTTTGGAGCCAGATTCACGACGAGGGCACTCAGGTTTTGGAAAACATAGCCAACATACGCGTGCCTGTCATCGCGGCTATCGAAGGACGCGCGCATATCCATTCAGACTACGCGCTCCTTGCTAATGTCATCGTGGCGGCCGAAGAGGCGACATTCCAGGACGTCGGCCACTTTGGCGTGGGAGTTACGCCGGGTGACGGGATTTTTACAACATGGAGTTATCGGGCTGGAGCAGGTCGAGCCGAGGCGTTCCTGCTCAATCCACAGCCGCTGCCGGCGCGTACCGCATACGAATGGGGAGTGGTTGCAGAGGTAGTACCGAACGGCAAGGCAGTGGCACGCGCTCGGGAACTGGCCGATTTGTACCTGCAGGCTCCGGAAGTGACGCGCCGGAATACGCGCATTCACTTCATTCAACCGTTGAAGGAGCGCATCGTGCGGGAACTCGGTTACGGACTATCGCTCGAAGGAGCGTCATCGGCCGACCTGGTAAAATCAAAGCAATCGAAGAGATAGGCTCAGGCAACTGCCTGACAGGGACCCAGAGCAATTCACCCATTGCCGCCAGCTTGCCGACGATGGCTGAGCGCACCACCCTGGCGGGGCGGGCAGCAGGAGGCATGACCTGCCGAGCCGCGGAGTTGATGGTGCCTCGACCTTGAGCCTGTCAGCGAGTCGCCTACGGCCGCAGAAACCATAAGAGGGGCAGGGGGGGTAAATTCCTTAAAGGTACTGTCGCCGGGCGCGGCGCCCGAGGGTTACGCATTTTGTCGCAAATTCCACATCGGGGGTCTGGAACAAAACATCGCCAAGCAATTTGCGATTTCCGTGTTATCAAACAACTCGATTTTCGCCAGCGTGAAATCGAAAAGCAGGGGGCATGGAACGAAATCATGGGACGACCGTCCATCGGCTACCGTGCGATGACCAATGCCGAGCGAAAGCAGCGGTGGCGGCTCAAGCACTTTGTCGAACCCGAGCTGGATCGACCGATGACCCGCGAGGACTTGCTCGCCATGATCCCGACGCGCGCCGACGTGGCGAAATGGTTCGGCGCCGAGCCTGAAAACGCGAATTGACGTGAAGTTCACGGTCAAGACCCCGGTCACGAGCCCCCAGATTGGCCCCAAAACCGCGAAGCGAGGTCGAGCCACACCGCGGGGACACCCCAGCAGATCGACCGGCCTGGGCGAGTCCCGCGCGACTCACCGGAGGGACAAGCACAGCGGCGGAGTGGTAGTGCCTCAGTTTGAAATCATGCCGCACTTGCCCATCGGGGGCGCGAGCGACCATACTGGGATCATGGCCCGAAGCATCCCAAGCGCCCGCGCGACCCAAACGAGCTTGGCTTTCTGGACCTGCGCCATTATCACGACTATCAGCGCGTTGGTGAGCGCTGGCTTCTCCGTCCTAGGTCTATCCGGGCCATCTGGCGGCGACATCTTTGTACGCTATGCCGCCTCGCGTAGCATCGCGCTACTTATTGCCGTGCTGTGTTGCATTGGATTTCGGTCTCGCGAGGCGATTGCTGCTCTGGCGTTAGTCATGAGTTTGGTTCAAGGACTTGACGGCCTTATCGGCGTTCTCGTGCATGATCCGGCGAAGACCTACGGCCCATTTGTTTTTGCCCTCGTGAACTTCGCTGCACTTGTATGGCTGCTGCGTTCACATGAAGAGGGCCATGCTGAGGAAAATTCAAACTGAGGCACTACCGGCGGAGTTCGTGTCGGGTCGCGCCGCGAAGGCTTGACCGAACCTCGCGACGCACGTAGACCGGACCTGACCATCGTTCGGAGCGCGCTTGCCGTCGATGCCTTCAGCATACAATCAGACATGCAATGCCGGTGGCTTGGGCCGCACCTATTCCATTCGGGAAGAGCTTCGGCGCGAACCTCAAGCGCGAATAGCAGCTGCGCTCGCCGCCCTCCGTGGGCACCCTGCTGACCTTGAACAAGACGCTGTTGAAGGCAACGTCACCGACCTGAGAGTTCGCCGTGAATGACGCTGCCCTGCAAGCGATGGTTCGGGCGTGTCAGGGGCTGGCTCGACCTGGGCTTGCTGATTTGGTTTCGTCGGGCAAGCTGGCTCCACAAACAATCGTGTCGCTGATGCAATACAGCCTCCACGAACTGGCGGCTGAGCATTGCGCGATCATACTTCTCGCTGGTGCGCTGGCCGAGGACGACGGCGAGGCTTGGTCAGGCTCCCCGATGCAGACTGCGATCCGCGAGCTATGCGACGACGACGAAAAGACCTTCCAAAAGTGCAAGCGGCGTGCCGAGGCTTTCGCCTGACGGCGGATGCTAGCCTGGGGCGCGGAGCGAGTGGAGAAAAGAACGCGCGCGCTTGACTCTGCAATCGGTACATTTATTTTGGCGAATCGCACTTGGTGATTCCAAGCTGTGGAAACGATGCATCACATGATCATCGTGTAACTTTGATCTCCTGATCCTCCCTCCCCAGCCCAATTCATCACTTGTGTGCCCGCAACACTATCGGTGTGCGGGATGGCGTCGCTTGCACAGTCGCAACGACACGGGTCACTCATCGCTTTGGCGAGAGTAAGGAGCAGAAAAAATGGAACTTTCGTCTCTCAAACACGCTACCGATTGGTTCAGGGTTCACGAACTCAAGAGCATTAAAGACCCAATTGGGCAAATAGACCGACGTGAACTCGTCGTCTCTCTTGAACAATATCCTTCTGACATTGGTTTAGGACCTAATCCGCGCCGGCCTGACCCAAAGTCTCGCGTCTCGCGTGAGATACGGCAGACGTTGGAAGAGAACGGCGAGAATTTTCACCTGCTTAACCGGGGTATCACCATTCTCGCCAAAGCTCTTGAGTATGACAATAAGACGGAAAGGGCCCGCCTTCGCCTGCACGCAAACGAGAGCGAAGTCGATAAATACGGCATCCTCGATGGCGGTAACACCAACGAGCAGATCAACCTTTGGCGCGGAGAGTTGGATGCCGGTGCGCGCGAAGCACTCACAAAGCGTTTCGTAAATCTACAGGTGTTGGTGCCTCGCATGGGGCTGACGTCCGACACTGACGCCCTTCTGAATGACATCAAAGAGGCTCGGAACAACAGCGTTCAGGTGAAGCAGAAGTCTCTCGCTGACGCTCGCCATCACTTCGACCTCTTAAAGGGAGTGCTCGCAAAAGAGAGCTTCTTCCCCGAAATCACCTGGCGCGAGGGTGATAAGGGATCAATCGACGCGCTCATGATCGTTAGCCTGCTCGTCATGTTCTATCCGAGGTTCTCGGAAGACGCGCCCGACAAGGAGCCAAACGGCGCTTATGGGCGTAAAGAGAAATGTCTCAGCGCGTTTCTCGAATATGCCGGCGAGGAAGGAGAGGCGTTCGCAAAGTGGATCAAGTTTGTGCCGGACTTGCTTCGCCTCTTCGACGAGATCCAATACTCGTTCCCGAATTTTATTGGGGGAAGGTTCGGAGGAATCGCCGAGGTTCGTATTTTTGACGGCAAAAAATACGAAAAGGGCAGCAAGAAGTATCGCAAGAGCCCCAGCAAAACTACGTTTTGCCTTCGCGATATGAAGTATGAATATCCAATGGGCTGGCTCTATCCGCTATTTGCTGCGTTCCGCGTCTTGTTGGGCGAGAACAAGGCAGGCGATGTCGTGTGGAAACGTGACCCATTCGAGTTCTGGGCGGCACACGGTGAGCAGCTGTGCGCGAGATACGAGCCCCATTTGAAGAATGTAGGTAACGAGCCGAAGAAGATTGCGACAAGCGCTTTAACGTATTCCGCGGTGCGTGGCGCGCTCACTGATCTGTATAAGGACGACCTTCTCGCGGAGGCGGGTATCTCAGCCTAGTTGTGTCGGGGAACGGGTCACGCTAGGCCCGTTCCCCGCACTTCTTCCACGGGTTCGAGGTCGAGCGGTCAGCGTTCGTGTGCACGAATGGAAGCTAGAGAGAAGGGCTCGATGACCGCGCATGGGGGCGACGGCAAAGAGACCGAGCTCGTCGAGGTCATCGAGACGCATCTGCCCTACGAAATTGGGATGCTTGTTTTCACCGCCAAGCTGCTGGAAACGATGCAGCCGGGGAACCTGCCAGAGAATGAGGCGGCAGTGCGCAATGCGCTGATCGAATCGTTCTGCATCCACGCCCGCAACCTAATCGATTTTCTTCTGGGCAAGAGGAAGGGCGTCCGTGCGAAGGCCGTGACCGATAACTACAAGCCATTCGCAAGCGGGCGGATCGACAAGGCGCTCACCCAAAAGATCGAAGATCAGATCGCGCACATCACGCTAGGCCGAACCTCAGACCCCAACGAGAAGATCGACGGTCGCATCCGCGCAAAGCTGCTACGCGCCATCGCAACCGAGCTCACAGCCTTCCGTACCTGCTTGAAGCCACAATACCGCCACTCGCCTTGGAACATCGAGGTCAAAGACGACGGTGTGATGCTGGCAAAGTGGGTCCCTCCCAAGGCCAATCAATAGCGGGGGCGCTGCCTCCCGGAATTTCGCTCGCTGCAAAAACGCGCGGAGGGGGTTATTACGGAGTTGCGGACCCCGCGCGGGATAATGGGGGTCGTGTCCTCATCACATTCTTGGGGGGCAGCAATGATGTTGGGATGGCGGTTCGTGATGGTCGCGGGCGTGCTGCTTGTTAGCTTTCCGTTGGCCAGTAGGGTTCTTGCGCAACAAACTGGCAACGAGCTGGTGAGCGATTGTGACCAGCTTCTCGGCGGATTGATCGAGAACAGCCAAACGGTGCAATACAGACCAACTTTTGAAGGAGGCCGCTGCTGGGGCTTCATGGCCGCCGTTCAAGAACTCTCGACTCTCTCTTATGAAGCTGGTCGCTCGCTGACATATGAATGTCTTCCACCGACAAGTTCGCTCGTTCAGCTCGCACGCGTGATCGCCGAATACGGCCATAGGCACCCAGAGGAATTGCACAACGCTGCTGGCACGTTCGCCTTGTCGGCGCTTACCCACGCTTTCCCATGTCCTTGAAAGACATTAGCCGCTGTAGAGCAACGTCAGCATGCTGCCATTGAACGATAAGTGTCGGTGCCAATCCGACAAGCACGGGCACCAGAGCGGCGCTTGTCAAGGCCGCGCCGTCACTGGGGACCACTTGTGCGAGCCGTGTCACCTTGAAAGCATCATGGCGGCCATGCAGCCGTTCTCTGAGCCGGTTCGTGTCGGCCTACGGGGCGGCGTTGCAGCGCACGCGGATGTTGGCTTTTCAATGCCTCCACCCCTGCCGCTTGTCGCATCCGCCCGGTTCTGGTCAGCGAGAGCTTGATCATCCCCGAGGGCAGAACACACGAGGGAGTGCTAATCAAATCAAACTCAGCCGTCTTGCGGGCGATCATCGCGCGATTGGGGGCCGACTGGTCGGTGGCGTTTCAGCTGAACGCCCGACAATGGGAAGAGCTCATGGCCGGTGTGTATTCCGAGGCCGGTTACGAGGTCACGCTTACGCCTCAGTCAGGCGATCATGGTCGCGACCTCATCGCCGTTAGGCGTGGCTTTGGTTGCTTCAGGGTTCTCGGCTCGGTGAAACGATATAGCCCCGAGTACCGTGTTCCTGCTGAGGCTGTGCGATCATTGATTGGCGCAGTGAACTTGGACCCGGCTGCGTCCAAGGGTGTAATCACCACGACGTCTGATTTCGCCCCGCGGGTCCTCGATGATCCAGGCATTCGTGCGGCCGTCCCCACTCGCGTACAGCTAATCAATGGCGAGGAGCTGCAAAAACTGTTTGTAGACTTGGAGCGCGGCGAAGCGGAGTTATGAGGGAGCTCAGCGGCGCTTCCCCCGGCTACGTGATCACCGCGCCGCCGCAGCCGCCGAGCGCTACGAGCCAATCGAAGTCTTAGATTGTGCTTTCGCGGGGCGCGCCGCAGTGAGGAGACCCAATGGAATTTAAGCTTCAAGACGTCGTAGGCTGGCACTGTGAGGTAAAATGCGTCCCGACCACACTGTGCGCGATTACGGGAATGAGCCCCGCCGAAGCCGCCAAGTTGTTGAGTAGGTCGGCGATCTACTTTGACGAGGTTGTGCCACCAACCTTGCAGAAGTACTACCGTCCGACGCTTTGGAAGAAGGCCATAGAGTGCGCTGGTGGAACGCTGCAACGCGTGCTTGACGGCGACGGCAAGAAATTCGACGAGCTTCCGACCATCGATGAGTACATGGGTATGTGCCTCAACGATGGGCTGACACTCGTGTTTTGCGTTCAGGAAAAGGGAGAGGCGCACCTGTTCGCGGCGGATGGCAACAACGTCGTTGATTGCTACACAGACGGAAAGAAGCAGCTATTCACGCCCGTTCGCGATGAACTCAAATGTTTTCGCGTCATGCGCACATGCAAGGTGCTCAAAGCTAGATCGTCGAGCGAGGCGCGGGCAAAAATTTGAACGCGATGGCATGTGCCTTGGCGTGGCCTTGCTGAAGAGTTCCCCGACCGGGCGTTGTTGCCGCGACCGCCTTTGGAAACTTCGCCCTGAGTGCGAGGTTTCTTGGGCCGTAGTAGTGCGCGTCTAAGCGACTTAAGCGGCTTACGAGGGGTTAGTGGTCGGCGTTTCCGTTACCCGCGAGGCACAGCAAGCCTAGCGGCAGTTTCAACGGCTTTCAAGCGCGGCGCGCCTTCGGCCCCGTTCTGGCCGTCCCATTAGCCGGTGTATTAGCCCACCGTACTGACCAAGCCACGAACCCCTTGGAAAATATGGTGACCCCGGCAGGATTCGAACCTGCGACCCTCAGATTAGGAATCTGATTTGGTAAGGCTGCTGTAATTTCTCTATGTTGGCCAATGTAGCCTAGCCCATTGATTTTCTTGTTAATCCGTGGCATGCTGTTGCATCTCATTTCCTGTGGATTTCAACCACGTTGGACGCCATGTGGACGCCATTTCGAGAATAGGGCGCACAGCGATGAATCTCACCAAGCGAAGCGTTGATGCGTTGGAGCTAAGAGCACAACGATACATCGCATGGGATGCTGCTCTCTCCGGGTTTGGCGTGCGTGTCGAAGCAAGCGGACGCAAGACCTTCATTTGTCGGTACCGATCGGGTGGTGTTCGCCGACAATACACGATCGGACGATATGGCGTTCTCACGCCCGAGGAGGCCCGCGCCGAGGCGCGGCGGGTCCTAGGGGCCGTTGTCCTTGGCGATGATCCGGCGGGGGTGCGTCAAGAGGATCGAAAAGCGATCAGGTTCGCCGATCTGGTGGATGCTTTTCTCCAGGACCATGGTCCGAAGCTGAAGAGACGAACGCGTGAGGACTATCAAAGCGCGTTATCCAAACATGCCGTCCCAGCGGTCGGACGGATGCGCGCCGAAACCATCACGGCGAGAGACCTCAACACCCTTCATCTGAAGCTCGTCGACCGGCCTTACCGCGCCAATAGGGTCGTGGCCTACATCGCCAGCGTCTATTCCTGGGGGTCGAAGCACGGATATCTGCCGAAGGGCTGCAATCCGGCCAAGGACGTAAAGCGTTTCAGGGAAGAGGGCCGGGAGCGCTACCTCACGGCTGAGGAGCTGGATCGGTTGGGATCGACGCTCCGCCTGGCCGAAACCTCTGGCTTGCGCTGGGACATTAAGGCTGAAGGCGACAGGATAAAACACGTCCCGAAGATAGCCCAGGTCGTGATCTACCCACCCCAGGTGACCGGGGCCATTCGCCTTCTCCTGTTTACTGGATGCCGGCTTAGCGAGATTCTTAGCCTCCGTTGGTGTGAAGTTGATCTCTTGAAAGGGCTGCTCTTTCTTCCCGACTCAAAGACCGGGCGTAAGACAGTCATTATCAATGGCGCGGCAATCTCGGTGCTGTCGTCGCTTGACCGGATCGGCGCTTATGTCGTTCCGGGATCGGACTTGAGCAAACCGCGGCACGACTTGAACCGCCCATGGAATCACATCCGATCAGCGGCAGGCATAGAGGATGTTCGCATCCATGATTTGCGGCATACCTTCGCCAGCATCGGCGCTGGGGCGAACTTCGGCCTACCCGTCGTCGGTCGTCTCCTTGGTCACGCCTCGGCGACGACGACGCAGCGTTACGCGCACTTGGCAGACGATCCGGCGAGAAGTGCCTCCGAGGTGATCGGCGACAGTCTGATGCGAGCGCTTGGAACGGCGATACCCCCAGCGAACGAACGCGCCACCATGCCAGAGACACATGAAGGCAATTCACAAAAAACCGGCCCCAAAGTTGTACCAACGGCATGAATTTCTGACGGAGCGTAAGGATGCCTTGGATTGCTGGGGTTCCCATGTGGCCGGCCTTCTGAGCAGAGAGCGCCTGGCGGCATGAGAGGCGGTGTCTTTTGGCACTGCTGTCCTTCTCGGGCGACAGCCCATACGTCGCGTCGGACGCTGACGGCGGTATTCGCAATCGCAAGACATGCTTCTGGACGTCTGCTTTTTCTCGTGGTCGTAGATCCACTCAGCAGGGACAACAATCTTGCGCGACCCATTGAGTTCTTGAACTAATACCAAATCCCTGAGTGTGTGACTCACGAGGGTGATTCACGAATCGGCGGCGATCTGATTCAACATGGCAAACGGAGGAGGTTTGCCATGGCTGGTCCAATTGCGTTGCGGAAAGACT
>Ga0116223_10005764_pt1 | contig 10337 bp, 8 predicted proteins | sample Sb_taG_3_FD_90092 | JGI IMG/M metagenome (GOLD analysis project Ga0116223, IMG submission 90092) | Peat soil microbial communities from Weissenstadt, Germany - Sb_50d_a_PC metaG | ecosystem: Environmental > Terrestrial > Soil > Wetlands > Peat | place: Germany: Weissenstadt | collected 2010-09-21 | reverse complement strand
GTGAAACTGACGGTAGTAAACTTCGGAAAGGTCCTGCACAAAATCGCGGGTCCAGGGGCGGCAATAGCGCCGCGACGGATCAAGTCCACGCTCAATCTTTAGAGACTCGCTCTCCTCGATGGGCACCAGAGCACCCGAGGCCTTGAGCGCTTCCAGTTCAGCGTCGTCCTGAATGCGTGGCAGATCGAGACGGTCAATTTCTTCGTTTTGCCGGAGTAGGGAATCGTGCGAGGGACGGAACATTGGGTTCCAGAGCAATCCACGAACGCCCCGGAAGTGATGCAGGATCCGGTGGTGGTGGTCGACACGGTGCAGGGCAAAGGCGGTTCCCGGCGCCGCGACCGTCGCCAGCATGACCAGCGCAACCACCAACGCACTGGGCGGTTTGGAGCTTTTCAATCTTCGCGTTATGGTTCTTCGCGTCATTGCAATGGCATCATTGCGTCAGTTCACATAACCTGCGGAACTCCGGAAAAAGTCCGCATTTCCCAAGAGGAGCTGTGATTGTAAACCACAGATGAACAATTGTGTGAAGGAATTCCGGCTAAGCCCGCTTACTTAAGGAAGTTACGGTGGTTACCCCAGGCTGATTTGCTGATTTCAGGGGCCAGTATTGGAAAAAGCGCGGTTTCGGGATGGCAAATTTGCCCTCTAGAGCCGGGCCCGCCGTCTTCGCGCTAGACCCTCAAACCGCCGTCACTTGCGCAGCAGGTCGACGAGCGCTTGCTTCATGACTTGGCCACCGACTTCGGCAATCGACGTGGTCAGTGGGATGTCCTTCGGACATATCTCGACGCAGTTTTGAGCGTAGCCACATTCCTGGATGCCGCCGTCGCCCATGAGTGCGGACAGACGCTCGCGCTTCAGGGCTTGGCCAGTGGGATGCGTGTTGAACAGGCGCACTTGCGAGATGGTGGCCGCGCCAACGAAGCCTGTGTCCTCGTTGAACTGCGGGCAGGCTTCCATGCAGCAGCAGCAGGAAATGCAGCGCGAGAGCGGATAGGCCTTTTCCTGGTCCTCGGCGGCCATGCGCGGGCCGGAGCCGAGGTCGTAAGTTCCGTCAACTGGAACCCAGGCTTTGACCTTCTTCAAGTTCTCGAAGAGTACGCTGCGGTCAACCGACAGGTCGCGCACGACGGGAAATTTCGAGAACGGCTCCAGCTTGATCGGCTGATCGAGGTGGTCGATCAGCGCCGAGCAGGCCATGCGGGCGCGTCCATTGATCAGCATGGCGCAGGAACCGCAGACCTCTTCGAGGCAGTTCGAGTCGTAGGTGATGGGCGTGGTCTTCTTGCCGTCGCGGGTGACGGGTTTGGCCGCGATCTCCATCAGCGCCGAAGTGACGTTCATGTTCGGCTTGTAGGGGATCTCGAACTCTTCCCACGACGGCTTGGCGTCGGGGGTGAGTTGGCGTTTGATCTTGATGATGACGGATTTGTTGTTTGCCATTAGCTCTTAGCCCTTAGCTTTTGCTACCGAGTCTCGATTCACACGTAGCCCCGGACACCCTCGTCCGGGCACGGCGAGCACCGCTCGCCGCCCTTTCAACTGGCGCAAACGCTGCGGAGCTTCGCTCCGCTGGGCGGACGAGGGTGTCCGCCCCTACGCGTATCTAGCCACATCAGTACTTCCTCGGTCGCGGCGGAATCAGCGCTGCGTCTATCGGCTCGAACTCGAATTTCGGCTCGTCCAAATCGGGCGCGAAGGTTGCCTTCGTGGTCTTCATCCAGTTCTTGTCGTCGCGGTCGGGGAAATCGGGCTTGTAGTGCGAGCCGCGAGACTCGTCGCGCATGGCCGCTCCCTGCGCGATTACTCGCGACAACTGCAGCATGTTGTAAAGCTGGCGCGTGAAAGCGATCGTCGTGTTGGCCCACTGCGAGCGATCGCTGAGGTTGATCTTCTGGAAGCGTTGCAGCAATTCCACTACTTTGGCGTCCGCTGCCTCACACTTCTTGTTGTAGCGGATGACCGTGCAGTTTGCGGTCATGGTTTCGCCGAGTTCGCGCCACAGCAGGAACGGATTTTCGTTCCCGTCGGCTTTCATCAGCCCGGCGTTGATTTCCTCTTGCCGCTTGCGTTCCGCGTCGAAGTGGCCGTTGCCGGGCGCGGCTTGCAGATTGTTCGCGTACTGCACCGCTGCCGGCCCGGAGACGAAGCCTCCAAAGATGCAAGACACCAGCGAGTTCGCCCCCAGCCGGTTGGCGCCATGGTATTGGTATTCAGCCTCGCCTGCCGCGTAGATTCCGGGAATGTTGGTGGCTTGCTTGTAATCGATCCACAAGCCGCCCATGGTGTAGTGCATGCCTGGGAAAATCTTCATGGGCACGTCGCGCGGATCGTCGCCGACAAACTTCTCGTAGATTTCTAGGATGCCTTCCAGCTTGCGGTCGAGAGTTTTGCGGTCGATGTGGGTGAGGTCGAGGTAAACCATCGGCTTGCCGTCGATGCCGAGGTTGAGCTCGAACACCACTTTGAATATTGCGCGGGTGGCCACGTCGCGCGGCACGAGGTTGCCGTATTTCGGATACCACTCTTCGAGAAAATACCAGCGCTCTTTCTCCGGGATCGACTTGGGATCGCGCTTGTCGCCCGGAGTCTTGGGAACCCAGACGCGTCCACCTTCGCCGCGGGCCGATTCGGACATGAGTCGGAGCTTGTCTTCGCCGGGGATGCAGGTGGGATGCACTTGAATGAACTCGCCGTTCGCGTAATAGCAGCCCTGCTGATAAAGCGCAGACTGCGCCGATCCGGTGCACACCACCGAATTGGTGGACTTGCCGAAAATCGCGCCAATGCCGCCGGTCGCAATGATGATGGCGTCGGCCGGGAAGGTCCGCACCTCCATCGTCCACAGGTCCATGGCGCAGATGCCGCGGCAAACGTGGTTCGCGTCGAGCACGGCCGAGAGAAACTCCCAATGCTCGTACTTCTTCACCTTGCCTTCGGATACGTAGCGCCGGACCTGCTCGTCGAGCGCGTAGAGAAGCTGCTGGCCGGTGGTTGCTCCGGCGAACGCGGTGCGGTTATAGAGCGTGCCGCCAAAGCGGCGGAAGTCGAGCAGACCTTCGGGAGTGCGATTGAACGGAACGCCCATGCGGTCGAGCAGATCGATGATGCCGGGAGCGGCCTCGCACATGGCCTTGACCGGCGGCTGGTTGGCGAGGAAGTCGCCACCGTAAATGGTGTCGTCGAAATGTATCCAGGTGGAATCGCCTTCGCCCTTCAGGTTCTTGGCGGCGTTGATGCCGCCCTGCGCGCAAACCGAGTGCGAGCGCTTTACGGGGACGATGGAGAACAGGTCAACCTCACCGCCCATCTCGGCGATCTTGATGACGGCGGCGAGACCTGCCAGGCCGCCGCCCACTACGATGATTTTCGGAGCTGCCATGCTGTATGAATCCGATCTGCCGGGCTGGTCCCGGACCCCTTGCACAACCACTACCGCATTACGATATTTTCCGAACCTGCATTCGAATTCAAAGGCTGGATCGGCGTCTTCAGGAATCCGTACATACTGGCCGCGCCGATTGAAACCAGGCCGAGCGCGAGCGCGAGGCAGAGGTAGCCAAAGCGGCGGCGCGCCCTTTCGCCGGTGGTGATGCCCCATTTCGCCGCGAATAGCCACAGGCCGTAGCTGAGATGCCAGGAAGCGGCGATGATGCCAACGGCGTAGAAGGCGATCATCCACGGATTCTGAAATTCTGCCTGGACTTTGGCGAACGACTGCATCGGGTGCGTCGGCAGGTGCACGCCGGTGAAGCGCAGGTAATAAGTGTGCTGCACCATGTAGACGAGCGCGACGATGCCGGTCCAGCGCTGCGAGGTGTAAAGCCAGTTGCCGGTCCAGGGATAATCGCCGACGTTGGTGTCGCCTTGATACCAGATGTAGACGCCGTAGAGTCCGTGGTAGAGGATCGGAATCCAGATGAAGAACAACTCGAGCAGAAAAACGAAGGGCAGGCTGTTCAGAAACTCCACTTGCTTTCCGTACGCCAGTGGGCCTTTGAAGGCTTCGGCGTTCGAGATGAAGTGTTCGAGAAGGAAGGCCCCGATGGGTACAACACCGGTGAGGGAATGCAGACGGCGCAGCAGGAACGAGGTGCCCTCGCCCGCGCGCAGTGGAGCGACGCCCGCTTTGATCTTTGGAGCTGGAGCGACGGGATTGGCAGTTGATGCCACGATGACGGCTCCTTACGTGGTCCGACGTGCAAACTGGTTATTATCGTTTTGCGCGGGAAGGGAAGTCAAGGAGAGCTTCAACCTTGAACCGCTGAGGTCGCAGAGTCCGCAGAGAAAATTAGGAATTAACGCCCGAGGTGCGGAGTTCGCCGCAGACAAATGGCTGTGGTTGAATTCCTCTGCGATCTTTGCGCCCGCCGCGGTTAAGGCTTTTGACCGTTGGCTCTCCGATACCATTCCAGAAATGCGCGGAAAGCTGCGCCACGATGGCTGTACTGCGCTTTTTCTACCGCGCTCAGTTCGGCAAAGGTCTTGCCGATTTGAGGAAAATAGAACAGTGGATCGTATCCGAATCCGTGCTGGCCTCGGGGCGCGTCCAGAATGACGCCTTCAGCGGCGCCACGGAACATATGCAGCGTTTGGCCGTGACGGGCGGCAGCCAGGACGCAGATGAAACGCGCGGTGCGCTTTTGTTCTGGAACCCCTTTTAGTTGGCGCAACACGCGCGTGTTGTTGGCTTCGTCGTCCGTGTTGCACTCTGCCGTGTGCGGTTCATCGGCCGCGTAGCGCGCGGAATGAACGCCGGGCGCTCCACCGAGCGCATCGATCTCCAGGCCGGAATCGTCGGCTAAGACCAGTTCGCCGGGAACGGACAGGCTGTAGGACTCTGCTTTCTTGCGCGCGTTCTCCTCGAAGGTGGCACCATCTTCGAGAACCTCGGGCAGAGAAGAAAAGTGCGGGATGCTGGCGATCGTGATGCCGCAGGCCGCGGCGGCTCCGGCGAAATCGCGAAGCTTGCCGGCGTTCGAGGTTGCCAGCAGAACGGTGCGTGAGGTCATGCGGCGGGGCTCGCAAAGTTCGCCGGTATCTCCGGTCGTCGCGTCCTGACCCAGGCTGGACTAAACCAAGCGACAACGAACAGACCCAGGCTAATCAGCGAGACAACGTTTCCGACGAAGCGATCGATCGTCCGGCAGAAATGGATGCGTACATCGTTGTCTCCGGCGGCAACGTGAATGACGATCAGGCCGGTGACATCGGTTGTCCGCGTTTCGGTGGGTTTGCCGTTCACGACGACCTCCCACGCCGGGTAGTTGAAAAGGCGCACGGTTAGCTCTTGCCGTGCGGCAGCGTGGACCGTGAAGTGTTTGTCCGTCTGCCCCCACGCCAGCATCTCGCTCGGAACCGGTGCTCCCGCGTCGTCGCCGACGAGGGGCAGACTTTTATTCAACTCATAGGGATCGGCTCCGACCGGGACGTATTCGTCGGTGCCCTCATAGCCGGTGCCGTCGGCGAGGGCATCGCTCATTTCGCGGATATCGCTGGCCGTGTCCCACCAAGGTGGCTGGGTACGATAGCCGGCGAGGATGACCGCACCCAGCAGAACGGCGGACGCAAGCAAGCGCGAGGTCCAGCGTTTGGCGGCTATGGTCAGGAGCATTGCCAATGCGACGTTCATGCACAGCAGCCAGCGGAAGGGAAGTTGCACGAAGCGGAGCTTGGGCAGGTGCTGCCAGAGCAAATTGCTCACCGAAAGCAGAAGGACTGCACTGCCGACACCCCAAGCAGAAAGCAGCATCCACCGGTTTTGGTCAGCGGCTACCCCGGTCGCGCTGCGCACGACTGGACAACCGAGAGCCTGCCCTGAGCTTGTCGAAGGGGCGGCCGTCCCAACGCGGTTTATCCGCCAGCCTCGGGAGAACCAGATCGCGAAAGCCAGGATGACGATTTCGGCAAGCCCTACGGTCGAAACCAGCAGATTGAAGCGATTGTGATCGGGATCGGCGATGGTGGTGAAAAGAAAATTGTCCTGCGGCCGGACGCCCGGCGACAGCACCTGGCTGAGGTTGATCCATCCCTGTTCGTAGATTGCCGGGAGCAGATAAAACAAAGCGAGGCCGGCTCCGAGGAGCATCGCCAGCGCCGTCCGGACGAGGGGACGCCAGATCTGTGGACCCCATGATCTTTCACGGCCGGCCTCACGTGCGGCCCCATTCGCAGCGATGAGCAACGCCAGCCCAGCCGTTGAGTAGTAGATCATCACGGCCCCGGGTTCGTTTGTGAGCCAGGCTGCGGCCAGCGTGAGACTCAACCACAGCGTCGGGCGAAAGCCGGGCCGGTTGAGCCGCAGCATACACAGCAGCAAAAGCGGCAGCAGAGCCGCGGCCAGCAGTTCGGCGTAGGCGCTCCGCCAGTAGACGATCAACAAGTGGTAGGGATTCAGCGCATAGAACACGGCCGCAAACAACGCGTCTGGGGCCGGGAGCAACTCGCGGGCCAGCCGGTACATGGCAGCTCCCGCAAGCGTGAGCACCATCCAGCAATACGCGCCCGGCACCATCTTCCAGGGCAACGCAGCACCGAGCGCGGCGCCCAGAGTCCAGGAAGCGGGCGGATAAAACAGGAAGCGAGCCTCGCCGTATCCCCAGTGCGCCTGCGCCGCCCAGCGCGGATATGCGATGCCGTGCTTCCATTGGCCGAGGACTTCCATCCACGAAAACATGTGGAACTCGAAATCATGCCCGGAGGGACTGCCCCACCAGAAGAACGGAGTGATGGCCAGCAGGCAGGCGCCAGCTAGCACCAATGCGCGCGAGATCGGATTCCTGAGCAAATGGCCTTTAGCTTACTTTGGAGTAGGGCCGCGTCCCGCTGCCTCGATCACACTGCTATGGCCTTGGCGAGCCGCAGAGCAATTCTATTGCATCGGAAAATTCTCGGAAAATTAACCGAGGCGAAATCATTCCGGAGGGGTATCGAGGTAATCTGCGATCAACGAGGTGGAACAGACCACCGGGAGTTGGGCCGACACCAAAGACGGGGTGTCGATCTGGTTCCCGGTTTTTGCTGGGATTAGCGCACGATTGGGTGAACGCTGATGGGCTGGCTTGTATTGGTTGACGTTTACTGGTTGGTTGCTATTGGCTAACAGCCGCCGGAGTTCGCTGGCGGTGCAGTTCGGCGAGAAATGCTTCTTCCTCCAGCGCATTGCCGGTCCGCAACAATTCCAGGAGTGGATCCTCCGCGTCGCTTCCAACGCTGCTGGTCTGGCTTAGGTCGACCGCATTGGCGACGAGAGAACGAGGAGAGGTTTCCAGTTGCGGAGTGGCGCCGGGTTGGCCGGTGAGCAACTCGATGAGCTCGCCGACGCTCTTGCGCTGCTCTTCTGTACGGGCAGGGAATTCAATGCCCATGCCATGTCCGGGATGCATGACCCGGACCAACCCTTCGGCGTGAATCTCCATTGCGGCGGCGCGCAGGCACAGATCGACCGCTGAAGACTGAGGGAAGGGAGATTCAGTCTGCACATAGCAGCCGCCCAGGCTAAGATCCGTCAGTTTGCACGGGCTGACCGCGTCGGGTTCTTCGGGCAAAGCATCGCGCGAACGGGCAGCCAGCCACTCGCCCATCTCTGCGCGTATCTTGGCGTCCATGTCAAGAAAGCGCAGGCCGGTTTGACCGTTGGCGGTACTCCAGGCAACTTCCGCGTCACCTTCAATGCCAGCGCCGCTGTCGGGAAGCTCGAAGGAGAAGTGCACGAGAGCCGCGGATGCCAGCGGCTTGGCCGCCAGCACGTCCATGCCGCCGGTGCTCAGGTCAAGCAGGATGCCTTCCACGGTATTGCTCTCGTCGATACGAATCGAAACCGCTGCCTGGACAGCAACCCGCAACGATTGCCGCCTTTCGCGCCTCAGCAGCGCCGTGGCAGCGCGCAAGGTTTTCTGAGCCTGCTCGGGAGCGATGGGCTTGGTAAGGATGAAATGAGCTCCCGCGCCGAGGATCGAGCGGATCTGCGAGCCATCGTGTAGCAGGGCAACGGTGACGGGCGGATGATGGTCGGGGCTGGCGAGGCGGCGGCAAGCTTCGAGCAGCAGAGAGGCGGCTTCGGGATCATCGAAGTCGACGATGACCTGATCGAAACGCTCCTCCGCCAGTCGTGTCGCGGCGACATCGGCCGCGTTCGACCGATCCACCGCAACGCCGAACTGCGCCAGAACCTGAATCAGCGTTTCCGCTGTCAGGTCATCCTTTGACACCAGCAGTGCCTGCAATATCATGCGACCGAGCCTCCTGCCTCGCTCCGCGCTTCTACGGCCAGCGCGGAGTTACGCTACGCCCTGGCTTGGACGCGGCGGGCGAGGATTGAGCGCTGGCCTTAGCAGCCAGCGCATTGGAGTTTTCGTCGTCCACTTCCGCCAGGACTGCGCTATCGTCCTCGTTGTCATTTTCGGCAAGCAAGGGCGCGACTTCGCGCAGTTTCTCGGCAGCCTGCTGCAGCATCTCGATCTGCTTACCCAGCTGTGTGTACTGCGCTTGCTTGCGGCGCAAAACCTCATGGATATCTTTCATACAACCCCCTGCGCCTGACTGTAGGTATGAACTGCGGTAAGGTCAACGGCAAAGCCAGCGCGGGCCGTTACCGCAGTAACCGAGGAAAAGGATAAAGGCGGTGGCGGCTTTCAAAGCGGTGTTCGAGCCAGGCTGGGCTCAGGACACGAAGCAACGGAGACGGTCCCGCAGGTGGGCCTGGTTCGACCGGGAATCGAACCTTTTCCCTGCAAAAGCCATCAAGCTTATCAAATCGCTTGCGCTCAGAATCAAAACCCCGCCTTGCGGCGGGGCCATGAGGTTGAGTGTTCTGGGCGAACCAATAAATTTTTAAGTTATGTCCCGGTCAGCTTGCGACGGAACATTCCGGCGATACCCACAAGCCCTGTTCCTAGAAGACCCAAAGTTCCGGGTTCCGGGACGAAGACCGTGTTGCCACTACGGATGTGCCCGATACCCTGGATGAGCTGCGCGTTAACCGAGAAGATGTCCTGGGTTGTCGTTCCAGTCACAGTTCGACCCATATAATCCGTGCCCCTGATCGTGCCGCTGAGAGTGTAGGTCAGGTTCCCTTTGCCAGGCGCGCTCGTCAGAGTCCAAGTAATCGGACCGACGAAGCTGCCGCTAAAAATCGTTCCCTTCGGTTGTCCAAACTTTCCCTTGCCAATCACGACAAACGTCGAGCCCGTGGCCGAGAACGTTCCGCCGTACCGGATCGAGCCGCTGATCAGCGCGCCGGTCGAGAAGCTGACCGAACCAAGAGATTTTCCTTTCGGTGCTGTGATGGCGTCAAAGCTCGTCAATTCCGATCCCACGGAACTGATGACCGAGCCTAAGCCGCAGCAGCCGGAAATCGAAATCGAGCCAAACGTGTTCGTGAGAGTAATTGGGCTCGCCCAAGCGGCAATCGGCAACGTCAATGCCAGTAACGCTAGAACTACCACTCGCCTCATGTTAATTCCCTCCAAAACTTCTTCTTCCCGCAGGTTCACCTTGAAGTCCGTGTCCAAGGTATAGGTCGCCGCTAGCGCATGTGCATTTGTCGGTCCAAAACTAACGAAGCTTCGTTGTTATTGTTTATCAACAACTTACCAACTTCTACCGTGAATGCTCGAGACCTCGGAATGCAATCTGCTGCACACTAGCAACAATTGCTTTTCCCTAGATCTGCAAGCGGCTTAATCTCGCAGGCGGTCAGACCGGCTACGAAACGGAACAACTGTCGGTCCGGAATCGGCAGGGAAAATCTCCCCAGCAGAATGAAACTTTTGCGTGACCCCTCCCAGGACCTGGTGCGACTGTGAGTAACCAGTCGCAAAGTGAGCCATGGTATCACGCACCGGCGTTTAGCAAATGGCTCGTTGGTGCCATCCAAATCCCTAAGAGTGGGATTCCGCTCTCGGGCCAGTTGCCATACCTTTGGGGCAAGCAGTTCTGGGGGAGGGCTGTTCGAGCGTCCCGTGATCCTTTCGATCCGGGGCGCTCTTTATTTGTGGTGAAGTTCCCCCAGGGAGCGCTTCCACACCATTGCGGTCCCTCGTGGTTGCCTCAAAGATTACCTGCCAGCCTCGTCTGAGAAAATCGGTACCTCTTCAGTTTTTCCCAAGGACAGGCTGCGGTAGGCAGCGTCCAGAATGAGCTGGTTCTGCCAGCCTTGCTGGCCGGGGACCGGAAACACTTCCCGACCTTCGACCGCGGCCGCGAACGCGTCTACCTGTCTCGCGTAGGCAAGTTGGTTGGAAACGGTGTCTTCGGCGATGCGTTGTCCGTCGCGCCACAGTTCCAGCTTAACCGGCCGTTCAACATTCAGCGCATCGTCGGCCCGAAGC
>Ga0116223_10005763_pt1 | contig 10337 bp, 9 predicted proteins | sample Sb_taG_3_FD_90092 | JGI IMG/M metagenome (GOLD analysis project Ga0116223, IMG submission 90092) | Peat soil microbial communities from Weissenstadt, Germany - Sb_50d_a_PC metaG | ecosystem: Environmental > Terrestrial > Soil > Wetlands > Peat | place: Germany: Weissenstadt | collected 2010-09-21 | reverse complement strand
GCTGCAATGCCACCAGGAAAGCCTATTGTCCCAAGCGCTTTTACCGACGACGACACAAAATCGAAAACTACTTCTGCCGCATCAAGGACTGGCGACGCATCGCAACGCGCTACGACAAACTTGCCCGAAACTTCCTTGCCGCCGCAGCCCTCGTCGGTGCACTCTATTGGATCAAGTTGTGATTGGATCAAGTTGTGAGTCCAGACCCTAGTAATAATAGTAATTGGCTGTTGCGTCCGTAGCCTTGTTGACCACGAGACGAACAAGATGGCTCGACTGCAAATGCCTATTGCACTCCTCAATTTCCGAGGCTTTCGAATGCCCGACCGCGGCGACCAGCAGAACGCAGTCTATGTGCGGCAGGACCGCAATAACATCATCACTGGTCAAAACCGGTGGTAGATCGACAATGATGATATGGGATTGATAAGACTTTCGGAGATCCTGCAGCAGGTTGCGCATGGCGCGGCAACCCATCAATTCGGATGATACTCTCGTCGATTCAGTGGGTAGAACGACTATTCGGTGTTTGCCGGCGCGGACCGGCATGGCCGCCTGTCGCAACGTGGTTCGCTCTTCGAGCAGATCCAATACGCCGCCTTCTGCGGGCGTCAATCCAAGCGAATTGGCAATTTGGGGCTTTTGCAAATCAAAATCGACCAGCACGACCGACTGATCCGGCTGTCGGGCTATGCTGAACGCCAAATTGATTGCCGTTAGTGTTTTTCCGCATCCAGCAGTCGGCGATGTGACGCCCAGGATTTTCCAGCCGCTGACTGCCATCGCCTGTAAGACCTGAGTTCGCAGCATATCGTAAGGCCGCGAACGCGGATCGGCGCCGAAAGGCGAAACAATTCGCTTGGACAATAAATAGCCAGAATTGATCTCGATTTCCCCAATTTGTGGCCCGTCGCTCGTTTGATGCGCGCGCGAATGGGCATGCGGTCGCGGCGCGCCCGAATTATCCATTACTTGGGACTTCGGCGAGCCCTGGCTCGCTCTCGCACGTTCAACTGCTTGTCGTATGTTTTCCATGGCGTCTTGCTGGCAAGCGCGTGTTTCTCCACACGCGAGCGAAGTTAATGTAATAGTCGCCTCAAGGGATCGATCCAGGACGGATCGAACGAAAAGAAGTCGATCGAAATGCCCTCTATCACAGCGGTCACAATCACTGCTCCCAAAACAATGATCAGCGCTGCGCAAAGCAGAATGAGTTTCCGTCGCTTTCGGCGCTCTTCGCCCGGGGTCGATAGGTAGGGAATCGATACAATCAAATGCCGATCGATGATTCCCGCAAGTTCGCGGCTGCCGCGAATGCTGCCGTCAAGTTCCTCTGCTGCGATGACGGTTCCTGCGCCGAGCATGCCGGCCAGTGCGAACGCGACCGCGAACCACTTCAACTTTTGCGGCCTCACGGGCTTTTGCGGCAGCGATGGCTGCTCGATCACTTGCAGCCGCTCACCTTGCTGTCCGCGTTCCATGCTCTCGCCGAGACGAGCAGTGGTTAGCTTGCGGTTGGCATCGTCCAGGCTCCTCTCGAGATCTACTTCTTGTCGCTCGAGCGCCAGGACATTGTTATCCGACGCAGCAGCGTCATCAGCCGGGGGCGCTGGTTTTTCCGCCGTGGCGATGACGCGCTTGAGCGCCGCAATATTTTTCTTGAGGTTCTTTATAACAGGATGCTCATCCGAATAGACGGAAGATTTTGCAGCCAGCGATGCCTGGAGATCAGCAAGCGTTCTAATTTGCGATTTGGCTTCCTCCGATTCTGTTGATTTCAAGTCCGGCGGTCGTTGTCTTATGGTTTCAAGTTGCGCGACAACAGCATCATGTTCGCCCTGTAGTCTCTTAACCTCGCGGTCAAGGAATTTGGTTGTTTCAGCCGCATTGTTGGTTCGGGTGCGCGCATCTTCGCTAAGGATTGAGGTGAGAAACTCATTGGCCACGCCCATGGCGAGGGTCGGCACTTCGTAATCGAAGCTCAGGGTAAATGCGATTGTGGGGTTTTGTGCGGAATTTTGTGCGTCGAGAGCGACGGGTTTGAGTTCCATTCTCGAGCGTATCAATTCGAGCAGCTCAGTTCCGGACAGGTACTCGCGTTCGCGGGCAAACAAATTAAATTTATTCACTACAGCCATGAGATTGTCCCTGGCCGTAATGCGCTGTTCGATAACCTGAACGCGCTCGGTAGCAACCTCGGTAATTGTGGGGTGAACTAGCTCCGGAGGTATTTCCGGTGATTCGACGAGTATTTTGCCTACCGCGCGGTAGATTGGCCGCTGGATCTCGACGATACCGGATCCAAGCATAACAACAAGCAAGAATGGAATTGCGAAATATGCGATTCGTCGTTTGAAGATCCCGACGAAATGTGAAAGGTCGAAACCTTGACCGCGATCCTCATAAATAGCCGATTGCTGGGGGGGATTATAGGTTTGGAGCATTGTCATCGCCTGAATACCACGTCGGCCCTCGGTCAATCGCACACGACGAAGGGCATCATTCCTATTAAATTCCGATGACCTCTCCCCCCAACGAGAGACGGTTCAAGCTTTATAAAACCATTATCCCCGCGCTTCAATTGGAATTTAACGGGCCTCGATGTTAAGACTAAGACAAAACTTTGCCGCTAGTTCATCGAATACCCATCTTTTTACCGCTAAATTTGGCGAAAAGTAGGCTACTCGAGCTGTGTCAGCTCAAGTCAGAGTATCGGAATGCGAGTGCCCAAGCGCGGCATTGACTTGCAGAGCCAAATGGCAGTGTTTATGGAATTCTGATGTACGAAAGTTATTACGGACTCCGCGAAAAGCCCTTTTCGATCCTACCGGACCCCGACATGATCTACTGGGGTCACAATCACCGCTTGGCCTTTGCCATGCTCGAATTCGGCGTCATGAATAACGCCGGATTTACTGTCATTACTGGCGAAATAGGCTGCGGCAAGACGACATTACTGCGCTACCTCTTACGCAATCTTGATAGCAATATAACGGTAGGCTTGATCTCGACCACGCCGCACGGAAAGGCGGAACTGCTGCAATGGGTGATGATGTCGTTGAATCAGCCTTTCGAGGATACTTATCCGACATTGTTCAAACGGTTCCAGCAGTTCCTGTTCGATCAACATAGGCGAGGCGGGCGGACGATACTTATCGTTGATGAAGCGCAGAACTTAGGGTTGGAATCGCTGGAAGAGCTTCGCATGCTTTCCAACATCAACGCCGACAAGGATCAGTATCTGCAAATCATCCTGATCGGTCAGCCGCAGTTGAAGGATTTGTTGCGCTCACCCCAACTGGTGCAGTTTGCCCAACGGGTGTCATCGGACTTTCATCTTAAGCCGCTTAACCCGAGCGAGGTCCGCGATTACATCAGCTATCGCCTCAGGGCTGCCGGTTCACAAATGCCGTTATTTTCTGACGAAGCCTGCAAGGCTATAGCGCACGCGAGCCAAGGCATCCCGCGGACAATTAATATTCTTTGCGATACCGCCCTCATCTACGGATTCGCTGTATCCGCAGAACGGATTACCACCGAGATTGTGAGTCTGGTCATCGAAAACAAATCGCAATATGGGGTGCTGCCACTGACGCCAGCGCCCGCGTGACGACGGCTCCATCATTGAGCAGATGCTAGGTCATTATTGAGTAGCGATTTTTTTCAACTCGCCTTTGATTTTCGCTTCGAGATCACTATCGGGCGTCTGGGTAAGCGCCTGCTTAAACTGGTCGGATGCCTTGGCAATCTGTCCGATGCCGATATAGGTCACGCCCAGATGGTAATGAACCAGAGCAGAACCGGGCAGGGCAGCCGCGGCTTCTTCAAGGAGGGGCACCGAGGCCTTGAAATCACCCTGGCGATTATACACCCAGCCTAGCGTATCCTTGAACTGTGCAACCTGTGAATCTCGAAGGCTGAGTGCGAGGGACTGTGCACGTTCAAGGCTCGCCTTATCAGTACGGTGGTCGGCGAGCAGGCTAGCGAGATTGTTGATGGCGACCAGGGATCCCGGTTGCTGCTTTAAAAGATATTCGTATTCCGCAATCGCTCCCTCGTAATCCTGTTTCGACTCGAGTATGGTGGCCAACGCCAAATGCAAGTTTGAACTTTCTGGCTGTTCCTTAAGGCCGCTCCGGATCGTGTCGAGGGCCGCATCAACCTTGTTCTGGCGAATATAGAGATTGGCGAGCGCCTGATAGCCGGCGTAATTCTTCGGCTGACTTGCAATCGCAGCCTGGAAATTCTTTTCGGCCTGGTCGGGGGCATTATTCGAGACTTGTATATTGCCCAACAGTATATACGCTTGAACGTTGTTCGGATTATCCTTCAGCGTGGATTGCAAAAACGAAATTGCTTTGTCGGTCTGCTTCGCGTTCAGCAAAGCTGTGACTAAGTTGACCATCGGCGCCGCCGCCGAGGGAGCGGCCGCAACCGCATTTTGGAAGGCCGTAATACTGGCATCGTATTTGTGCTCACCGAGCAGCGCGGCGCCAAGAATCTGGTCGGCAATATCACCAGTGTTGCCGACGCGCTTGATCGCTTCGGCAATTTCTTGTGCGCCGGCCCAGTCCCGGCGCGACAGCCTCACCTGCGCCAATGCTGACAACACCTGCGTATTGTTTGGCCAACGGTTGGACAGTTCAGTCAGAACCTCGTTGGCGTGATCGTTGCCACCACGTCGCTGCAAAAAGGCTACGTAATCGAGACCGACGGTTGGATTGAAATTTGACGCCTTCATCGCGTCTGCAAATTGTTTGTCAGCCAGATCGATCATGCCGTTGCGCTCGTATGCGGTGGCCAGCATCAGCATGAGATCCGTTGCACGGGGCTGCTCGTTAAGTGCCTCGCGAAGGTCAGCGATCGCAGCATCCATTTGGTTATCATTTAGTCGGATGGAAGCGCGTAGCTTCAGCGCCTCGACGTTTCGTTGATCTTTAGCCAAAACATCGTCCACGATCTCTTCTGCAACATCGGTATTTTTTTGACGCAAGTTCAATTCCGCAGACATAATCTTCGCAGTCAGAGCTTGCGCCGAAGGAGAGGAATCGCTGAGCTTTTGTAGCAATAGAAAGGCTTGTCCGGCATTGCCTTGATCGAAGTCGAATTCAGCCAATGCAAGCTGATACGGGAAAATTTCGCCGCCGGCATTGATGCGGGCGACAAGCTCGTCACGCGCCGCCGCCGGGCCTTTGACGGAATACAAAAAGCGGATCAGATCGAGACCAGCTTGCGAATTCTTCGGATCTGCCGCAGTGATCGTCCGCAATTCATTCTCAGCATCCTCCGGCCGATGCTGGGTTAAGTAAAGATTGACCAGTTGCTTGCGAAGCTCAACATTTTGCGGGTAGCGCTCGACCAAACTCTTGAGCAGCGCTTCAAGTTTAGGAAAGTCCTTCAGCTGTTGGTAGATTCTGAGCTGATACAGCTGAACGCCGAGGTCGTTCGGTTGGAATTGAGAGGCGGAGGAAAGGTACTGGAGTGCGCCATTGGGATCGTTATTCGCCAAACGATCCGCGGCTAGAACGACCAGGGCATCCACGTTCTGCGGCGCGATCTTGAGCGCGGCCTGTGCGTCGCGAATGGCCGTATCAGTGTCTTTAAGCTTGAAATAAATGACGGCTTTCAGTGCGAGCAGGTCAGCATTGTTAGTATCTGGTTCGCTGATGTCATTCACGAGTTTAAGAGCTTGATTGGCCCCGCCTTCGATGAGGAGAAGCTTGGCGAGCTTCAGTCTTGTCACGTCATCCTTGGGGGCGAGGTCCAGGATCGATCGCAAAACCGGGATCAAGTCGCGCAAATTGTTGGTCGCTTCTACAGTTTCGGCAAGGCCGCGCCAGGCCGGTAACAAATCCTTTTTCAGCCTCAGTGCATTGCGGAACTCGACAGCAGCCTTGTAGTTTTCGTGAGCTGCAAGCAGTTTCATTCCACTCTCGTAATAACGCTGGGCTCGTTCCTCTGGGGAGCCACAGGCGACAAGCTGGAGCGCAACCAAAACAACGAACGCGACGCGGATCTTGGGTATGTGCTGACAAAACAACCGTAGCATGGTGCGCCTTTTCATAACTATGAACGCGAATCCGAAGGCCGCAGGATTGCGGACTTGATTGGGTGCGCCTCACTGGGGGGCAGGAATTCCGCCAGCCGCGGTAGCGCAGCTTGCATGAACGTCTGCAGGCGTCGATCTGCATCTTCCTCAGATTCGTCGGGAGCGATCTGCGTGGTCAGGCGTATCAAGGCCCCGTCAGTTCTGTTCTTTACGATGGAATCAGCGAGCAGGTACCATTTCGCCCAGTACTCGTCGGCGACCGTGCGCCCACGCTCGTCGAACCAGTAATAGACGAGATCTCGGCCCGAACCTTTCTGTATGATAACGCGGTTGAAGGGGTAGCCGACGCCACCGTTGTCGAAATTCCTGCGTTCCAGCAGGGTAATTATCCAGCCCCCGCCCGGGAGGCAGACGATCGGTGAATGGGGCGACTCATTTTTTCGCTGCGAGGCATAATAGGCAATATAGAAATTAACCGGCTTCCCACCCGCTTGGCTGTAATCGGCCAGAATGTAGTCGTCGACCTTTAAAAACTGCTCGGTTGCCAAATCAAGCGACCCGACGCGACCCTGCCAGTCTGCAATGTTCATGGGAAATGCCACGAACCGGGTCCGGTCCGGGATGATCTCTGACCGACCGGAAATAAAAAAGATCGTCAATCCACCAACGCACAGCAGGGAAAGACACGAGACGAGCGGAATCTGACCCGGTGATTTCGCCGGTGTATTATTGATTGACGTCGCGGTGACGTTGGGCAGATGGAATACTTCGAAGAAACGCCGCCCCGAGACGCGCGCCAGCACATACATCTCGCCGGCCAGTAACACCGAGCAGGCAAGAAAAATCACCCAACCCTCAAAGAAATGGAGCGCTCCCTCGGCCATCTGAGTGCCCCAGCGATCGACCAGGAAGCCGACCAAGCCGATCCTGAAACCGTTCATTCCGATCGCGATCGGGATGCTGGACAAAAAGACGACGACGCGTTGCCACAACCGCGCATGAAACAGATAGGCTGCCAGGAAACTGAGGCTGAGCAGAGGATATAAGTAACGTAATCCGCTACAGGCTTCGACGACCTGGAGCTTGTAGATGCCCATGTCGATGATGTTGCCATCGAGGTAAACCGGTATTTGGAACAGGCTAATGAAAAATACGCCAAGCTCCGAGGATATCAGCTGAAGCTTTAAAGTCAGAACGGCATCGATGAAATACGGCAGTGGAATCGCGAAGAACAAATATGCAAGCGGAATGAAGGCCACCCGGAGCAACGGATAGCCGCCGATTGCGAGCACGATTCCCATCAAGGCGAGAACGAAGCCGACCTGTGAAAGAATCCAGATGGCGCTTAATTCACCGATAATATGCATGCCGACTGCGAGCAAGATCAACGCGAGGCCTGCAAAGCTTGGGCGGCCAACACTGGCGCGCAGTGCATCGCGACGTGCCCACATGAGCCATGCAGTCACTACAGGGATCAGGAATCCATGACTGTACTCTTCCTGACTGTTCCAGCGATGGACGAGTTCCAATAAAGCGGAGCTGAATCCAGCGAGGCAAACAAGCACAGCGGCGATCGCCAGCAAGGGCAGGGGCGAGAGGACCGAAGGCGGTTTTCTAATGGACAGTGTTGACATCGTGATGTTTGCTGGATGAGAGCAAGTATTCTAGTCCATTGAGCCGGAACTGTCTCTCCAGCCGCGGAGAGACGCCGACGAACCGGAGGCTGGATCCTCTGCTCTTCAGCTGTTTCCTTAACATGAGGAAAAGTCCGAAAAAGCGCGCATCGACCGCGCGAGTCTGCGACAAATCGACTGCGACCGGTTTCTGACTTGCCACCGCATCGCGGAAGGAAGCAATGGCCTTGGGTGCCCGCTCGGCAATAGCGTCGCCTGAAATGAGTAACGTCACCCTGCGGTCGTTTTGAACTGGGACAATGACGAAATCATGTCTGCCGCGGTCGGCTTGCGGCTGTCGCCATCGCGCAGCGACGGCGAGCGGGAGGACCCGGGTGAGCAGCAAGCGAAGCAGTACGGTGCCGTCATGCCAATAACGTCCGAAAAGACTGGGCTCCTCTTTGATGCGCCATAGCCACTCAAGACCCAGTTTCTGCATGGCATAAGGCGCTCGCTGTACTGTACCGGCTTGGAAGTTAATCACTGCACCCAAGTGAGCCCGAATCGGAATTCGCAGTCGGGAATGATTTCGCTGTAGCCACAACTGTCCCTTCCTGGCACCCAAGGCGGCCACCAGGAAGTCGGCGTTACTCGAATTTATTTGATCGATAAAATGATCCTCGCTCAACTCATCTACGTTAACAAATCCGGGACAGGCCCAGCCGACGCAGTTTAGGCCAGTCGACTCATAGTTTAGTCGCTCGGCAGCCGCCGCAGCAACCGGTTGCGTGGAGCCGAATAGAAATATCTTTAACGGGCCTTCGGGCCTTCGCCGTGATTTGAGTGCTTGAAAAATATCGGATCCGGCGATCCTGCTTTTGATCGGGATTGCTAATAGGCGGGCAATCCAGATAATCGGCATGCCGTCTGGCGGGCAGAGATCGCTTTGCAGGAGCGATTCCCTGAATTCCGGATCGGTTTGGCTGTTAACCAGAAAATTGAGATTGGGGGTCGAAATAACAAATGGCGCCGCATTCGCGACCGCTGCGTCGATGCTGCGCAAAACATCCGGCATCTCGATCGCGTCGATTGGTATGCCGAGGATACAGTAGACCTCGCGAGAGAGATCGTCGCGAATGGTTGCGGACATATTCCAATCCATCCTACGAACGGTTCCCTGTATCGCATTCCCTATCGCTCATTGTTAATGGGCGCATCGTTTTCCTCAAGAATTGAGCGTTCAATCGCAATGGCTCGGGTTTCATCGAACACTTCTAAGGACAGCTTGAGAAGCCTTATGAGTGCTTTTGCGAATGCGAGCTGTGTCATACGAAGCTAACACTCGCGCTAGGATCAGCAGTCATTAAAAAATTCGTCCAATCGAACGGCTACCCCTGCGTCGGGTAAATGAGCGCGAGCGGGTCACGGCCGTGTTTGCGATAGACCGTGAAATCGGAATCGAGCGTCAGCACGGCGTGCCGCTCGTAGATCTCGGTCATCCGCACGATGCATGCATCGGCGAGCGACATTGGTCTGTCCTGATATTTCTGATGCAATTTGCGCAGGGCGGGCACGTGTTCCTCAACGCGGAACGCGATCCTGAGCGCCCCATTTTCTAGAAGTCCGAATAATGCATCCTGCGCCCCAGAGAAGCGGGCGAGTAAATACATCGCCTCGGCCAATACTGGCTCACAGACGAGAAGCGGCGGGTCTAGCTCCTCAACCTGCGCGATAACCCAGTGGTGATGTTGTTCCGCCCGGTCGAAAAAAGCGACCAATGGCCCAGTGTCAACGATGGCGACCCGCATCCTTGCCGAACCCTATGAGATGCTCGGGATTGGATGCGAGGTCCGCAATACCGGAGTCCACCATCCCACGTGCATCCTTCATCAGCCCAGCGAGGCCGTGACGGCTGGGTGTAGCGTTTGGAGTTTCGAGCACGAGCCGCAAGCCTTCCTCGACCAGGTCCTTGAGCTTACGGCCACGCAGCGCCGCTTCCGACTTGGCTCGGCGGTAGAGATCGTCCGAGACTTCGACTGTGGTCTTCATCACGGGCCCACATCTAGCATAAAACCATAAAAGCATATTCATGTAAAAGCTGCCGCAATGCAAGCCCCATTAAGAGGGTGCCTTCGCGGGGCTGACGCGCCGGTTTATGGCGCGGCGCAAACGCGTTCCAATGTCGGTCCGAAACAGATCGTCCAACGCCTGATCATGAAATCAACGTGCCCCGGCACACTGGCGGCTTCAGCGGACACTTGAATGTAAAGTGCAGTCTGGAGCGCGCGGCATAGACGGTTCTAACCCGGCCGATCTATCTAGATTCTTATCGTAATATCACCGCCGATGTGACATTATATATGATATGAGAATATATGATATGAGATGCGCGCTGGACACCAATGCCGTCGTCGCGGGCATACGGAGTCCTCGCGGCGCGTCTGCAGCGCTGCTGATGGCGGCACGCCGGTCCGAGTTGACGCTGGCGGCGAACGTCGCCCTGGTGCTCGAATACGAAGCGATCTGCCTGATGGCCGAACATCGTATGGCCGCCGGGCTCTCGCAGCAACAGGTTGGCATCTTTCTGGATGCCATGCTCGCGATGGTGGACCCGGTTGAAACGCATTTCATGTGGCGGCCCCAGCTTCGCGATCCGGCGGATGAGCTTGTGCTCG
>Ga0116223_10005760_pt1 | contig 10345 bp, 13 predicted proteins | sample Sb_taG_3_FD_90092 | JGI IMG/M metagenome (GOLD analysis project Ga0116223, IMG submission 90092) | Peat soil microbial communities from Weissenstadt, Germany - Sb_50d_a_PC metaG | ecosystem: Environmental > Terrestrial > Soil > Wetlands > Peat | place: Germany: Weissenstadt | collected 2010-09-21 | reverse complement strand
TATCAGGCAACAATTGAAGCTTCGGCTTCAAGTGGTGGTCTGAAGGCCGTACCCTTCGGACCGGAGTTCAAGAAGGCACTTGACCGGGCCGAGGCCGCGGTCCTCGCGTGTCATGCTGCACGGCGGGCGCTTAAGGAGCATTGCAACAATCACGATTGTGGCGCCGAGTCCACTTTGATACGACGCTAAAATGCACCCAGCCGGTTGCACAGCCTCTTGCCACAGCAGTTTCTTCGCTCAGCAGCTTCCTACCTCCATTTCGACAGCCGCAAGGTTGTGTGATTCGTCCTGCTTCGATAAATCACGGACCGTTGCGCCAACCTCTGCTCCTTTTCGGGCGCACCAGAGCAATCCGACTAAAACTTGCGACAAAATCTGATACGACGCTATCCGTGAAGACACGAAATAATCGCGCTAGCCAGTAAAATAGGGCGCATAATGCTGCTCAACTGGTGCGAAAATGCACTTGCCCACGCCGCGATCATGCGTCATCGTCGGATATGATATACACGGTTTTTCTTCCGTCGTTGACCTGTTGGACAGGAACGGCTGGCAGGTGCACAAGGTTGTTACGGCCGGTCAAGCATTAGACCTTTGCCGAGTGCAAGAGATTCACTTGGTGATCTCCCGTGTTGTATTCGCGGAAGACGGCAGGAGGAATGGAGTGGACCTCGCTAACGAGCTCCGGGGTCGTGTTCCAGTTATCCTCTTGACTGAATTCTCCGACGCTATCCTTCGCAAGATCCCCGGATATCCGCCAATCGGCGTGCCCGTGTTGAGACAGCCTGTAGACTTGAACGCGCTGGAAGGAGAGATCAGCAGGGCGATTGGCCGTGAGGGCGAGAGCGAAACAACAGAGCCAACGTCCTGAGGTCGGATCGTGCTCCTCCGCCTTCAACGAATCCGCCATGCCCACTAACTGCATTGCCGTGAATTTTCCATCATCCGTTCTTGTTACCAGAGTGCTCCTCTTCGAAGTATTCGGAATCGCTGACGTTGTTGTGCAGTGGCGTGATGGCGGACGGTGGTGACGATAGAGGTGCTCGGTTTCGGCGAGTTCTTCAGCATCGATTTGACGCTTCTGTAGCGGCACGCTCCGGTGAGCATCGCGGGTTCCGCCGCTGTTTCTACCGTTGCGGCGAGTATTTTCCGGCCGCGTGAATGATGTGCCCGGCCAACGGCGATATCCCATCTCCGATGCAGCTTGGTCACATCCATGGGTCTGCCACGACCGGCCAGAACCGAACAACAGGTCGCTGCTTCAAAGAAGCGTCGGCGGGCCCAGAAAAATAGTGAGAATTTGAGCAATATTGAACAGACCGCGGTGTAATTTCAGATTTATCCTACCTGCCTATCAAGGGATTTTCTTAAGAGGCTGACACCACACACCGAATGCCGACTTCTGCCATTACGCTATCCGAACTCGAAAGTCTACCCATCGGCGGGGTCAGTTTCCTACCACACGGTCCCGGCGCGGGGTCTCGATACTGCCGCTATGCTGTATCTGCATGAATGGCTCAACCACCGGCGGTTTAGGCTGCTCGGCGATCTGCGGCCATCAGACCAACAGGATGCCCTAGAAGAGGCTTTCATTCGGACGCTCGATTTTGCAGACATGATGCGCAATCCCCATGCGCAATCCCCGCCCCGAAGTGGCAGTCAGGCTGCACATTGAAAGTCCCTGATCCGCTTCCGAGGTCGGATAGCCTGCAATCCCGCCAACTGACCTCGTCTGAAAGTAGAGAAATATAAGTTTCAGTTCCAACAGGACTCGCACCATGAACGTTACTGTAATCTTTGAAGATCCGGCGACGAGGCACCATCACGAGAGCAATCCCTACGCATTCGCCAGCGCACTGGACGTTCGGTGCATTTGCGGCAATCTCATTCACCCGATTCCCGGCGCTTGGTGTACACGTTGCGGTCTGAAAGTGCTGGAGGTTCGACAGGAGTAGACTGACCCGTTTTGTGGAATGGGTGGAGGTATTACAGTGTATGAGCTTTCGACGAAGATACAGCGCATGGTTGGAGCTAGACGACGTCCGAATGAACAACGGCTTAAGGCTTGGTACGAGGGCGCTCTAGACCTGGAAAGCGCTTGCCGGTACTGGGAAAAAGCTGTCGAGTTGATGCAGTCCAAGATTAAAAAAGCCGCTAAGAAAGCGGCGTAACGATTTCTACTTCAACCGGCAAACGCAAGAGCAGATCGAGGTCGAGATGCAGCTTACCGCGAAACAGTTCCGGCTGCACAAGAGCCGTGCCATCAGCCGGGCCCGGCTACACGCGCGAGCCAAACTGGCCCATGTGCGGATCAGCAGATACAGCGGAAACGATGGGGAATTGCCCGTCTGTTCTTTTCAAAGGGCCATTGCGTAGTTAGGAGCGCTCTTCCAATGCTTGAAAAAGGTGTGAAGGATAAGTCGCAATCACACTCCGAAAGAATCCCCATGGCGGCGCCAACCCGCCTGACATCAAGTTCTCCAGATAAAGACGGCACAGGTACTCAATAATGATTCATGGAATCTTAGTAGATGGGATGATCGAAAGAATTAATGGGCGCCCACGGGATGCCGATGCCGAAATCAGAAAGCGCCGGACAGCGGGGCACACCTCTGCATACTTATTCGGCGCCCGCAATGAACAAGAGTTTGAACGAAAGAAAGAGGCAGAACTAGTTACACGTAGACCCTTGTATGGGCGGTCAAACGCCTAACGACGTCATAAATCAAAAAACACCCTATGGACAATGTTCTTGTTAGCAGCCTAAGTTCTGACGGCGTCGAACAAGCCAAGGCCGCCACGAATACGGCTGAGCACGGCTACTCGCGCAAGATTCTGGCGAACTTCCCGCCATGCGACTCCGCCGGAAAACCATACGTGGCAGCCTCGATTTCGACCGATATCACCCCTCGGACGCAGCACGCAGAAGCCTTCCGGCAAAGCGATGAGCTGATCCGCATGCTCGTGGAAAGTGTTCGCGATGCCGGGCTGTTGACGCTCGATCCTACGGGGAAGGTCGTGAGCTGGAACGCTGGTGCAGAACGCATCACCGGATACCTGGCCGTTGAAATCGTCGGCCGTCATGTTTCCGTGCTAGGTAGACCGGAGGAAGTAACGGCCGAGCGATACGACCAGGACCTGTGTACAGCGGCCGATCAGGGGATAGCCGAACGCGAAGGCTGGCGAGCGCGCAAGGACGGGTCCCAATATTGGGCGCATACGATCACGACGGCGCTGCGGGACAAAAATAGCGATCTGTTGGGCTTCGCACGGGTGATACGGGAGGCGCCGGACCGACAGAGCAAGCATGAGGCACCCGCCTTAGCCGCAGGCGGGCCAACCGCTAAGGTAGAGCAGGCCATTGTTGCGGAATCACTGGCAATGCGCGAAGTGCTCCGATTTGCCCGCAGGGTAGCGGAAAGCGAGGCAACTACAGTTCTACTGGAAGGCGAGAGTGGAACCGGAAAAGATCTGGTCGCCCAGATGATCCACCATCAAAGCCGCAGGCGGGCCGGACCGTTCATTGCTATTAACTGCGCGGCGATCCCGGAGACGTTGCTGGAAAGTGAGCTGTTCGGCTATGAAAAGGGTGCATTCACCGACGCACGCGCCCAAAAGAAGGGCGTACTGGAACTGGCGCACAGAGGTACTCTATTCCTGGATGAAGTTGCAGAACTACCGCGGGTTCTGCAAGCGAAGCTGTTACGAGTGTTGGAGGAGCAGAGTTTTCGCCGCTTGGGCGGACTGAAAGAGATTCAGCTAGATCTTCGTGTCGTGGCTGCGACGAACAAGGATCTCCGCGAGGCCGTCGAAGCAGGCGCTTTTCGGCAGGACCTTTATTTCCGTGTGAATGTCATTCCGATCACCATTCCGGCGCTGCGTGACAGGCCGGGAGACATTTTGCCCCTGGCGAACTTCTTCGTTAAGCATTTCAACCCGAGGTTCCATCGCCAACTCGAAGGGATTTCGCCCCGAGCTGCCGAGGTACTGCTGGTCCACGACTGGCCGGGCAATGTGCGTGAATTACGCAATGCGATCGAACGCTCAATGATTTTGGAAGACTCCAGGTTCGTGACGCTCGGTTCTCTACCACCATTAGGAACGACCTCCGTTGCGATGGGCGAGCTGTCGGCACAAACTTCGAGTGAATCCGGTGCGCTGATGTCGCTTGAGGAGAATGAAAAGAAGCTGGTGCTTGAAGCTATAAGAAGGACGCATGGTAATCAAACACAAGCCGCCAAACTCCTGCGCATCACGCGGGACTGCATGCGGTACAAGCTCAAGAAGTTTGGCCTAAGCTGAACGCTGGCATTGACCGCTTCAGGGCGGTTCGCTATCCGGCTGTATCGGTGGTTCCATTCTGTAATGAAGTCTTCATCAACCGCGAATAACCCGAATTATTTATTAATAAAGCTTTACTCTGGAGGAGGCAGGGTCGATAATTAAGGATAAGAAAGCCACAATTTGAAGCCGGGAGCCGCCACCGTGGTTCGGCCTCGGTACTCTCTTAGCGTCTCCTCAACGTTGAGAAACGCTCCGCCACTGTATTGACCCTGGAAAGGATTACTAAGATCATGAGCCGACAGGCAAAGCACTTACACGAGTCAACCAAAAACGACGGCTTGCAGCGTGTCCCCGCAAGGATCAATGCAGAACACGCGGATATCGCGAGAATCGCTTATCTGCATTGGCAGGATAGGGGTTGTCCTATTGGATCGCCCGAAGAAGACTGGTCTTGGGCCGAACAAGACCTGAAAAACGAACAACGACGAACAGTCTAGCTGCCACCTATTTCCCAGGTTCTCCGGCTCCGGAGATGAGGAGAGGCGTGGTGGGAAGGACGCTGTTATGAACAACTCCCCCGAGATTACGATGAACGGAATTGGTCCGGTTCTGTCGATAAGCCCGATGGACGAGGATCACTTCTTTCTGCAAGACATTGTCAAACGCTTGCAAAGCACGCCGGACCGAAGCCGTAGCTTCACAGTGAGTTCCTGCGGCACGCTTGCCTCCGGGCTTGCTGCTCTGCGGAAGCATCAATTCGAAGTTGTCGTATGCGAGCGGGATTTGCCACCGGGTTCGTGGAAGGACGTGCTTGAGCAAGTGACTATCCAGCCCGATCCGCCCTCTCTTATCGTGACGTCGCGTCTTGCAGACGCACGCCTGTGGTCCGAAGCCCTGAACCTGGGCGCGTTCGATGTGCTGGCCAAACCATTTGACAGCACCGAAGCCATGCGCGTTGTCGGTGCAGCATGGCGAGCGTGGGGTTTGCCCGCACGGCTCCCAGTGCGACGGGAGGGCTACAAATGGAAAGTCGCCGCGGCGGTCGAAGCGTCGTGAAATGACGCACAAGTTAGGCTGAGTCTCAGTTCGCATCAGCCCGGATGGCAGCCCTGCAACTTCATCGCTGTGACCCGAAAGATCGGATTCATCGGCGAAACTGAGAGGGAATGAGTCAAGGGAGAGGCGGTATCATGATAGACTCGGTTTTGAATCTGATATTCCGCTGCCCCCACCGGCATCTCACCCGCCCCTTTACCCCCCAGGTAGAACAAGGCGTTTTACATGACGAAACATATGTTGTGTGTCTCGACTGCACCAAACAGTTCGCATACGACTTGAAAGAGATGCGGATGGGAAAGGCTATCGATCGTTCAGACGATGCTTGCGTAATCCCACCTCATATGCCCAAACCTCTGAAGACCAAGCTGGCATATGCGCTCAGCGTGGCCGTCCCAGCCGGAGTACTTCTCGGCGTGGTGCTGACGGCCAAGAAACCCGCCGCGGAAAAGAAGCGGGAGGGCCAGGTCGAACCCGATCCCGTGGAAAGCGAAGATTAGGATTCGGACGCCGAAACTGTTTTTGCTTTTCTGCAACAACTTGGCCACATCCATGCGCCGACCACGAACCGGCCAGAGCCCGACAACGCGTTGCTGCCTCCAAGGGCGGCATTGGCGCACTCAGAAAACAGTGCGAATTTTGACAGTACTGCAAAGCGAGCCCTAAAAAATAGGGCGCATGTGAGCACTATTGAACAGACGCGAGCCTATACCAGATTCATCCTAATTGCTATCCAGGGATCTTCTTAGGGAGCTGGTTAGGAAGCTGACCCCCGACAGCATGCCGAACTTGTGGAGATCGGCCTGAAAATGTGACTGGAGGCCTGGCTTTGACTTATGCGCCACGAATTCTGGTAGTCGATGATGAATATGAGATTCGAACGTTCTTCACCCGGATTCTTTCGTTGGATGGCCACCTCGTCACGGCGGTAGCGACTGCACGTCATGCTCTGGCGGCAGTGCGCAACGGAGAATTTGAAGTTGTTGTGCTCGATCTCAGCCTGCCTGACAGCGACGGACTAGAACTCACCAGGCAGATTCGAGGAGAGATTCCTCACTTGCACATTTTGGCAATCTCAGGATTCATGGTCGGGGACATGCCGCGCGAGGCGCTGGCGGCAGGGGCAAGCGCAACATTGCCAAAACCGACAACGTCTTCCGCGTTGCGCTGGAGCGTCTCAGAGCTGTTGGCCCAGGCGGATTCCGGCGTTCAACGGTTCAAGACAGCTGGCGCGTAGGCGGGATCGCAGGGAGCACTCGCCTGAGAGAAAACTCTCATTCCTCGGTCGAGGCGTCGACGGAAGTGGCCAGTTGCAGCAGTTCCTCAGCGGAGATTTGACGGATTTCTTTTCCAGTCTTGCGGTTCACCAGGCGGATCACGGCGCGCCGCGAAGCGCGATCGAATGCGAAGGTCAATTCACCGTCCTTGCCGAACAACTCGGCAGCGTTGACGGCGTGAACGGCCTGGATCAGTTGCCAATTCTCGGCCTGCTGGGGGTGCTGCAATTTCCCGCCGCAACCAGGTACGCCACAAGACTCACGAACATTCCTGTTAATTGAACTAAAATAGTTGCTCTCACCGGCTCCGAACGGGGGGACGCCGGTGTACAATTTTTTGACCGGGCCGTCAGGATGAAATTCCGGTTGATAGGAGGTAACTCGTAAGTGTCCCCACTTTGCCGTGACACCCAGAATGTGGATCGAGGCGCACTCGAACGAGTGTTGCTCGCACTAAAGATCTTGAGATGTAGTCACGATACGAATACTGAGGACAGGCCTGCGCAGGAAGAGGTTGACGAGTTGAAGTCGTATATTGGGGATGAAGATGCAGGGCGTTCAATCGATCAGATTGCCAGCATAGTGATTCAGCGGGAAATAAAACGCCAAGAGGAGAATCACGTGTAGTCCTTAGCCAAACTTCCCACCAAATTTCTTTTTAGAAGTCGACCGATCCTCGCTATAGCGCCTGGGCTGGTGGCTCCATCTACTGCTGCCGGACCCCAGCACTTTCGAGCCGCATTGCCTACACCATCGAACCCCCGGAGCCACCGTGGTCTACCGCGATGCAGGCAGACGCCGAGCGCGACCAATGCGACCGCCAGGACGATCGCGCCCAGGGCTATCGGGCCGCGGATGCGTGGCTGGCCGCAGCCCACCGAAAAGAGTGAATCGCCGCGTGTTCAGCCACTCAGGCAACTCCAGCGCCCTCGTCGGGGGCATCGGTTTGTATAGCGTTTCCCGGCGGCGAGGTTGGTCCAGGAACTGTATCGGTGTCGCATCATGCGTCGTTATCGGGCGATTCCACCCGAACGTCCGGCAGTTGGGTCATGGTCATCCAGCCTTCAGAAAGTGGCGGGGGCATGCAAGCTGCTCCAAATGCTATTGACGAATTGTTCGAGTGAGTCAACTTCACATGTTTTGGCTTTTTAGCGCGGGAGAGTCACGGTGTTTGCATCAGGTTAACCTCCGCAAATAGAATGCGATTGTTATGCCAGCCTACACGTCGATTTGAAGTGTATTACCCTAGCTTTTCGGGAATTTAGCAAGGTTGGCATGGCAGTAATAACCTTTGTTAATAGGCTCTAGCGTTTCTTGAGCGGCCAACGGATCTTATTCACCTTACGCGAGCGACCGCTTCAGACACGTATGTCTAAGTGCAGCATTGTGCAATCTAAATGAGAAAACTATTCTGGGGGCAGAAGGCTGTTTGCGGCATAGCAGTGTTCATTTTGTCCAACCCAGGCCGTAAGCCTCCCATTCTTGTTAATCGCAGTATGAGGCGCATGCGGTCTTGGCCCAAATCAGCAATCTGCTGGACACTGGAGGCCAATTCCGAGACGGTTCATGCAGTATTCGTCCTGGTCATATGAGCCTCTCAATGCAGCTCGCCCAATTGACAACTAGAACAAAGTGGATCATGACGCTCGGCTGCCTTTTGATCCTTGCCGCTGCACTAGGCTGGTTCGAAATGTGGCACCCGAAATTAGAGCGGCGAGTCTATCGCATCGGGTTCGACAACGATCCGCCCCAACACTTTGTAGGAAAAGACGGAAAACTCACTGGCGTAATAGTCGAATTGATCGACGAAGCGGCCAAGCGCCGCGGTATTCGTCTCCAATGGGTACCGGAGCCGGAAAGTTCGGAATCCGCTCTGCGTGCCAAGAGGGTCGACCTGTGGCCCGTCATGACGATACGACCCGAGCGTAAGGGAGTCGTCTACATCACCAATCCGTATCGCGAAGATGAAATCTGCTTCCTCGTGCGCAGCGGAAGTACCGCGACTCGTCTGAAAGACCTCCGAAATTCTACGATTGCATATGACGGTGAGCCACTCGACGTCAGGTTGCTTCGTCTCCATCTCCCAAACGCGCATCTTTCCGTGATTAAGTCTCCCAGGGAAAGGCTCGAAGCCGTCTGCAAGCAAGATGTCGAAGCCGCCTATTTCGATGAATACGCGGCGCTCGCAACGCTTCTTGATGGCATCGCCTGCGGAGAACAAGGGCTGCGTGTTATCCAAGTTCCCGAGATGAATGGTCTGTTGGGAGTAGGTGCCACATTCGAAGCCAGACCCGCCGCCGATGCGATCCGCGAAGAGATTGGGGCTATGGCCGCGGATGGCACCCTGGACAGAATTGCTTCGCGTTGGCGTTATTTCTCCAGCCAGAATCTGGAAGTGGCCAATGAGCTTGCCCGTGTCCAAACCAGAGAGCGCTGGCTGATTGCCGGAATCCTCGGCGCCTTCTTTTTTCTGCTCGTCACTTTGTGGCAGGCGGCCGCCATTCGAAGAGCTCTTGCCCGCACCAGAGAAGCGACAAAACTCAAGAGTGAGTTTCTGGCCAACATGAGCCACGAGATTCGCACACCCATGAACGCCATCCTGGGGATGGCCGCCTTGGCCAAGGACACGACAGACTACGGAGAACAGCAGGAATATCTCGACGACGTGATCACCTCAGGGGAATCTCTGCTGGCACTTTTGAACGACATCCTGGATCTCTCAAGAATCGAAGCAGGAAGACTAACTCTCGAACTTATCGATTTTGATCCAGCCGATGTAGCCCGTGGAGTTTGTAGCTTGCTCGCTGAGGGAGCGCGAAGGAAGGGTCTGCATTTGACGTGCAAAATGCCAACATCGGTACTCCGCCAGGTTCAAGGCGACCCGGCCCGTTTACGTCAGACGCTGGTCAACCTGGTTGGCAATGCGATCAAGTTTACGGAAAGGGGCGGCGTGGATTTGGAGGTCGCGGTCGAGGTGGAATCGGATCGCCTCGTCAGAATTCGCTTTACGGTGAAAGATACGGGAATCGGCATTTCCAAGGAGGCGCACCGTCGGATCTTCGAATCGTTTGTACAGGAGGACGGCTCGGTGACGCGCAAGTATGGTGGGTCGGGCTTGGGTCTGTCAATCTCCAGAGAATTGGTCGCCAAGATGGGTGGTGAACTGCGGTTAGACAGTACGCCAGGGCAAGGATCGACGTTCTGGTTTGTTTTGCCTTTCGAAAAACGTCACGAGATGAGGTCAGGCGCCGCAGATGAAGGTCCCCCGAGAGAATCCGAGCGGCTAGTGAAATCAAGGGTACGCTGATGCCAGTTAGCGTCTGATCCAACACCTTCCGACAATGACGGACCGTCATCCCCCCATTTTGTGGACGCCGGTCAAGAAGCGCCATCCGTTAGTTTTGCATCCACCGGCGCTAACGAGCACCCAGCCGGTGGCACACCTTCCGCCGCAAAAGCCCTTCGACCAGCACCTGACGATTCGACAGCCGGAAAGATCTGTTACATGAAAGGGTGCGCCAGCATCACCAGCACTTGACCTTGCGACGAAGTAGTCCCAAAATATTGCCCTTTCTGCAGAACGGTTGAGTTTTTGCTGAACCGGAAGGCTAGCAGGAGGTTTGTGTTTCATCCGCTTACAGACAATCGAGCTTGGTTACAAACGTGCAACAAAACATATACACCTCAAAATCAGGAGTGCCGCGATGGTTTCTGACCGCTTGCGTGTT
>Ga0116223_10005759_pt1 | contig 10347 bp, 7 predicted proteins | sample Sb_taG_3_FD_90092 | JGI IMG/M metagenome (GOLD analysis project Ga0116223, IMG submission 90092) | Peat soil microbial communities from Weissenstadt, Germany - Sb_50d_a_PC metaG | ecosystem: Environmental > Terrestrial > Soil > Wetlands > Peat | place: Germany: Weissenstadt | collected 2010-09-21 | reverse complement strand
TCGTCGATCTAGGCCCCGATGGCGGCGAGTATGGAGGCCGCGTCGTGGTGAGTGGCACTCCCGAGCAAGTGAGCCGCTCGAAAAAAAGCTACACCGCCGAGGCCCTGCGCAAAGTCCTTCACAAGAGTGGCACAGGCATTCCTGCCTGTGTTTTTCTTCATAATGGAAGGCCTGCATGAGCAGCCACGACAAGAAGAACACAGGCACGAATGCCTGTGCCACGAGCCGCTATTCCAAGCCCCCCATCGACTTCACCCACCTGAAAACCGTCAGCCTCCACGAGCGCGGCGGCAAGGTGAAGACCGCCGATTTCGCCTCCCCGTATCGCCCAGGCTCGGGCATTGCCGGCTGGCTCGATTCTCTTCCCCACATTCTGGCCGGCGATTCCTTCCGCGCGGTGGTGGACCGCGTAGCCGCCGCCCGCGCCACCGGACGCGCCATCGTCTGGGGACTGGGCGGCCACGTCATCAAGTGCGGGCTCGCGCCGGTCCTGATCGACCTCATGAATCGCGGCTACGCCACCGCTTTCGCGCTCAACGGCGCCGCCGCCATCCACGATTTCGAAATCGCGCTCGCCGGCCACACCAGCGAGGACGTCGAGGCCGTCCTGCCCGACGGCCGCTTCGGTTCCGCCGAAGAGACCGGCCGCGAAATGAATCGCGCCATCGCGGGCGGCGACCGCGAAGGGCTCGGCATGGGCGAATCCCTCGGCCGATGGCTCGAACTGCTCGACACGCGTCAACATGGTTCGGCCAGCCTCCTTCTCCAGGCGTATCGCCAGGCGACGCCCGTGACCGTTCACGTGGCCATCGGCACCGACACGCCGCACACTCACCCGGCGGCCGATGCCGCGGCCATCGGCAGTGCATCCCACCGCGATTTCCGCCTGCTCTGCGCCTACGTTGCCGACCTCCATGCCGGAGGCGTCTATCTCAACGTGGGCTCGGCCGTGGTTCTTCCCGAGGTCTTTCTCAAAGCCGTCTCCGCGGTTCGCAACCTCGGCCACCCCCTGGCCGACTTCACCACCGCGAATCTCGATTTCCTGCAACACTACCGCCCGCGCGTCAACGTGGTCGAGCGCCCGCACGCCCTTTCCGGAGGCTCGGGCTTCGCCATCACCGGCCACCATGAACTGATGATCCCGCTGCTGGCGGCCGCGCTCATCGAGAAGGATTCATGACCGGTGAGCAGCCGGACGCCCCAGGCGCCCCGGAAACACGCCCCGCCGGCGTCCCGCCCGAAATCCGCCCCGAGAGCCTCCCGCCCGCGCCCTATCCCTTCTGGGACTACTCCGACCTGTTTCTGTTTGCCGGCCTGGTAATCCCCAGCATGCTGGCCGGATGGGCGCTGGTCAAGCTGTTGTTCGCCGTCTTCCACGTCCACACTTCCCTCCGCGTCGTCGAGCTCCTGCCCGAGCAATTGATCGGCTACGCCCTGCTCTTCGGCGCTCTGGCGATGGCCCTCCGCCTGCAATACGACCGTCCCTTCTGGCGCTCCTTGGCGTGGGCGCCCCTGGGGCGCCCTCCGATCTTCATCGTCATGTGCGGCGTGGTCACGTCGCTAAGCGTTGCATTGCTGGGCTCACTCATCCACACCCCCACCACCAGCAATCCCCTGACGGACCTCCTGCAGGACCGCACCTCCACCATTCTCATGGCCATCTTCGGAATCGGCATCGCGCCCGTGTGTGAAGAGCTGGCCTTTCGCGGTTTTCTCCAACCGCTCCTGGTGCGCAGCCTGGGAGCGGTCCCCGGCGTGATCCTGGCGGCCATCCCCTTCGGCCTGCTGCACTATCGCGAATTCGGAAACTCCTGGCGCCACGCCGTGCTCATCGCCGTGGCGGGAACCACTTTCGGATGGATGCGCCACGCCACCGGATCCACCAAAGCTGCCGCCCTCATGCACGCCTCCTACAACGCCCTGATCTTCGTCGCCGTCTTCGCCCCCTCCCGGTAACGCCGTGGTCCTGAGGGGCACCCTTGCCGCCGGCCTGTTCTCTATTCACGTTCCCGCGATCCGCTCGCTATTGGAGCAGGGGGACGTTCTTTCGGATTACGCATGGAAGCTGCGCTACCCCGGCGCGCTCTACACCCCCGAGCTGGAGGAAGCGGAGGCCCCGTTCGCCATTGCCGGCCGAGTTGAGTCTACCCGGCCAGAGCCGGCGCTTCGTGCGGGTCGAGAATCTGAAATCCATGGACGATACGCTTCCACTCGACTTTGGGTCTCTGGAAATTGACCAGAAGACAGACGGTCTGACCGGAGGCTCGCAGATAGTTAAGGCATTGCGCAGTATGCTCGGGGGCCAAACGATCTACACACTTCAGCTCAATCGCCAGCACTCCTTCGACGAGGATATCTGCGTAGTATTCCCCGACGCAGTGGCCTTTGTAAGTCACGGCAAATGAAGCTTGGGCCTTCGCCCGGATGCCGCGAAGGCAGAGTTCCCGGAGAAGGGCGCGCTCGTAGACCCTCTCGAGAAAAGCCGCACCCAGCGTGTTAGCCACCTCAAAAATGGCGTTCAGTACTCTTTCGGTCAGGGAATCGAAGTCATCGGCGTTCATCGGCGTTCATCGGCGGCCAATATTTATGTGCGGACTTTGACCCATGCTTCTCAGAATTCTTATTGGCCGCCGATGAACGCCGATGAACGCCGATCTTTGGCCGTGTAGAAGATGGGTTTGGGGTGCAACCGTAGGATTCGATTGCCCAGTTAATTCTTGGACACTAAACTAGATCGCTTCCAATTCTTCTTCCAGCATCTGCTTCTGCGAGAGGTCAGCGTAGTAGCCGCCCGCCTCGACCAGCTCGGCGTGCGTCCCCTGCTCCACGATGCGGCCCTTCTCCAGCACCACGATGCGATCCGCCTGCCGCACGGTGGAGACGCGATGCGAGATCAGGATCACAGTGCGCCCGCGCATTACGCCGGCCAGGTGCGTCAGGATGCGCTCCTCGGTCAGCGTGTCGACGCTCGATAGCGCGTCGTCCAGAATCAGAATGCGCGGATTGCGCAGGATGGCGCGGGCGATGGCGGTGCGCTGTTTCTGTCCGCCCGACAGCGTGATCCCGCGCTCCCCCACCATCGTCTGGTAACCCGCCGGAAAGCCCTCGATATCGGCGGCCAGCCCGGCGATTCCGGCGGCGCGCCGGATCTGCTCATCGCCGGCCTGCTCCACGCCAAACGCGATGTTCTCCGCGATGGTCGCGCTGAACAGAAACGTCTCCTGAGGGACGAAACCGATGTTCCGCCGGAGATCGGCGGGATCCAGGTCGCGAAGGTCGATGCCGTCGAGCGCCACTACGCCCGCCGTCGGATCGAGGAGGCGCGGAATCAGCCCCACCAGCGTGCTCTTGCCGGAGCCGGTGTGTCCCACCACCGCGATGGTCGATCCCGCGGGAATCCGCAGGTCCACGTCTGCCAGCGCCGATCCAAATCCGTAGTCCACCGAGACGCCGCGGAATTCGATTTCGCCGCGGACACCGGTATGCGGTGCGACGCCGGCAATCGCCACCGGCCGCAACGGCCCGCGAATGCCGGGGGTTTCGCGCAAGATCTGGTTGATGCGTTCCAGCGAGGCCGCCCCGCGCTGCATGAGGTTCACCACCCAGCCGAGCGCGATCATGGGCCACACCAGCATGCCCATGTAAGTGTTGAACATGATGAAGCTGCCGATGGAGATGCGGCCCACCACCACCTGCCGGCCGCCCATCCACAGGACCACTAAGAACGTCAGGCCGATCAGAACTTCCATCAGCGGCTCAAATACCGCCTCGATGCGCACCAGTTTGAGGTTCTGCGCGATGTATTGCCGGTTGAGGCCGGCGAAGCGGCGGATCTCCGCCTGCTCCTGCGCGAACGCACGGATCATGCGCACCCCGGAGAGGTTCTCCTGCACGCGGCTGGAGATATCCGAGAACATCGCCTGGATGCGCTCGAAGCGCGCGTGAATGGCGCGGCCCGAGACGATCACGGCCAGGCTCACGGCGGGCGCCGGCATCACCGCGACGAGGGCCAGCCGCCAATCCACAGACACCATGATGACGATGGCCAGCACCAGGGTCAGGCCGGTTTCGAAACAGTACATCACGCCCGGACCCAGCATCATGCGCACGGCGTTGAGGTCGTTGGTGGCGCGCGCCATGATGTCGCCGGTGCGCGTGCGGCCGTAGTAATCGGGCGAGAGGCGCACCAGGTGCTGGAGCAAGTCGTTGCGCAGATCGTATTCGATGTCGCGCGAAATTCCGATGATGATCACGCGCATCCAGTATTGAAAGATCCCCTTGACGAGCGCGAAGCCCACCAGGAACGCGGCGAAGCGGACGAACGCCGACCCGGAAGCGATGCCCCGCACCATGCCCGTCAGGGAGTCTACCGCGCCGCGGATCATGAGCGGCTGGGCCGCCTGGGCCAGGTCTTTGAGGATGAGGCAGAGGCCCCCCAGGGCCATTCCCCAGCGGTAGCGCCACAGATATTTCCGCACGGTGCCGAGAGATTCCCACATGGCTCACATCCCCAGGGCCGTGGCGAAGGTCTTCACCCACTCCAGCAGAACGATCTTCCGCGCCTCGCGCTGGCGCCACCAGGACTCCCGCTGGAAGTCCCGGTCGGGAGCCGCCACCACGCGCATCGCAGGTCCGCCGCCCGCCGCCCGTTCCGCGGCGCGGAAAATGCGTCCGGCGCGGCCCGTGTGGTAGTCGCTGGTTACCAGCAGGAAGCTCCGTATCTTGCGGCGCTGCAATTCGGCGAGGATGATGCCCGCCTCTTCCCTGGTGGAATGCGCGTCATGCGGCAGCGGAATGAACCATTCCGCGGGAAAACCCCGGTGCGCGGCGAAGGAGATGGCGAGATCGGACTCGTGGGTGTCGAAGATTTCGGGCCCGCTCACCAGCACCGTCGGAACATAACCGTCACGCACCAGGCCAGCCGCCTTGAGAATGCGGAAGCCGTTCCAATCGCCCGCCAGCACCACTGCCATGTCAGCCTTCGCAGGACCATCGTCGTGGATCAACGGGTAGGCGAGCCAGGGAAGCCAAAGGAAACGCGCGAGGAAAAGCACGCCTGCGACAGCCAGGAGCAAAAGGAATGCCCGAAGGCGGAAACGCGATCGCCGGGCAGTTCCGCGTGTGGAAAATCCCACGGACTACTTCTCGTCCGAGTTCTTCTGATCCAGATTGCCTACGGTTTTCAGACGTTGGTAGAGGCGTTCGACTTCGGCCTCGTCCTCGGGCCGGAGGATCCGGTACCGCGGGGCTTGGGCCTGGGGCTGGGCCTGCTTGCGCTCAGCGCCGCTCGCCAGCACTTCCCCCCAATATTGGCGGTAGGGAATGCCGTCGATCAGTGCGTCACGCGAAAGGCGGCGCAGGTGGCGGAGCAAGCTGTTGCAGGAATCCAGGTCGCCCGGATAGACCAGCACCAGCCGCGAATCGTCAAACAGGGTGATGCGAACGATCAGCGGGGAGATCCACCCGGTACGATCCAGGCGGCGGATGTCCATCCACGGGACAATGCGCCGGCCCATCGCCAGATAACCCTCGTGCACTTCGATGGCCGGACGAAATGCCATCAGGAAGAGAAATGCGGCCGTCAAAAGGAACGCGCCCGCCGCTATGTATGCCAGTTGGTAGCTCAGCCCCAACCAGCCGAATAGACCGGCGAACGCCACCGCGGAGATTCCAAACCACAGGTGATAGCGCGCCGGCAAATAGCGAGTCATGAGCAACCCTGATTTAAGACTACTCCCTAGACAACACCTCGTCAATGTGCTCGTGCAACTCGAAATCCCCGCCAGGTATAGTGGAGCCCGCTCCAGGCGGTAAAAACCACGCAAAGCCATAGAATTGCAGGTGAGAGTGCATCTAGTACTCGAAGTTCGAGGGCATTTCTGGCCAGGCACGCGACAACCGTCAGGATTTGGACGAAGGTCGAAACTTTACCCCAGAGGCTGGGGGGAAACTTCCTGACCGGTGTGAACAGCATGACCCCGGCCACCCCTAAAAGGATATAAAGATCCCGGCCGAACACCACGCCGACGAACCACCAGGGCACCACTTTGCCTACCGCCAGGGCCAGGAAAACGCCGCTCAGAAGGCACTTGTCGGCAACCGGGTCGAGATAGGCGCCCGCCTGGGTGGAAAGGCCGAGCCTGCGGGCGGCGGCCCCATCCAGGATGTCGGTGACGGCTGCGATTCCGAACAGGGCGAGGGCCAGCGTGTAGCGCCCCTGGAGGATGGCCTGCATGACAAAGGGCACCAGCACCAGGCGGAGCAGGGTGAACAGATTGGGGAGGTTGATCCACCGCGGCATCTGAACACGAGTGTAACGCAGGCCGCTGGAGGTGGCTCCGTTATTGCACGGTCCAGCTTCCCACGGCCTGCCAGTCCGTGTTGTTGCCGCCCGCCCGATCCCGCCCGGCCGCGTATACAACCCGGTTACCCTGGAACGCTGCCGTGAACGTGATGTTCAACGTCAATGCCAGGGTATTGGGCGAGAACGCAGCCGTCGAGCCCGTCCCGGCGATCGAGCACTGACCGTTCTGGACGCTCGTCGAACCTCCATTCAGCGACATCTCTCCCGCAAACGGACCGCCCGCGTCTCCTGCGTCGTCCACCAGGAATAGATTGCCGGTGAAGGCCTCGTAGGCCACATAGCAGGCCTTTCGCCCGTCGAGCGCATTGTTGACCAGCACATTGATAACCCCGAAATCCCCCGTCCCCTGGGTGTCCGTGAATGTAAAAACGAACGATTGGGCAGTACCCGCCGGCGCCGCGCCTCGAGAAGGTGTGACGCCCGTCACTCCGACCGTCCCCACGTGCGGAATCGGCACCTGCCATACGCCTGCCGCCTGCCAGTTGGTGTTCCCCTGGCCCTGGTCGCGCGCCGCTACGTACGTAATCTGGTTTCCGCCGAACGCCTGCTTGAACGTGATGTTCAGGCTCAGCGTGAGCTTGTCCCCGAGGCCCACAGCCGAGACCAGGTTCACCGCGCACTGGCTGTTCTGAATCGTGCCCGCACTCCCCAGCACCAGGTAGCCCGCGTATGGTCCTCCCGCGTCCCCCGCGTCGTCCACTAAGTACAAGGTATTCGCCGGCGACACGTAAGCCAGGTAGCACGCTTTCCGCCCGTCCAGCGAAGTGTTGAACAGCACATTCACCACGCCCAGTGCCTGGTAGCCCGAGGAATGCGAGAACTGGAAGGTGAAAGTCTGGGTGTACCCGGCGCCCGCGGCTGGCGCGCTCTCTACCGTTCCCGGGGTTCCCAGCAGCGCGATGAAACTGCTGCTCGACGTGCTGGCCAATAGATCCAGGTTCGCCTGGTCGCTCGCGGCGCTCACCGGGTTCTCTACCACTGTCCCGGGCTCGACCGACGGATCTACCTGCGCCACTACCGTAACCGTAGCGCCCTGCCCCGGGCCCAACGTCGCATAGCTCACCTGGATCTGATTCCCCGATCCGCTGCAAGTTGCGCCGCCGGTGGCCGAGCAGCTCACATAGTTCAAGCCCGTTGGAAGATTGTCGCGGACCACCACGTTGGTCGCCGTCTGCGACGGGTCCGTGGTGTCATTCAACAACCCACTCACGAAAGTCACATTGGTACCCACGATCGCCGCCCGCGGCATAGGCGCCTTTGCCGCAAGCGCCCCTGGATGGTCCAGCGCCGCCGCTTGCGGCGGCACCTGGACCGAAGTACTGACTCGCAGATTGACCAGCTTCTGCGGCGCCGAAAAATCGCGGAATCGCGGCACAGGCGCCGTGGCGCTGGCGATGCTCACATCGCTTACCGGCGCCAGGCTCCCCGCTATCAGTATCTGGTTCAAGTCGCTGGTCGCCGCATTCACTACTAACAGCGGAAAGGTCCACGTCTCTACCTTTGTCGGGTCGGCCGCCATCACCAGCCAGGTTGCCGTGGCAGTCCCTCCAGTGACTGTCAGTTGCTGGTACACTCCGCCCGCCATCGGACTGCCCGCCAATGGCGATCCGCCCAGTCCGTTGGCGTCGGCAGAGTACAACTGCGCCTGCGATGCGCCTTCCGCGGGGTAGACCGGCGCATACACCTGAACCGTTCCAGGCACGTTGGTCAATGCCAGGCGCAATCGCGTCGAGCCGGCATGGAACGATGTTGCCTGTGCTTCTTGAAACAGGAGCGGCACGGAGGTTTGCGGTCCGCCCGCCGGGGAACTCGGCTGGTATTTTGTGAAGACCAGCGACGGAGCAGCGGTCGCCACGGTCTGGAGCGCGCCGGCTATTGGCACCGGCGCCAGAGCACTGATGGTCACGCGGCCGGTGATCGGAGCCGCTTGCTGGCCAGTGGTTGCCAGCATGCTCGCATCGGCCCGTACCTTCGAAATCCGCGCACTTGCCGTGGCGTCGGCTGCCGGTGCCAGGGAAACACCCGGCCACCGGATGATGTTATAACCCGCCACGAGCCCGTTCTGCGGGCTCCCATTTACTGTCAATACGGCGTCCGCGACGCCATTCGTCAACATGTTCGTCACGTTGGTGTTCAGCGTCAGCGCGATGTCCGCCTTCAAGCTGCCGCTCAGCCCCGCACAATTCAGCACGAAATCTCCCATCACTTCGGTCCGCCCTTCGAGCGCCACCTGCGGCGCGGAAGGAACGCTGGCCGTGCAGCTCAGCGTCGACCCGCTGCCGGTCTGCGACACGTTATACGGCTGATTGGCGATCGTGAGGGTCCCGGCGCGTGCCGTCGGAGACGGATTCGCGGACACGTTGTAAGTGACCGTTCCGTTTCCCGATCCGCCGGCGCCCGGCGCAATGGTAATCCAGGAAACGCCGCTGGTGGCAGTCCAGGTGCACCCGGGCGGCGCCTGCACGGCTGCCGTACCACTGCCGGCAGCGGGGCCGAATGCCTGGCTGGCAGCCGGGAGCGAGTAAGTGCACGTGACGCCCCCCTGATTGACGGTGACTGTCTGATCGGCGATGGTGATGGTGCCGATGCGGCTGGTCGCGCCCGGGTTGGCGGCCACGGTGTAGTTCTGGGTGCCATTGCCCGTGCCCGTGTTACTCGTAAAGGTGATCCAACTGACGTTACTGGTTGCCGTCCAGGCGCAGTCAGTCCGGGAAGCTGTTACCGAAATGCTGCCGGGCCCGCCGCCCGCCGCGAAGTTCGCGCTCGCAGGCGTCAAGCCAAACGCACACGACTGGACGGGTGGAATAGCCAGGATCTGACGCACGCGGTAATTGCCGGAATCCACTACGTAGACATTCCCCGCGCCATCCAGCGCCAGGCCGCGAAGGCCGGAAAAGGTTGCGGCCGAGGCCAGGCCCCCGTCACCCGAGAATCCAAAGACACCGGTGCCCGCCCATGTCGAGATGCTGCCCGAGGAACTCACCCGCCGCACCCGTGATTGCGTGGCGATGTACAGATTGCCGGCCGTATCGACCGCCAGGCCCTCAGGGAAATTAAGGCTGGCGCTGGTGGCGAGGCCGCCATCGCCTGAATCGCAGCATTGACCATTACCGGCCACAGTCCTAATGTTGCCGTTCGTATCTACCCGCCGCACGACGTTATTCGGGCCGTCGGAAATATACAGGTTGTCCGACGCATCCACCGCCAGCCCTTCGACCTGGCCAAGTTGGGCGTTCACGGCGAGCCCGCCATCGCCACCGGTACCCGCGGCGCCGGTGCCGGCGAAAAATGTCACGGTGCCTCCGGACAATTTCTGTACGCGGTCGCCCGGTGTCCCCTGGCTGTTGAAATAGACGTTGCCCTTGCTATCCACCGCCACGTTGGTCGGATGGCCGGCGATCGAAGGATCGACCAGGGTGGTGATCTTTCCCGACGTGTCCACCTTGCGGATCGCAAAGTTGCGGGCGTCGGCGATGTACACATTACCCTGGCGGTCCACGGCGACGCTAAATGGCTGGTACAAGATGGAACTCGTGGCGGCGACGTTGTCGATCAACGAACTGCCGCCCTGACCGGTGCCGGCAAAGGTGTTGATCAATCCGTCCGGTGTTACCTTGCGCACCACCTCGGCACCAAAGTCCGCAATATAGATGCTGCCCTGAGAATCCACCGCGATTCCGTTGGGCTGCGCGAGCCGGGCGGCGATGGCCGGTCCGCCGTCTCCTGTGAAGTCGCCCGCCCCCGCCACCGTGTTGATGTTTCCCTGTGAATCCACGCGCCGGATACGGTTATTGTCGTGGTCGGCGATGAACAGGTTGCCGGAGGCATCCACTGCCAAGCCATTGGGGAAAGCCAGTTGCGCGCCGGTGGCGATACCGGTGTCCCCGGAGAATCCCGGCTGGCCGGTGCCGGCAACCGTGTTGATCAGACCGTTGGTCACCTTTCGGACGCGGGCGCCGCCTTCTTCCGCAATATAGAGATTA
>Ga0116223_10005757_pt1 | contig 10352 bp, 10 predicted proteins | sample Sb_taG_3_FD_90092 | JGI IMG/M metagenome (GOLD analysis project Ga0116223, IMG submission 90092) | Peat soil microbial communities from Weissenstadt, Germany - Sb_50d_a_PC metaG | ecosystem: Environmental > Terrestrial > Soil > Wetlands > Peat | place: Germany: Weissenstadt | collected 2010-09-21 | reverse complement strand
GCCCCCGTAGGGGCTCGCGCCCGCGCCGTAGCCATAACCGCCCGGGTAGCCGCCACCTCCTCCCATACCAGCGTAACCAGTCGCGGGATAGCTTGAATTTCCAGCCGCTCCTCCGTACAGACCGCCGGTGGTAAAGCCGCAGCCGCCGTAGAGCTGATTGATCACCCCTCCGAGGATCTCAGCCCTCCCGTATTTGAGTTTGTAGACGTAGTTATCGATCGATCCGGCGGTCACCTTCGCGGGGACATCGAGCCTTTGAATCCACCTCTCCACTTCCGCGAAAGCACCCGGCGTCGGCGCCACCGCGAGAATCATATTGAGGCGGTTCAGGGCCAGAAAGTGAACGGCTGTGTTGCTCTTTTCGCCGGATAGAGAATATGCCTTGAAAACATCGTCCAGATCCCTTGCGATATCGCTGGGCCGTCCGTTTTTGATGTCATACGGCCGCACCCGCTGGCCCGCGAACGTGTCGCTGTCGAACATATGAATCAGTTCGAGCGTACGCTTCATGTTGCGGCTGTTGTCGAGGATGATCAGGAGATTCGCCGCATCGTAGTTCGTCAGCTGCGCGCCATCGCCGATAAACGGCGTCAGAATTTTCTGCATCTCCGTTGAGGAGACATATTGCAGGAACACCAGGTTCAGCACCAGCCGCTCGTCATCGGAAAGCTTCGACCCGTCGGTTTCCGAGATCGGGCTCACCGGTTGCCGGGAGATGTTGGCCGCCGGAATGATTCGATAGATATTGCCCACCTGAACTATCGCCAGTCCGTTCATACGCAGAATTGTTTCGAGCAGGGGACGAAGATCGAGGTCGCGCACAACGCCGTAGGTATTGATCGTGACCGTGCCGCCTTTAACGCTCGGATCGAGGATGTAATTGATGTGAAGATCCTGCGCGAGCAGATTGATCACTTCAATGAGCGAGGCGTTGTTCAGATTCAGTCCGCCCGGAACCGTCGGCGCAGGTGGGGCCGGAGCTGCGGGCTGGGTCTGCGCGGCCGGGGCCGGCGGTTGCGGCGCGGGCGGCGCCTGTTGTGCCTGCGACGAAACAGCGGCCAGAGACAGGATCAGAGCGCAGGCGGCCGGATTTCGCCGGGAGAGGAAGTCAGTCATTTTTGTTCACTTTTCGCGGTTTGCGCATCGAGGATGCGGCGTTCTTCGTCCGTTAACTCCGACTTCTTCTTTTCCCAACTGATGGGTCCAAACGGGCTGGGGCGTTCGAACCGTACCGTGTCGCCCTTGTCGATAGCCTTTATCGAAGTGGGACCCGCCGGCGAATCGGCCGAAGCCGGCGTATCCGCCGACGCGGTTTTCATCACGCCAAAAGGCGTTTTGGCATAAGTCCATTTCTTTCCCTCTTTGTCCGTGTAGCTGTAAGTGCCGTCGGGGTTTTGCACGGCATCCTTGGGAATCGTCACCACCTGAGGGGCTGAGGCGGTATTTCCCTTCTTCTTCGTTTCTGCCGGCGCGCAGATTGCCGCGGCGCACAGGATGATCGGAATGATTGTGATCTTCACGATTGCGATCTTCATTGGATTGTCTCCACTTATTGAACGGCCACCCAGCGGCATATTGTGCCGAATGGGGAGGGCGCCGAGTTCTTCTTGAATCCGCCAACCACGGTTCCGCTGGGCGAGTTATCTCCTGGAACGCAGGCGCCTCCCGGCCCGGGGCCCGCGGGGACTTGCGAAATGTTCGACACCGCCGGCGCGGGTCCGCTCGGCTGCATCGCTGCCGGGGGAGCGCCCCCGGTTGCGGCTGTGTTCGACCGGTCCATCAGCTCTTCTATCCTGCGCGAAATCTGTTTGCCGTCCCAGTCAAAGACCACGTGTTCCTGATCGAGCGAGGCAATCTTAAATTCGCCGATCGTGTCCCCGGCATGGACCGACCTGCTGCTGAGACCGGGTTTCTCGGACATGATCGCTTTGGTGCCGCTGGGCAGTCCCAGCACACCGTAAACCACCGGTAAAGGCGGCATCGGTTTCGGCGCCTCCACCTTCGGCGGATCGATTATGACGGTCGGATTCCGGTCCTTCGAGAAAAGATCCTTCGTTGCGACATCGGCGTATTTCGTCGCGGGCGCGGCATCCGGCTTCGGCGCGGGCGTCAATGGCGGCGGAGGGAGCGGCGTCACCTTCACGCTGAGGTTGGCCCGCCGTTTCGCCTGCGTGCCATTCCAGCGCACTCGCGCCTGCTGGACGATAGCGCCCAGGGCCAACACCAGCAGCAGATTCAACGCAACGAGTTTCAGCTTCAAAATCCCGCCAGACCTTTCTTCTCGGGTACGAGTTTCCTCGCGACCACGCCAGCCAGCAGCATCCGCACTCCCATGGTCTTTTCTTTCTGAGTTCCGGCAGTGATACGTTCTTCAGACGGCACCACGAGTCCCGGTTCCCGCGATAAGTCCGCCAGAAAGTTGACGAGTTGCTCCACGTGGCATTCGAACGTGACCGTCGCATAAACCAACCCATAGTCGCCGAATGCTTTGGGCGCGCCAAAATCGCCGCCGCGCACATCGATCTGCTCGTCCTTGCCAATGCGGCGTGCGATCTCGAGCAGCGCTGCCTGGGCCTGCGGAGCCGTATCGGCCGCAATGATCCCGCGTTCACGGTCGGCCAGATCGGCAGCTGTTTGCTTCAGCACCGCTTCGCGCGCGGAAACAGTGGCGGCGATTTTCCGCAGGCGGACCAGGCGCTGCTGGGCAAGTGCCACATTGTCCTGATTCACTCTCGCGGAAGCCGGGCTCGCTACGCTCGCGGTCCCGGAATTGTTTGGGAAAACGTAGTAAAGCACCGCCGCGACCGCGAGGCCCGCGCCCAGTACGACGAGTGCGCGTCGATCTCTTTGGGAGAGCCCTCTTCGGGAAAGCCGGCCAGGCGTCATGGCGTGGTCCTTCCCGCGCGTCCGCGCCGTGTCGTCTTGAGGCGAAACTGCTCGGCTTGGGCGTTTCGCGTAACGGACAATGCGAACTCGGAGTTCTGAAACAGCGCTGAGGCATCCAGAACCTTGAGCAGCGGCGCGGCCTGATCGGCTTCTCCCGAAAGGACCACGGAATCCGGATAGATCTCGATCGCGCTGGTCCAGACCTGTGGCGGCAGCAACCGGCTCAACTCGTTCAAAACCTCCAGATCGGCCTGCGGACGGCGTTTGATTTCATCCAGCAGGAGAATCCTGTTCCGGTCCTCATTGATCTTTTTTTCGAGCGCTTGCGCACGCAGGACCGCCGGTTGCAGCTGGCGGGCCTCGCGATCGAGATCTTCGCGATAGCGCTTCTGTTCGACAGCGGGGAAAATGACGAGCAGCGCCACCAACGCCAGCGCCACGAGGATTCCCAGCGATACCGGAAGCAGATATTGCATGCGGTCGTGGGCCGCGCGGCGTTCCGGAGTCAACAGGTTGGCGAAATCCGCAACGCGCGGCGCGGCACCCGCGATCGCGGCCGCATACGCCACGGCGCTTCCCGGCGCGGCAGTTCCCGGAGTCGCCGGCAACACCTCCAAAAGCGGTCTGGCAAGGTGATCCGGGGACATACGCAATTCGGCCCGGGAGAGCGCGATTGCGCGTTCGAGCGGCACGAAGAATTCCGCCGAGAATACGGCGCGCGACCCGCTTTCGCCGTATATTTCGGTGTGCTGGCCTTTGTCGGGATTGCTTTCATCCGTATCGAAGCAAAGAACGGAACCAGGCGGCTCGCTCCAGATGCGGAGCGCGGCATGGATAACGGCCGGGGAGAAGGTGACCGCCGCTATCGGAATGCCTGCTTCTTCGAAAAGAGTCTCGTAAGAACCGACCACGTCCTTCCGCGCCAGGCCGATAATCGTCTCGTCTTTCAGCGCGCCGTTTCCGGCGCGCGACCAGCCCCAGGCAATTTCCACGTCCCCCCATGGGTGAAGGGTATCGATCTGCAGGGCGATCGCATTGGCTGCGTCCTTATCGGCGACTCCGGGCAGACTTACGCCGCGCACAATCACCTCGGTGCGGGGCAGAAGCACCGTCGCCGCGAGCCGCGTCTCGCCTGCCGCTGTGACGAATTTCTGCAACTCCGCGCCCCACTCGGCCGCCGGACGATTCCGGAAGTCTTGGATCGTCTTCGTTGCCACCAGCGTTGCGCCGGAAGGCCGGGCCCGGACAATCGCCGCTTCGAGATTTCGCTCGCCGATCGCAATCCCGAATCCGGTTCCGAACGCCATGGCGCGCCGCCATAAGGGCAGCGCCGCGGCGCTCTTTGCCACGGCGGCCGGCGCCTCGGCTGTCATGGTGCTCATACGCGGTCGAACCAGCGCAGAACGTCAAATCCGACCGGTTTTTGCTCGGTGTTGCGTGGGAAATAGAACTTCACTAACGCGCCGACAGTACGCCGCAGATCCGACAATTTTCCATCCGGTTGCCGGAGGCGCGCGGTGGCGCGCAGAGTGAACATCGTCCGGCCTCCGATCCCCAGCCGGGTTCCCGCGGGCCCGAGCGATTGCACGATTTCCGCGAACTGCTTGTAGTCGAGGATCGGATGTTGGGCCCGGCCTCTGACGATCGCCTCGGCATCCGCCGCCGCCAGCCCGATAGCCTGCAAAGTTGCCGGTTGCGCGGTATTGATATCCACCGTGACCGCGCTGCCGTAAACAGACACGCAATCGCGCAGGCCGGCGCGCGCGCTGTCGAGCGAAGATCCGTAGTAGAGTTCGGCAGTCATCCCTTTGACAAGCAATAGTTCCTCGTTCTCCTGAAAAGACGCGTGACCCGGCGCAAAAGACGGAGACTGACTCAAATAAAACGAATCGAACGGGCTGGGATGCAACCGGTCGAGGGGCGTTCGCCAGTCGACGATCGCGGCTGTGATCTCCTCTGCCCGGCCTTCAGGCGTCCCCAGGGCCACGAGGAGCCGCAAAATATCTTCCGGGCGCGATCCGTTCAAACTCAACTTTGAAGTTTCCGGAATCACATCGACGTGCACGTCGGCCGCCGGGAAGCTCAGTTCCATGGACGGACTGCCGTTGACGTAATAGAGCGGGCGGCCGTCCTCGGTGAAATACTGCTGGCCCCAAAGGACGTGGAGAGCGGCCCGCTCGATTGCGCCCCGGGCGACGAAGTAAGACCGTGCATCGTCCACGCTTGTTTCGGTCCGCTCGGTTTCCCCGCGTACGTTGTTCGCCACGGCGAGTCCTATGGCGGACAGTGCCGCGGTGAGCCAGAGGACCATCAAAAGCGCCGAACCGGTTCTTGTGCGTTGGGCGCACAGGCTGACGCTCGCACTATGGCTGGTCGACATAGATCGTCCCTGGAATCCGGTTCACGTTCCAAGCCGCCGTCACGGTACTGATGTGTAATTCGGACGGGTTTCCCGAATCGAGCGGAGCCATCTCGATTCGGACGCCGTCCGGCAAACGCGCCAGCACCCAGTCCGGCCGCCATCTCTGAAACGGAGCTTTGGGCAGCGGTTCCAGATACGAAAAACGGCAGAACGCCAGCCGGTCCGCCAACACGAAGGATTGGGCGCCCGGAACGACGGGTGCGAACAGTGTGACCTGAAGTCCCGATGGATCCCGTTGAATGCCGAGAATTTGCCGGCCAGCCTGTTCCGGGCCTGTATACAGCGTTTCATTTACAATCAGCCGTACACCTTCATTGTTCTCGCCGGGAATCACCTGCATTGCCGCAATTCGCGGGCGTCCCCGCCAGGCTTCATCGAGCGAATACGAAGTAACGAAGCGCATGCTTTGGGCTTCGGTCTGCAGAAACTCCACCGCAACCGCCTGTTCCGGATTCGGATGGTAATAAGCCAGCGAGTAAATAAACCCGTTGATCTCGTTCTCGATGATCTTCCGCGAATTGCTCACGCGCCGCGCCCGCACCAGACGGGAATCGGTCTTGTCCATCGTGCTGAAACCGAGCCGCATCGCCACGAGCATGCCCACCGAGAGCAGACTCATCAGCGAAACCGCTATCAGAATCTCGATCAGCGTGACGCCGGATTGGGGATTCTTTCTCATGGACCTGCCGGGATCGGAATAGACATCCGGCGATAGCTTTCGAGTTGAATTGTCCGTCGTGTTCCATTGGCCGGCTGCCACCAAAGTTCCAGCGCGATTCGCTGCAGAACGACCGTGCCCGGCCCCGCGCGGGGAGGCAGGTCGAAGGGCCTGAGAGTCGCCCGCCATCCACTCGCGATGCCGCCCGACTCATCGCCGGTGAACTGTCCTTCCACCAATCCGTCAAACGGAAGATTCACATCCATCAGCAGGTCGTTCATTTTCGTGTGGGCCAGCATCGTCGCGCGGTCGTATTCGGTCAGGCGCGACGCGTTCTTCACCGACTGCGACAAGCCGGCGATAAGGCCCGCGACCGCAATCCCCATGATGACCGTAGCCACCAGGACCTCGAGCAGCGTGAACCCTTTCCGACTGGCGCCGGGCCGGTTCACTTATCTTCCTCCACGCGCCGGATATCCGGTACGCCGGTCGCGGGGTCGATCCGCACCGATCGCCTTGCGCCTTTCTCATTGCGCAGGACGAGAGTAATGCGGGGAAACGCCCCGCCGGGAAAGAGCAGGTAGCGGCGCGGCTCGTCGCCTTCAATCGCGATTCCCTGCGGCATCTCGAGCCTTTTATCCGGTTTGTCGCCCGAAGCCGCTGTGTAGACGGCGATCTGATTTTCTTTCGGCGCAATCACGATTGCGGCCGCCAATTCGCGGCGCTCAACCCGGTTCATGGCGGCAGTCAGGAAGCTGGCCGCCGAACCCGATGCCGATGACAACCGCACGCCGGCCAATCCGGACATCATCGCGGGAAACGACACGCCCGCAATAATGCTGATGATCATCGCGACGATGAGCATCTCGATCAGCGTGACGCCGGCCCGACTTCGTTTCTGCCTGTCCCTATGGGCCTGCTGCCCACGAATCGTGATGAAAGCGATGGAGATGCGGCTACCAGGCGCGTTCTTCAGGCCCCGTACAACGCGCCTGGTAGGCACATCTCCCGGAACCGGGCTTTCGACCGTGCGGCCGTATCTCACTTCCAACTGACAATATCGGTGTTCAGATCCGTCCCCCCCGGCTGCCCGTCCGCGCCATAAGACATGACGTCCGGTTCGTCGCCATGGTCGCCGGGAAATTTGTACACATACGCGTGCCCCCAGGGATCCGGCGCAATGTCCTTTTGCAGGTAGGGCCCGTGCCACTGCTCGACGCCGGCCGGCTGCACCCGGAGGGCCGCGAGTCCCTGTTCGGTGCTCGGATAAGAACCCGTATCGAGGTGATACTGGCCCAGCGCCAGCTGGAAGTTTTCAAGTTGCTGCTTCGCCGCGACCACGCGGGCCTTGTCCCCCTGATTCAGCAGCCGGGGCGCGACTACGGCGGCGAAGACCGCGATGATCACCACCACGACCAGCAATTCAATCAGCGTGACGCCCGCGCGCGGGTTCCTGATTTTAGTCATATCCTCTCCTCCATCTCCTGAATAGCGACGTCCTCCTAAATAGCGACATCGTTGATGCTGGAAATCGCGATCAACATACTCAATACCAGCCCGCCGACGATAATACCCATCACCAGAATGACCAAAGGCTCGAAAATAGCCGTAAACCGCTTGATCGATGCGCGTGTTTCCTCATCGTAAATATCCGCCATGCGGGCGAACATGAGATCTAGCTTCCCCGTTTCCTCACCGACCGTCAACAGATGCGACGCCAGGGGCGGAAACATTCGCGTGCGCGCCAGCGGTTGTGAAATCCCCTCGCCGCGCTTCACCCCCTGGGCGACTTCCTTCAGCGAATTCGCCATTCGGCTGTTGAAAAGAATGCCGGCGGAAATGTGCAGGGACTGGACCAGCGGCACGCTGTTCCCCACCAGTGTCGACATAGCTCGCGCGAATCGGGACGTCTCGGCCTTCTGTAGTGCGTCGCCGAGAATCGGCAGCTTCAGGCGCGTCGTATCCCACCAGAATCTCCCGTTCGGCGTTCCGATGTAAAAACGGAAACCGATAATCGCGCCCGCCAGACCCAGCGCCGCCAGCCACCACCAGTTCTGCACGAAATGGCTCGCCTGCAGCATGAGCAGGGTAGGCAGCGGAATCTTCATGCGGCTGTCGTCGAAGATGCTGGCGAATCGGGGAACAACGAAATTCAGGATGATGAATATCGACCCGGACCCAACCAGGGCCAGCAGCCCGGGATAGATCATCGACGAGACGATGTAGCTCCTCAGCTCGTCGCGGGACCGCTCGAATTCCGAAAGCCGTTCGAAGATCTGTCCTAGGCTGCCCGACGCTTCGCCGGCCCTCACCATATTGAGGAACAGCTCGGAGAAGTAAGCGGGATGCAGAGCGAGCGAATCGGCGAGCGACTTGCCGCCCTTGATCGAGCGCAGAATATCGAGCACGATCGTGCGGAACTGTGGCCGCGTGGTCAGTTCGCTCGTAATCGAGAGCGCGCGATCGAGCGGCACCCCGGAGTTGAGCAGCGTCGAGAGTTCCTGGGTGAAAAAGAGAACGTCGCGCCGCCGGCTGCTTCCCAACACAGGAAGCTTGAGAACCAACGGCTTCTTCTCTTCGAAACCAACGTAGACCGGCGTCAGGCCCTGGCGGACCAACTCGCGCGCGACAGTCTTGCTGCTTTCGGCGGTGATGACGCCGGAGCGCAGCTTCCCGTCGGCTGCAACGGCGCGATAGTGGAACGTAGCGGCCGCCATTAGCGGGGCCTCGGTCTTTCAGAGCCGCGACCGTCAGGGAGTCGGTTGCCGCGGTACACCTCAGAACTCCTGCGTGACACGGGTTACCTCTTCGGCAGTCGTAACACCCTGGCTGACTTTCATCCATCCGTCCTCACGCAGATTTTTCATACCGTTGCGGCGTGCCGCTTCCGTGAGGCGGCTGGCATCGGCATTGCCCATGATCAGATGGCGCAGCTCATCGTTGAGTTCCATCAACTCGAAGATCCCGGCGCGGCCTTTGTACCCGGAACCGTTGCACGTTTCGCAGCCTCGTCCCCGGAACGTATCGATCTCCTCCCCGAAAGGCGTCAGGGCGGTACCCGCGCTCTCCCTGCAGTCGGCGCAGATGAGCCGTACCAGGCGCTGCGCCAGAATCGCCACTACGGACGAAGTGACGAGGTAATTCTCGACCCCCATATCCATCAACCGCGTCACGGCGCTGGGAGCGTCGTTCGTATGCAGCGTCGAGAACACGAAGTGCCCTGTGAGCGCCGAGCGAATCGCGATATCCGCCGTCTCGCGGTCGCGGATCTCGCCCACCATGATCACGTCCGGATCCTGTCTCACGATATGCCGCAATCCCGCCGCGAACGTGAGCCCTATTTGCGGATTGACGTGGATCTGGTTGATCCCGTCCATCTGGTATTCCACCGGGTCTTCGATCGTGATGATCTTCTTGTCGGGCAGATTGATGCGTTTCAGCGCGGAGTAGAGCGTAGTCGATTTCCCGCTGCCGGTCGGCCCGGTAACCAGAAAAATGCCGTGCGGCAGCGACGTGAAATACTCCATGCGGCTGAGCATGTGGGCGTCGAACCCCAGGCGGCGAAGATCGTAGAAATCTCCCGCCGACCGGTCGAGCAGACGCATGACGACGCTTTCACCAAACAGCGTCGGCAGCGTGGAGACGCGGAGATCCACCTCGCGCCCGAGGATGCGGATCTTGATGCGCCCGTCCTGCGGAAGCCGGCGTTCGGCGATATTGAGTTTCGCCATCAGTTTCAGCCGGGATGTGATGGCGGCCTTGAGTTCGCGCGGCGGCTGCTCCTGATTGAAGAGCACGCCGTCAACGCGGAACCGGATGCGGAATTCCTTGTCGAAGGGTTCGATATGAATGTCGCTGGCCCGTTTCTCGATCGCCTGCGCGATCATGGCGTTGACGAGACGGATCACCGGAGCCTCGCTGGCCATATCCCGCAGGTGCTCGAGGTCCTCTTCGTCGCCGGTTCCGAACTCAGCCGCGGCGGTCTGGCGGTCGCTCTCGCTGTAATAGCGGTCGATGGCATCCAGAATGTCCTGCTCATTCGCCAGCTGCGGATTGACTTCGAGCCGGCAAAAGCTGTGGACCGCATTGATGGTTTCGAAGTCGAGCGGGTCGGACATCGCCAGCGTAAGCGAACCTTCATCGATGGCAATCGGAAAGATGCAGGACTGTCGAAGGAAGCTCGGCGACAATCCTTCGAGTTCCGGCGCCGCAGCCGGCGGGCCGAGCGGGGCGCCATTTTGAGCAATGGGAAGCCCCAGTTGTTCCGAGAGCGCGGCCAGCAGATCGCGTTGGGCGACGTAACCCATGTCCACGAGGATCTTGCCGAGCTTCTCGCCCCTGCGTTCCCGCTGCAGTTCGAGAGCGCGGTCCAGATCGTCCGTGGCG
>Ga0116223_10005755_pt1 | contig 10352 bp, 7 predicted proteins | sample Sb_taG_3_FD_90092 | JGI IMG/M metagenome (GOLD analysis project Ga0116223, IMG submission 90092) | Peat soil microbial communities from Weissenstadt, Germany - Sb_50d_a_PC metaG | ecosystem: Environmental > Terrestrial > Soil > Wetlands > Peat | place: Germany: Weissenstadt | collected 2010-09-21 | reverse complement strand
TCGACCGACGGTGCCGAGCGCATTGCACTGGAGCGCCGCATCAACGAGCTGGCCGTGGAGCTGCTCGGCACGCCCGCCGACGTAGTCGCGCTGGTCCCGCCGCAGAGCGTGCTCAAGACCTCCAGCGGCAAGATCCGGCGGGCCGCCACACGCGAAGCGTACGAAGCAGGCCGCCTCGGACGCGCGCCGCCACCGACCTGGCTGCAAGTGGCACGGCTGGCCGCTCGTGGCGCGAGCGATCGGATGCGTGGCTATGCCGGTAGCACCGGGCGCGCGGTCTACGTCGCCTATACCGGGACGCTTTTCGCGCTTTTGGCGATCGCACTCGCGGCGACGCTCATCTTCGTGCCACGCGGCCCAGCGGCCTGGGCAACGTGCCGAGGTTTCGTCCGACTGGCCCTCGCCAGCGCGCGCGTACGCGTCAAATCGCAGGGCTTCGACCGGATCCCCGGTGCCGGACCGGTCGTGTTCGCGTGCAACCACGCGAGCTATATCGATGGAGTGATCCTGCTCGCCACGCTCCCGCGGCCGGTCGTTTTTGTCGCCAAGCAGGAATTGCGGTCCACGCCGCTGGTTCGCTTCGTGCTCGATCGCCTCGCCACTCGATACGTGGAGCGATTCGCCGTGCAAGAAAGCGTGGAGGACGCGAAACGACTTGCCGTGGCGGCCAAGGCGGGTGAATCGCTGCTCTTTTTCGCGGAGGGAACCTTCCGGAGCGAAACCGGGCTGCTGCCGTTTCATCTTGGCGCCTTCCTTACCGCAGCGCAAAGCGGTGTGCCCCTGGTGCCGCTTGCGCTGCGCGGCACGCGTGCCGTTCTGCGTGGCGATGACTGGCGGCCGCGTTGGGGCAAGATATCGATCACGGCGGGTCCACCGCTGGTGCCAGGCGGCGACAGTTGGGGCGCTGCCGTGGCGCTGCGCGATGCGGCCCGTCGATTCATCGCCGCAAATTGCGGCGAGCAGGAACACGACGACCTGCGCTAGGATCCATCGCGATCAGGCCGGCCCCTGGGTATCGCGTTCGCGCCGGTGCAAGCGCGTGATGCTCTGAACCACCTGCGTCACCTCATCATCGGGCAAGGGCGGCCGGCAGCGGATTCGGTTCCAAGCGAGCATTAATTCGAGTACGACTTCCGGGTCGACGCCGCGCCAAAGTAGGTGTCCGGTAAGCGAGGTGAGCGTGTTGTTGCGTTCGCCCTCGGCCACGCCCTCGCTGACCAGGCGTCGCCAGTACATCGGGTCGTGCCCGGAGTGCACCGCGCTGCGCATGACTTCGCGGAACCAGGCGGGCAGGCGCGCAAGACGGACGTCTTGGGGAGCGTGGCCCGTTGCCCACGCATAGCGGCGACCGCTCGGGTGCAGCGAAGGTGGCGCAACCACGCAGCCGCCGTCCGCGCGCACGTCGATGCCGGGGCGCACCGCGACGCGGTTCGTCAAGGTCGCGCCGGGATGCACGAAATACAGATGACGGCCGCCGCCACCCGTGAGCGCCTCGACCGTGCCCGGCAGCCGCCCGTGCTGGTCCTCGAGTTCAGCGAGGCTTTCGTGGCCCCCATGCTGTGCATCGATGTCCACGACCACGATACCCGAAATGCGGCCGGTCACCAGTCCGATATTCGCGTCGGGCCAGCGCTGGAACCACGACTCGATTTCGTCCGCCTCCGCACAGCGCTGCTGGAATTTGAGCCACGCCACCAGCGGGCGCTTGCCGCGCGGCTCGATCGGAATGACCGACCAGCCACGCGCGCAGTATGCAAGGGCGGCCGCCCGCATATCGTTGGTCGGTACGCGAACAGCGCGCGGATTATTGGCTGGGACCTTGTCCATTCGGGCCGGTGGGTGCGTAACGGCCAGCACCCACCACTCGGACCGTGGCCTTCATTGCCGGGCGACAGGTAACACCGTTTCAGCCCACGTTCTTTCTCAGGAACGCGAGCGTCTTTTCGTTGAAGGCCGGCACGTTCTCGTAAAGCCCCGCGTGCGAGCAGTCCTCGAAGACATGCAGCTCGGATTTCTTGATGCCGTTCTTCAGCGGCTCGGCGAACCGGGTGGAAGTAACCGCATCGTGGCGCCCGAAGGTGATTTGCGTCGGAGCGCGGATCTTGCCGAGCTGCGCCTCGGCGTCGTGGGCTATCACCGCGTTGGATTGCTGGAGGAACGCATCGAGCGGCTGCTTGGGGCGGCCGCGCACGAAGTCGGACAGGCCCTGGATGTAATCCGGTTTCTGCGCATACAGTTCCGGCGTGAAACACCACGGGAAGATTCCCTGGATGATGAGTTCCGGCATGTTGTTGATCTGCTTGGCCATGGCCTGCCAGCCGCTTAGGACAACCTTTAGATAGGCATCGCTCTTGTGCCAGCCGCTGTGCAGCGAGAGCGACTTGACGCGGTCCGGGTACTTCGCCGCTAACCAGATGCCAGTGGCCGCCCCCAGGGAGACCCCGTAGATGTGCGCCTTGGGGATTCCCATTGCCTGCATCAGCGCGGCCACGTCGTCGGCGAACATCTCCGTCGAGTAGGTGCCGCCCGGCTTATCCGACTCACCGCCGCCGCGCAGATCCAGCGAGATGCAGGTGAAGTGCTTCGAGTAATCCGGCACCTGGAACGCGTAACAGGCGTAATCGGCCGCCAAGTACGGAATGAGCACCAGAGGCTCTCCACTACCCTGCTGGTCATAGTTCATCTTGATGCTGCCGGCTTGAATTTTTGGCATGGTCCTCTCCTTGTTGAGGTTTTCTTCCGCCTGCTGGCCACCGACGGCTCCCATCCGGATGCACGCCGGGCGCCGCAGTTCAAAAAGAGAATACTCCCGTCAGGCTGTTGCGGCAGCGGCGACCACAGTGCAGAGGTCGGCCGATGGTTGATGACGTGAACGCCGTGCGCCCGCACAATTCGTACGCGCCGTGAAATTACTTTGGAACCCCACCCATATCGATGGCCTTCCCCTGGGAAAGCGACGTGACGTAACTCACGAGGGAATTGAGCTCATCGCTGCCATAGTCCGGGACTTTTCCCTTGATCGCGCCCGCGACGCAGCTGCGCACTTGATCCGGCAGCGTGATCAGCGCGTGATCTTCTTCACGGATGCGCGGAAAAATCGCCGCCGCATTGGCCAAGCTCGGAATCGCTTCTCCGTTAGGCAGTCGGCCCGGTTGCGTTCCGCCGCCAAGGTGACAGGTATTGCAGACACGGCCGCTACCGCCAAAGGTGTTGTGGAGAAAGTTGTCGCTGCCGCGCGCTATCGCTTCCTGGAGTGACGGGTCAGCCGCCCGTGCAGCCAGTGGACCAAGTAGTGCGAGGATCGAGCCAATTGCTAAGACCGCGACACCTGCTTGGCGAGAATGTGCAAAATGGGTCATTGTGGCTCCCGGTATCGGCGGCCTCGTTGCTTGCGCGCGAGGCCGAAGATGCTATTCCGAAGGTGCATCCTTGTCCACTGGGTGAATCGGAGCAGCTCCGCGAGGCCAGGAGTCCGCAGTCGCCGGTTTACCCGAGGAAGTCCCGGATCTGCGGCGCGACCCTCGCAATCTCGTACAAGCCGTCCAGATGACCGCCGTCGGTATCGATCTCGGCCCACTGCACCTGTGTTCCCTGCGCCCGCAATTCCTCGGCGGCACGACGGGAATAGGCCGGGAACATGACCCCGTCGGTGGTAACCGAAATCAAGAGCGTCGGGGCGCGGATCGCCTTGACCGAGCTGCCCCCTTCGTCAACATCGTAGATGCGGCAGCCCCGTACCAAATGCACCAAATGGGCGGCATCGGCAAAGCGGCTGCGCTCGGTCACCAGGGCATCAAGCGTGCTCTCGACGTTGTACTGGTTGTCCGACCCTGTCAGAGGATCGGCATCAGGTTTGGCCCAGCCGCGGCCGAACAACCTTTGCGCCCAACCCGGTGCCCGGGCGGTCACAGTAATGATCTTCAAGGACTGCCGCAGTCCTTCGGCGGGTTCCGGACCACCGAAATAATTGCCCCCTTTCCAATTCGGATCCAACAGGATGGGCAGAGTCCAAAGGTCGATCTCGGCGATGAAATAGGGCTCGGCATGCAGACCGGCACCTACGACGGGAATCAGCTTTTCCACCATGTCAGGATATTGGGCACCCCATTCGAACGTCTGCATGGCTCCCATGGACGGCCCGCTGACGCATCTCAGGCGCTTGACGCCCAAATCGTCCAAGAGCGTCTTCTGGACACGGACGAAATCCCGGATCGTGACGATTGGGAACGTCGAGCCGTAGGCTCGCCCAGTATCGGGATCGATGGTGGCCGGGCCAACGGTGGTGACCATAGGGTCCTTGGGGCAAACATTGGACATGGTGTCGGCGCTGACGACGAAGTAGCGGTCCGTGTCGATCGCCTTGCCAGGTCCAATGATGGCGTCCCAATAGCCGGCCAATTGATCGTCGGGATGATATTTGCCAGCGCAGTGGGAGCTTCCAGAGAAGTAATGGCAGATCAGAATGGCGTTGTCGCCGGTTTCGTTAAGCCGCCCGTAGGTTTCATACCCCACGCGGACATCCTTGATCAGGCGACCTCCCTGGGTCGTGAAACGGGGGATGCAGTGCGTTTTCTTCTCGACCAGCAGGCTTGTCGCCGCGCTGGCTTGGGAGGGCTGATCGCGCAACATGGTTCCTCCAAATTCCACCTAGCCAAGCGTACCGCGGTGAATCCCGGCCACCATGTAGGAATGCTACGCAGGTCATCGCATTGCCACAGGGGGTGCGACGGTTGCCGAAGCCGAATTGAAACGGCGCGAACCGACCGTCGATCTCGGTGCGACGCATGGACAGCTTGCTGTAATCGGTACGTTCTCCTACTGCTCGCGAGGTGCGCCCGGCTCCGCGGCGATGAAGTGCGTGACCTTGGGCGCGCCCCCGACCTGGAACTGATGCACCACATTTTGCAGTATGCGATCAGCATTGGTCACGCGCTGATGCTGGCGCATATGCTCCAGCCAGGATTCAACGAGGAAAGTTTCCAGAAAGCGCCCTTCTTTGGCCAAATCTTCAAATACGCCCCATGCGTAAGCGCCGTCACGTCGGCGCTGGTGAGCCAGTTTTTCGAGCGCGGTCAGAAACGCTTCACGGCTCCCAGGATCGATCCGGTACTCGACCGTCACCAGCACCGGTCCTTCATCGTTCTCGACCTCGTGGGTGATGACAGGCGCGGGCCAGTGCATGGATGGCGTGAGGTCAATCCCGGCACCGGTCTGCAACTTCCAGCGCCACGTCAGAGGAATGGCAATGAGAGCACCTGCTGCGGCAATGAAGTGCGTAGCGGGCAGGCCAACGATTTCGGCCACTTGTCCCCAAACCACACCGCCGACGGTCATGGCCCCAAAAAAAACGGTTACAAACATCGCAAGCCCTCGTCCGCGCACCCAATCCGGCACAGCTACCTGAGCCGATACATTGAGACTCGCCAAGACCGCGATCCACGATACGCCGGCGATGATACTTGCGGACAAGCCCAGGACGGGACCGCGCGCCAGCCCGAACAGCACCAGCGTAACGGCTGTCCCGACGGTCCCCGCTCCCACGGTCCGGTCCGGCCCGATCTTCGCCTTGAGCCACGGCAGGGCAAAAGCACCGCCGACGGCGCCCGCTCCGATCGCACCGAGCAACGTGCCGTAGAGCTCCGGTCCGCCGGCGATCTGGTTGTGCGCGACAAGCGGAAGAAGCGCCCAATACGCACTGGCGAACAGGAAGAACGCCACGGCTCGCGTCAACGTCGCCCGCAAGTGTGAATTATGCCGCGTGTGGCGGATGCCCGCGCGAACGGCGCTAGCAAAACGTTCCGCCGGTAGAAGGCGAGCAGCCTTTTGCGGCGAGCGCCACCACAGCAGCGCAGCCACAATCCCAAGATTGCTGACGGCGTTGAGCCAGAACGGGACCGCGATACCGAACGCGGCAATGATCACGCCGCCAAGCGCCGGACCCAGCGCCCGGCTGATATTGATACCGACGCTGTTGGCCGCAACCGCAGCAGCCAATTCTTGTTTCGGCACGAGCTGCGGTACGATCGATTGCCAGGCAGGAGCCGTCAGCGCCGCGCCAGCGCCGAGCACGAACGTGAATAAAAGTAAGGTTGCTGGAGTGACGATGCCCAGCCAGACAAGCGCCGCGATGATTGCAGCTACTGCCGTTGTCGCACCCTCGGCGGCGATGAGAAATCGGCGCTTGTCGACGATGTCGGCAAGCGCGCCAGCAGGAAGCGCGAACAGAAAAATCGGCAAGCTGGTCGCCACTTGGACCAGTGATACGACCAATGGCTCGGGGTTAAGGCTTAGCATGAGCCAGCCCGAGGCTGCGTTGTACATCCAGGTGCCGATGTTCGAAATCACCGTCGCGGTCCATACCACGGTGAATGTCGCGTGGCGCAGCGGGCTCCATGGAGAAACCGCCACCGACGGCGAATCCGCGGCAGTGCTTGGGATTTCTCCTCGCCTTGCCTCCACGATCACGGATCCCTCCGGTGTAAGAGACCCTGCAAGAGCAAACGAGCGTCCCCTCAGGAGCTCTCTCGTAGGATGCCGGCGCGCCGCCGGCGCACGAACTCGCGTGGCCGTGTCCACCAACGTTGCAGGAATTGCTGCAGCGGGCGTCTCGGATTGTGCACGGTCTACTCAATTGAAAGCTTGCACCGATTCCCGAGGGTTAGCAACGCGACATGCGCGCCGAATTGTCCGACTAGGCCGGGTACGGAACCGGTGGCCGAACCCTAGTTCCGTACATAGGGTCGCTTGCGAATGCTGGCGTACAGGGCATAGACTGACTGCAGCAACTATCCGTCATGTGACGTCGTTCGATAGATCTTCTGGCTTCCCGGCGGAGAGAACCATGACCGACGCCCTTATCTTCGATGCCGTTCGCACGCCCCGCGGGAAGGGCAAAACCGACGGCTCCCTGTACGAGGTAAAGCCCATTACCCTGGCCGTTACCGTGCTCGAGGCACTGCGCACGCGCACCCGGCTAGACACCGCTCAGGTCGACGACGTGGTGATGGGAATTGTCACGCCGATCGGCGACCAGGGAGGGTGCCTGCCCAAGATTGCGGCGCTTGCCGCCCACTGGCACGAGAATGTCTGCGGCATGCAGCTCAATCGCTTCTGCGCCTCGGGCCTGGAGGCGGTGAACCTGGCCGCACAGCGCGTGCGCTCGGACTGGGACGAGCTGATCGTGGCCGGCGGGGTGGAAAGCATGAGCCGGGTACCGATGGGCAGCGACGGCGGGGCCTGGGCGATGGATCCACACACCAGCATCGACACGGCCTTCGTGCCGCAGGGCATTGGCGCTGACTTGATCGCAACTTTGGACGGCTACACCCGGGCCGATTTGGACGCATTTGCACTGGCGTCGCAGCAGCGGGCCGCGGCCGCGCGCGACGCCGGCCGCTTCGACATGAGCGTGGTGCCGGTGCGCGATGCAAACGGCCTCGTAATCCTGGCCCGCGATGAGTTCATCAAGGCGCACAGCACGCTCGAAGGTCTGGCCGGGCTCAAGCCATCCTTCGAGCAGGCCGGCCAGATGGGCTTCGATGCAATTGCGATCAGCCACTACCCGCAGGTCGAGCGCATCGTCCATGTGCACACTGCCGGCAACTCCTCAGGGATCGTCGACGGCGCCGCCGCGGTGCTGGTCGGCAGCGAGCGCAAGGGACGCGAGCTGGGCCTGAAGCCTAGGGCGCGCATCGTCGCTACCGCCCTCGTCGGCACCGATCCCACGATCATGCTCACCGGCCCGGCGCCGGCCGCGCGCAAGGCGCTGGCCCGCGCCGGCTTGGCGCTCGACGAGATCGACCTGTTTGAGGTCAACGAGGCTTTCGCCAGCGTGCCAATGCGCTTTATGAAGGAGCTTGGTGTTCCTCACGACAAGGTCAACGTCAATGGCGGTGCCATCGCGCTAGGCCACCCGCTGGGCGCCACCGGCGCGATGCTGCTCGGTACGCTGCTCGATGAGCTGGAGACGCGCTCCAAACGCTACGGCCTGGTCACGCTGTGCGTCGGCGCCGGAATGGGCATTGCGACCATCATCGAACGCGTCTGAGACAAGACACGATGGAGACCACTCGCTACGAGGTCGATACAGCCACTCAGGTCGTCACGTTGACTTTCGACGACCCTGCCTCGCCGGTCAACACTATGAGCGAGTCCTGGCTGGCCGACATGACGGCCGCCGTCGATCGCCTGGTCGCCGAGAGGGAGAAAATCAGGGGCGTCATCCTCGCTTCGGCCAAGGACACGTTCTTTGCTGGCGCCGAGTTAAAGAGCGTGCTGAAGGAATGGCCGTCCGGACACGAGTCCTGGTTCCGGCGGATCGAGGATGTCAAGCGGCAGCTTCGGCGGCTTGAGACGCTTGACCGGCCGGTTGTCGCCTGTATCGCCGGCAGTGCACTAGGTGGCGGCTTCGAGCTGGCGCTCACGGCGCACCATCGAATCGCGGTCAACAACCGCAAGGTGCAACTCGGCTTCCCGGAGGTTACGTTGGGCCTGATCCCGGCGGCCGGCGGCGTGACCAAGCTCGTGCGCCTGCTCGGACTGCAGGCGGCAATGCCGTACATCGTAGAGGGCAGGATCATGAGCCCGGCCGAGGCCAAGGCGGCCGGACTGGTTGGTGAGCTGGTGGCAGACTGGGGCGACGTGCCGGCCGCGCTACGCACCGCTGCATCGGTGTGGATCGCCGCTCACCCGGCGGCTACCCAGCCGTGGGACACGCATGGCTACAAGATCCCCGGCGGCACGCCCAGCGACCCCAGGATTGCGCAGATGCTGATGGTGGCGCCAGCCATGTTGCGGGCCAAGACGCGCGGCCTGTACCCGGCGGCGGAAGCTGCACTGGCCTGCATGGTCGAAGGTGCACAGGTCGATTTTGATACCGCGCTGCGGCTGGAGTCGCGCGAACTTGCGACCGTGGCCAACGGCCCGGTGGCGCGCAATCTGATTCACCTGTTCTTCGACCGCTTGGCGGTCAGGTCCGGGGCCGCGCGGCCCAAGGGCGTGCCCAAGTGGAAGGCCGACAAGGTAGGTATCCTCGGCGCCGGTTTGATGGGCGCGGGCATCGCCTACGCAACCGCGGCGCGCGGCGTTGCCTGCGTGCTAAAGGACCTGACCCTAGAGCGAGCGGAAGCCGGCAAGGCCTACACTGCCCGGCTCACGGACAAGCGCGTGAAGGCGGGCAAGATGACGGCCCAGAAGCAGGCCGAACTGTTGGCGCTGATCACTCCCACCGCCGACGCGACAAAGCTGAAAGGCTGCGACCTGATCATCGAGGCGGTGTTCGAGCAACGTCAGCTCAAAGCCCACGTCACGCGCGAGGCCGAGCCCATGTTGGCCGAGCACGGCATCTTCGCCACCAATACCTCCACGCTGCCGATAACCGGGCTGGCCGCGGCCGCGACCGTGCCCGAGCGTTTCATCGGCCTGCATTTCTTAGCTCCGGCGGACAGGATGGAACTGGTGGAAATTATTGCTGGCGCGAGGACCAGCGCCGAGACGCTGGCGCGCGCGTACGACTTCGGGCTGCAGATTGGAAAGACACCGATTGTGGTGCGCGACTTGCGCGGGTTCTTCACCAGCCGCACTTTCGGCACCTACATTGCCGAAGGCGCGCAGATGCTTCAGGAGGGCATCCCGGCCGCCGTGATTGAACAAGCCGGTATTGCCGCGGGGATGCCAGTGGGGCCGCTGGCGGTGACCGACGAGATCTCGCAGGCGACGGTCGTGAGCATCATGGAGCAAGCCGCCGTAGACCTCGCGATGGAAGCAAGGCCTGACAACCGCAGCGAGGGCGAGCGCTTCATCGAGATGATCTGCAAGCAACATCGCCGCAAGGGCCGCGTGCACGGCGGAGGCTACTACGATTACCACGTGGGGGCGCCCAAGACCTTGTGGCCCGGTCTGAAACAGTTCGAAAAGCCGGGTATTTCCTGGGAACTCACCGTATTGAGCGAGCGCCTTTTGATGCGCCAGGCCCTGGAAGCCCTACGCTGCATGAACGAGGGCGTCGTCGAGACGGCTCACGATGTCAACATCGGATCGATCTACGGCATCGGCTTTCCGGCCTGGACCGGCGGCGCCTGCCAATACATCCTCGGCATGGGATTGGACAGGTTCCTTGCCCGCTGCACGGAACTTGCGGTGCTGCACGGCGATCGGTTCGCGCCGCCCGCGCTGCGATCCGATTGGCTGCCTGGGCAGCCGGCGTAAGCCCTGACCCGTCGCAAAGCGCCGGCGGGGAAGACCGAAGAGCTCACCGAATTCCGTGCATGGCGGCATGCCAACCGGCCGAACCTTCGCAATGCAAGCGTGCCACCAAGGGAGCGCTGCGGGATTCAAGCGCCCTGATGTTGGTG
>Ga0116223_10005751_pt1 | contig 10354 bp, 8 predicted proteins | sample Sb_taG_3_FD_90092 | JGI IMG/M metagenome (GOLD analysis project Ga0116223, IMG submission 90092) | Peat soil microbial communities from Weissenstadt, Germany - Sb_50d_a_PC metaG | ecosystem: Environmental > Terrestrial > Soil > Wetlands > Peat | place: Germany: Weissenstadt | collected 2010-09-21 | reverse complement strand
GGAGGGCATTATGGCCAGCGGTCATGTGAACCGCATTCAAAGGCCGAACACATGGCTGCACCGACCAATGCTGCACTCGTGAAGAAAGTCCTTGCCAACTCGGAGCCGTCCACACATGACCCAAGGCAGACATCAAGTGTTTCCACGCCACCGGCAGGAAGGTTAGCTGGTGAAAGATTATTCCCAATCCTTGAAGGTTGGCTCGATGCAGCCCCCGCAAACCCAAGGAAATGTCCAATTGGCGGTACGTTTGGCGCTATCCGGGATGTACTTGCTCCACGCATCGGCGCGGATCGCGCTAGTCGATCGCCAAATAACGTCAAATCTCCCATAAGCATCGATCTGGCCGATCATAGCCGGCTTGGAAAGGTGGTGATTGGTGTTCATCACCTCATCGTAGCCGCTTGGCGCCTTGATCCTTTGGCCATACATCGCTTGGCGCACTGCATTGACGTCCGTCGTGCCGGCTTGGGCGACCGCCTGAGCCCACATCCTGAAGCCGATGAAAGTCGCCTCCATGGGGTCGTTTGTGATTTCACTCGGATTTCCGGTGAAATCCCTCCACATAGCGGTAAACCTTTTATTTTCCGGCGATTTAACAGACTGGAAGTAGTTCCAGGCCGCCATGTGGCCGGCTAGAGGCTTGGCGTCCACGCTCGCCAGTTCGCGTTCGCTCACGGAGAGTGCCATGACCGGAATGTTGGCGGCGTCTACGTTCTGGGCGGCGAGTTCCCTGTAAAAGTACGTGTTCGCATTGCCGTCGAGGGTCGATATCACCGCGGTCCTCTTGCCCGCAGATCCAAACACTTTGATTTTCTCTACAATCTCTTGCCAGTCGAAGAACCCATACGGCGTGTAGATTGTCAGGACGTCGTCCGGCGAGGTGCCTTGATCCGCGAGATAGGCCTCCAATATCCGGTTGGTCGTGCGTGGATAGACATAATCCGTGCCAAGAAGGACCCATCTACGAATCTCGCCGCCGTCCTTGCTCAACAGGAATTGGACTGCCGGGATCGCCTGTTGATTGGGCGTAGCCCCCGTGTAGAAAACGTTGCGGGAGCTTTCCTCACCTTCGTACTGGATAGGGTAGTAGAGCAGGCCATTAAGTTGCTCGAAGACCGGGATAACTGACTTGCGCGAGGCCGAAGTCCAGCAGCCAAACACAACCGCGACGTTGTCTTTGGTGAGCAGGTCGCGCCCCTTTTCAGCAAAGAAAGACCAGTCGGAGGCGGGATCGGCGATTATCGGCTCCAGTTTCCGCCCGAGCAGACCACCTTTGCTGTTTTGGTCCCGTATCATCATCAGAACCGTGTCTTTGAGCACAGCTTCGCTGAATGCCATTGTGCCGGAAAGAGAATGCAGAATGCCGACTTTGATCGCACTCTCATCGGCAGCCGCCGGCACGGCAAACAGCAAGGTCAGTAGGACCAATCTCCAACGGGCCACGCGGCGCACGACCAAATTGATCTTCATGCGGATGCCTCGATGAGTTCGTAAATGCGAGTTTCCTCTGTCATGCCCTTGGCAACAACCGAACCGATTGCTCTGAAGCGGAAGAAATGCTGAACCCGCGAGTAAACGTTCTCGCTGACGAGAATGGCAGTTCCATATTCCTTATTCAGACCCTCAATACGGGACGCCAAGTTCACGGTAGTCCCGAGGGCGGTGTAATTCATGCGTTCTGACGAGCCGAGATTGCCGACAACGGCATCCCCGACGTGAATGCCGAAGCGAGTGAAGAACTGCGGCGCGCCCTCGGCTTCAAATAACGCGTCTAGCTGCACGCTTGCCGCTCTTGCCGCGAGGGCCGCTCGACACGCCCGCTCAACGTGGTCAGGCTGCGGATTGGGCGCGTTCCAGAATACCATCACCGAATCGCCGATGAACTTGTCTACGGTCCCGCTTTCGGCAAGAAAGGCCTCGGTCAATGCCGTGAAATAGCGAGAGGTCTGGCGCATGAGCGTGTCGGGGTCTGCGTGCTCGGCAATGGTTGTAAATCCCCGAACGTCAGTGAAGACCACTGTGATCTCCTGCCGTGCACCGCCAAGTTCAGTAGATATTGAATTATCGATAACTCGTTTGACGAGTTCCTTAGGAACGAAACGTGCGAATGACCAGATCGCCCGTTGTGCGAGATTTACGGTGATACCAAGTTCGTGAATCTCCTTGATATTCGACGTAACCGGTAAATCGTTAGGTGCGGCGAGCATCTGGAGCCTGCCGGCCTGGATGGTTATTTTCTTCAAGGAGCGTGACATTTTATTTCCGAAAATCCACACGACCGGAATGAAGGCAGCGCAGGCCGCAATAGCGATGAGCACGGCAGTGAGTTGCAAGTTCTGGATACCCTTTGCAAAGTCGCCTTGGGCTGCAAGCAAGAGTATCTTCGCGCCGGATTGCCCACCGAGTTTGAATTCGCTCAGCCGGAAAAGGTAATTCTGCCCTTCGGTGCGAACGCTTCCTTCGCAAGGGTTGCTACACTCTGGTCTCTTCAACACCGCCGCAGCCAAACCCCCGATCTCGTTGACATTTGGCAAATGAGGGTGTGAGGGATGCGTCACAGCATCGGTCACAAATTTTGCGTAATCGGGATGAGCGATGAGCGTACCGGTGGAATCGAAAATCAAGGCCGTCCCATGCTCTCCGGGCCGCTGCTCATATACGAAATCACTGAACGCATCGAGCTTGAGATTGGCAGCGATGACGCCGCGCACTTTTCCTCGTAGCGGCTCACTTATGGTGATCACAGGTGCGCGAATCGTGAATGAAACGTAGGGTGACGATATAACCGGCCCGTCTGCCGCCATCGAGTCGATGTACCAAGGCCGTTCGCGCGGGTCGTATCCGTAATTCCACAGATCGAGTTGCTCAAGCTCGTTGCCCTTTCGGTCCTCGAAGATTTGCCTCATCGGCAGGGCGCCGTCAGATGTAGGGCGGATCACGCTTATAGCGAACACAGACCCCTGTGGCGCGCGCAACGTTTCACGCTGCTGTTCGCTCAAATCAATTATGCGCCGCACCTGCAACCACGACCCTGTGTCGTAGCCTACGTAGATGCTGTCCATCTGCGGCAATTGAACAAGGGCCGCCTTTAACAGTGGAATTCCCCGGCCGATCTCGGTTCTCGTATTTGAGTCGGCGAGGCTCGAACTGGTCGCTAGCACGCCCACTAGTGAGTCGATCTCTGATACCTCACCTTCAAGCCGTCCGAGGGTCTTCGCGCCCGCGGCCTCCATGCCTGCTGAAGCCGCGTTTTCTGTCGCAACGTGCAAAATCTCTGCATTAATCGAGATCAGGAGCGCGGCCAAAGCGACGACGAACGCAGATATCGCGAGGGTGATCGACGTTCGGAAGGTGAACATTTCGCCTCGGGAGTTTGGGCGGTGTCACTCGAAAGCGATGCGCTTTAAGTCGCTTTTTATGTCCCCACTACCCACTGACTTGTTACCGCAACGTCCCGTGCCTTGTCGAGGCGACCAAACGACGTATTCCGAATCGTAGGCGTATGCGCGTACCGCGTCGGTGCGATGGCCGAGTAGACCCAGGCGTGAGCCGGGCGACCACTTCCGAGTTTGGCCCAAAGCAGACCCAGTATTGGTCCGACCGGATGTCCGTTCTTGGCGGCAAAGCGGACATCAACCCGCGCATCGACGACTGCTAGGTAACGGACGGCGATACAGTCGCGCGGCTCGGCCGCCAGTTAAAGTTAATTGTGGATTTGCCTCGACACCGCGGGCCTCGCTTCCATACTTTTTGTATGGCGATTGGCACCAACAAATCCGCGCAGGAAGATCATTGGCTGGCGCAGGCTATCTTCGGTTTAGTGGTCGCCGGATTAGCCGCGTGGCTTGTCGTCCTGTATTCCGCTCCGCTCAACTTCTAGGTTAGCCGGAACGGGAAACGGCAGAAAGCCGATATCAGTTCCGCCCCAACTCGGGCGCTGGATCGTCGCGCCCTTGTGGCCGCAGGCAGTGCAGCGGGTAGAACGCCGCAGCTTGTCGCTCGACGTTTCGGCGATGACATGAGCAGTTCACGACCCAACGACGCGGTTGCAGCCTGCGGTCTGTCTGCCAAGTATTTGAAGTCGACGGAGCAAGCGAGGCGCATGCCGCCCGGTTGGCTAGTGGCCTGCACTCACAAGGTGACGCTCCCGCTTCCCTCGCGAAAGCGGATTTCGCCAAAGCAGCGGGCGTTACGAGCGCTGCCTTACGCGACCAACAAGTAAGCTGTGGCAGCGGTTTAAGCTGCACTGTCCTACTCCGGCGCGTCTGTGCCGCGAATAACTCTGCAGCAGGACCGGAAGAAGATTGCTGCGCGGCCAGAAATCAACAAAAGCGCGATGTTGCCCATCTCAATCTAGCGGAATCATCGTTCGCAATCGGCGACCTGGTTCATGGCTTCGAAGGTCGCGATGGGCATTTGCCGCCTGTCGCATGCGCGAAGAATCGATCAGTCCACAATGATGTAGTTCGTCCCCTTTATTGAAGCCGAAGCCGGGTGAACGCCGTGGCAAATCCTTCACGACCGAAGAGTAGAGCCGCCGGCATCCTTGGGAATCGGTCGACCGCGGTCAATCACACCGTCGAGCCAAGCGATCAGATCACGGGTCACGACGTCGCGATTGGTTTCGTTAAAGCTCTCGTGCCGCCCGTCAGGGTAGACTTTGTGGATCACCTGCCTGAGCCCGGTGGCACCATAGGCTTTGAGCAGTTGATCGATGTTGTCGCTCACCGGGTCGCGGCTGCCATTGAAGATGTAGATCGGCAGGTTTTTCGGAATCCGGGCCTGTCGCGAAGGCTTGGCGGTTTCGCGCAAGCCCTGGAGTACGTCGATATAGAGTTGAACTGTGGACTCAAAACCGCACAACGGGTCGGCGATATACTTGTCGACTTCGGTAGCGTCGCGCGAGAGCCAGTCAAACGGGGTACGAGCCGGTTCGAACGGTTTGTTGAAGGCGCCGAAGAACAGCGCTTGCATCAACGGACTGTGGCCGCATTGCCCGAGCCGCAGCCGCTCGAGGTGCGCGAGTAGAAGCCCGACCAGCGCGATCGGCGGTGGCTTGCCGTTCGAGGCCGAGAGGACCGCGGCGGCGAGCGCTTCGCCGTGTTCGGACATGAAATACTGCGCCATGAAGGAGCCGAGCGAGTGACCCAGGAGCACGATCGGCAGGCCCGGATGGTCGGCTGCAATCCGGCGATTGAGTAGCCAAAGGTCTTCTACGCATTTCGTCCATCCGTCGCGCTCGGCGAAGAGGCCGAGTTCGGCCGGGGTCCTTGCCGTACGGCCGTGCCCGCGATGGTCGTCGGCATAAACCGCATAGCCGGCGCGACCTAGCGCCTCCGCCACCCGGGCGTACCTCGCCGCATGCTCAGCGAGTCCATGGACAATCTGGACAACCGCTTTCGGTGGCGCGTCCGGAAGCCAGCGATAGACGAAGAGCGACACTCCATCCGGCGTTTGCAGCGTGAATGTCGACGCCTGCATTAGCATCATCCCCAGCGGCCGACCTTGGTGTAGCACTGTACCGCGGATTGAGTAGCAGGGTCATTGGGTAGCTCACCCAAGTTCCGCCAGAGCCGCCTCGACCCGCGAGAGTATCGGGGTTTGTCCGAATTGGGAAAGGATTTGCTTCGCATTAGCCAGATGCTCTAACGCGAGGGAACGCCTCTTCTTGCTCTTGTAAAGCAGGCCAAGAATCAGATGCGCGTGGCCTACGTAATGCCCCGCAGGATCAAGTTGTGGATTCTCGAACACATGCGTTGTCATGGTGCGGATGCGTGACGAGGCGGTGAGCATCACTTTCAGAAGAATTGGCAGGTTCTTCAATAACGCCGCGAACGGCGGTTTTTCATTTCCCATAACGATCTGCAAATAAATTTCTGCGAGGATAAGGCGGTGCCAGTCTGCCGCCACGCGATAACCCACTTTCTCGCGTCTCAAGATCGCTTCCTCAATCCAGCGAATTCCTCCTCTAATTTTCCCCTCAAGGACCATGGCCACACCAAAAATCACGTCACACGCGCTTAACGAATAGACGTCACCATCTGCAAAGCATGCGCCCATGGCGCAGCGGCACCAGCTGAGGGATTCGGCCTTTGTCGGATTCCTCGATCAGCCGGATCGGATCCGGCCGGTCTTTCGACGGCTTCCATTCGCCATGAGAGGTCCTCGGGCAATTCTTTCTCAAGCTCTCGCCCATCGCGTAGCGCTCGGCTCGCGTCGGACGCGACGAAAACGCGGGAATGTTCCTTGTCGCGGTTCTTCCCGCTTGCTGCTCGTACTCCCCAGTCCCGCGCTCCATGACCAGCTTCCTTCCCCCATGTTTATTGCTCTTGGGGCGCTATGCCATCGCCCCTATAAACAATAGCTGTGGCCTCGAAGGTGCTATTTGATCAGAATCAATCGCTCGTTCGTCCGGGTGTGATGAATTGGACGGCGAAAACGGCACCTCCGAATTGATCAGCGCGGAGGGAGCCGACAGGCCATTTGTATGAGCAGCATTTTTGACAGCCCGTTTCTTGTTTTCATAGTCTCTCTCATAGCCCAATGGTTTGCGGCATATGCTGGCGACGTTCTGCGCAGACGGCGCGGAGCAGTGAGCGAAGATGAGCGGGAAGATTTCAATACGGTCCAAACCGCCATTCTGACGCTCCTTGCACTCATTATCGGATTCAGCTTTTCAATGGCAGTCACGCGCTACGATCAACGCAAAAATTACGAAGAAGCGGAAGCCAATGCGATCGGGACTGAATTTGTACGCGCCGATTTGCTGCCCGTCGAAAGCACGGCAAGCGTGCGCGAATTACTTCGGAGATATCTGGATCAGCGCATCACCTTCTACCAAACCCGCGATCAGCGTGAAATCGACCGCCTCGACGCCGATACAGAGAAACTGCAAGCCGAGCTTTGGTCGGCCATCTTCCCCGCGGCGAACGCGCAGCCGACAGCCGTAAGGGCTCTCACAATTTCGGGCATGAACGACGTGCTGAACTCCCAGGGCTACACTCAGGCGGCTTGGTGGAACCGCATTCCCGCTGCTGCATGGATGTTGATGGGACTGATCGCAATTTCTTGCAACCTACTGATCGGTTATAGCGAGCGGCGAAAAGCCGCTCGTCTGATCTTTGTCTTGCCAATTATCGTATCGATTTCATTCCTGCTCATAGCTGATATCGACAGCCCGCGCGGAGGGATCATCCGCGTGCTTCCACAAAATTTAATTGCGCTATCTCACTCATTCAAAGCGCAATAAGTTCCAGACAAATTGCTCAGCACCGCCGACAAATTGATCGAATAGGGGATCATTTATTGCAGTGCATGAGTCTGCTCGTGGCCCTTAGCGTCACTGCGCTGCGCCGAACAATAATGTCGCTATTGGAGTAACAACGGACATTGATCGGCCAGGGTGCTGAATGCATCGGTCGTGAATGACCCCAAGCGGGCAATCGATCTCATCAGTCGGTGACGCTACGAAGGTCCGGAATCGTTCGGGCTTTGAGCAACTCCAGGCCAGCGGACCGCTCAACCGGGGCTCAAAATCTTTTCCGCCAACACGCTCGCGACCGCGAAATGAAAAGCGCGGCGGCGGAGCCGTGGGGAACTCCGCCGCCGCGAAAGCTTGCCGTGAACCTAGAGAGCTGTCGTCACCGCTTTGATCTCGGTGTAGTTATGCAGCACCTCCTCGCCCATCTCGCGTCCCCAGCCCGATTGCTTGTAACCGCCGAAGGGGAGCGCTGCGTCGAACACGTTATGGCAATTGATCCAAACCGTGCCGGCACGCAGCCGCTTGGCCATTTTGTGCGCCAGGCCGCCATCGCGTGTCCACACGCTCGCCGCGAGGCCGTAGACCGTGTCGTTGGCCTGCTTGGCGATGCGGTCGAGATCGCTGTCATCGAAGGACTCGACCACCAGGACGGGACCGAAGATCTCCTCACGCACGACCTTCATGTTCGGCTTAGTGTCGGTGATCACGGTTGGCGTCACGAAATAGCCGCCGCCGTTGACGCCCTTGGTGCCGCCGGTCTTGATCTTGGCGCCTTCCTTCTTGCCGGACTCGATGTAGCCGGTCACGCGCGCGAACTGCTCCTCCGAGACCAGCGGTCCCATCTGAGTCGCGGGATCAAGCCCCGGGCCCAGCTTGATCGACTTAGCCACATTGCTGATCCCCTCGACCATCTGGTCGAACACCTTCTTGTGCGCGAACAGGCGCGAGCCGGCGCAGCAGGTTTGGCCCTGGTTGAAGAAGATGCCGCTCGCCGTGCCGGGGATGGCGCGGTCGAGGTCGGCGTCGGGGAACACAATCGCCGGCGACTTGCCGCCAAGTTCAAGCGAGACCTTCTTGAGGTTCCCCGCCGCCGCCTTCACGATCAGCTTGCCCACCTCGGTGGAACCAGTAAAAGCCACCTTGTCCACGAGATCGTGTGCCGCGAGCGCGGCGCCAGCGGTTTCGCCGTAGCCGGCCAGGATATTGACGACGCCGGCGGGGAAGCCTGCCTCCAATATCAGCTCGGCGAGGCGGAGTGCGCTAAGCGGCGTCTGTTCGGCCGCTTTCAGCACGACCGTGCAGCCGACCGCCAATGCCGGCGCCAGTTTCCACGCCGCCATGAGCAATGGGAAGTTCCAGGGAATGATCTGACCCACGACGCCGACCGGCTCCCGCAAGGTGTAGGAAAAAAACTCTCCTGGGAAGGAGAGCGGGATGGTCGAGCCGGTCACCTTGGTCGCCCAGCCCCCCATATAGCGGAACATGTCAACGGCGAGAGGCACATCCGCCATGCGGGCGACGGCGACGGGCTTGCCGTTGTCAATCGACTCGATCTCGGCGAATTCCTCGCTGTTCTGCTCAATCAGTGCAGCCAGCTTCCAAAGCAATTTGCCGCGGTCGGAAGGCGACATCTTGCTCCAAGGTCCCTCATCGAAGGCGCGTCGGGCTGCCTTGACGGCACGGTCGACATCCTCCGCGTCGGCTTCAGCAACCTGCGCCAGGACGGTACCAGTCGCCGGATTGTAATCGGGGAACGTCTTGCCCGAAGCGGCATCGACCAGGTTGCCATCGATCAAGAGCCGATTGCGACGGCCCAAGAATGCCTTAGCTGGTGCGCCTAGTCGGCTGTCGAGTGCAGCCGTATCAATTGTGATCGTATCCATGTTTCCTCTCCTGTGGCACGCAACCAGATGCGCGCGCGTGTCCGATCTTCGGGTGCCGAAGGCACCCGCAAGCCGATACCAACTTCTTAGATTAGATTGTGCCAGCCGATGGCATCAGCGCTGCCAGTGCATGAACGGAGATTTCGGTAGGTCGCCGTTTTGTGGGCAGCTCTCGGGCAAGCCACTGCTTGCCAGTGCCTGGCCATGTATCGGCACCCAGATCAAAGCACAAGGGCGCGTCAACAATTTAATTCGCGTTGAGTGGTGATGGTCGTGGCGCCTTGGGAGTGTTGATTTGCACCGGCCCGCAATACTCATAATCTCAGCAAGGATCAGCGTTGAACCTTGAGAGTTTGTGCCGATGTTTTTCCCTTGTCCGGGACTTCTTCGTATTCGACAACCAGCCCTTCATTGAGGCCGCTTAGGCCGGCTCTCTCGACCGCCCACCGCTCTGCGGCTGAATAAATCCATACCGGGAATTGAACCACTTCACCGTGCCCGTTGCCATTCTCGATCCTCGCTGGTGAAGTTCAACGAAAGAGCTTCCTGATCTTGTCCATGGCAGTTATTGCCTCGGTCACGGCATGACGTCGGCAGTAATGTCGGTAGAGACAGCGTTAAGTTCGCCCTGCTCGCAACGTGGCGAGTTTCTAGGGATGCAAGACGGTCAACAACAACATACCAACAAACACAGCGATCGCGCCCGGCAGCGAAAGAACTACCGTTCGCATCACGTAACTAGGGAGAACACTAATGGCCATGATCTCTCCTAGGAGCACTCCTCAGGCCTCTCTCACTGGAGCGCCGCCGATTTCGGTGTAAGCAACAGCGGGAGCAGGCGTATATAAGGGCAGAACTCGGGTACGTTTGACCCGGCAGCGTCACGAACTCCTTGGGGAACTCCCCTGCGCGGTTCCACGCCTCGACCTTCGAAAGCGCGACGGTCTTCGCCTCAGCGTCAGGTTGGGCGCGGAATTTGTCGGCGCACACCGGCGCCAGCGCCGTTACGACCGCCAGCTCAGACCGATCTCTCGCCATCCTTTCCGCGGTGCTGCCGAGCAACCAGCCGCCCCAGTTGAAGCCGACAAAGATCGTTGCGACGGCACCGGCGGCTGCGCCTTGCAGCAGACGCTTCAGCGATTCTCCTTGCAGGATTGAAGGCATTTGCATGGTATATCCTTTCGCCCGACATGTTTCGGAGCGAGGC
>Ga0116223_10005749_pt1 | contig 10355 bp, 8 predicted proteins | sample Sb_taG_3_FD_90092 | JGI IMG/M metagenome (GOLD analysis project Ga0116223, IMG submission 90092) | Peat soil microbial communities from Weissenstadt, Germany - Sb_50d_a_PC metaG | ecosystem: Environmental > Terrestrial > Soil > Wetlands > Peat | place: Germany: Weissenstadt | collected 2010-09-21 | reverse complement strand
AGCGACTTGGGCAATCGCACCGCGTCCAGGTCCGATGTTGCCGTCATGCCCGTTCAGAATAAATATCTTGCGAAATCCAGATTGAAGAATATTCCGAAGAATGTCCGCGAAGTATTCGGTCAATACTTCAGGGCGCACAGAAATCGTTCCTTGAAAGCGTGCCGTGTGGGCTGGGCATTGGGTGAAAGTGACAGCAGGAAAAAGCAATCCCCTCGTGCGAACCGCCACGCGTTCGGCAATCCCGGAAATGATGATGGAATCCGATCCCACTGGATTGTGAGGTCCATGGAACTCCAGGCTGCCCAGCGGCAGAATTGCCAGCGGATGTTTGGAAACGGCATCTGACACTTCGAATCCGCCTAGTTCCTCGAATCGTTTCGGCTTGGCTGTATCTTCATCGCCCGACGCGTCACGATACGCAGCCTCGACGACCCCAGGCAACGCAAGGCCAGCCAGCAGAACATTTCTCCTGGTAATGTTTGCCATGTTCCCCACTCTGTATAAACTGTTGCAGGTTAGCGCATGGTTCCTTCGATTGTCCAGGGCCATTCCCATCACACGACTGTGTTTTGTCGGTTGCTCCGCCCCTATCCGTTCACAGCCATCGTTGTTCCTATTGGCTGGATCTATGTCGCGGCCACGCCGGATCAGCGCCAGAATCTTGGCACTGCTCTCGTTCTCTTATTACTGGAATCGGTGCGTGCCTCTTGCGAGCCCAAGTGATCGAATCGAGTCATGGTGACTCGGAGCAGATTCTGAGGAATGCCCCGCCCCCACTGACTGAGACTTGCCGGACAATGTCTCTCCGGAACTGCACAATTGATCGGGCAGACTGCGAGGATCCTTCAACGCGATTGCGGTTGCTTTGGGGGACAACAAGAGTCCCGGACGATGAGTTGCGTTGCGAGCAGGGCCGGAGTAGGAATGCTCGCACGCCCTTCGAGATGATCGATCAGCATTCGCGCCGCTGTCATTCCCAGTTCTCTGGCCGGCTGACGGACCATGGTCAATCTCGGCCGGAACAGAATCGCCCAGTAAAAATCATCGAACCCAAGCAAACTGATCTCTTCAGGACACGAGAGCCCGATCTCCTGTATGGCGGCGAAGGCTCCCAAAGCCATCATATTGTTTGTGCAAAAAATCGCCGTCGGACGCCGAACCCTCGTCAACAGGTGCATTGTACGATCGTGGCCGCTTTCCACGTCATTGTGACCCTCATGAATTAGCGAACGGTCCGGCCGGATCCCTGCACTTCGAAGCGCTTGCAGGAATCCCTCCAGCCTCTCGATTGACGTTCCGCCGGAAGCGCCGCCCGTGATGATCCCGATTCGGCTGTGGCCTAAACTGAGGAGATAACGTGTCGCATTGTTCGCCGCGAGATGGTTGTCTACACCCACTCTTCCTACATAGGCATCGCGCGAGCGCGGGTAACGGTCCGCGTAAACAACGGGCAGATTGCCAAGAACCGATTTTACCTTCCCGCTTGGAGCATCAATAGCCGGTACCCGCACGACTCCGTCAATGCGCCGCCGCTGAAATGAGTCCAGATAGTTTCGCTCTTCCTCCCAACGTTCCCTGGAATCGCCAATCAGGACTGTATAGTTCGCAGAGGCCGAGTAATCTTTTGCTCCTCTCACCAGTTCGATGTAAAAGTTGTTCGATAGGTCGGGCACAACGATCGCGATGGAATGGGTTTTCTGAAGCCGAAGTGCCCGCGCCAAGTCGTTGGGGCGATACTTGAGCTCCTTGATCGCTCTCTCAATCCGGCTCCGCATTTTCGTGCTGACATAATCGGACTTGTTCAGCACAGCGGAAATCGTTGAAACAGAAGCCCCTGCCGCCTTCGCTACCTCCCGAATCGTAACGTGGCCCACAGTTCTCTTCCTTTTTGACGTCAACTCGCCCCTCCCGAATTTCTCCCCAAAGAACGAGCACTCTTAAGGAAAAACCTCACCTAGAATACGGCCCTTCCGTTCGATGATTCCAACATGTTTCTTAAATAGAGCTTTTGCAGCGGGGTTGACTCCATTTGTTCGACGTTTACCGAAACCTTTCGGTATTAGCAGGTTGAGCCGCTGCTTAAAATATTTTAATACCACGGTTCTGAATTGCCTAGAGCCCGACCCCTCTCTAGCGATTTCGGAACTATTGAGGACACCAGAAAAAAAACCTGGGATCGAGAGAGGATTTTTTGCTCCCGCACTGGGTGCAGCAAGCAGGCCTGTTTTCTGCCGGATTTTTTCCTTCGATGATGCAGCCCAGGAAACGATGACTGTTGATCGACCAAACCATCTGATTCCATTCATGTCTTAGCCCATGCTCTCTCAGGGAGCTAATTCGCATTGTGTGTTTGCTCTTGACTTTCTCTTATGTCTTATATGCATGAAGCAGGAGCAACTCCCTAAACCGCACGAAAGTCTCTGCCACCGAGCGCAACTTCCGTTACCCTTCCCATGTGTCCTTTGCCCGAAACGATTCGGGGCTGCACTAAACCTGCCTAATTCCTACCTCATCCCGTGTTCGTTGCGGAATTTCTATGGCCCGATACGTTGCAATTCTGAATCAAGTTATTTAACATAGCCCTCCAGTGCGGGAAGCCCTTGTGCTCCAATGCTCCAACGCAGTACAGAATGAACTGATCACCCTCAACAAGAGCCCCACCGCAGAAGTACGCCGGGCCGAGGGGCCGGAGTTTGTTCAGCTTTGCTTGCAGGACCAAGAGAATCAGCAAGTGGCCCAAGAGGTGTGTGAAGGATTGCGAGGATGGTTTCTTAGTCCTCTCCATTTTAAACAACGTTTCCGCGTGGGGTGAGATGGCCCGCAATGAGTTCTTCGGACCAAATATTGAGCCTGGTGGTTGAACGCTGCCCGAAACAGTGGAGCAGGAAGTTCTAGCTTCAGCGGAAGCGTGGTAGGAGTCGATGCTCAATGGCCGTGAGGAGAAAACATGACAGCTTTGCGTGTTGGCAACGCCCCTTGTTCCTGGGGCATGCTGGAGTTTGAAGGAACCAAAGGGGAACCGATCGCGTACAGCCGCATGCTGGACGAGTTGGTGGAGACAGGCTACACGGGGACTGAGCTGGGCGACTGGGGATACATGCCCACAGATCCAGAACTACTGCGGGCAGAGCTGACGAGGCGCGGTTTGGTGATGCTGGGGGCGTTTGTGCCTGTGGCGTTGAAGGACGCGGCCGCGCATGGAGCGGGTGTGGCGAGCGCCTTGAAGACCGCGCGGCTGCTGGCAGCCGTGGCCACGGACCCAAAACCCTTCCTCGTGCTGGCTGACAACAATGGCTCCGTCTCGGAGCGCACCCGTAACGCCGGTCGGATCACAGCTGAACTGGGCTTGAGTCCTGCGGAATGGAAAACCTTTGCCGAGGGTGCGAATAAAGTGGCCAGCGCCGTGCGCGCCGAAACAGGACTGCGAACGGTCTTTCACCATCACTGCGCCGGCTACGTCGAGACGCCAGAGGAAATCTCCCGCTTTCTGGATCTGACTGACCCGGAATTGGTGGGCTTGGTGTTCGATTTCGGCCATTACGCCTACGGGGCGGGTGAGGGTGACGTGATTGAAGGGCTGGAGCGCTTCCAGGAGCGCGTGTGGTATCTCCACTTTAAGGATTGCCACCCGGAGGTGGCCAGACGGTCTCGAGCTGAACACTGGGAATACTTCCAGGCACTGCGCCACGGAGTCTTTTGTGAATTGGGCAAGGGCTCGGTGGACTTCCCCGCAGTGCTGCGCTGGATGAAGGCCAATAGTTACGACGGGTACACGCTAGTGGAGCAGGACGTCCTGCCCGGAATGGGCACGCCGAAGGAGAGCGCTCGGCGCAACCGCGAATACCTCAGGTCGATTGAGCATGACTATTCTTAGTTATTGGTCTAGCGTGGCCGTCGGCCGGAGCCAAAACGAAGTTCGTGGCGATCTTCGTGTCTCTCAAGCCTCGACACAGAGGGCGCGGAATGCTCGGGTCGCCGCTGTATTAAGGTTCTGATGACCATGGAGGACACTGAGGAGAAACTCCTGCGAGGAGGAGAATCTCCGCGTGCAGTGAGTAAACTCAACTTTGGTAGTCGAGGAGAATCCCATTGAGCAAGCGCAAACTTCCTATCGGTATAATCGGAGCCGGGCGGATCGGGGCCGTTCACTCTGAGACCCTTGCGTTTCGATTGCCCGAAGCCGTGCCGCTGATCATCGCGGACATCAACCGCCAAGCAGCAGAGGAAATAGCTGCGCGCTGCGGCATCCCGCGAGTAACTGAGAGCGCTGAGGAGGTCCTCGCGGACCCCGAGATCGAGGCGGTGTTGATTTGTTCGTCGACCGATACGCACGCGGATCTTATCGTGGCCGCGGCACGCGCGGGCAAACACATCTTCTGCGAGAAGCCGATTGACCATGGCCTGGAAAGGATCGATCTGGCACTGGCAGCAGTGAAAAAGGCCGGAGTAAAGTTGCAGGTTGGATTCAACCGGCGCTTCGATCCCAGTTTTGCCCGCGTGCGCAAGGCGGTCGAGAGCGGCGAGATTGGCACGCCTCACTTGCTTCACATCATTAGCCGCGACCCGGAGCCTCCACCCATCTCATACGTTAAAGTCTCGGGTGGGATCTTCCTGGATATGACCATCCACGATTTCGATATGGCACGATTTCTTATGGGCAGTGAGGTGGAGGAGGTTTTCACCGCCGCCGGGGTGAGGGTGGACCCACGAATTGGCGAGGCCGGCGACCTGGACACGGCGGTGGTCCTGCTGCGATTCAAGACCGGAGCGATCGGAACCATTGATAACTGCCGCAAGGCAATCTATGGATACGACCAGCGGGTCGAGGTCTTTGGCAGCGACGGGGCCATCTCGACGGGCAACTGCTATCCGAATCAGGCAGTGGTCTCGACGGCGACTTTCATCCGGAAGGATCTGCCGCTGAACTTCTTCATGGACCGCTACGCGGAGAGCTTCGCTATTGAGCTGCAGGCCTTTGTCAGAGCTGTGTTGGATGACAGCCCCACTCCCGTAAGCGGAATCGATGGACGTATCCCGGTGGTGATGGGGCTGGCGGCCCGCAAGTCGCACGATGAGCACCGCGCCGTGCGGCTGGAGGAATTTCGCGAGCACTAATGACAGCCACTGTCTGGGCTCTGGAGGTTTCGTCTGAAGCGATCAACCGCCAAGGCTATATTGACCGACGGCCACCTCTGGATCCCTCTATCCCTACTCGTACTGGGGGTGCTGTTGTTGATCTATGTCCACTGAAGTGGAAACTCATTGGAAGCGCAAACACCTTCGATGCTTACAGCTCGGTTCCTTCACGTGCTGGGGGTAGTATGCGGCGTGGCGGCGGGCGCCTGCCTGGGTGTGGCGGAAGCGCCCACCAAGTTGGTCACCCTCGGGCTCTCACCCTTCCTGATTTCGCTTTGCATGGTTAGCGGCGTGTTGGTAGCCCGTTGGACCCTTCCGGTAATCCTGAAAGGTACGACCGACATTCTCCTTGATTTGCGTGAAAGAGCACACCTGATCGTTTGGGCCATTCTCGCCGAATCTCCCTGATTTCCGAGCGTGCCGGTAGCCTTGCGCCCCAAGCGGGGCTGCGGCAGCGATTGTGAGAGGAATGCTGACCTGGGACGCGGTGTTGATGAGAGTGGGTAGCGTGCCGCCGGTTAGACGTTGTATTCCTTGCGATGGACATCGCTGGAGACAAGCACTGGCTGCTCCGGCAAAACCTTTTTGAGCGCCTCGATTTCCTGTTCGCCGGCTGCCAAGGGCAACTTAATCTGACCGCGCTGCACGACGGACCGGAGCATGCCCATGGCGATTTCAAATCCTTCGTAGGCGCTTTCGCCGTTGCAGGGATGCACCTGGTTGTCGTCGTCCAGCCAGCGCACCATGTCTTCGATGTACGGGGGCATTTCAAGGTCGTAGTTCATGCAGCCGGGGCCGGAAATCACCCCTTGCTGAGCATGAGTGACGGCTCTCCAGCCGCCGCCGGTCAGAACTTCAGCGAATCCTTCGGTGCCGTAGACGCCGATCTTGTTCTTGCGCCACCAATAGTCGACTTCCGGAACGTCCGGGGCGCCGGCGCCGCATTCGATGATGCCGCGGACGCCGTTGGCGAATTGAATGAATCCGCCAACATAGTCGGGAGAAGGATGATTGTCGGAGAGCTTGCCGCGCCCCGCGGCCTGCGCCATGACCCATTCGGCGCGCGCGTAGCCGTTGTACCAGCGCATGTATTCGACAAGATGCGTGAAAAGGTGGAGGAACCATCCGGCGGCGTGAGCATGGATGGTGTGGATGCGGCCGAGCGCGCCGCTCTCCACAATTTCCTTGACCTTTTGATAGTGCTGGCCGTAGCGGTGCTGGTGAGACACAACGGTCTTGACCCCCGCGGCGTTGACCGCCTTGCGAATCGCGATGGCTTCGGTCATGGAAAGGGCCATGGGTTTTTCGTAGGCGATTAGCTTCGCGCCGGAAGCGATGCCCACTCGAATAAGTTCCAGCCGGATCCCTGGGGGGGTGCAGAAACAGAAAACATCCGGCTGGATTTCTTTCGCGAGAGCGAGAGGTTGCAGCGAGGTCTTATGAACACCGAGCTCCGCCGCGGCCTTGGCCAACTGCTCCGGGCTGGAATCCGCGAGCCCGGCCAGCTCAAAGCGCGGGTTATGCTTGAAGGCGAGGGCGTGATGCTTGCCGCGCTTTCCTGTTCCGACAACCACGACCTTGTAGATTTTTTTCGCGCTCACAGCGATCGCTCCTCGGTACGCGTTACCGCCCGAACTGCGCGTCCCACTCCTTGAGTTTCGCGACGGTGTAATCCACTTCTTCGGCGGTCAATTCGGGAAACATCGGCAATGAAACGCATTGCGCGGCGTTACGCTCGGCGTTGGGCACGTGGGGGTGAATGTCGGCAAGCTTGTCCCAGGGATACCCTTCTTGCTGGTGGATGGCGATAGGATAGTGCTGCTTGGCGTCAATGCCGTGCTCCAGCAGGAACTGCGACAGGTGGTCGCGCTTAGCGTGTTCGATGACGTAGAGATGGAAGACATGACGGTAGCCCGGCAGTTCCTTGGGGAGCTTGAAGCTGGTGCCCTTGAGGCCATCGGTGTACCGCGTGGCCCAGGTGCGGCGCTGGTCCGTCCAGCCCTTGATGTGCTTAAGCTTGACACTCAGGAACGCAGCGTGGAGATCATCGAGGCGGCTGTTAAACCCAAAGGAGTGCACAGAACGCTTGAGAGAGCCGTGGTTACGCAAGCGGCGAGTGGTCTGTTCGATATCGGGACGATTAGTGATGAGGGCGCCGCCGTCGCCGTAAGTGCCCAGGTTCTTTTGGATGATGAAGCTGGTGCACACGGCGTCGCTGAGTTCGCCCTGTTTGAAACCATCGCCGTGAGCATCGATGGACTGAGCATTGTCTTCCACAACCCAGAGCTTGTGCTTCTTGGCGATGGTACTGACCGCCTTCATATCGGCGCAATGGCCGTAGAGATGCACGGGCACGATGCCAACGGTGCGCGGCGTGATGGCGGCTTCAATTTTGGTGGGGTCGATGTTGTTGGTGACGGGGTCGGAATCGACGAAGACAGCCTTGCCTCCAGCAATCCAGATGGCCTCGGCGGTGGCAAAGAAGGTGTTGGCGGTGGTGATTACTTCGTCGCCCGGCTGGATGCCCAGCGCGAAAAAGGCAAGCCAGAGAGCGTCGGTACCAGAGTTCAGCCCGACGGCATGCTTCATTGCAAAGAACTCGGCGAGTTCCTTTTCGAACCGAGCGAGGGTGGGGCCCATGACATAGGCCTCACTTTCCATGACGGCGTGGAAGGAGTCGTCGATTTCTCGCTTGATGTCGTGGTATTGGCGGCCGTGGCCGTAAAACGGTACTTTCAACTTTGCCGGTGTCGCGGACCCAGACATAACATCCTCCTCGATAACGCGGATGCAAAAGCTTCGCAAGGTGTTCTTGGGATAAGAATATATTCCGCCGGGCCCGGGGGAGTCAACTATTAAACCGATTCAATAGAGGGTATTGGGAGTACCCGGGCCAGCGTTTGGTTCCCCCACCTCCGCCACGCGGTGCCACACGCTTTTTGCGCCGGTAAGCAATGGCGCACACAAGGAATTTGCAGCGGAGCCTTGGAGACTACCTTCGGCGCCGCCGCAGGTTTTCTTTTCTTCAAGACAGGTTCGCTCCTGGCTCCCTTACCGCCTCAAACTGAGCAAACACAAATGCACTCGGTAGTCCGGCCTCTCCATTTATTCCCTCCACCTCGTGACAAGATACCGCGGGGAGGGGGGACGTCTTCCGCTCCAGCCGCCCGCTCCCCGCAAATTCCATCTCTCCCAACTCCGCTGGCCTGCTTTTCCTCCTCCCCCGTGGTACTCCGCACTTGACAGATTGGGAGCAACCGAGGGCATTGAAAGCAGCCCCAATTCTGGATTATACTCTATGCGATTATTTTGTACACACCACTGAGAATGAGCCATTTTTTATGATTCTCAGGGATATTTCCTACTGTGATGTCTGGAATCACAAAGCGCTTTGATTGCTTCGCGCTGGGCCGCTGAAGCCCGCGGCGCAGCCCGGTGGCGCATTCCAAGGAGTCTTCCATGAGTTCTCAGCCCTTCGTCATTCATTCCGGGCATCTCGCCGAAGGACAATCGGGCGAGATGCTGCGGTTTTCGCGCGAAAGCGTGCAATGGGAATGGATGAGCATGTCGGCCAGGCGGCTGAATCCCGGTGACACCTACGAAGCGGTGACCCAAGGCGAAGAAGCTGCCTTTGTGATTCTCGGAGGCCGCTGCGTCGCCAACTGGGGAAAGGGTGAGCAAGCGATCGGTGGCCGGGAAAATGTTTTTAGCGGATTGCCCTACTGCGTGTACTTGCCGACGGGCTACGCCGTGAAGTTCAAGGCGGAAAACGTTTGCGAAATGGCGGAATGCCGCGTCCCGTCGGGGGCAAAACTCGAGCCGCGGCTGGTAACGCCGGAAGACGTGGCCACCAGCCTGCGCGGCGGAGGGAACGCATCCCGGCAGATCGTGGACATCATTCGTCCCGACTTTCCCGCAGACAAGTTGGTGGTGGTCGAGGTGTATACCCCCGGCGGGAACTGGTCCAGCTATCCGCCACATAAACATGACGTGCACAACCCGCCCGCAGAAGTGGACCTCGACGAAATTTACTATTACCGGATCGACCGCCCCCGGGAGGGATTTGCCCTGCAACGTTTGTATTCTCCGGACAAATCGCAGGACTTCACGGTGCGCGCCGAGGATGGTGATGCGGTCCTGGTGCGTTCCGGTTACCATCCGGTGGTGGCGGGCCCGGGTTACAACGTGTACTACCTGAATTTCCTGGCCGGGACGTCGCGCACGCTGGCCGGGACGGAAGATCCCAATCATGTGTGGCTTAAGTCCACTTGGAAGGAAATGGATCCGCGGTTGCCGCTGGTGAAGTAAAAAGGGTGGGAACAGCGGGGGGCGGTGGAAGGATCAGCCTGAAAATCGGCCGGCAGTCAGGGGCAGGTCTGAATCTACGTGAGGGGATAAGCGCTTAGCTGGGTGTGCCGGGCGTGGTAGTGTGGTGTCCCGCAAATACCCGGCAGGTGCCGCAGATGCGAGTGCATTGATGTTGCACAACTTAGAGCCTAGAAGTTTTTTAAATAACTTTCTGGGACTTCACACTAGCAACTGCGATTGCCTCTGCGGCATGCTAGCGGGCGCCGGGGCGAAGCACGCAAGGAGAATGGCTCCATGAAACACCGATTGACAGTGGCACAGGCAATTGTGGCTTATCTGCAAAACCAGTATTCCGCTCGCGATGGTAAGGAATACCGGTTCATCGCGGGAATTTTCGGAATTTTCGGCCACGGCATCGTGGCGGGAATCGGGCAGGCCCTCGAACAGGATACCGGGCTGAAATATCACCTCTGCCGGAATGAACAAGCCATGGTCCATACGGCCGCCGCGTTTGCGAAAGCCAGTTTCCGGATGAGAACGCTGGCGTGCACGACTTCGATCGGCCCCGGGGCAACCAACATGATGACCGGAGCGGCACTGGCCACCGTGAACCGCCTTCCCGTCCTGCTTCTGCCGGGCGATATCTTCGCGCGGCGCAATGTGGCGCCGGTGTTGCAACAACTGGAATCCAGCAGTTCTCAAGACATCTCCGTTAACGACTGCTTCAAGCCGGTCTCACGCTACTGGGATCGCATTCAGCGCCCGGAACAATTATTGACAGCCCTGCCGGAAGTGATGCGTGTATTGATGTCACCGGCAGAGACCGGTGCCGTGACCTTGAGCCTCCCACAAGACGTACAAACCGAAGCCTATGACTTTCCCCAAGAATTTTTCCGGAAGCGTGTTTGGGT
>Ga0116223_10005746_pt1 | contig 10361 bp, 8 predicted proteins | sample Sb_taG_3_FD_90092 | JGI IMG/M metagenome (GOLD analysis project Ga0116223, IMG submission 90092) | Peat soil microbial communities from Weissenstadt, Germany - Sb_50d_a_PC metaG | ecosystem: Environmental > Terrestrial > Soil > Wetlands > Peat | place: Germany: Weissenstadt | collected 2010-09-21 | reverse complement strand
TCAGCAGTTGCGCGATGTCCTCGATGCAGTAGAAGTGCAGATTGGTCCAGCGGCCGCTATAGTGCAATTTCAGGCTCTTCTGGCCTCGGCCCTTGAATGAGAGCGTCAGCAAGGTTTTGTCATCGACGCGCTTCTTTTCTTTGACGGTAATGTTGTCGGAGAGGAACTCGAACTTGTCTATGTCGGATTTCGACTTCAGCTCGACGTAGGCATTTGTATTCTCCTGGACGACCATGGCGGGCAGAATCCGAATGCCGAGGTTGCCGGCTTTGCAGAGCTCCTCCCGGATCGCGTAATAACTCTCCACGAAGGAGAACCGCATCTGGCAGGACCACTTCTCCCCGGGCTGTAAGACCAGCGAGGTGTGCCCGTTCACCCAGGGATTTTTGTCCCATTTCCGCAAGTTCGATGTGGCCCAAGAATGCACGGCGAGGATATTGGGCCCGTCCCACCAGTAGGCATGTTCGCCGAAAGAACTGAGGTCACGATAGACGCACTCAAACGCCGCGTTCTGCGTGGATTGGAGAAGAAGAAATGGCGCATCGCCTAGAGGGCGCTGGATGAGCACGTAAGAGCTGTGACCACCCACAAAGTGGTGAGCCACGACCTTCTGCTCGTGGAACAGTTTCTGGATCCGCGGATATTGCTCGTGGTAGACGGAGAAGGAATCGGCGGGAATTCTCAGCGGGTGCTCTGTCTCGTCAGGGGGAAAAGGCCGGCCGGTTTGGGGATCCAGGTAGAACTCGCCGTAGTCATCGTTCACCATCAAGGGGAATCCGAGTTCGCCGATCTCCAGGACGTGATCCGTGACGTTGCGGAGTTCGACATCCCAGAACAGCGAATTGTCCTCTCCACTGTGATACTTCATGGCGAGACTGAAACTCCGGATACTGTCGTCATTTTTCGAGGCTCCCTCATAGTTAACGGCGAACGTTCCTGCGTCGAAGCTCACCCGCCGAATATCACCGGACCTTCCGGTCAGCTCCGGCCTCCACTTTCCCTCCAGGATGAACTGCACGCGTGGCGACCAATGGCGATGTGCCGGGTTGGTGTCGGTGATGTCCCAGACGGCAGTGACGAGATCCCCGGTCCATCGGGAGTTGGAGGCATCAACCCCGGGCGTGTTGTATTCGTTCCCGATAAAGTTCGTCCCCAGCGGGTCGCCCTTCTTGGTGATCGACGAAATCGAACCGTACCTTCGATCGAAAGCGACGATCATGTCCCCTGCGGTCAGTTCAACAAAATGATTTTCGTGTGGGCCCATGGGAGCGTGCGAAGTGAGGGAAGCTGGTTCCGCGCGCTGGACCGCTTCCGCCAATTGACGAGCGGGCGGTTCCCCACCCTGCGCCGCCTGCGCCAACTGATCAGCAGTGGGGGGTGCCTTCCCTGAACCAACGGCCAATATGGTCGTCGCACCCGCTACACCCACATCCTTAAAGAGCTCCCGGCGAGTCATTCGCTTGCTCATGGTTGCCTCCCTGATCAGGAATCGTCTGGCCTTGCAATGCTCGCGCGCTTCCCGGGCCTCGAATTCAGACGCATGCGTCCCCCGAGCCGTTCTCATCAGCCTGTCCGTGCACTCCGCGCCCACACAAGTCGACCACCCGCCACTTGGACAAGCGCGATCCAGCAGCATTTCGGTCCCCCGCCGGATGCGGAGCGCCACTTGTTCAGTTTTGCCCCAAAGGCTGTCCTGACCCTCGTGCATAAGGGCGATCACGAGGCAGTCCTGGGCGGAAAACTCAGTTTGCTCGCAGACTGCCACGTAGGCCGGGACGTTTCGCTGCGGGGCGTAGATGGCGCGCAGTACCTCGAACCGGCGGCGGGAGGGTTGCCCGGTCTTGTCATTTACCTGGGATAAACCCCTTGCCGCACGCTCGAAGGTGGCGAGGTTCGCTTTATCTTACACCTTTACGGCCTCGCGTTCACGTTGGCAGGTGTTTTCAGCCCGGGTACTTTGAAAAGGCGGCTTAGTGTAGACCTCCCCCCTTGCGGTGGTCGCCGGCGGCAGGGCACCATCGCGCCGATGTTTCTGTGAGCGAATCTCCGGCACAAGGATGGCAAGGGTCATACCTACTGGTCTTTGGTTGAGACCGTGCGGACACCGGACGGGCCGCGCCAGCGCGCCCTCTGCTACTTGGGTGAACTGAATGGGTCTGCCCCTGCGTGCTGGCTGAAAACGATCCGGGTCTTCAACGAACAAGGCGAGAGCCATCGACTGAAATTATTTGCCTCTGAGGTCGAGCCGCACGCGGACGATACGGGTTTGGCGCGCGTGCGGCTCGACCAGGTGCGGCTGGGGCGACCGCGCCGGTTTGGAGGCGGGCAATCCGCTTGCGACGCGTCACCATGCCCAACACCGAGCAGAGAGAACTGCTCGACCTACTCGGGATCACGGTGTCCGATCGGCTCAGTTTTGACTTCGAAGGTCGTGTAGACTTGGCGAGGGCCTGAACTGATTCCAGTGCACTTGGCCGATTTTTCGACGCGCTCGTTACGAACTTGGGTTGGAGCCGGTCCGCACGCAGGAAGGGCTTACGGCGTCGCGCAATGCCTCTGAAAAGTATTCTAGCTTCTTCGATCGCAATGAGGCCCATTGCGGTCGAGGTTGCAGTGGCTCCGGACCTTCGGCGAAAGCCCAACCTTGCCGGACGTAGGATCCACATGGCAGGACAATCGATCATAACTGACCTCATGCCGCTCCCAATCTCGTCTCACGCGACGACGTCCGGCAGCTCGGGAAGACGCACCTTCGAGCCGAGGAAGCTGTAGTAGGTGATGAATGCGTAGCAGACCAGCGGAACGAGCAGGGCCGTCGCCATGCTATGGCTGATCTGGAACACCAACCCCATGATGGGGGTGAAGACGGCTCCGCCGATAATTGCCATGATGATGATGGATCCCCCCAGCTTGGTGTTGGGCCCCAATTCCTTGATTCCCAACGCAAAGATGGTCGGGAACATGAGGGACATGAAGAAACTGGTGAGGAATACCGCAAAGACACCGGGCCAGCCGGGGAACAGTATCCCCACGCCCGCCAGTGCCATGTTGATGCAGCCATAAATCCCCATGAGCCTGCTTGGCTGGACAAACTTCATGAGATAGGTAGCCGTGAACCTCCCGACCCCAAATGCCACAAGCGTCCCGGTCAGAAAGTAGCCTGCAATCTTTTCCGGTTCCCGGGTGTAATCCTGAATGTACGCAATGTAGTAGCTCCATGTGCCCACTTGGGCTCCGACATAGAAGAACTGAGCCACCACGCCCTGAACAAAGTGCGGGTAGCGAAACAAGTTTCGCAAGTGGCTGCGCTGACGGCTGCCTTCGGATTCCACCTCTTCAGCGATTTTGGGGAATCTGGTCCCGAGTAGCAGCAGCGCCCAGGCAAAGACAATCGCCCCCAGCACGAGATAGGGGGTGACGACTCTCATGGTCTCCGCCTGCAGGTACGGGTCAAACCTACCCGCCGCCTTCAGGGAGTCAATCTGCTGAGGACTCAGTTCGACGCCGGAAAAGACGAAGACCGTACCGACCAACACGCCGATGACTGCTCCCACGGGATTGAACGCCTGGGAGAAGTTGAGCCGCCGTTCCGAAGTTCGTGGATCACCCAGCGTAGCGATGAAAGGGTTCGCCCCGGTTTCCAGAAAGGCCAACCCGCTGGCAATTACGAACAAGGCCAACAGGAAGAATCCGTACTGCCGAACGTGCGCGGCCGGCCAAAACAGAAACGTACCTGTGCTGAATAAGAAAAGTCCCGTCACCAAACCTGCTTTGTAGCCATACTTCCGCATCAGGAACCCGGCAGGCATGGAAAGAAGAAAGTACCCCATATAGAAGGCTGATTGAATCAATCCCGCCTTGAAGCGGGTGATTTCGAAGGATTTCATAAACTGCTTGATGAGAATGTCATTCAAATTGTTGGGAATGCCCCAAAGCAAAAACAGCGCCGTCACCAGAACAAAGGGCAAGGTATTACCGGGTGAGAACAATCGGGCCGGCCGAACCGGGGTTAGATTCTCTTCCACCTGTGGCATGTGGGAGGCTCCGTGACTTTCAATGTTGGATCATACTAGTCCAGACCAGCGGGCGCGCTGTTGTTTTTCGGTGCCGGCGCCGTCGACCTCCTGATAATCAACCGAGTCTCGACCAGGTACTCACCGCCGTGCCGAAATAAACAGGTGCGCAGGCCCACAGTGCGGAGGCCTTTTGCTATGTGCCCTGCGCGCCACTGGGGAGAGTCAAGTCGACCGTGTCTGTACCCACTGAGAATCGATCGAGACGTGGTGCAGTTACGGCCTTCTCGGCATACCTGTCTGCGCGTTACCAAAGAGCACTGACATGGCCAAGAGGCCAGTAGCATGAACGCTGCTTCTCAACAGCGGGCGTCGCTGTCTAACACTCCTATTGCGGCCGAACAGGTCCCGTGGACTCCCGCACCACCAATTCGGGATCAATCAGGAACGTCCTACCCCCTTGCTGGCACTCCCCATCATCAGCGACCAGAGCCTCAAAGACCATATGCCCGATCTGTTTCCTTGAAACGTCTAAGGTCGTCAAGGCAGGATAGGCAAACTCTGAGAAAGTGATATTGTCATGACCGGTGACCGACACCGCCTCCGGAACCCGGAGGCTGTGCTCGCGCAGGGCCGTTAAGACGCCCAGGGCAATGTAATCATTTGCGGAGATGATTGCGGTTGGTCTGAACCCTGAAGCCAACAACTGGCTGGTGGCTTGCTGGCCTCCGTGGGGACCATCATCGTCGGCAACGACAGTGTATTCCATCTCGGGGGAATGCCTTATCACTTCCAGGAAAGCCTTTTTCCGTTCCAGGGCAGACCCAACGGCCAGGTGCTGACACACGAAGGCTAGGCGACGGTGGCCCAGGGAACGAAGATACTTCACGACCTTGTGCATGCCGTTCAGGTAATTCGTGTTGATAATCGAAACGTTTCCCGCCCCCATGCCCACTCCGTCAACGACCACCGGGAGACCACTTCCCTCGAGCTCGTGTAATAATGCGGCATTTGTTTCAGTCCCAATTAGCGCCAATCCCGCAATGCGTCGTCCAATCATCAAGCGTACGGAAGAAACCAGTTTACTTGGCTGGCAGTTCGCGTTTGCAACTGCGACCTCGTACCCTCGCATCCTAGCGATTGACTCGAGCGACACCAAGATGTCCAGGAAAAAAGGGTTTTCCAAATTGGGTGCAATCATCCCCAGGCAGCGGTTCTCGCCTTTCGCCAGGCTCCGGGCGAGGAGGTTTTGATGGTAATTGAGTTCGCGCACAACTCCGAGAACTCGAGTGCGCGTGGACCTTTTCACCAGTCCACTCTCGTTGACAACTCTCGAGACCGTGGCGACGGATACCTTGGCTTTGACAGCGATATCTCTTAATCGCATCTTCTCTTCTATATGTGAGTCTTAGTCTCCTGAAGCAAAATCGTTGTTAGCGATCTCGGCGGCTGCTTCTCGATCACACCGTCTCGCCGACAATATGGATAAAGAGCTCTGCCCCGCGGATGCATCATTTTTCAGAATCGCCGCAAGTTGGTACTCTGCCTTTGGGGGAGACCCTCCTTGGGGATTCGTTTCAGGACGACATATTGGATGTCATGCCCCTCGCAGAACGCTCGTTTCTCAGGTTTGTCTCCGTCCTCGTTCACTGCGTAGATATCCGGTTTGATGAGTGCGATTTCCGGTTCGGCGTCCATCCAGCCGTGCCCGGTGGATATCAGGGCTTGTTTGACATGGCGAACGGATTGCACCATGTATTGGCGCTCGTCCTGCGGAAACAAAGGGTGGCCTTCTCCCTTGAGTAACCTAACATTCGCATCATGTCCCACGACGACGTACAGGTCACCTAGTTGGGAAACCTCCTCAAAAAACCTGACGTGCCCCGAGTGAAACCAGTCAAAACAGCCAGTCACCACCACCTTCTTTCGCAACGATCGTTCTTTCTGGGCTCTGAACCGTGGCAGCGGGAAGCCCCCAAGGCTCTCTTGCCGCAAAACACGATATTGCACGCCGCGCGACTTGCAGTAGGCCCTCTTTTGCGGAGTGTCACTTGCTTCGTCTACTGCCCAAATTTCGGGCGGTTGCTCATCGATCTGCGGTAAGGCATCACGCTCCACTCGCCCCGTCACCACCCTTACGTCGCCAACATAGCGGATGGCTTGCAGCAGGTATAGACGTTCTTGCGCGGGGAATTCAGGAGTTTTTCCTTCCAGGGCGCGTACCACCTCATCGGACCACATCATGACCTGCATGCGTCCCAACTTGGATGCTCCCTCCAGGAAGCGCACGTGCCTCGACCCGAGGTTGTCAAAGCTTCCCGTTACAACGACGTTTCTCATGCCAGCCCCGTCATTTCGCAAGCCGGACCTTAACGTGGAAAGAGCCCGGTACCATGTCCTCAGTGGCGACGTACAGATAGCCCCCGCCACACCCGGAGTACATTGCTCCCGCATATCGGGCTTGGTAGTACCTTAGAATTCGGAGCAGATCGACGGTGATGGCCGGGTGCCTGACGGTGTGAGGCAGAAGTGCCTCCCAGCACTTCATACACTCATTCAGGGAAGCGCCCAGACTTTCGATGTCCTTGGCCAGAATCGCATCAAAGCACTCCTTGCCTGACTGGCCCAGCCTCTGTATCCACTCGGGATGGAGATTCTTCTCGCCTAGGGGGCTATATGCCTCGGGACGCTGAGTGACAGGCAGGATGTGGATCACTCCTTCCAACCAGTGGGCGACACCAGGGTCGTTGTTCGATTCAATATGCGCAGGGAACAATCCGCCTTCCCACCTAAAGTCATAGTCCAGTCTGCTGACACCTGGATAAATCAGACCGACCATGTCCTGCGATCCCGATGGTTCCGGCTTGCCGTCGTTTTCTGAGGCGTACAATTCCCTGACCAGGTTCTGAGGATCTCTGTCCGGCAACGTCTCGTTCCACAGTCTCCTGGCGACCTCGCGCGTGCTGGTGGCTATCCCGGATCGATCCATGAAGCGGAAGGTCGGTTCCACGCCTACCACGACCATGGAGCCGGGGGGAGAAGGGTTGAGCTTCGACACAAAGGGCTGGTCAATCCAACCGCCGGCCAAGGCTATACGGTAGGGAATCTTGCCGATCAGCGCGGTGAGGTCAGCGTCTTCTTGCAGGTCCATGAGCCTTTGCCACTTGGGAATGCTTGCTCAATACGGCGTACGTCTCCCGGCCTTCCGGTCAGCATATTGCTGCTCGATCCACGCATAGGTTGCCTTCAGTCCTTGCTGCACCGGCGTATGAGGCTCCCAATTGAGGATCCTCTTGATCATGGTGTTATCGCTGTTGCGGCCGGCGACACCCCTCGGAGCCTCAAGGTCATACTTGCGTAGGAGCCTGACCCCTGCGATCTCTTCGACGAGGCTGACCAAACTGTTGATGGAAAGAAGCTCACTCGAGCCAAGGTTGATGGGAGTAGCAATCAAGTCGTCGCAGTGCATGATCATGTCTATGCCCCGGACGCAGTCATCGATGTACATGAAACTGCGCGTGGCAGTGCCATCGCCCCAGATCACGATCTCGTGCTTACCGCTGTCCTTCGCTTCGATGACTTTGCGGCAGATGGCCGCTGGAGCTTTTTCGCGGCCGCCGTCCCAAGTGCCATAAGGGCCGTACACATTGTGGAAGCGGGCAATCGCCGTCCTCAACCCTCGCTCCGCCCAGTACTCTTGGCAAAACATCTCGGACATGAGTTTCTCCCAGCCGTAGCCTCTTTCAGCCATGGCGGGGTACGCATCCGTCTCCTTCAACGCCTTGACGTGGGGGTCCTTCTGCAGGTCGGTGTTGTATGCGCAGGCCGATGAGGAGAAGAAATATCTTTTCGCCCCGGCTCGGTAGGCAGCCTCAATCATATTCGTATTGATGAGGATGCTGCGAAGGCAGTCTATTCGGTATTTTTCGATAAAACCCATGCCACCCATGTCGGCCGCAAGGTTGTACACTTCGACAGCACCCTCGCAAGCTCTGACGCAGGTATTCCTTTCGCTCAGGTCCAGACAGAGGGCCTCCACACCGGGCACCTGCCGGTACCATTCCGGGAGCGGCTTCTTGTCAATGGCGCGGATCCGGGTGAATCCTTTATCGTGAAAATATCTGGTCAGGGCTCCCGCAATGAAGCCGCCTGCCCCTGTGACCACAATCAAATCGTCCTTTTCCATTGACGCATTGCTCCTTGTTAGCATCTGTTTGTCCGTTTCGATTCTCCATTCAAATGAAAGTGACTTTAAACGTGATCGCATAATCCGACGGCTTTTCCGCCGGCAACTGCACCTTCAGGCCTGTCGCCTCCTGGGTCCAGTTCAGGCGGCCCGGATGGCCCAGCAGTTCCACATTGCCGATCTTGCCCGGTGACTGCAGGCTTGCCGTACCCAGCGCCTGCACCGTGGCCTCCTTCTCCGGCCAGCCCATGATGAACGCATACAACGTACCCCCCTTCGTCGTGAAACGAACGTCTTCCGCCGTGAGAGGCTGGCGCTTGTTTTCATTGAACCCACCGCCCGGTTTGTCAGAATGCGTGCTGGGACCCTCGCCAAGGATCTTCCACGGGCGCGTGCCGTAGATCCCTTCGCTGTTCACTCTCATCCAGTCGGTGATCCCCGCGAGAACCTTCAATTCATCAGGATCAAGTCGGCCACTGTTGGGCAGGGGGAAATTCAAGAGCAAATTCCCGTTCTGGCTCACGATATCCACGAGCAGGTCCACCACCGTCTCGGCTGATTTGTAGCGATGCTGCTCGTACACTTCGCGGTTGTAATGCCATTCGCCGATGCAGGTGTCGGTTTGCCAGGGAGCGGGCCGGATCTGGTTTGCCAGTCCGCGCTCGATGTCCAGCACGCAGGTTCCAACCGCGCAGTCTTCCGGCCACTTGCTGGTGTAAACCGCCTGCGTCTGCCCACCATGCAATTTCGCGCTGAGGTTGTGGAGGTTGGCCACCGTGCTGTAGCCGTACTGCTCAAAGGGCAACGCTCCGTCGGTGTACAACAAATCCGGCTGGTAATGGTCCACTAGATCTTGAATGCGCAGAAACCAGTGGCGCTTCCAGGAGTCCGGGATGTCGTCATCGTTCCAGCCATACTGTTCCGGAGTATCGTAGGCCCACTTTGCGACACTTGCGTCGTGGTACAGATCCGCATAGGCTGGATTCACACCGTCGTAAGGTACCCCCGCGAGCGGTCCTGTCTTGTCGCCCGCGTGACTTGTGGCAAACCATTTGTAGCTGATCCACAGGTGTTCGCTGACTCCGAACCTGAGCCCGTGCTTCAGGGCTGCCGCCCGCCACAGGCCCACGACATCCTTATGCGGTCCCACCTTGACCGCGTTCCAGCGGGTGTGCCGAGAGTTCCACAGATCGAAGTTGTCGTGGTGCACACCCATGCTCACGAAGTATTTGGCACCTGCCTGTTTGTAGAGCCCCATCAAGTGCTCCGGCTCGAACTCGGCGGCTTTCCAGAGCGGACAGAGATCCTTGTAGCCAAACTTGGACGGATGCCCGTAGTGCGCCACGTGGTAGTTGTACTGAGGGCTGCCCTGAATGTACATGTTGCGGGCATACCAGTCGCCTTGCTCCACTGAGGATTGTGGTCCCCAATGCGCCCAGATGCCAAATTTAGCGTCTCTATACCACTCGGGAATCTGGTACTGCTGAAGCGATTCCTTCGTCCCCTCAAAGGGACCCTTGTGAATCTCGAGCCCAGTCTCGCCGCGAAGACATCGGCCGAGCGCCAGGGCAGGGACTACGCCTGCCAGTACCTTCATCGCAGTTCGTCGAGTTATGTCCATGCTTGGTATCCTTTCGCTTCCTGAAAATTCCCACCTTCCTGCACGATTCACACCCGCTTCAAGGTTTGCCCCCCTCGACCTTCGTTACAGATGGACCACTGATTTCAACTCGCTCTTGTCGAACCCTTGGTAGCCATCGTCAAAAACAATCGAGAACCTTCGCGCCTTGGCTAGCAGGTCGGTGTATTGCACTGGCTCTGCAAATTCAACCCTGGCGCCGTAGCGGACGTAGAGTGGCAGTCTCGCCAAGGGGGATTTCACTTGCTTCAACTGCTGCGGTCCCCTGAGGATTCCGCCGTCCCAGAAGTCTACCCATTTGGCCTCCGGCAGATATACATCTCGCGCGCCTGAGGAATAAAGTACCGGGCAAACCAAAAAAGAGTCACCCAACGTGTACTGGTCAGAAATTTCCCATGCTAGAGGATCGTCCGGCCATTCGATGATCAGGGAGCGAAACATCGGATAACCGCTTCTACAGCACTGCTCGCCCTGGGCGAGAAGGTAGGGCAGCAAAGCATACCGGAGTCTCAGCCATTGGCGC
>Ga0116223_10005743_pt1 | contig 10363 bp, 10 predicted proteins | sample Sb_taG_3_FD_90092 | JGI IMG/M metagenome (GOLD analysis project Ga0116223, IMG submission 90092) | Peat soil microbial communities from Weissenstadt, Germany - Sb_50d_a_PC metaG | ecosystem: Environmental > Terrestrial > Soil > Wetlands > Peat | place: Germany: Weissenstadt | collected 2010-09-21 | reverse complement strand
CGGCCCAGTTGCGAGTGGCGAGATTACCCCTCACGCCGACAGCCATTCCGCCTGCCGTGGCGCCCCGCGAGTCACGGCATACAGTACCAGTTCCACCCGCGTGGAAACTCCCAGCTTGTCGAAGATGCGGAACAGGTACTTTTTTACCGTGTGTTCGCTCAGGCCGAGCTCACGGGCCACACCACGATTGCTGAGTCCATCCGCCACCAAGGCCACCACTTGCTGCTCCCGCGGGGTGAGCAGGTTCCGTCCCCGGCTGTTTACCACCCGCAAAGAGGGCACCTGCATGACGGCATCAATTAGATATCCCACTTGCTCGTTGCTGGCCCAGATCTGCCCTTGATGGACCGTCTGGATACATTTGCAGAGCAGCCGGAAGGGTGAATCGGCGAAGCTGAACAGCCCCCTCGCGCCCGAGCGGAAAGCGTTGACCACTTCCTCGCGATCAGCAGCTTCCAGCAGCAGAACTTCGACCATATTGGGATGGGCGAGATGCAGGCTCCGCACCAGCGCCATATTCCGTTCGCAGTCCATCACAGCCACGTCAACCGCATTTTCTGCAATCGTAGTGAGCATGGCATCTTTTTCTAGGGCGCACGAAATGGCTCGAAAGTCCCGTCGGCGGAGGGCAGTCACCAGGAGCTGACAATGCAACTGGTTCGAGCCGGCGACGAGGACGCTCACCGCGGTGGACCTAACAGGCGAAGTTGGGCGCATGGTTCCTCAGGGTTAAATTTTGTTGCTGCCGAGCATAGCCACCAGCGCGGACGGATTCTGTGATGTGCCGACATCAAAAGCATAAGAAGTGATGTGGAAAACTTGCCAGCGCTGAGAACTTCTTCGCTGTCCCGTTCTTGCACTCTGACTCAACTGCTTAGATGGCAGCAGAAGCAGGTTTATCCGAATCATCCCCGCGAAGCCCGTAGCGGGAATCGCTTTACAACTCCGAAGTTGCGGCATACCGCCAAAGTAGTATGCCGGGAATGTTTGCAGCGCCGGATTGTCCACTCTGGAGGACTGCACTTCCCATGTCTTGTGCCTCGTAGTGGCGCGGCGTACCGTTCGAATTGCAATGGGACGTTCGCTTAGTCCTCGACAAAATTTGAAGGCGGAAGCAGGCGGCCAGCATGCGATTTCCAGCCCGACCCATCGTTGTCCTGCTTGCCGGTTGCTGGCTGCAAAACGTTTCGGTGGTTGCCACTGCCCACGCTCAACAGCCAGAGACAACTGTTGAGCCAACAGGAGCGGCGACCGCGAAGTCCGGAATAGCGGACGGCGCATTGAGTCCAGCCTTGACGGAGGCGCGCCGTCCGCTCTACCGGTTATGCAAGAGTGATGTCCTCGACATCGGTTTCACCTTCTCTCCCGAATTTAACCAGACCGTTATCGTGCAGCCGGACGGCTACATTCCTCTGAAGGGAGCGCAGCAGATCTACGCCGAAGGCATGACCGCTCCCGATCTGGGCGCGGTGATTCGCGAAGCCTACAGGGGCATGCTGCACGATCCCGAGGTGTCAGTTACGCTCAAGGATTTCGATAAGCCTTTTTTCATCGCAGGGGGGAAGTTGGCCGTCCCGGCAAATACGAACTGCGCTCCGACACTACGGCTGCCGAAGCCGTGGCCATGGCTGGAGGGTTCGGCCCGCGGGCCAAGCACTCCCAGGTGGTGTTGTTCCGGCGCATCTCGGATGAAGTTGTCGAGTCGCACCTGCTCAACCTCAAATCTATGCTGAACTCACGACAGTTGCGGGAAGATATGCACCTCAGGTCCGGCGATTTGCTATTCGTACCGCAGAACCTGATCTCGAAGATCCGGCAGTTCCTGCCGGCTTCCAACCTCAGCCTGTACTCAACTCCAACACAGTTCTAAAAGGACTGAAGGACCTCGGGCCGCCTCATCGAAGACCGAATCGACAAATCCAGGGCGCAGTTCAAACTCCACATGGCAGAAGAACTCAGATTGGTTCCGAAACCGATACGCACCCCGTCTCCCACGATGCGAGACCTGCTGGCCGTTGTCTTCCGGCAATGGCGGTTGGCGCTGGCTGCGTTCGCGCTGGCGCTGGCTGCCAGCATCGCCTACCGGCTGATCGCGCCTGGCTATGAGTCGGAAATGAGGGTTCTGCTGCGCCGGGGGCGGGTTGATCCCGTGGTGGCGCCGACTCCCAGCCAGGCCGAACTCATACGCCAGGGCGTAACGGAAGAAGAAGTGAACTCCGAAGCGGAATTGCTGCACGATGACGAGATCCTGCGAACCGTGGTCCAGCAAACCGGTCTCGCATCGGAAGGTAGCTCGTGGTTTTGGAGCCTGCTTGGCGACGACGACGCCGGAAAACGCCTGGCGCGCGCCGTACGCCGCGTGGATAGACGGTTGACCGTCGAGCCCGTTCGTAAGACCGCGTTGATCACTGTCAGTTACCAATCTTCCGATCCCGAGCAAACCGCAAAGGTGCTGCGAACGCTGGCCGATGCCTACCTGGAGCGGCATCACCAGGTGCACCGCGCTTCCGGGGAATTCAGTTTTTTTGACCAGCAGGTTACGCAGTCGCGACACACTCTGGAAACGGCCGAGCTGCAACTCGCGGAGTTTGCGCGGGACCAGGGAGTGGTCTCGGCGTCCCAGGAACGCGACCTGACCTTGCAGAAACTCAGCGACGCGGATGCGGACGATCGCCGAACGCAGGTCGCACTGGCGGAAAACTCGGAGCGGATTCGGGCCTTGCAATCGAAGCTGAACTTGTTGCCGGAGCGCACCATGACCCAGATGCGCAACTCCGACAATCCGGAGTTGATGGAGAAAATGAAGGCGCGTTTGCTGGAGCTGGAATTGCAGCGTACGGATCTGCTCATTGCGTTCGAGCCCTCATATCGCCTGGTGAAAGAAGTCGAACAGAAGATTGCGCAAACGAAGGCCTCCATCGCGGGAGAAGACCGGGCCCCGATTCGTGACCAGACCAGCGACCTGGAGCCAAATCATGCCTGGGCGAAGTCCGAACTGGTGAAGGCTGAGGTCGAGGCCAGGGCTTTAGGCGCCCATGCCGCCGCCGAAGGCATTTTGTTGGCCCACTACCGGGACACCGCCCAGCAGCTGGGGGACCAGAGCATCGCACAAGATCGTCTATTGCACGATTTGAAGTCCGCCGAGGATCGGTATCTGTTGTATGTGGACAAGCGCGAGGAAGCCAGAATCGGGGATGCGCTCGACCAGGGGGGAATCCTCAACGTCGCCATCGCCGAGCAACCCGTCGTGCCGGAACTGCCCAAGCTTTCAGAATTGAGTTTTGGGCTGATTGGTCTGGCATTGGCAGGAACTGTAAGCGTGAGCCTGGCATTCGTAACCGATTACCTGAGCCCTGCATTCCGTACTCCGGACGAAGTGGTCGCTTTCCTGCGCGCTCCGGTATTGGCATCCCTCCCTCGCAAAAAGGCAGCCGATGCGGAAGACTTCTTGAGAGGCCAAATATGAGCACATTTGTGAAGCTATTGCCCCGTACCACTATGGACGAAGTTGAGCAATCCCCGATCCACGCCGACCCCGAGGTCGAGCAGGCAGTTGCGCCGTCGCTCCATACCACCGGTTGGACGCTCGAATCTTTTGCCGAAGAACAAATCCGTGGTTTGGTGCGTCAGGTGTTCTTGCCGGGCTGGCCCAGGCCTTGTCGCCAAGTGGTGTTCAGCCCCGTGGACCCGGGGTCAGACATCTCTCCGATCTGTATGCAGGTCGGCCAAACCTTGGCGGACGAGGGATCGGGAGAAGCCTGCGTGGTGGAGGCTTGCCCCACCGCCCGCGACGAGGACGGAGCTTCGGAAGACCGGCTCGCCGCGGTGGGCGGTGAAAAACGATTTGGCACCTTGCGCGACTTATCGCAGCAACTCTCCGGCAGCCTGTGGTTTATGCCTCGCAGCGTTTTTCTCGGAGGCAACCAAAACGGCTTTTCCACCGCCTGGCTGCGAGCTCGGCTGGCAGAATTACGCCTGGAATTCGACTATACCGTGCTCCAGGGACCTGCCGCCGGAGCCGGCAGCGAGGCCGCCCTGCTCGGCGCCACCTGTGATGGACTGGTGCTCGTGTTGCAAGCCAACGCCACCCGCCGAGCCACCGCACAGCGAGTGAAGGAGACTTTGCATTCGGCGAATGCGCGGCTGCTGGGCACCGTGCTCAGCGAACGCACCTTCCCCATTCCACGTGCGATCTACAGAAGGCTGTAACAACACTGTGCGATAAAAGCCCGCGTCACCGCAAGGGCAATCAGGGTTGCTGATAGACCCATTACGAGAGACGAACTGGTGAGAATTAAGCCACAAATGATCTGGGACTCAACTAGCAGAGCCGTGCCGCGAATCGTAGTCGCCCCGTGACCGCCGCCTCCCATCTTCTTGTTCCTGAAAATCATCTCTGGTATGCGATTCAAACCCGCTACCGATTTGAGAAGAAGGTGACCACCCAGCTGCAACGTAAGGGGATAGAAACTTTTCTTCCGGTACTGGAGCAAATCCACCATTGGAGCGACCGCGAAAAACGTGTGAATACTCTTTTGTTTTCGGGTTATACCTTTGCTCGTATCAACCCCTCCTCCTGGTCACGAATGGATCTGCTGCGGACCGTTGGAGTAATCGGACTGATTGCGTTCGCGGGGCAGGTCATTCCGATTCCTGCCAAACAGATCGACGATCTGCAAATGCTGTTGTCGCAAAAAGTCCCCTGTGCCTTGCGCGCCTTCCTGAAGATCGGACAGCGAGTGCGAATCCGCGGCGGTTGTCTGGACGGGCTGGAAGGAATCCTGGACGAGCGCGGGGAGAAGAACCTGGTGATTTCCGTCGATTCTATCCAGCGGTCCGTGGCCATGCGAATCGAAGGATACGAACTGGAACTGATCTAGTGCTGCCTTCCTCCATCACCACACCAGACCACGGCGCCCCTGGCATGTTTCCCTCGCGCTTGATCCCGGGGGCGCTGGACTATGCAGACGCGGTTCCACGCAAGAAGGCTGCCTCGGCAACCGTGGATGGAAGCCTCTGGAAATGGCAGCCCCGCCTTCACCCGGCGCCAAAACCCACTTTCTGGGCCACCGGTCTGAGGCCGCGGCGCGTCCGCAACGTACTGATCATCGGCGCCGGGCAGGTCGGGCGGCAGTTGGCCCAGCACCTGCAACGAGACGATTCTGCCCGGTCCCTGGTGCGGGGCTTTCTCGATGACCGCGCGCCCGTGAGCGGTGCTGTGCTGGGGCGAATCGATGATCTCGCCAGCATTGCACGCCGCGAGTTCGTCGACGAGATCATTCTGACCACCGCCATCCACGGTGAGGTCACAAAGAGAATCATTCGAGAGGCCCGAGCCAATCAGATCGACGTGAAGCTGGTCCCGGACTTCTTCGGTTGTGATCCCACGCCGGTCGTTCTCCGGAAATATGGCAACGTGCCCGTCCTCACCCTGTCCGAGGAGCGAATCCCCAACTTCCGCTTGCTCGTCAAACGCGGTATCGACATTGTGCTGTCCGCCATTGCGTTACTTCTGGCCCTGCCACTGCTGGCAGTCATTGGATGCGTGACCAAGCTCGATTCGCCCGGGCCTGTGTTTTATCGAGCGGCTCGGCTGGGTCTGAAGGGCCGGCGTTTTCTGTGTTTCAAGTTTCGCACCATGATTCCGAACGCAGATGCGCTTAAACAGAAGTTGCGCGCCCGCAACCAGCGCAACGGCGCGTTTTTCAAAATGGTGGACGATCCGCGGGTGACGCGGGTTGGTCGCGTTCTCCGCCGCTATAGCCTCGATGAGTTGCCCCAACTCTGGAACGTGCTGCGAGGCGAGATGAGCCTGGTGGGGCCGCGTCCCCACCCCATCGATGATTTCGAACGTTACGATCTGGAAGACCTACAGCGGCTGGAAGTACTGCCCGGTCTCACCGGGCTTTGGCAGGTCACCGCCCGCCGCGATCCCTCGTTCGCACGCAACATGGCGCTGGACCGCGAATATATAGGGCGTTGGACTCTGGGCCTGGATTTCCGCATTCTCTTCAAAACTGTCGCTGTGGTCTTGCGGGGAGAGGGAGCCTAGCTTGGGAGCTTTCGAGCAGACTGCGCCTCGCGGTTGGAGAGAACGAGCATGGATAGAGGAGGTTGCGGGATGGACGGTCTCCACTTGCTTCCGGCCATTGCACGCGCTGATGGCCGCGCCAGCACTGCTCTTCCTCTTCACTATGGCGGTAATGCTCTTCCGCCCCGCCGACTACCGCTTCCACTCGTACGACCGCTTCGCGTTTATTTTCCTCATTCTTGTGGTGTTGCTGCGCTCGTGGACCATGCGAATCCCCGTGCGCATCGCCGGGCCGGCGATTTTGCCCATGTTCGGGCTTCTGATTTTGGCGCTGTACGATGCCCTCTCTCAGCCCTACGACCCCGAGACTTGGGGCGTGCTTGCCGCCAAATGGCTGGTTCCTCTTGGGCTCTATGTCTTGGCTGCGCACATCTTCGAGGATGCCCGCTCCCGGCGTCAGTTCGAAGTCTTCGCGCTATTAGTGCTCACCTACTTGTGCGTGATCGCAATCCTGTTCATGGTCGGGGCTACAGACTTCATCTTCCCGCGCTACATTTTGGATGAAAGTCTCGGAATTCACGTCGACCGCGCCCGTGGCCCCTTTCTGCAAGCCGTTGCCAACGGGCTCGCCTTGAGCATGCTGGGTCTGCTGGCAATGGATTCCTTTCGCCGTCACCGCTTGCCCAAGCTGCCCGCGATTCTTCTGCTTATTGCTTTACCGCTGGCGATCGTGGCCACCAAAACCCGCGCAGTCTGGCTATCATTTGCCGGGTCCATTTTGTGGCTGATGTTCTTTTCCCCCAGCCGTTGTTTGCGCAGAACCTGTTTGTGCCTGGTGCTGGGAGGCGGTTTAGGGCTGATTGCTCTCCTCAGCTTCGGCGATTCCCACATGCCTCTGAGAGACCGTCTGGAGGAAAGCGGCCCGGTCACATTCCGCATGGCGGTTTACCAGGCGGGATGGGAGATGTTCCTGAAGAAACCGGTCTCCGGATGGGGCAGCCTCGCGATGCAGACCGAACTATCAAGCCGGATCACTGATTTCCATCAAGAGCAGTTCTTCTTTCACAATACCTATCTCGAGGTGCTTGTCCAATACGGAGTCATCGGATTGGGGCTTTATGGATGGGTGATTGTCGATCTGTTTCGACTGGGCCGGAAACGGCCGGGCACACATTCCCCAGTGGGCAATTTCCCGGATGCGCAATTCCGGTCCTTATGGCCGCTGATTGTTGTGGTGTTTCTGGTCAACGGTTGTTTCGTGGTGATGAACTACCAATTCGTCAACGGCCTATTGTTTACGCTGGCGGGCATGCTGGCAGCGCAGAATCGCCGCGACCGGGAAGAAATGAATGCGTTCTCAAGCTGAGGCCGCCGCTCTGCCCTCACTTACGCTCGCCTCGGCTGACGTGAGTGTGTCCGCCCCATTTTGCGGCGAAACCGCGCGCGGCGCCATTTATCTTGCAGCGCGCTATGGACTGGGTGTGATCGTGGGCGTGGGAAACATGCTGGTGATGACCTGGTGGATCGGCCCCCATGCTTACGGCTTGTTCGTAACCGCAGTTGGAATCGTCGCCTTTCTGGCAATTCTTGCGCGGGGTGGGATCGACACCTACCTGGTCCGCAGCGAGGCTCCTGATTCCCGCCTGTATGGCACTGCTACCACCCTCATTCTGGCCGCCTCCATCGGGCTTGGACTGGCCGCAGCGTCGGCCACACCGTTACTCATTCACTGGTATGGAAGCAGAGAGTTCGTTCCCCCCTACCTTGCGCTGCTGATGGCGATTCCAGTGTCCGCTCTGACTGGTATTCCCATGGCTAAGCTGGAGCGCGGCCTGGAGTTCCGCCGGATTGCGGGCATTGAACTCGCGGGCCAGTCGCTGGGGCTGGTTGTCGCGGCCTCGCTCGCCTGGCTGCACGCCGGGGTGTGGGCCCCGGTGATGGGCCAGATCGCGTGGCAGGTCTTCACCTTGATTGCCGCCGGCGTCTGCGCCGCTATTCCTTTTCGGGTGTGCCTCGAAATGAAGCATGCGCGGCCCATGCTGTCTTACGGCGTCGGCCTGACCGCCTCGCTGCGAACCTGGCAATTGCGGACTCTGGTGAACCCCCTGATCGTCGGCCGATTCGTGGGCGCTGAAGGAGTTGCCTATGTCGCCCTCGCCATTCGTCTGGCGGAAGCGCTGGGCAGCTTCCGCCTCGCAGCCGGCCGCATGGCGATTGCAGCCTTGGCCCGCTTGCAGCATCGCCGCGAAGAGTTCCGCAGGGCGCTCGAGCAAGCGCTGTATCTCCAGGTGGTCACCCTGGGGCCTCTGCTGTGCGCATTTGCCCTGATGGGGCCGTATTTCGTGCAGCATGTCATCGGCGTGCGCTGGATGCCCAGCTTGCGGATTTTCCCTTTTGCCGCCGCCGGAGTCCTGGTGAACTCGGTCTATAACTTGCAAGCCTCCGCCTTGTTTGTGGTCGGAAAACAATGGCTGGTGATGCGATCTTACGTGGTCCATGTGCTTCTGCTGGTGGTAACCACGTGCATTTTGCTGCCCCGTTTGGGCCTGATCGGTTATGGCTGGGCAGAATTGGTCGCCTGCGGCGCCTACTGCCTGATTCATTCCGGCTTGGCCACAACGGTGCCCATCTCCTACCAAAGGCTCCGGCCCTGGGTTGCAGGTTTCGTTGCTGGTTTGTTCCTGGTTCCTGTCGGCTACGCACTGCTTCGCCTGAACTGACTTTCTCGGAACATTCCGCAATGCCTACCATCGCTTATCTTTCCAATCTTTTTCCTTCGCCGGTTGAGCCCTACGTCATCGATGAAATTCGTGAACTCCGCCGCCGCGGCGTAAACGTGGTCCCGTGCAGCGCGCGCAGGGTGAAGCCTCGATTGGACCGGCATCTACATGCGCTTGCCGCTGAAACCCTCTACCTGCAACCACTCCGGATCACGGTCTTGTTGCACGCTATTTGGCTCTTCGCTGCGAAGCTGGCTATCTTGAGTGATTTTCTCCGGCATGCCCTTTTTCAGAGACGCGAGGCGCCTGCGCGGCGGCTGCGTGCGTTGCTCCATACTTTCCTGGGCGTCTACTACGCCGCCCTGCTTCACTCCCGCCACGTGGATCACATCCATGTGCATCACGGATACTTCGGCTCATGGATTGCCATGGTCGCCGCGCGCCTGCTGGGCATCGGCTTCAGCATGACGCTGCACGGATCCGACCTCCTGCTTGATCCTGCATTTCTCGACCTCAAACTGAAGCAATGCAGTTTCTGCGTGACTATTTCCGAGTTCAACCGCAGGCGCATTTTGATGGACTATCCCGGTGCCGTACCCGAGAAGATTCTGGTGCGGCGCCTGGGAGTAGATGACCCCGAAAGCAAACGCCCCAGCCACCAGCGGCATTCAACCTTTTCCATCTTGGGCGTCGGCAGGTTGCACCCCGTCAAGAACCACTCATTCCTGATCCAAGCCTGCTGGCTTCTGAAGCGCCGGGGCCTGCGATTCGTGTGCCGGATCGCGGGAGACGGTCCCGAGCGCCAGTGGTTGGAGGGAATGATTCGCGACTTCGACCTCCAAGCCGAGGTTCGGCTGTTGGGACAATTGTCACGCCATCAGTTGGACGAGCAATACGATCGAGCCGATCTGGTTGTCCTCACCAGCCGCAGCGAAGGCATTCCGCTTGTCCTCATGGACGCGATGGTGCGCCGCAAGCCCGTGCTGGCTCCGGCAATCACCGGTATTCCAGAATTGGTGGCCGACGGCAAAACTGGCTTTCTCTATCAGCCCGGATCACTCGACGATTTCATGGCCCGGATCGCGTTTGTCATGAACACACAATCCGCCCTCGGCCCTTTACTGCAAGCTGCGCGAGGACATGTGCTTAAGCACTTCAACCGGGAAGCGAATCTGGCCGCAGTCTGCGATCTCTTCCATCCATACCTCAAATCTCAACCTACTCAGGTTCCTGACATTTCTTCAGAAATTGCGAGCGCCACTTATGAGAATCCTCTTTTGCAATAAGTACAATTTCCCATTCAGCGGTACCGAAGTCTACCTCTTCGAGCTTATGGAACTGCTGCGGTCGCAGGGACATGAAGTCGCCCTGTTTTCCATGGCCGATTCGCGGGGTGAACCCACCGCCTATGACCAATACTTGGTCCCGCACGTCGATTTCAAAGACGCCACCACGGGATGGCTGGCCCGCGCCAAGCTTGGAGCCCACGCCGTCTATTCCACGGACGCCCGCGATCGCTTGCAGAAAATGGTGAAGGCCTTTCAGCCCGATCTTGCGCATGTCCGCAACATCTACCACCACCTCTCACCCTCGATTCTCTGGGAGTTGAAGG
>Ga0116223_10005742_pt1 | contig 10363 bp, 9 predicted proteins | sample Sb_taG_3_FD_90092 | JGI IMG/M metagenome (GOLD analysis project Ga0116223, IMG submission 90092) | Peat soil microbial communities from Weissenstadt, Germany - Sb_50d_a_PC metaG | ecosystem: Environmental > Terrestrial > Soil > Wetlands > Peat | place: Germany: Weissenstadt | collected 2010-09-21 | reverse complement strand
GGTTTTCACCGCATGGACGCCTCGTTCTTTAAAGAGTTTCGGACTACGGAAAAGACTCATCTGGAGTTCCGGGCGGAAATCTTCAATATCACCAACCATCCCAACTTCTCCCCGCCTGGGTTTAGTGGGAATGGCGTACAAGCAGCACCCGGCTCGCTGGATTACACTTCGCCCACCACTTTCGGGAAAATAGCGTCGACACGCGATCTGCAGAACGACCAGCGGGAGATTCAGTTTGCGTTCAAGTTCTATTTCTGACGGCCACTCCACTGCTAGAATCGATTTTTCGGGGCGCCCCCGGGGCGCCCCTTTTTGTTAGAATTTGTCTTGGCGGGTGAGATGGGTGATGCGCCGTAATCGCTATCGATTTTCCAATCCGGGAACGCGGCAATCAGCGCAAATGTTCGGTCGGCTGCTGCGTATTGGCTTGTTGTCCGGAGCGGTGCTAACCTCTCAAGTACAGAGCCTCTGGCCCCGAGCGGAGACCCAAGTGGCGCCCAGTGAGCACGCCTCCGTAGGTGCACAGCGGTTATTTCAGGAGGCCGAGCAGTCTCTACGCCAAGGTGATACTGGAAAGGCTATTGTCGCTGTCCGTGAAGGGTTGAAAATCGCACCCAAGGACATTGCAGGCTGGAACCTCCTCGGGCTCGCTTACAATCAGCAACAGGATTTCACGCAGGCCGTGGCCGCGCTCGAGCGGGCGCTCGAGATCGATCCGCATTCCGCCAGGACCCACATCAATCTGGGAACCAGTTATTTTGCAATGGGCAAGCTGGACCTTTCGGAAAATGAGTTTCGCAGCGCCTTGCGCAGCAACCCGCAGGATCGCGACGCAAACTACAACCTGGGTATGATACTACTCGCGCGGGGCGACGCGGAGCATGCTATCCCCGTTTTGAAGCAGATCCGTCCGCCGGACGTCGGCACTCAAATCGCACTCGTTCAGGCGTACTTCAAAGCGCATCGACGTGAAGAAGCGCTCACACTGGGCCGCGCAGTTTCCGAGCAGGCGAAAAACGACGTTCCGCCGCACTTCTCGCTTGGAATACTCCTAGCGCGTGAACAAGAATACGATGCGGCGATCCATGAGCTGGAGTTGGCGGACGCGTTCAGCCCGCGGACGCCGGAGATCCTCCACAATCTTGGGCAGGCATACTATCGGAAGAAAGCCTACGACAAAGCTGAAGAGGCCTTGGAGCGCGCCCTGTCGGTCAGTCCCAATTCGCCGGATACCCTCTATGTCCTCGCCGAGGTTTACGCCGCGAAGCAAAAGGATCTGCAGGCACTCGAACTTTTGGTGCGCGGCCATAAGCTAGCACCTGACAACACGGATATAATCTTCCTGATCGGGCGGCTCAGCATGTTGCAGGCGTATTACGAGGACGCCATACAGATCCTCGAAGAAGGCGTCAGGCTCGATCCACGCCGGCCGGACATTCGCGCGGCCCTCGCGGAAAGCTATTTCAGTGCGGGCAAGATTCCGAAGGCGGCCGAGGAATTCAAAAAACTAATTGAGATTGATCCCTCCGCTTCATCCTATGCCTTCATGGGATTGTGTTATCGCCACCTCAACAGATTCGATGACGCCCGGAAATACTTTGAGGAAGGGTTGAAGAAGGACCCGCGCAACGGCATGTGTTTGTTTAATCTGGGGTATATTGAAAGTAAGCAGGGGAAATACCCTGAGGCGGAAAAGCTCCTGGTAGAATCGTTAAGGTCGAGCCCCGATTACAGCGATGCCTATTACGAACTCGGGAAGGTTAAGATCGCAGAGAGGAAGTATAACGAAGCCATTCCCCTGCTTCGAAAATGCACGACACTCGCTTCAAAGAAGGCGCAAGTTTATTACAATCTCGCCAACGCCGAGCGCCACGCCCACGAGGATGACGCCGCTGCACGAGATATGAAAATCTTCCAGACGCTCACCAAGGACGAGGCGAATGCACCTTATCCGTTTCAGCATTTCCTCGAAGCGTTGGACCAACGCGTGTCCCTCCCGCCCCGGCAAAAAGCGGAGATCGATCTCCAGGAACTTCTTCGGATGGACGCCCGAAACCCTAATGATCCGAGGACTCTCTACTTACTCATCGAAACCTACATGAAACTCGGGCGCGTTGACGATGCTCGCCAGAGAGTCTCCCAACTTGACGACGCAAGCGGAAGAGACGTGAGAACGGAGTTGGGGGTTGGGACGCTCCTGGCTCGTTATGGATTGTTTTCTGACGCCGTTCTGCACTTTCAGGCTGCGGTGGAGGCCGATCCTACCTCGGACGATGCTAAATACAACCTGGCCAATGCGTATTTCCAGTTGCAGGATTATGGCCGCGCGTTGGACGCTATCCTGCCCTGCTCGCGCGAGGGTCAGCAGGACGGCGCCACTCTATTCCTGCTGGGAGATATCTATGCGCACTTGGGGCGTACCTCGGAGGCGGCAGGCGCTTTCGAAAAAGCCATTGCCACGAACCCCGACAACGATCAGGGTTATCTCTCCCTCGCGTTGACCGAACTACGCGCAGGGAAAACCGCTGCCGCCGCCCAGGTTCTCAAGCGCGGCTTGCAGCAGGCTCCGAATTCAGGAGCAATCTTCTGGGGACTGGGGGTTTTGTCCGTCCTCGAGGGCGCGAACGATCGCGCTGAGTCTTACCTCCGGAGGGCGTTGGACCTCATACCGGAGTGGCGCGGCGGCTATAAAACACTCGAAATGCTCTACGTTCAAACCGGACAAGGCGACAAGGCCCGAGAGACACTCGAACTGGAAGCGCGAATATACCCGCGGCAGGAAGGCTTACCCGCGACCCGTCCGGAATTTCAAGCATCGCACAACCTCTCGGCGGAGGCGCGCCGGGAATTCCTTCGAGAGGCGCTCGCCCTCGCCGACGATATGGAGTGACCACGTGCCCCTCAGCCTGTCCCGTGAGAAGATTTTGCTCGACGCCCGCTGTTTTTCCTGCTAAAAACATTCTGCCTTGAGACTTGAGTTCGGCGACAGGAGGTCTAAGTCCGACCATGGAATCGAGCCTCACCAGTGAGTTGCCGCAGACCGCTATAAACCAGAAGCCCGTGGCGTCTCCGCCCGCCGAGGGTAGGCTGACCTCACTCGACTTCTATCGCGGACTAACGATGTTCCTTCTAATCGGGGAGGCTACCGGCCTTTATGGACTGCTCAGGTTACCGGCATTCCAGGGCACATTCTTGGGTACGATTGGCTGGCAGTTGGAACACCATCCCTGGAACGGGCTGCACTTCTGGGACCTGATCCAGCCTTCCTTTATGTTCATCGTTGGCGTCGCAATGCCGTTCTCATTCGGCAAGCGCTGGCAGCGAGGCGACAGTTGGAGCAAAACCTTTCATCACGCCCTGATCCGATCCGGACTGTTGCTTCTGTTCGGCTGGGCTCTCTATTGCATCGGACCGGGAAGACTGACCTTCGAGCTTTGGAATGTGCTGGCCCAACTCTCCTTCACGTACCTTGTAGCTTTTCTCTTCATGCGCAAGCCGGCGCGTGTTCAGATCGGTGTCACCTTCCTCTTTCTGATCGCAACCGAACTCCTCTATCGGCTGTGGCCGGTGGCTGGATTCAATCAGCCATGGGTGCCGGACCACAATTTCGGATCCTGGATGGATATGGTCCTGATGCACAAGCTTGACACTGACCATTGGGTGGCGTTTAACGCCGTGCCGACTGCCGCGCACACGATCTGGGGAGTGCTGGCCGGGCAGGTCTTGATGAGCAGCCGCACTTCGTTTCAGAAGATTCGCCTCCTGGTCATTCCTGGCCTCATCGGAGTTGTAGTCGGCTACGCCCTTAACCCCTGGACCCCGATCATTAAACGCATCGCCAGCACATCATTCGTGATCGTGAGCGGCGGGTGGTGCTTGCTGGCCCTGGCGCTTTGTTACTGGCTGATCGACGTGAAGAAGCTTAAGAGGTGGACCTTGTTCTTCAACATCGTGGGCATGAATCCACTCCTTATATATCTCTTCGCGATGACCGGCGGCGCGTGGTGGTTCAGCCGGATCGCCAAACCCTTCACCACCGGCCTGTTCGCCTGGGCCGGTTCCATTAACGCCGCGATTATCACCAGTCTCGTGGTCTGGGGCATGCTCTGGCTGCTTTGCTTCTGGATGTATAAGAAGCGGATCTTCGTCAGGCTCTGAAACCGCAAGTGCGACGTACGGGCGAAGTGAGTCAGGCTGCGCCCCTGCAGTTGACCTAGTGACTTTTTGTACTTGTTCTTTGTTTTCATATACATTCTGGCTTTGTTCCCCCCGTTTTGCAGTCGAGTACGTGTAACGCGGACCGCCGTGTTTGCGGTTCGCAGCCGTCCCCAGCGGCCTTGGAAAAGCCGCAGACCGCAGAACCGGCGGTCTGCGCTACCGGACTCTGCGACTCTTTGTGCTTGCCCTTTGTTTTCATAGACATTCTCGCTTTGTTTCCTCGATTTTGCAGGTCGGCAAGTTGAGGGGTCGAGGCATCGAGACGTCCAGCCGCCCCCTTCCGGCCTGCGGCCAGAGAAATGCGGTCGGCGTTTGGCCTCCCACTCCTCGACACTTTGACTCCTGGACTTCTTGACTGCAAAAAAGGAAGGAACCACAGGCAGGGACCACAGATGAAAACAGAAGAGCACTTCCCGGCATAACCTATCCGGCAGGGCCGAATCCCTGCCCAACCCCACGAAACAAATCTAGCCTATGCCATCCCGTTTGTCAAGCGAAAAATGCGGAGGGAACAGAAAGTCCCTTCACGGAACGGAACTGGCATCCGCCGTCCCATTGCATCGGTGGCCCATGCGTCCCGAGGATAGTGGCACGGTGTCGACGAACTCTGGAGTCGTCGAATGGTGCGAAGGCGCGAGCCAAGTTCCTGAGGCGCGACGGGCCTGTAAGCTGCCGCACAGCGAAACTCTACGACCTGTAGTGTCGCAATTGCCGAAACCGCAGAGCCTCGCTCTGCGCCAGCCCCGGTAGAGGAGTGTGCCCAGTGCCGTCGTCATTTTTCGTTCTTCACCCCGCAGTTGAAACCCATCGCTAGTAATTGCCGCCCAAGGCTGTTTGACTGTTGCAACAGCTTCATTGCCTCATCCATCTTCCCCATCAGGTTAAAGTTTTCCTCAAGTGTCAATGATTTGGTCAGAGATTGGAATTCAGGGCTTTGCCACATAGACGTAACGTCGTTCTCTGCTTTCCTCGTAGCGCCGTCCATCGCGCAAAACTCAGCACGCAGCTTTATGGCCTCTGGGTGGTCTCGGTCAACTTGATACCAAGTTTGGAGCTTCTCTTCCCTGGCTACCTCCATCTTGAGCATTCCGATAACCTTGTCGAGCACAGCGTCGGCATCGTCAAACGTCAGCTTCCTGGCCTCGCCTGCCTGCGCTAGCGCCTTTTGTGGGTTTGCAGGCTGCGGGTGACTACGTAAAGCCTCGTACCAAAATATGCTAGCCAAAACCAGAATCAGGACTGTAGCCAGTGTTAATCCTTTCTTCATTGCATACTCTCCCTTGTATGAAACCTGAAATGCGACCAAGGCTAATATCCATCTCAGGAGATGTCAAGGGATCATCCATAAGTTAGGAAGCCGCCGATGCGCCATGAAATAAAATCGCAGCCTCAAATTCGTGTTGTTGACCGATGGATGAAGGCTTACAATTACAGCAGAACGCGGTGACGCGTGTCGATAAAGTTTGACGGGAAACGCCCGACGTTAATCGAAGTCGAAAGTTGGAACGGGCTTGCGTGCGAGTTGTTTCCTTCGAATGGAGGCTCATAGGTATGGCATCCGATGCGTTAAAACGCGAAGCTAAGAGGGCTTGGCGTGATCTTGAGGAAGCCGAAGTGCGGGCATATCCCATTCTTTCAGGATGGAAGAAGGCGGCGGATAGGTTGCAGGTCCTCTCTGAGGCCGACGACGAGCAGTTGAAGACATTCACAGCGTCCCTGCGCAAGCAAGCCGAGGAAGCTCGCTCGATGAAGTTCGTTGGGGAAAAGTAATTGACTGGCCTAGGCTCAGTTAGTCCGAATCTCAGCATTAGACTTCTCCATCTTCGAAGCGGGTAGCGCAGACTCGCTGCTGTTGCGAGTCTGCGGCTTTTAGCTTTTAGTTAGATAATCTCAATGTCGCTAATACGCGAACCCGAACACAACCCCCTGGAAGGGCCGCAGAGTTCCGACACCAGGGACTCTGCGCTTGAGACGAGCAGCCTGGTGATGGAGTATCGGCCATGAGCATAGTCCTTGTCTTCGGGGCTGGAGCCTCCTATGGTGATTCGCTCCGATCACTCTCACAGCAAGAAACGAGCGATGCCGGCCCGCCACTGACAGAGGGTTTTTTTCTCGCGAGCTTTACGACAGGATTGGCTACAGCGGCACTCAGGCTGAGCAGCGTTTTCGGGAGGCATTCCAACACATCCGGGGGGCCTTCGCTGTCCCCGACAACTTACCGGTGGGCGAGGGAAGGTGGGCGAGCCTCAATGTTGAAGACGTCTTCACCAGTGTGGAACTGGATCGGGAATTCCGTAGCCCGGAAAGCGAGGCAGGCGGAAGGCTGACTGTGATCCGGAATAAACTCGTTCGATACTTGTGGCTCGTGATCGCCCTTTGCACACAGTGCAAGCACGGCCAATACTACCAGCAGGTTACTTCGTTCGTCCAGCGTCGCAAGGACGTGAGCGTCTTGACCTTTAACTGGGACCTCCTTCTGGACCAAGAATTCATGGAGAACAAGATGGGAAGCGGGTGGGTAATTAAGGCCGGTGCCTACCAAAACTTCGTGAACATGGTGTTCGGAGAAGAGGGCGTGAGGACCGGGTCCGCTTCAGAAGCGCCGATGTTTTTGAAAATGCATGGCTCCCTAAATTGGTTCCAATGCGCAAATCCCCGGTGCCCCAATCCCTCCAAAATGGAGATTAGAGCTGACACGCAAGACTGCCTCCGTCGAGCCAGAGGATTTGAGTTTGCGGGGACCGTGACCTGCGCTCGCTGCGGCACTGAGATGGAACCCTTCTTGGTCCCGCCGCTGGTGAAGAAACCCGTAGCCGAGAACCCAATAATCCGGGCCGTTTGGGGTCAGGCCAGGCTGAGGCTTTTGGCTGCCTCCAAGGTCGTGATCGTAGGATTCTCCGCGGCCCCGACTGATTTCTACGCGCAATGGCTGTTTCGGTCAACGTTGGGGACTAGACGAAGGGAGGAAGTCGAGATCGTTGTGGTAAACCCAGAAAACGGACCTTCGCACCGTCGTCATGCTGATTTTGAGAGTCGCATGAACAAGATGTTCCCACAGGGATACGTGTCCAATTTCACGGACTTCTCCCAGATTGGTCCCATTCTAGAGAGGTAGGCGCGGTCTAGGGTAGGCTCCTCTAGCCTGTCCTTAGGGACATCGCAGACTTCACACAACGAAGTCTGCGCCAGCCCCCGGCCAGTTCCAGGGCGAACTGTGCCATCACTGTGTACCGGCCCAGCTTCGTCCGGCCTCGGTGGCGTCCTGCATCTGCTTGCCAAGAACACCGAGCATACCACCCGCCCAATGTCCAAACGCCGCCTCGCCACTCGGCTTGTACAGCTTTTCCGGGAGTGTCCTGATCAGGTAGACGGGGTTCTGGCCGCCACTGTATTCAACTCCAAGCTCGCGAAAGTCGTCGCCCGTCATCAAAAACACGGGCGTGCCGCCCCGCGCCAGAATCACGTGATCGAAGCTTCTGCCTGATGAAGCGAGAGCCGAAGCCGACTGAAACAGCCCCCGAAAAAGGTCCAGAGGAGAAGCGGCTGAAACGTCGTGAAGGTCGAGAACCAATGTCGATGGGTCGATATAGAAACGGTAATGAGCAGAGATGGAGTAACCTGCATTCCTCGCATCGGCGTTGAGCGCCTGACTCACGTCCCGATCAACAAGAGCGTAGTTTAGGCCCCAAGTGAAAAGAACCGAGCAAAGCAGCACTGCTACCAGAAAGACCCAGCGCTTCCGATGGCGCGGAGCCGGAATGGGTGCAACCAGAAAAAAGAGTACGGGGGGGTTTCTCATTGGGTGTTCTCCCGCACCGGTGCGCCGCCGGGCGAACTCCGAAGGTGCTGCCGACCGCTGGAAGCGTAGAGCCGTGAATGTTACTTGTCAATAGCAGGTAGCGCGGACCACCGACTCTGTGGTCCGCGGCGTTTTCGAAGGAAGAACCGCGGTCCGCAAAAACGGCGGTCCGCGCTACCCGGCTCACTGGCGGGATTCGCTGTTTAGAACTTTGGAAACAGAAACCCGGTGTGCCGGCGGTGCTCCTTGAACTCTTCGCCGAACTGTGCGGCCAGAACGGACTCCTCTTTCGTCCCCTTGATCAAGTAAGCAAGGACGATGATAGCGACCCCCGCAATTCCTCGCCATTCGTCAATCGCCAGAGCTGTGCCGATCGCGGCGAGAATGATCCCGGAATAGATCGGATGCCGGAAATGGGCGTAGGGACCGGTGCGGATCAATTTGTGGTCCTCCTTCAGGGTGATTCTGCCGCTCCAATACTGCCCCAGGTGCCAGCGCGCCCACAAGGCGAGAGCGATGCCAATCCAAGTGAGTGCGACCGCTGTAAGCAAGGTCGCGTGGGTACGATGGAAAACTCGCTCACCAAGCACACCGATATCCATGAAGCCGCCGAACAGCAGGACGAAACCGCAGATTTCCAGAATGAGGTGGCGGGCACGGGCGACAAAGGACTCTGTGCTCACAGTCCTGCGCGTCTTCAGCGCGCCCACGGCCCAATAGACGCAAAAGACCAGCCAAGGCCCTTCGATAAGATAATGCCAAATCAATTCTGTTCAGCCCCGCTCCGGAGACCTTCCGCCAACTATGCCGGGAATAACGCCTCGAGGTTCTGAAAGCCCGAAGCCCGCCACTGCCGGAGCCGATTGCGGCCTTCTTCGATCAACCCGACGACGCTCTCTTTTTCCAGCTTATCAGGCGAGGCCGTTTGCCACAACGGGTCCAGCCAGTGTGCAACCGGGACATGCGTCTCAAGTGTGTCGCGGTCCAACGCAGCCAGGGCGGCTGCTGTCCCGAAAGCGTAACGCGCCGGCTTGATGCCCTGCTCGAGCGCCACGCGCAGGGTGCCGACCAAGCGATCGTCCCATCCCAGTTTGCGCCGCGGATCGCGTCCGACCCTTTCGACGGTATCGTTAAGGAAAGGATTAACCATGCGTGCGAGCAGGTCATCCGCGTATTCGCGATAGCCTTCGTGAGTGAAGAGGCGGTCCTGGCCCACGTGCTTGCGCACCAAGGCTTCCCCGGATTCTTGTATGAAGGCGGTGCGGAGGAACGAAAGGATATCAGGGTATTTGTTGAGATCGGCAATGCGCTCCACGCCGCGCAAGGCGCCGACGTAGGCGGCGAGCGCATGGGTGGAATTGTGCCCGTAGAGCTTGGCTTCTTCGAAAGGCAACAGGTCGTCCTTCTCCTCAAAGACGTTTATGCCCCGCTCAAACTCCGGTGCGTCAGCGCTCAATGGAAATCGAATCCGTGAAATCAGGATCCGGTTAAACGCTTCGACAAGAAAGGCACGCTGTCCGCCAGGAGCTACGGTGGCCAGGCCTTGCAGCCTGATTTCGTCCGGATCGGAGACCACTCCGCTCATTTTTCCGATCACCGTGTTCAGGAATCGAACATGGCTTGCGACATGCTCTCTCTCGCTTTCCGGGATCCCTTCCAGGACTTTCGCTTCCAGGATTTCCGCCGCGTGATTGTGGTTTTCAGCGGCGTAAACGATCGCCCGCCGGCCATTTATAGCGGCCTTGCGCCGCAGGCCCCCGGCCAGGAGCCGATGAATACTGCCGGGGCCTGGCGAGGCGTAGAATTCCACGCTGGGGACCGCGGTGGCAATCTCCTCAGCTTCCGCGATCGCTTCCGCCAGACGGTCCTGGCCGGACCGAGCGCCGGGATCTTCGATTTCAATGCGTCCAATCTCCACGCGCTCGATGCGGTCCGAGTGAGCAATGTTCACCGAGAAACGGCCTCCCGCCTTCCGCACCGCGCCCACGAGTTCAGGCGCGACTTCCGCAACCACCAGCCGGCCGAAACTCCCGGACCGGAAAGCTTCGTAGAGAAAAAGGCCCGCTTGGATCGGCCCGAAGCCGAAGCCAACGAACGTGCGTTGGCGGAAGGGGCTGGTGCTTCGTTGGTTTAATGAGCGCAATTTCAAGTGGCCCTCGGAAGGGCCCAATCCGTCGATAACCGACCCGCCGTAGGGGGGCGTTTGCCGTCCCCGCGTTTCTGCTGGTCCTGACGAGGGTAGGGCAAGCCCTACCCCTACACCGCCCGGGTCCAGTCGCGTGCGGCATAGAGGCGCGAGGCCATGGGCCCTACCGCCCTCGACCTCCCTTATCGACGGATTGGGGG
>Ga0116223_10005738_pt1 | contig 10366 bp, 4 predicted proteins | sample Sb_taG_3_FD_90092 | JGI IMG/M metagenome (GOLD analysis project Ga0116223, IMG submission 90092) | Peat soil microbial communities from Weissenstadt, Germany - Sb_50d_a_PC metaG | ecosystem: Environmental > Terrestrial > Soil > Wetlands > Peat | place: Germany: Weissenstadt | collected 2010-09-21 | reverse complement strand
TTTCCCAATCAACGTGCCGAGGTCTTCGTGGCGCAAGCGGCCAGATCATCGCAGCCGAAGAACCCCGCTCAATGGAGGCTCGCGGGCATCTGGTATCTCGCCGGATCAAATACCTGCATTTACTCCAATCCGGAATCGGAATTGGGAGCGACGGAGCACACGATCAAAACTTCCAACCGGCGTTTCCGGGATGATGAATTTCTCATTTCGCGCGACCTTACCCAAGGACTGTCTGCGATCCGTGTGAGAATTCACTTCACGGCGGTTAACATTCCGCTGTTTCCCGGTGCGCCACATCAGAAGCAAGCTTGGAGCGAGATCCGTTACTCGGCTTATTGTGTTGTTATGCCCTCATTTCAAGTGTCTGCCTAGCCCATTGCCATTGGGCCCGACACTTAGGCACATCGGCTTCCTCCAGCTTGACGGGAATGACAAAAATCCTCCCCTCAGGCTTTTCCTCCGCCACAGACAACGCGTCCCGGAACTCCCTTTGTAGAAAACCCTCTTTGCTAACAGACCTGTGCGTAAGGCAGATGACCACAACATCGCAGGCGCGTACCGCCGCCGGAATCTCCTGCTGCCAATCCTGGCCCGGAAATAGTTCTTCTTCATCTAGCCAGGGCGAATTTTCTGGAAGTACCCGCCCAATATCGAACGATTGTGAGCCGAGATTCGCAGCTTCCACGGCTCAGGTGGGGCTTGGCATCGGGAGGAATACCACACACCTATAGAATACATACCCGAGATGGATTTACTGAGGCAAAGTGGGCTTTCCGGCCAAATGACGGCCAAAACCGCAGGATTTCAGCGGGGGGACGGCCATCGGATTCGCCGTTCGCCAAAGACGGCCCGGCGTTGGCGGGAATCCTAGCAGCAGTGTTCGCATGTGGGGGCGGTCGCTTCCATTAAGACCTTGTGTGTCCAACCGGACTTAGACAGATCGGCCGGGCTGTCGCGGCTGGCCGCAGGCTTCACGGTCGAGGAAGGGGTCGTTGCTTAACGCAAGGCGACTCTTACTCGTGATGCCAAGAGCGCATGGGAATCTGGGCCGCTTTCAAAGTGCAGTGATTCCATATTCCGGGAGGTGCGTTTCACGGGCAGAATCTCCTTTGGGTTGTGTAGAAGGCTGATTCCGGCGTCTACAAAAACAGGATTTGCCTCTTACCCGTGGTTCTCCAAGGTACGCGGGACGCGGAAGTCAGAACCGCGGCTGAATTCCGAGTGGCAGAATCGGAAGTACCTTCCAGGTGCGCTGTCACGAACAAACCCGTACGGCTGCGGATTATTTCGTCGCGGCGCCAGCGAGGCTTTATCTCCCAATTGATTTTAACCAGATTTGGCTGCATCCGTTCCATAACGAATCCACAGGACCATGGGTTAAGACCGGCGTTGTTGACGATCTTTACCGGTTGCTAGCCGTTTCGACGGTCCGACCCCAGGCATATACGTGTGAACTGGGCAGAAACCGTTTCTCGGGGTTTCTCGTGGGGGATTCGGCGCAAACGGCAGAGGTCACACCTGCACTCTGGCTCGGTTGCTATTTATTACCCATAAAGGGACAAATGAGTTCGGCGGCGGTCCGGTGTATTTTATGAGCTGGGCGGGACTCCAAAATGAAACTTCTGGACTGAGTCTCAGCCGAGGCTTGCAGAGTCTAATTTGCGCCGCGGCTAATCCGTCAAGGCGGTTAAGAATATGGACGACGAACCATCCGATGCGGAGTTGTTGAGCCACATTACTACTTATGAACCGCCGCCGCCTGGCTTCGACCCTCTGACCGCACCTCACCATCTCCTTCGAAAACACGGGTACCCACATCGTCCTGATCCCGACAAGGAACCTCGCCTGAGCAAGCTTTGGCGAGATTCTCTTTCCCGGCCTCATAGGATGATCAGCGCCGAACTCCAGGTGGATCGCTCACGTGCCCGGGATAGTCGGCTTCGGCCGGCGCAAAGCTCGTTCGGGGTCACCGGCTGGGCAGGTGCTCAAGTGAACACGTCTTCCTTAGGACTAGCCCCTACCGAGCTGGCTAATACCGTCTATGGCCAATGGATGACCCCCAACGTTTTGCCTCCTAATCCGGACACGGGGTTTGCGGTCGGGTTCTGGGTTGGTATGGGGGGCGACTACCGCAACGGCAGCAGCCAAGTGGTGCAGGCGGGCACAGAAGCGCTCAGTGACGGCAAAAGTGTCGTCTACCAAGCCTGGACACAGTGGTCTCCGTATCAGTCCCACGCGGTTAAGGTTCCTAATTTCCCGATTGCGCCGGGCGACCACGTGGCGTTTCTGGTAATGACGCCTCAGCCGGATCACTCGTTCTTTTCGATGATGAACTACAGCAATGGCTGGGCAACGAGCCTAGGTATCTCGCCCCATGGAGCAAGGAACGATGGCACAAGCGCCGAGTGGGTCATAGAGGGCAACGGAGCCTTGCTAGCCGACTTCTATTCAGTAATCTTTGGACAATGCACAGGCGGTACGAAAGACCATGATTTTGATTTAACCGACGCCATAGTTGACCAAATCCTCGCCTCAAATGGCGTGAATGTGCTGGCGTCCGGCGCCATCGTTACACCGAGCGCGGCTATTGCGTTTTGGAACGGGAGTGGTCCATAACTGAGGACCGCAGGTCCCGACGGTCGGTATGAGTACTAAGATGCAAAATCAATCGCGATGACCTCATGAAGGTCGATTGCCGGGATCTCCAGATCAATGGAATCCTCGTTTTGCCGATAGGGAATCGGTTGCTTGGCCACCAGCAGGTGGACCTTTGCGATGTGCTGGCTGTTGGGAATGAGAATGCGCACCTGCTGGCGCGACACAGGAATGATCTCCCGCAGGGGACCCTTCATCATCATGGGATTGGTCAGATTCACAAGATGAACGGTGAGGGAGTTCTTTTGCCGCCAGATCGAAAGGTCAAGGACGCCGGCACCCTTCACAGAAACCGGCGCCGGCTCGTTGATGGCCCATCGCACCGCGTTGCGCAGCAACTTCCCGTGATCCACATCCAAAACCTCCCAGAAGGTTCGGTCCACATCCCAAGGGAAGTACACCACGCGTCCGCGTCCAATCTGACGAATGAACACCCCCGCTTCATGCTTCGTGGCCGGGCGCGGGAAAACCTCTTCCATGGGAAGATCCGGATACGAGGGGACAACTCTCAGCGGACAGGACGTGGCTTCTTCGGCAGGTTTCACGATCACTCGATTCACTCCGTTGATGATGCGTGTTGCATCTTCCATCCCGGACAACAGGGGATGGAAACGGCCGGTCGCCGGGTCCTTCTCTAAGGTCAGATAGGAGTTCAACATCGGCCCTTCCACCCTGCCGGCAAACGAAACACCGAACAGGGAGGCAAGCCCGAAGTCCCTTCTACGGACGCCCCATTCGTCATAGAGCGACGTTTCATAAGTGGCGACGACACTTCCACCCGTGGCCACGTATTCGGTGATCTGATCGCACTGCTTCGTAGAAAGCGCCGCAATGTTCGGCAGGATCAGCGTACGAAAAGGCCCCACGTGCTCAGCGTCGAGCAACTCGTCGTGGATCATCTCGAAGGGAATCCGAGCTTCAACAAGCGCTTGGTAAAAGCCGAGAGCGGGATCTTCCACCTTGGCCAGTGCCTGATCGCCTCCGTAAAATGTGGCGGTCTGTTGTGAATACACCATAGCAACCCGGGCCAGCGAAGCTTCATTCCGCAGGTACCGCTCATTCCGGTAGTGCCAGGTATAGAGTTCTTCGACAACGGGAAGCCACCGGCGGTCGATCGGCTTGGCGTTGAACTTGGTGCACCAGGGGCGCAGACCTTGGGCAATGCCGTCGACAACCCACATCCGGATCTCGTCGCCATTTTGAACGGAGTCCTTCCACCGGTACTTCTCGGTATGGCCGACGTTGAAGATTCCGGCAATTGCCTTGCGCCCCAGGGTGGCACGGTATTCCTTGCCATTCTTGCCGTTGGCCCATGGCGGCATCACTCCACTGCGCCCTTGCCGATCGGCGAACAATGTGGGGGCCATCTCGCCGATGGTTTTCATGTCGAGTCCGCTCAGCGCCCCGCCTCCGGCATTCGCGATGTAGCTGGCGCCCGGATTGATGTCTTTAATGGCGGAATCCCAGAGGCGCCACAGCTCGAAGAGCCGCTTCTGGCGCCAAACGATGTACTGGCGTCGCGCCGGATCCTGCGGGTCGTTGGTGCGTGGCAGATCCATTCCTGAGGACGCCCGGAAGTTCTCCTGACAGTGAACGCAGTAGCACATGCCCGAACCGTCCCAGCGGTTCGAGAAGATTCCGTCGACCTGGTAGAGCCTCATGATCTCCTGGGTCACGGTGGTCATGAACTCGAAGTTGTAGGGGCCGAGGGCGCAAGTAATCCAGAAGTCTGGATCCGACTTGTGCCGCTGCTTTCTGCCCTCGGCGTCAACCATGATCCAGTCCGGATGCGCGTCGTAGACATCCTGATGCACGGCATGAGGATCGGTCCGGCCAATCACATTCATGCCCAAATCGCGGCAACCCTTTACCATCTCGCCGAAAGCATCCCCATTGCCTAGCCATCTGCTTCGGTAATGGAGAGGAATCTGAGTAGGATAAAAGGCGACGCACCCTCCGGCACTGAGGCATGCGGCGTCGGCATGAATGCCGCGGAAAAAATCCAGCCAAAAGGCAGGATCGTAGTTGCCCGGATCGTCCTCGACGAAGGCGAGTTGCGCCCAGCGCATCGGGCGGTCGTACCATCCTGCCAGGTCTGACCCGGTTGCGGCGCCGAAACTGCCCGGGCTGCGCGTGGCCAGCACTGTTCCGATGGCGAACGATTGCAGAAAATCTCTCCGGTTTACCATGATCAAAGCAGCTTTCGGATCCGTGTACTCGCCTCAACGCGCGGACCGCTTGAAGAGACGTGCCAGGACGGCGACGACTCCTCCCGAGGGCATCCCCGAGACCAGTATAAAGCCGATCCAGAAAATTAATTGCGGGAAGAAACCGAGCCAGAGGAACTTTGGCCACAGGGCCATTCCTGGCGGTGTGTCCCGCGGGGCGGCGCTGTAATGCGTGACCCAGCCCTGCTGAAAGGCCAAAAACATGACGAGCACGACGGGAATCCGCACCGCGTGGGCGTAAGCCAATTGTTGCTTGAATAGCGCCGGCCAGCCTGGAAAAGTAACAATTCCGGCCAAAGCGAAGACAAGCCAGATGTAAAGGAGCCTGGCGTAAAAGCCAGAGACGGAAGGCAGTGCTCCCCCGAGGGAGCTACCGCCAACCAGCACTGCGGCCCCGAGGGCCGCAAAGCCCAGGGCCCGCCACGCAGACCGAGGACCTACGCCAGCACGCACCAGTCTCGCCGCGAAGTAAGCCCCAAAAATCGGCGCCAGCCAGGTGATCCCCACGATCGACCCACCGCCGCCCACTTCGGTGTTGAAGTACTTCTGCGACCAGTGCGCCAGTTCGCCAGCAAGCCGAAAAATGGTGACGGCCAAGCTTATGAGGCCGGGCACGAGAACGAGTTGACCGAGGGATTGCCGCGCAGCGGAATCGGTATCTTCCACGAGATGCTCCCACCAACTAGAAGGCCGGCCTGTTACGCGCGCGCTTCTCAGGAGGGCGACGAAGCAGACCGAAGTCTCCCGCGAGCGACCTGGTTATAACTATACACTGGCAAACCAGAAGTGGGTCTGCCTTTCGCCGAATCGATCCTGACGGCAAAGGACTTACCGACGATTTCTGCCCCCAGGTTCGTGGCGAGAAATCCCCACTCCCGAGTGATCTCCAGGTGATTGATAGCCCTGCGAGCAGATCCAGCCCGGGAGGTCGGATTCAGGTCCAGTGAGCGCCACAGGGCCGTATTACGGCCTATGCTCGGACATGGCGCCCGGCGGTTCCGGGCGTATCGGCCACTCGGAATCTGCTCGAATGTGGGCGCAGAAGAGACTATTCGCTTTCGCACCCCAAGTTACTGCCCGTCAGGAACTCCAACCGCTGCAGGCCTCTGTGCAGAAACTTATGTCGCAGGTATAGATTCGCGATGTCAAGGCATCGCGTTGTGGCGAATCTCGGGCCTACTTTGAAGCGCCGGGCAAGGCAAAGGCGACGTAGGCGCCGTGGATGCGTCCTTGGGAAGCCGTATCGCTCATCTCTGGTGCTGCGGCGCAGACCACCAGAAATTCCCGCCCACCGGCCTGGTACACGCTCGGAATGCCCTGCATCCCGGTGTCGAGCCGCCTTTCCCAAAGCACCTTTCCGGTTTCCACGTCATAGGCCCGGACCTTGTGGTCTCGCGTCGCGGTGAAAACCAATCCGCCCGCGGTGACAACCGGGCCGGTTTTGGGGAAAGGAAAGCCGGTGTCGCGGATTCCTTTCGCCGCCATTTCCGGCACTTCACCCAGTGGAATTTTCCATTTAATGGCGCCCTTGTTCAAGTCATAGGCGGTGAGTGACGACCAGGGTGGCGCTATGGGCGGAACTCCGGTGCTGGTCATCATGAAGCCAAACCCGCTGAGGTAGCGTACCGTTCCGGAGTCAGGCGCAACCGGGGATTTAACTTCGGAGGCCGCAGACTCGGCAGGAAGCGACGGCAAGGCTGCGGCGCCGGAGGGATTAAGAAGAAATGCGATCAGTGATTGCACGTCCGTCTCGGCGAGCCGCGCGAATCCCGGCATGGGGCCGCGTCCCTGCCTCACAATGCTTTCGAGCTCGCCCCGACTCTGCCTTGTGCCGATATTGACGAGCGAGGGAATGGCCGGAGGCAAGCCCTTGCGGTCAGCGTCATGGCAGGAGCGGCAATTCGACTCATAGATAAAGTGGCCTTGTTGTTCGATCGACTCGCCCGCGGAAGCTCGGCCCGTCTGTTCGCGCTCCAATTTGAGCAGGCAGGGAAGATCCATGGAAACGACATACAGCGAGCCGTCGGCCGGGTCCGCTGCCGCCGAACCCCAATTCGCTCCACCGCTGTTGCCCGGCATTTGCATGGTGCCGCGCATGCTGGGCGGCGTGTAGAGTCCTTCATTGCGGGCCGCCTCGATCTCCTGGCGGAATCGCGCCAATTCCTGCGGATCGCTGATCAAGGGGCTCAGGTCGCTCGAAGTGAACGCTTGCCGGGCGAATGGCGGGGGCTTCAGTGGGAACGGCTGAGTGGGCCACGTCTCTTCTCCGGGCATGTCGGAATGCGGCTCAGCCCGCTCCTCCACCGGCCAAAGCGGCTTGCCCGTGACGCGGTCGAACACCCAAACGAATCCCGTCTTGGCCACTTGCGCTACGGCGTCCACTTTTCGGCCGTCGTGCCACACGGTGAGAAGTTCGGGGGCGGCAGCGTTGTCGTAATCCCAAATGTCGTGATGAACCATTTGGAAATACCAGAGGAGTCTGCCGGAGCGCGCATCGAGCGCCAGCAGGCAATCGCCGAACAGGTCGGCGCCCAGGCGGTCAGCACCGTAAAAGTTGTACTTGGGGCTCGCTGTGGGCACATAGACGATTTCGCGATCTTCGTCCAGCGAGAGCTCGCCCCAGCAATTGGCCCCTCCCACCCTCTTCCACGCGTCCGGCGGCCACGTTTCGTATCCAACTTCGCCGGGATGCGGTATGGTGTGAAAAATCCATGCCAGCTTGCCGGTGCGCACATCGAATGCCCGGATATCTCCGGGCGCAGAGCCGTATCCCTCATTGGTGGCCGAGCCCAAGATCAAAAGATCCTCGAAAACTCGCCCGGGAGTTGTGGATTGAACCAGCGAAAAGCTTCGGGGATCGCGGCCCAGGCCCTGTTTCAGGTCAACACGGCCATTCGTGCCGAAGGACAGAATCTGCTTCCCCGTTCGCGCGTCGATCTCCTGAAGGAAGTGGTTGCTGGCAAACAGCAGCCGGCGGTCGCGCCCATCTTTGCTTTCCCAATAGTTGATCCCGCGGTTGGTAATGATCTCGGTGTCCGGATCGGGCTTGTGAACCCAGACCTCTTTCCCAGTCTCGGCATCGAGCGCCACAATGGAGTTGTTCTCCGCCATGACGTATGTAAGCCCGTGCACTTCGATCGGGTTGAAGAAATACCGGTTCTCATCGCCCGTGGGAAAGACCCAGGCGATCTCAAGCATGCCGACGTTGGTCCGGTTGATTTCATGAAGGGCCGAGTATTGCGCGGAGTCCGGTCCGCCTCCGTAGTCACTCCAGGTTATGTGGCTTTGGCCAAGCGCGCGGACATGCACGCCCAGGAAGAGGCAGGCGAAAAGCAACAGGCGGAGATCGGCTCTCCGGGGTGAGCCTGCGGAGGGGAATCCCGGCTCCGATCGATGCATGAGGGCCTCGACTGACGTCACCTGATCCTCCTTCCAACCTGAATAGGGTAGCCCACTTGCGAGTATAGCATCACCTCTGAGGCGCCCTTTGCCAATATGGTCGTTCCACGGTGCATCTTCATTGCGATCCCCATCCCACCGGTGATTTTCATGTGATCAATCTCGCTCGGAACGGATTGGGTCTAAGTTGGCCTCCCGTCAACCGGCCCACCGCCTTGGGCCGGCTCGAATTCAGGCGTGGAAGGGCGTTTCACAGGCCGAATACCGAAGGCGCGAGCGAACCGGGATCAGCGGGAGTTTTCGAATTGCTGTGATCCCGTCACAATGAACAGGGGAGGAGGAAACCACGTAATATGCGGTCTGCCGAGGGCCCCTCCACCTGTGTGCGAGTCCGGGTTCACTATCCGGGGTAACAGAATCCGGCGCTCAGGGGCTAACGTGCTTTCGGCGGGAAATTCATGCGGTGTAAGGGGTCTCGAAAACGTGAGTCGGAGAGTCGAAGTGTTCGCGTGGTCTCAGAGATATAGACTGGTTAACCCGGCTTTCTGAGCATCGACCTTGTCCGACGCGTGGCTTCGCACACGCCCTAGCTACCAACGGAAATTCTCCGCCAGCATGATTCTGCTGGTATGTTGATCCACTTGGCTGTAGAGAATCCAGCGGCCATCGGGGGAGAGCGAGAGGAAGCAGCGGGGCTCCTTTTCTGGCTTAGCCATCTGCGTTGTCCTGTGCGTCGCAAAGCTGAAGAATTCGATGGCCTTCGTGGTCTCGTTGTAGAAATAGATGCCCTCGGCCGTCACGCCCCAGCTAGTGCATTCGTCCGGGGCGAGCTGCTCGAGAACCCGGGTCTCTTCCCCGCCTTGCACCGGAACCTTCCAAAGACCGGGAACATCGCAGCTTTTGGCGTAGTAAAGTGTCTTGCCGTCGGGGGACTCGAGGGCCATGTGGCCGCCCTGCTTCGTCATCTGCACCGCCTGATCTCCCTCGGCGGGCATCTTCCACACCTGGATGGCGCCGGTCCTCTCGGAAACGAAATAAATCCATTTCCCGTCCCTCGACCAACTCGGGAGATAATCGCTGGAGGCTCCTGTCATAAGGCGACGCGGCCGGCCGCCTTCCACGCCCACGAGATAGCAGGCGTAATGGCCTTCCGCGGTGCCGGTGAATGCAATCTGCCGGCTGTCAGGAGACCAGCGCGGCCAGTTCGCGTAGGGGCCCTCAAAGAAAGTTAACTGCCGGGCATTTGAGCCGTCGCTGTCACAAACCCAGATCTCCCAACTTCCAGTCCGATTGGAGGCAAAGACGATCCTCTTTCCATCCGGCGAAAATTGTGGGCTCTCGTTCACGCCCGACGAGGCGATCAATTTCGTGGGTGGCGGGCTCCGGCCCGTGGAAATCTCATGCCGCCAGATGTTTGCGTTAGTATCCGTTTGGGTGTACGCCAGACGGCGCCCCGTGCGGGAAAGTGTGGGAGCGATAGCGCCCTCTTGACCCACAGACAACGGCTCTGGTTCGCCGCCCGAGGCTCGAACTTTCCACAGGCGAGCGCCGCCCAGACGATCTGAAGGGAAAACGATGTAGGCCCCGTCCGAAGTCCAGTCTAAGCCGTAAATGAGGACGCTGTCGAAGGTGAGGCGCTTCGGTTCCCCGCCCGCACTGCGCACCAGGAAGATGTCCTGGGCAGCGCCTCCTGCGCCACTGGCGCGGATGAAGGCCAGCGTCTGCCCGTCGGGGGAGAAACGAGGATTAAAGTCCGTCTCCACGAGGGGCGAAGTGGTCAAGGGACGTTTGTCCTGGGGGTTATCTACGGCGAGTAAGAAGATGTTCAGGGCCTGCCGGTCGGGTCGGCATTCAACATAGGCCAGGTATTTTCCGTCCGGAGACCAGTCGGAAGCCATGTACTGCGCCATGGCCTCCGCGCTGGTTGCGTACAGCTTGCGCTCCGGCCCGCCCAGGGCAGGAACAACGTAGATTGCGTCCTCACGTTCGGTGCGGCGGCAAAAGGCGATGGAGCGGCCGTCCGGCGACCAGGCGGGCGCGGTGTCTTTGCCTGGGTCGGTGGTGAGCCGCAGCGGCTTCTCCGT
>Ga0116223_10005737_pt1 | contig 10368 bp, 10 predicted proteins | sample Sb_taG_3_FD_90092 | JGI IMG/M metagenome (GOLD analysis project Ga0116223, IMG submission 90092) | Peat soil microbial communities from Weissenstadt, Germany - Sb_50d_a_PC metaG | ecosystem: Environmental > Terrestrial > Soil > Wetlands > Peat | place: Germany: Weissenstadt | collected 2010-09-21 | reverse complement strand
GGGTGCGCGCGCACGCCGAAGTTCGCCTCGATCGGCCCGGCCAGGGCGGCTGGCCGCAGTGCGGGGTCGGCGGCCAGCGCCTGTTCGGCCCAGGCCAGGATCTCCGCGGTGAGCTTGTGCGCCCGGCGCGGCCCCGGCCTGGCGGGCACGAGCCCTTCCAGCCCGGATCCGGCCAGCGCGGCGGCTGCCTGGTAGTACGAGGGCCTTGAGTACCCGAACGCCGCCGCGGCGGCGGTGACCGGCACCTTGTCCACGGTGACGGCGCGCACCATCTCGTATTTGACCTGCACCACGTCGCGGGCGTCGAAGAACTCCTCGGCCAGGAACGCCGCATCGGACACCTGCTCGGGATGCCGGTTGAGGCACCGCGCCTCGCGCAGCGCCGCTGCCTTCGGGTCCTCGCCGGGTTCTCGCCTGGCCATGCCGCCTCCTGAGATGCTCTTCCGTAAGGCTAATTATGCCCAGTATGTTCAGGATGCTGTCGGTGACACGCCAGTAAGTGACCGATATCAGCAGAACATACAGGAAGAGCGAGCATCCGCAGGTGAGGAGAGCGCACTGGCCCAGCCAGGTATCCGCCATAATTGTCTTAACATTCATGGCATAATCTGCTTTACAGCCGTGCCGCTGCCCGAATGGGACCGTAGCCGGTCGATCAGATCCGCGACGGCCAGCAGGCCCTCGGCGGTGAAGGGGCACCGGCCGGCCGCGATGACCACGAACGGGTCCGCCGGCGCAGCATCGGTCCAGGCCGCCGGAAGCGAGAACAACTCCCCGTCCGCGTCCCGGCAGTAGACCCGGTCCTCACCCCAGTTGCGCCGGTGGACAACGAACTCGAAATCGCGGCCGGACAGCGGATGAAACCGGTGAGTTACCCGGACACGCCGGTACCGATCATCTGGATCGGGTGCAGTTGACGGCGTCGTCCAACGCCATCGTCGAACGCTGGATCGGAGGATGCCGCCGCGAGCTCCTGGACCGCACCCTCGTCTGGAACCAGGCCCATCTGCGGCGGATCCTGCGCGAGTACGAGACCCACCACAACCGGCACCGGCCGCACCGGTCGCTGGATTCTGCTGCGACGCTGAAACCGCTACCCGAACGGGTCGATCTTGAGCAGTACCGTGTCCGAAGGCACGCTCGCGTCAATGGCATGATCAACGAATACCGGCTGGTCGCATGACGTGGACGAGGTTCTCGGCACCCACAGGATATACGTGGTCCGCATGCCCCAGCAAGTTCGTAAACTCATCCACCGGGACTCGTTCTACACAAACCGGACTATGCAATCGGCGCGTGCTCAACCACGAATGCAACGTCAAGCAACGGTTTCATCTCAACATTAAAACCACGGCTATCCTGACCGGTCTTAGGCGGAGTAATTCGTAGGAGCAAAGGCGGAACAGGTTCCGTTTCGCGGAAAATGTCCCTGAGATATCGTACATGCTCACTAAACTCCGGCGCAGAAACCTTTGCCAGTTCGAAGAGAACTATGTTCATTGCCTCCATGGCATCGTCGACAATTCTCGCGACTTCGAATTCGGCATCTGGGGTTTGGCTGAACTCTGCCCTGATCTTCGCTAGAGACTTGCTAGATTCGAGCAAGTAAGAAACGACAAACTTGCAAGAGATAGTGGTGACAGCCTGTCCTGTTTCCTTATCCAGCTTCTTTGTTCTGGTAAGGTTAAGTGGCGGCATCTCCCGGTGCTGGACTTCGTTACGTAGCGCCTCTACGATTCGATAAGCCAGCGAGGAATCGTATGCCTGATGCGTAGCAGCCCGCAAGCCGGCCAGCTGATCGCTATCACGTCCGAAACGTTGACTAACGTTATGCGCCGCCTGATCGAGTACCAGTCTCCAGATAAGTAGCCAACCAACCATAGCGCCTAGCAATTCCTCGGTCAGCGACGGCTCGAATTCTTCTCTTTTCGCATCAGCCACGCGCTTATAGGTTTGCTGCCAAACTCGGTGAGAAGACATTAGCAAGCGATATGTCGGCGAGATTACGTGCGCACGGCAGAATCCAGCCGCATTGTCAATCCGCTCAACTTCGACATCGTCCAGGCCGCGAATGAATATGGTGCTGTCCGCCTCAGCTTTCTGCAATGTCCAGCCGTCATGTCCACCGAGATCGAGCTTTAGAATTTTGGGAGGAGTGTTCATGCAAAGCCCCGAGTGGCGTTAGATCGACGTTACAGTTGCGGTAATTGTACATATTTACGACGTCCGAAGTGCGGCCGACACGCTCGACTCCATTAGACAGCGATTCGACCAGGCTGGGCGGCGGCACTCGAAGAACGGTCTCGCCGAACAGCGCCCGCTTGCGAAATCATGGTGGGCCTGGCCTGATGAAAGCTGTTGCCTGCCCTGGCGAACGAGCCAGGGCAGGCAACAGTTTGATGTCAGGCGGCTTGGTCGATGATCTGCTTGACCTTGCGGCGGTCGATGCTGAGTTCTCGTGCGATGGCGCGCTGGCTGTGGCCGCCTGGTTCGATTCCCTGACTGTCTGCTCCACGGATGGTGCGGCTGGCGCGCGGCGCGCCACTTTGGCTCCAGCCTCGGCCAGTTGCTGACCTCCCACCAGCCGGCGGGCCGTCGCCTGGCTTCGGGGATGGTCCGCGCGCCGATCTCCAGAGTCATCGGGGATTCCGGTTCCGGCCCGTCGACCCCGCATCAGGCAAAGCACACGTCGACAAGCTCATCACCAGCGGCCAGGGCGACCAACTCGCCTACGACTATGCGAAAGGCGACCAGCGCCCGCGTCGCAAGAGGTTGCGCGCGGGAAGTCGAGCAAGTCGCAGCCCACCGACCGCTCACCGACGCCATCGTCCGGGTTGTCTAGCACGGCCAGCCGCCCGGACCCATCCCGCCCATCCCGCGCGCCCGCATCGCCGTCACCGGCCAGAGGCTCCGCGACCCCTGGCACGCCGTCCTGGTCGGCGAGGAGACCATCGGCACCGAAGGCCAGATGCTGCTATGCGCCAAGCTCGAACAACCCGCAACCCATACTCAAGCCAAAGCCAGCGGCACCAGCAGATAACGCCGGGAAATCCATGATCAGCGACCTGATCGACCGCTGGAAAAGCGGCCAGCGCGGTCGCCGATCCCGGGTCTAGAGCAGCTAGGATCGCTTCGGTCCGGCCGGCGCCCGCCGGGATTCTTGTGCGTACCCTTGGCCGTGTGTGCGCGCTTCGAGCGCCGCCGCGAGCGCGGTGCCCACGCTCGTGGTCCGGCACATCAGGCCGTTGAGTGGATCTAAGTCGCCCTGCGGCTAGCGCACGGCGGGCATGTGCAGATTCCACTGCGATAGTCGGGGGTGAGGTGGATGACGCCGCTGAGCACGCTGCCACGGACGTCAACTAGAGGCCATAGTGGAGCGACGGCGGTGTCGTCGGGTGGAGTGAGCCCGTAGTTCCTCCAGAGCGCGCTGCTAACCAGGTCCGCTGCTTGCACAAGCCGGCTGGCGCGGGAATCGGTGAACAGCGGCACCTCGGCGAGGGTATCGAGACGAGCACCGGTGCGCTGCCAGCGGGCGGCCATCTGCTGGATAGTTCGCTCCTTATGCTTGTTGCGGTCGTGGATGACTATCCCGGCTTGGCGTGCCTGCCCGGCGGCACCGAGCCTCTGGAGCATCTCATCGAATCGATGAAGCACGTGGTCGTATGCCGTCCTGTCGGCTTGGGCGAAGGTCTTGTGCCGTCGATCGACGATCGCTCCGAACACGCGAGGCGGCAACGTTGGATCACTCGGCCGGAAGGTTGTCAGCGCTTGGTAAGCGTCGGCAAGGACCGCGAGCCGAGATTGTGCTGGAACTGCGAGCCATGGACTGGCCTTGCGAGCGGCGCGGGTAGCAGATGCCGCCCGAGCAGGCGGTGGTGTCTTGATCTCCGTAGCGTGGAGTTCGAAGTCGTCAGGGTCAAGGGCTAGCGGTCCCAAGTGCTTGGCCAAAACCGCGTCAAGGGCGGCGTGCATTGGCCGAACGTCGTGCTCATGGACGGCCAGACCAGCGATGACAAGAACCCGAGCGGTCCCGTGAGTGCCGGATTCATCGAGCGCGAGCAAGTACACCGAGGGTCCTTCGAAGGTCGCACCTCGGCGCCGGGCGGAGGCGCCGCTCAGCTGATAGGCGCCTCCGCTTCCGACCAGGGGGCCGGTGCCCGTGACGGGGTACCGCATGCGCAGTCCCGCCGCCGGGTGACGGGTACCGCTTGCGCGGTCCGTCTCCTTCACTGTAACTGCGAGATGCTTCAAATGCCATATCTGTCACCGGTCCAGTCCGACATCAGGAACCTGCGCGCAGGTCATGCACGGCCTTGATGATCGCGTCTAGCGTTTGCGATCGGAACCCGGCCGAGTACAGAGCAGATACTGCAGTACGCACGAGATGGCCATTCTTCTCGGTGTTATCCGGAAGGCTCATCTCACGAGCGGTATCGCGGAAGGCTGACGCAACGGCATCGGCACCGATCTCCTCATCAATGACCGCCCGTAGCTTGTTGTGCGCCGATGCCCAACGGCTGGTGACCTGCGTGCCTGGTCTGGGCGCGCGGGTGCCGTCCGCCAGCCAGGTCAGCGCTCCGTTATGCCATTCCGCATCAGAGTCATGGCTGTGGCTGCCAGTTATGTCCGTGTCGAACACCAGATAGAGCGGTAGGGAAAACGCCTCGAAGACAACGGCAGCGAGACGTAGCCTGTCCTTGCCGCGGACTGCTATGACGGCAGTTCCATGAGCGGAAAAATCCACACCGGCTGCGCTTGCAGCCGCGTCGATCATTCCCGCGTCCTCCTCGCCCTCGACCAATACCACGGCATCCGCGAACAACCCCTCGGAGACGTCCGTACCGAGCAGGCCAGGGAGAGAAGCGGCAACCTTGTCAGCGGTCCAATGTTGACCGCGGCCATCCCTGGCCTGCTCCAGCCTGCCAGCCATGACATCGAGCGAAGCGTGCGCCGCTCGCGTGACGCGCAATCCTGCGATATCGGCGTGGTCATGCAAGCCCAGCAGTCGGATAGCCGGGATGTTGTCGACGGAAACGAAGTACGGCGAGTGCGTCGTGCAGATGATCTGGGTGGCCTTGCCGGTATTCCGGGCCAGTTCCGCGAGTATCCGAGCGACGTAGCGGGCGCGGACCGGATGCTGATACACCTCTGGCTCTTCGACGACCAGCACTACTGCGGGGCGGCCGACGGGATCGGCAAGCTGGCGGGCTTCGAGTAGCGCGCGGAGAAGCGAGAAGACGTACGCTCGCTGCACCCCGTGGCCCTGGCGACCGATATCGCCCTCATATCCTGATTCCCGGAGGCGGGCTCGGACTCCTGGCGGCGTGAATGACGGCATGCGCTTGTCCCATGACAGATGAACGCTCGCGCCTGGCGCGAAGGTCTCCAGCTGCACCGTGATGCTCCGGGACAACTCCTCCAGGCGGCCGACGGCCTCCTTGTCGAGGATCTGCTGGTATTCCCCTGCGGTCCGCGCCGCGAGGCCTTCCAGGTCATCTTTGAGGTCGAGCTGCGATCGGACGGCTAGCTCCACCAGCCTTCCGAGGTTGCTCCCCCGGCCATCTGACGCGTCGTCAGCGGCGTCCCGAAATGCCGGCAGGACAAGAAGCTCGATCATCTCCGTAAGGTCGAACTCGCCTCCGCCAGCGAATCCGAGCGTACGGTCAGCGTCCCGAATGCGCGGCTCGTCGGGATTAGCCTGCTCGTACGCCTCAAGCGCGGCGAGGATCTGCTGCTTGCTCTGCCATGCGGGAAGGCTTGTATACCGACCTCGAAGCAGCTGGTAACTCGGCTTGATGATCTCCGCAACCGATTCGCCCGAGCCGATCATGCGTCGTATCTGCCCGAAACCATCGATCTGGTTACGGAAGGACGTCCAGAGCGTGGCCGTGCCGTGAGAACCGGGAGCAGAGGTCCGATTTATGGTCAGCGTCCCGTCCTCGCCAAGCCATGGAGCGAGCCGTTCCGCCCACGACGCCGGGATGTCAGTAAAGACGGCGCTAACTGTCACTTCCTGGTCCGGGAGCCCTTCTGTGCAGTCGAACTCGTCGACATCGATCTTCCCGAAGAGAAACTCGACGGCGCGGACAGTACTCGACTTGCCGACACCGTTCGGTCCGATCAGCGCGGTCAACGGCTCGAGGGTGATGTCCAGGTCGTGCAAGCACCGCAGTCCCCTGACCGTTATTCGTCCCAGCCTCGCTGCCATGGACTCCTCCTCGCTGCGATGCATCAATTGCGTCGTCACCGGACGTGTCCGCATAACGGCCTAATACGCACGAAACCGTGCAGCTCTTCCGGGAAGGCGCAGCTTGGCTCGTGACGCGGGGGATGGCCAGGCGATCATGACGCTGAGATCGCCTCATGCCTAACGCGCGCCTCAGGTCTCTGGCCGCCAGTGAACTCGGCAGGTGCACCGATGCTCTGGGCGACGGAGTTGCTCTCGATCTTGCTGATACCACGGCAGGAGCGTGCAGCTGGCCAGTCAATACCCCCACTGACCTATCCTTACGGAAGCATAATCTATCACCACTGGCAGTGCAGGCTATTGAGTCGGAACAGGACGGCCCATCAGTGGGCCGCGTCGAGACCAACTGACTTCTATGGCGTCAATTACCATCAGAACGTTGCAGGCTGACTCAATTGCCATCTGGGTACAACTCTATCGAAAAGATGCTCAGGCACGAGCGGTCTCAGTCGGGCGGAATGTGTCAGAGGGAGGACCGTGGCCATGCGTGAGTTCGATCTCAACATCGAGCGGATGCTTGAGAACTGGACGGTAGCGCATGCTCTTCGAGAGGTGATCGCGAACGCCCTCGATGAGCAAGCCCTGACCGGGACGGTTGAGCCGGATATATTCCAGGACAGCGACGGTTGGTGGCACATACGCGACTACGGGCGCGGCATCCGCTATGAGCATCTGACCCAGAACGAGAACCGGGAAAAGCTCGCCCACCCGGACAAGGTCGTTGGGAAGTTCGGGGTCGGGCTGAAAGACGCGCTTGCCACCTTCGACCGGCAGCGGATCACAGTTGTCATCAAGAGCCGGCACGGCGACATCACTACCGGAAGGCAGGCCAAGCACGGCTTCACTGACATCAGGACCCTGCACGCGCTCATCACGGAACCGACAGACGCCGCCTTGGCCGGAACTGACGTGGCCCTGCGCGGCACTGCGCTTGGCGCGGCACAGGTGGCAGCGGCGAAGGCGCTATTCCTCCACTACGCCGGCGACGAGGAACTCGGCAGCACCCAGTCCGGGTCGGTGCTTCGGCCGCCAGGCACACGGACGCCTGCGCGCATATACGTCAACGGGCTGCGAGTGGCAGAGGAGGACAACTTCCTGTTCTCCTACAACATCACCTCCCCTACCAAGGCACTGCGCCGAGCCCTCAATCGAGAGCGAAGCAACGTCGGCCGCAGCGCATACACCGAGCGCGTCAAGTCGATCCTGCTGGCGTGCGAGGTTGACGAGGTCATCGAGGCGCTGGTCGCGGACTTGGAGAACTACCAGCGCGGCACCCAGCACGATGAGACGCAGTGGCTCGACGTCGGCCTGCACGCGTGCAAGCAGCTCAACGCCCGGCGAAAGGTCATCTTCCTCACGCCACTGGAGCTAGCGCTCGCACCCGACTTCGTGCAGCGCGCCGTTGACGACGGCTACCAGACCGTCATCGTCCCAGAGAACATCCGAAGGAAGCTCCCGAGCCTGCGTGACGCGCTGGGAAACCCGATCAGGGATCTCAGCCAGTATCGCGACGAGTGGCAGCAGAGCTTCCGGTTCACCATCGTCGACCCGGCCGAGTTCACTGACCACGAGCGCGCCTCATGGGAGGCACTTCCGCAGATCTTCGCCGCCCGAGGCGGAATGCCCTCGCGAGTCAAGGAGGTGCTCGTCTCAGAGACAATGCGCCTGATGGAAAGCAGCTACCAAGAAGCTGTCGGGCTGTGGGATGGCGCAGAAGGCCGGATCATCGTCAAGAGGAGCCAGCTCCAGTCCCTCGCCGCGTTTGCCGGGACCGTGCTGCACGAACTCTCCCATGCCCTCAGCGACGCGCCAGACGTGAGCTTCGAGTTCGAAGAGCAGCTTACGAGGGAACTGGGCCGCCTAGTCGCGCGACATCTCGCCAAGGCGAGATAAGCAATCTTGCCACTCAAAGTGCCACCCGACCGGCGTCACAGCCCGGCAGCCAAGCCCCGCACAATGCCTCTGAACTGCGAAGAGGTATTCAAGTTTGGCGCTGACCTGCGGTTCTGCAGCTGGCTGACGTGCTACCCGCAGGTTAAGGGCGTAGTCCCCAGCGCCGTATCGCAGCGAGCCCAGAACCCGCGCGGCACCAGCTGACGGCCAGTCTCAACATTCGCGACCGTCCTCCCCACCGGTCGGCGTCTGCGAGTTCAAACCGGCCCACCGTCCCCCGCCAGTCATGCCCGATCCCGGTCGATCCGTCGGGCAGGATCCCGCCGGTGACGGCAGAACTCGATGACAAACCAATGACAAATGATCAAGGACCCGACCGCCGTCACCGGCGATCAGGCCCTGACCTGGTACTTCACTCGTAGCCCCGACCGGATTTGAACCGGCGCTACAGCCTTGAGAGAGAAGTCGCGAGTTCATCCCCAAAGATCAGTCGGGCCGACCATTAACGGCTCCAGGTGATCATCCGTCTTCGGCACATGCCGTTGGATCCGTATATGCGTCGCCGAGAATCTCGCTGTATCGAGGCCAGCTCCTTATCGACGCTGCTCGCGTGTCTGTCGCTCTGCGCGGATTGATGCCGATCCCGGAGACGGCTGCGAGATCGATCATCTCTTGCCAGTTGCCAATGCCCACGGTTTCCGCGGCGCACTGCCCGCATGGTCCTTCTGAGGCGCACGAGGATCGTCCCGCGGCCAGCTGGCGCCCGTGCCCGATGGTGTCAGCGGGGTAGTCGGCTCGGATGAGGAACCACCTCCCGTGCCGTTCGTCTTCGTTCAGCCCGGCAGCTACATCAGCACTGCGCGGCAGGTAGACGCGGTTCTCGTGGTGCTGAATCAGGAACAGCCGGTCCAGGACTTCCACCTCGTCCCCTTCCAGCTGCTGCTCCTTGAGCCAGGCAGCCGCGTCCTGCCAGCGTCCTGGCCCCCAGAGCAGATCGCACGGATAGGACGTCGTCTCGTACTGTGCGTCAACATGCGACAGTCCTGGATCATGCGGAACCGCCCGGACCAGGACGTAAGTCCAGTCGTCAAATTTCTGAGGGGGTGGGAAACCGGCCGGGCCGCTCATCACTGAGCCGCCGGTACTCCACGCGATCGCATGGATCTCGCGCCGGATCGGTGCGGGGTAGAACCGGCCTCCGGGAGTGGGTGAGCCCCACAGCTGGTTGATGGTCTCAGCGGCGTCGCTGATGGTGCGCGCCGCGTCGACCGGCGTGCCGAGGTGATAGTCCGGTCCGTGCGCGGCGTAGTTCCTGAACCACTTCAGCAAGGGTTCAAGCCTGCGGTTGCGCTGGCCCCGGAGCAGGCCCTCAACGCGAGCCCATCGCAGCAGCGAGTCCAGCATCCCATCGAAGTAGATCAGCTCTCCGGTCCGGCGCAGCCGTAGCCGCCATCGCTGAGGCTTGCGCAGCCGACCGTCCTGATGGATCTCGTCGTACAGGACATCGAATTTCGCCGCCGGCACGTCGTGCACCACTCCGCTGGCGTCCTCAAACGGCACGGTGCCGCCGTAGAACTCAACGAACCGCTCACGAAGCGCTTGCTCGATGAGGAGATGTGCCAGGTCGTCCACGATCGTGAACGCGTCGTAGAACATGATCCCGTAGGCGTGAAGGGAACGCAGCCGATCGAAGGTGTTCCGCGTGCCCTCGCCGACAGCAGGCACCAGCGCCGCGCGGCTGATGACCTCCTGCTGGAACAAGGCGGCATCTTCCGGCCGCATCTTGGAGCCGGTGAGCAGGCCCTCAGGCGCGAAGTGCAGCGTCCGCTCATCCACCTGGCGCAGTTCAGCCAGCGGCCTGATCTCCATGCGACCTCTCCTCGCGGGACGCGGGCATTTCAGTGCCCACCCTCAGCGGATCCTGGGTCACCGACGGGGGGAGCGACCCCAGAGAGCTCCCGGTTCAGGGTGTCACGGCGTGCCGGGAAATCCATCAGTGATCGTTCAGTGTCACCCGCTCACGCCCTGTCCCGGTGACAACCGGGTGACAAATGATCTTGGAAGGCCAGCCGGCTGGACTGGCCATGCCTCTGACCTGCTGGTTCGGGTCAGTCCCTCACATTTGCCCGTGACCTGCGGGAACAGGCGCTGATCGGGGGGCTGTCCACAGGTTAAGCGGCTTGCGGCCACGGTGTTATGGGACGGTCTGCCTGGTTTGGCAGTGTGCT
>Ga0116223_10005736_pt1 | contig 10368 bp, 10 predicted proteins | sample Sb_taG_3_FD_90092 | JGI IMG/M metagenome (GOLD analysis project Ga0116223, IMG submission 90092) | Peat soil microbial communities from Weissenstadt, Germany - Sb_50d_a_PC metaG | ecosystem: Environmental > Terrestrial > Soil > Wetlands > Peat | place: Germany: Weissenstadt | collected 2010-09-21 | reverse complement strand
GTCATTCAGGCGATCGTCGACTCCTGGGGATACACGGCGGGGATTGCGCCGGGCTTGTGGGTGACGATCGAGGGGAGCAATCTGGCGGGTCCGCCGCAAATGTGGAATCTGAACGGCGCGCATGAGCTGCCGGTGGCACTGGGCGGCGTAACGGTGACGTTCGATGGCGCGCCGGCCGCTCTGCTATACGTGAGTGCCACGCAAATCAATGCTCTGGTTCCTGCCAGCGTGGCTCCGGGGAAGGTCCAGGTGCTGGTGCAAGTGAATGGAGTGAACAGTAGTCCGTTTCCGATCACGGCCCAGCCTGCCCAACCGGCGGTATACGCGCCGCCGAGCGTGGATGGCAGCACGTTCTTCGTGACCGCGGCCCTGGCGGGCACCGCGACTTTGGTGGGTAATAGCGCCACGGACCCCCGGGTCGTGCGGCCGGTGTATCCGGGCGACACTCTCGACTTATATATGATCGGCTTGGGCTCCACGCTCGATCCATCGAAATTCATCACGGACCAGGTATTCTCGGGGGCCTTTCCGGTGAACGCGCCGGTCGCGGCAATCGTGGGTGGGGAGGCTGCAAGCGTGGTGTTTGCCGGGCTGACAGGGCCCGGTCTCTATCTGGTGCGGATCGTGGTGCCGTCAGATCTAGCGGCGGGAGCCCAGCCCATCCAGGTCTCGGCCGGAGGCATCCAAACCAGGCCCTCGCTCGTGCTTCAAATGGCCGCTCCGCCACGTTGATGTTGGATCGGGTTTCCAGGTTCTCCCCTTCTGAGAAGTGTCGCGTGGCGCTCCGGCCGGACTGCGGCGCATCCGGGATTTGGCCGGCGTCCGCAATCGATCCTTCCTAACGCCGTAGCGTTTAGGAACCGGCACAGAAGTGCGGCCGCGGTACTTCCTTGAAGGTGGCGTTCGGGGAAAATGACCTTCCGGCAGGGCGGGCCGACCGATGAAGTCCAGAAACGCCGTATATCGGCCGCCCGAATGAGAGGTCGCACAACCGCATCCCAAAGGTGATGGGGGAGCAAGTGGCAGGTTTCCACGGATGGGGGCAGCCGTCCGGTGTGGAGAGGCGACGGGAAGGAACTGTTCTATATCGCGGGTGATCGAAAGCTGATGGCGGTAGAGGTCACGACTGGATCTCAATTCGTGGCGGCGTGCCGAAGGCGCTCTTTGAGGCGCACGTGGAAGGCGACCGCTTCTTCGAGGTCAGTCCCGACGGCCGCCGATTTCTGATGGTCAACCTCCGGGATCAAGGCGCCATCACACCCATGAAGATGGTGATTGACTGCGAGGCCGGCGCGAAGAAGCGATTACCCAGCCGTCAGCACAATCGCTGAGCTGAGTCTGAGCTGAGAACCTGAGAAAGAATCGGTTGGCAGGCGAAAGCGCCTGCCCCACCGAGTCAACGCAGACGCCATTGGCCTTCGCGGAATTCGGCGGTGGCTTCCGACCAGGCGCCGAACTTGGCTGCCATCTGGCCGCCGTCTACGAACAGAGTCGCGCCGGTAATATACGACGCCAGGCCGGACGCAAGGAATACGATGGCCTGCGCTACTTCACCGGGCTCGCCGCCGCGTCCCAGGGGAATGTGGCGGAAGTAGTCGCGCAGGACCTCCGGAGTGGAAAAGTGACGCTCGGTAAGGCGGGTTCGAATGAGTCCCGGGCAGACGGCATTCACCCGGATTTGATAAGGGCCGAGCTCATTCGCCGCGGTATGGACGAGGCCCAGGAGTCCTGCCTTGCTCGCATTGTACGCGGCCAGCCGGGACTCGCCATCGTAGGAATTCGTGGAAGCGGTGAGCACGATGGCTCCGCTGCGCCGCGGCTTCATCAGGCGGGCGGCCGACTGTACGGTGTGAAAGGCGCCCGTCAGATTCACCTTCACGATGCGTTCCCAATCCTCCGCCGAGTGGTCGAGAAAGTCGGCTTCCGCGGCAATTCCGGCGTTGGCGATGACGATGTCGGGCGGGCCGGCGGCGGCGAACGCGGCATCCAGCGATGCGCGGCTGGTCACATCGGCGGGGAAGGCTCGCGCCCCGATCTGCTGCGCGGCAAGGTGAGGGTTCTCACGCTCCAGATCGAAGATGCAGACCGAGGCGCCACTGGCGGCCAGCAGGCGGGCAGCGGCAAATCCGATTCCGTTAGCGCCGCCGGTGACGATGGCCAGCTTGCCCTGGAGTGCGAAATCCGGACCTGACATGGTAGGGCCATTGTAGCGATTCCGGTGCGGACACGGCAGACTGAGAGTCTGCGCCACCGGGCAACCCCTCCCTTACGGTCGGGGCTCCGATCAGAGCGGCCTCGCGGCGGGCATTGAATCTCGCGATCTTGGAAGTGGAGGCAAGAGCTACGCCCGGCGCAGCAGGAACCAGGCCAGTGTCAGCCAGGCCGCGATGAAGGACACGCCGCCGAACGGGGTGATGGCGCCCAGGATGCGGTTGCCGCTGATGGCGAGTGCGTACAGACTGCCGGAGAAGATCACGATGCCCGCCAGCAGGAGACCGCACACCCAGTTCGCCGCGAATTCGGAAAACGTGCCGGTCTTGGGCAGAAAGGAAACGATGAGCAGCCCGAGCGCGTGGATGAAATGGTAGAAGACCGCCTTCTCGTACACGCTCATGGAGTAGGCATCCAGGCGGTCGCGCAGTCCGTGGGCGCCGAACGCGCCGAGGATCACGGCCAAAGCCAGGAGGATCGCACCGGTGGAGCTCCAGGTCATAAGCTCTCCTAAGGAACTCGCGCAAAACGGCCACGGCGCGAACAAGTTCCTGTGCTGTATGGTACCGCGCCGCGGCCTTTGCGCTTCAATGCGTCATCGAGTAAATAATGTAATTCATGCCGATGCGGATTCCCAAATCGGAAAACCGCGCGGGATACTGCGGGTTGTCGGCGTGCTCCCACGAATCGCCCAGGTCCATGTTGTGGCACATGACCACGATCAGGCGGCCATAGTCGTCGTAGATCCCGCGCCAGTGCGGCACCTTCCCGGTCTCGCCCTTCTCGTACGTCAGCCCCGTTTCCAGATACAGCGCGCCGGGTACCTGGTAGCGCTGCTCCAGATCGTAGAGTGTGTGGAAGATCGGATCCGAGTTGCTGATGTCCACGATCGGGCGGTCGGGGAAGACCTTCTTCATACTGGCCTGGAAAACATCCCATTCGATCGCGCCGTGAAAGTCGTCGCACATGAAGAAGCCGCCGCGCAGCAGGTATTCGCGCATGGCTTTGGCCTGTTCGCCGGTCAGGTCCCAGTGTCCCACTTCCACGCCGTAGAGCCACGGCCAGTCGTAGACGTCGCCGGTGTCCAGGTCCACCGGCTGCTCGACGGAGCGGGCATGCACGCGGGTCAAGCGGCGCAGGGCGGCGGAGATATGGCGGTCGCTGCGCGGGTAGTCCATGGTCCAGTTGGAGCCGCCCTCGCGCCAGCTTCCATTGAACTCGAAGCCGCCGTAATAGCGCCCCACGGGAGGGTACATGAGCCGCGCGAAGGTCCACTCTCCGGGCTCTTTGTAATCCGGCGGTAATGGGAAATGCTCGTATTCCACGCCCGGGTACTCGCGGAAGGGCCGCTGGAATGCGTACAGGGCGGTGAAAAGCAGAAGACTTCCGGCGATGATGGCTCCGGCCCGGCGGAGCAGGATTGGCTGAAACACTGGCTGTTCCCAGGATACCATCGGCGTCGATGTGTTATGGTCTTGGGCATGGCATCCCACAGTTCCATTTCCCGCCGGTCATTCTGCGCGTGCAGTGCGGGGCTTGCGTGGACCGCGGCGGCTCCGCTGGTAACTGGCGCTCCGCAGCGCAGGCGCATTCCTATCGGGCTCGAACTCTACTCGGTCCGCGACGAACTGGCCAAGGACCTCAACGGCACCGTCACGGCCGTAGCCAAAATGGGATACGAAGTGGTGGAGTTCTTCTCGCCCTATTTCAACTGGACGCCGGCCTATGCCAAGGAGGTGAGAAAGCTGATGGACGATCTGGGCATCCGCTGCAACTCCACGCACAACGGCCTGAACGCCTTCACGGGCGACGGTATACAGAAGGCCATCGAACTGAACCAGGCGCTGGGAGCGAAGTTCATTGTGAACGCCAGCGCCGGCAATCCAGCCGGCCTGGACGGCTGGAAAAAAGTCGGCGACACCCTCACCGCGGCATGCGAGAAGTTCCGCGCCGCGGGGTTGCGCGGCGGATACCACAACCACCAGACGGAGTTCCGTCCGCTCGACGGCAAACGGCCCATCGAAGTCATCGCCGCCAACACGCCCAAAGATTTCATGCTGCAGCTCGACGTGGGGACGTGCGTGGAGGTCGGCTCCGATCCGGTGGCGTGGATCAAGGCCAACCCCGGCCGCATCAACTGCCTGCACTGCAAGGACTGGGCGCCGGGCGAGGGCTACAAGGTGCTGTTCGCCGAAGGCAAATCGCCCTGGAAGGAGATCCTGGCGGCCGCCGAGTCGGTGGGCGGCGTCGAGTACTATTTGATCGAGCAGGAAGGCAGCCGCTTCCCGCCGCTCGAAACCGCTCAGCGCTGCCTGGACACGTGGAAGAAGATGCGCGCGTAGGCGCATTTCTCACACTCCGCCGGCTGATGTGGCGCAGGCTGCCGAAGCCAGGCGTCGGCATGAGTGCCCGACCCAGAGGGTACCCCGGCAGGCACGGGCCCAGAGGGCACCCCCTGCGCCACGTCCCTCGATCCGAACACTTGTGAGAAATGGGGGGTAGGGCCAGTTGGGGGGGCGGGGGTTGGGGGTCGGGGTTGGGGCGCTGCGCTAGACTGCCTGTGTGGACATTACGGGGGCGCTGGAATCGATCGCCAAATCCCTGCCGGGCCTGCCGCGCGAAGCCATCGAGAGCATGCTGGTGACGTTTGATACGCTGGCCGGCCTGGGGGTCGAATCGTGCAGGCCGGATGCCGCGCGGATGTTGCGCGACGCCGCGGTGCTGTGCCCGGACCCGGCCGGCCAGGAGCGCCTCCTGCGCGCCGCCGATTCGGTAGCGGCGGGCGAGCCGTGCGCGCGGACGCCCGATGGACTCACCTGGCAACAGGCGGCCGCGGCCAACACCATTACCATGGAGCAGTGGCGGGAGCGGGGAGGCGACGCCGCGCCGCCGGAGGAGCCCGCGGAGCCGCCCGCGCTTCCGCATTTGCGCGTCCGCCATTTTTTCCCGGGCCTGGTGGTGCGCGTGGCTCGCGAGTTTTCCGATGTCGATGGATTGCACGTGCCTCGCGGTGAGAGCATGTGTTTCCGGAGTTACCGGCGCTCGGGCAGGGACGAGTACACGCTGTCTTTTCGCGAGCGCAACCTGCGGCTCGGCATCGGCGACGCCGCGCACCAGGCGATCGTCGAGAATGCGGGCAATCGGTGGTTCCAGCCCGTGCCCTCGATGGAGTGCCTGCAGGAGCTATGGGAGATCGTGGACGAGCGCTTGAGCGAGGCCGATCTGGATGAGCCTTCGAGCGAGTTCGTGCAGCCGATTGTCGAAGATCTCGAAGAGTGCCAGGCGTGGCTGTTCGAGGAGGGAGAGCGTGGGCCGGCTCCGCGGTGCGCCAGCGGGGCGCTGGCGGCCGAGATCTTCGGAGACGATAGCGAGCTGGCCGCGTGGATCCCGCTGCTGTTCGCCGGTGTGGCGGCCGCGTGAGCTCCTCATTCCTGCAGCGGGATCCACACCAGCCGGTCCTGCCACTCTTCGGCGTCGCTGGCGGCCCAGATCATCGACAAGTCTTCTACGACAACGCCAATCGGGGTGTCCTTTTGAACTATGAAAACACCTGGGCTCGTATGGTGTGCTACGAACGTTGAGAAGTGACCCGGCATGGTCCGTTTGTCATGAGTGACGAGAATGCGACCCGAGCCGGCTGCCATTTGCAGGACTTCCGGATCGCTCACCGCTCGGAATCCCGCCGCCTCCCCAGTCTGGAAGTCTACCAGCGGCTCCCGGCGCTTGACCCCACGGACGATCCGAGCATCCAGGTCGGCGTCAGCCTGGAATCGGACTCTCATGTCGCGCTCGTTTCAGCCGTGCGATCAATTCGGAGTTCCGGTGGCGCGATTCGGCCCGCAGCTCGACTGACGCCCGTTCCCCTTCACGGAGGTACTCATCCACGACTTGCCGATTGGCCAGGTAATACGCGATTGCTCCGAAAACCTGCTCCAGGGTCAAAGCAGGGAAGCTCTCGACGATGCTCTCGGGCGAAAGGCCCTCACGGTAGCAACTGACAATGGAATCCAAGGAGACGCGCGTGCCGGCAATCCTGTAAACGCCTTCCACGTTCTCCACATAGTCCTTGGCCATACGTGTTCCCCGCTCTCATCATCCCATAGGCGGCTGGCCAGCGGCTCTTTGAAGGTAGCCCTGCTCCGCGATGCGCTGGTGGCCGAGATCTTCGGAGACGATGGCGAGCTGGCCGCGTGGATCTCGATGCTGTTCGCCGGTGTGGCGGCCGCGAGTTAACGCATGGATTTCGAGACGCGCTCGACCTCGGACATGAGCCGCAGGGTGTTTCCGCCGTAGATTTTGCGGACCTCGGCGGCGGTGTAGCCCTGTTCCAGAAGGGCGCGCGTGAGGTTGGGCCACTTGTCGACGCTGTCCAGTCCTTCGGGCGCGCAGCCGATGCCGTCGAAATCGCTGCCCAGGCCGACGGCGTCCACGCCTGCGATTTCGACCACGTGATTGATGTGCTTCACGACGTCGGCGAGCGTGGCGCGGAGGTCGCTTCCACCCACGGCGGCGCGGGCTTCCTGCAGGGCACGGCGCATGCCATCGGGATCGTTGGCGTACTTCTGCGCGAGCTGGTCGCGCAGGGCGCGGCGCTTGTCGGCGGTGGCTTCGTTGGCCTTCGCGACCTCGGGATTGAGGAAGTCGCAGGAGAAGTTGATTTGCACGACGCCGCTCTTTTTGGCCAGCGCCTGGATCATTTCGTCGGTCATGTTGCGGGGCACAGGCGAAATGGCGCGGCAGGAGGAGTGCGAGCTGAAGATGGGCGCCTTGCTGGTTTCGAGTGCGTCCCAGAAGGTCTTGTCGGCCACGTGCGCGATGTCCACGATCATGCCCAGGCGGTTCATCTCGAGCACCACTTCCTTGCCGAAGGGCGAGAGGCCGTTGTTGGGCTTGTTGGCGTCGCCCGAGGAATCGGCCCAATGGTTGCTGTTCGAGTGGGTGAGGGTCATGTAGCGCACACCCTCGTCGTAGTAGCGGCGCAGCAGGCGCAGGCTGTCCTCGATGGCGTGCCCGCCTTCGATGCCGAGAAGCGCGGCGATCTTGTGCTGGCGGTGCGCGCGGAGGACATCGGCCGCGGTAGTGGCAAACAGGAAGTCGCCGGGATGTTTTTCGATGATGTCGTGGCGCACGGTGTCGATCATCTGGAGGGTGCGGTTGGCGGAGTGGTTGCCCTCGACGTAAGTGGCGGAGACGTAGACGGCGAAGAATTGCGCGCCCATGCCGCCCTTCTTCATGCGCGGGATGTCGGTCATGTGATCGGTGTTGGGCTTGCCGAGATCCAGGCCGGCAACGGTGGCGCTGGTGATGTCGTTGTGCGTGTCGATGAGGATGGCGGAGCGGTGGACGCGCATGACTTCGGCGTCGGTGACGGTGCGCTTCTGGCGGCCGGGGGGCTGGGCGAGAAGGGGCGCGGCAAGGAGCACGAATAGAGTAAAGCGAATGATGGTGGGCATCGGGGAGTGAGTATAGCACCGCGGGTGCGGGCGCAGTGGGCGAGGTGTACCGGGAGCGATTCGCGGCTGGGCCGGGGAGTGGCCCGGTCTGTGCTTGCCGTGGCGCTGAAGTAGCCCAACATCTGACAACGCTGCCTGAAGGGTGCGCGACATAGAAGTGGAGATCGGGGCGCGTGGCTGGCCCTTCCACTAGTTCACAAGACCTGAGTATTTTTATCTGTGTTTATCCGTGTTCATCCGTGGCCAGGAGGTTTTGCGTTTGAGGCCGACTGAAAAAAGCATTGGCCACGGATGAACACGGATGAACACCGATAAAACAATTCGGAAGCCAGAGGTCTTGGCGTATGGTGTACGCTCAGACTCTTGCCGTTTTGCCGGTGCTCCGCCGATTCTCCACTTTTGTGCCGCGCACCCCTGCCTGAAGCCCGCCAACCTCAAGATGCTTCGAATCCGGTATTCTGTTAGGTATGCAGGTCGTCTTTCCGGATCAGGCGCTCCCAGCCAAACTGACATTCAATCCGGAAGTGCGGATGAGCGACGACGAGTACTTCGAATTCTGCATGGCCAATCCGGATCTGCGCTTCGAGCGGACCGCGCAAGGAGAGATCGTCATTGTGCCACCAGCGGGCCTGGAATCGAGCTATCGCAGCGGCGAGGCCTCTGGGCAATTACGTAATTGGGCCAAGCGCGACGGCGGCGGCAGGGCATTCGACTCCAGCGCGGAATTCATTTTGCCGACCGGGGAAGCGTTATCGCCGGATGCCGCCTGGGTCTCGAATCGCCGCCTCTCGGGGCTTTCCAAGGAGCAGCGGCGGAAGTTCCCGCCGGTATGTCCCGAGTTCGTTATTGAGGTCATGTCACCCAGCGATCGCCTGCCACCCGCGAAGGAGAAGATGCAAGAATGGATTCGGGCAGGCGTCGAACTGGCTTGGCTGATCCACGGGGATGAAGGAGCCGTGTACATCTACCGGACCGGCCAGACCGAAGGGGAGATGCGGGCCGGCATTCTCAAGCTCACCGGCGAAGGCCCGGTAGCCGGTTTCGAATTGGATCTGACCGATATCTGGGCAGGCCTGTAATGCACCGGAAGTAGCACAGGCCTCCGGTCTGTGTTTGGCAGGCTGAAGCCCCACGAAGAGACCTTAGTTCGCGCTGGGCACTCGTTCGGCGTGGTCGACGAGAAGAATCGCGATGGGTCGTTTCTTCGACTCCAACCTGAGCCCCAGTTGTTGCTGTACCGCGGTGAAAAATTCGGGCGGACCTGAATTCGTGCTGCTCTCGGCCGTTGGAGCCGAAAGCGGGGCGAATTCCAGAACGTAAGAAAACTTGCCCTCAGATCCAGTCCGGTCTACGACCGGTCGACCGGCAACCTTTGCCAGTTGATCGGCAATCTGCTCCATCGTTCCGGTCCCGCGCATGGAACTTCCACCCTTAAAGTGCGGCTTCTCGGGACGATCCGCCGGATCGAACGCACGTATCTTCATGCCACCTTTCGCGGCGACGAGTTCATAAACACTCATTTCCCTGGTTTCCCAATGGACTGCGACCTGAAATCGCTCCTTGAGAAGCGACTGCACCATAAGTGCGAGGTCGCCCGCGGGGGAATCCTCCGATGCTTTTGCCGCGACATCGAACCGATCGGAGTCTAGCCAGTCTGGGCCGCTGATTCGGGGAGACTGAACGTTGTACGCAACTTGAAGCAGCGCCTTCAGCGTTACATTTTCTCCATCGAGCTTTCCGTTGCGAAGTCCGGGGCCAAACGAGATGCGTGTCCCACTGCGGTTCTGCTTGACGCTGGCGGCCTCAAACGCCAGAACTTGAGCCCCCATCGGCTGCGAAGCCGTGACGGCCGCAAGACAAACCATTTTCACGGTGGCAAGTTTCGTACGGCCTACAGGCATACGTCCTCACATTGGACTACCTTCGGCCCTCGCTGCCCCTACTGCCCGCCCGCCGCGGTAGCGGCCGCGGGAGGCGGAGCCGTGGGCTTCGGAAAGTCGTTGAAATTCAGAATCGAATTGGCGAGCATGTTGAACTCGCCCAGATTCTGCCAGCGATACGCGGGGTTGGTGGCGAACAGCACCACCCGTCCCTGTCCCACCGGAACATCCAGCACGGCCGGGCGATTGCGCGTTTCCGCCACGCCCTTCATGAGACCGCTGAGCACCGATTTATCCGCGCCGGGAAATTGCATCAGGATATACTTGCGCTCTTCCGCCGACACGCGCAGGAGCGGGCCGTTGGCCCAGCGCACCGGGACCACCCTCTGCGTGTAGCCGTAGAAAATGGGGTGCGTGGGCTTGAGAATTTCGGCTTCCACGATGGGGCCGGGAGCGTAGAACTGCGCCGAGGTGCGGGCCGCGTCGACGGTGCGCGTGATGCCGAATTCGGCGGGGAAGAAGGTGGAACCGCCGAGCGTGATCAGCACGCCGCCCTGGGTCACGAACTTGTCCAACTCGGCCACGCCGGAGAGTCCCATACCGCCGGTGATGTCGTCGGATTCGCCGTAGGCGCCGAGGCTGGGGAATTCCGTGCTCTTGGTATAGGCGTACGGCTTGCCGCGATTTTCGATGTCGAAGACCAGCGCCTTTCCGCCGCCGCGGCCCTGGCTGGGAATCACGACGACGTCGTAGCGCGCGCGCAGGCTGCCCTTCGCGATCTGCTCCTTGTAGATGAGGTCGTAATTGACCTCGAAATGGTCCAG
>Ga0116223_10005727_pt1 | contig 10374 bp, 7 predicted proteins | sample Sb_taG_3_FD_90092 | JGI IMG/M metagenome (GOLD analysis project Ga0116223, IMG submission 90092) | Peat soil microbial communities from Weissenstadt, Germany - Sb_50d_a_PC metaG | ecosystem: Environmental > Terrestrial > Soil > Wetlands > Peat | place: Germany: Weissenstadt | collected 2010-09-21 | reverse complement strand
TTCTTGTACCGTTCGGCGCGATGGCACAGACGGTTTCGCCACCTCCTGCCACGTCAAATGTGCACATGTTGCAGTCTGCTCAGCTCGACCAACTTGTGGCGCCGATTGCGCTTTACCCGGATGCGCTTCTCTCTGAAGTTTTGATGGCATCAACCTATCCGCTCGAAGTCGTTCAGGCCGAGCGCTGGGTGAGCGCAAATAAAAATCTCAAAGGGGACGCGCTAAAGAGCGCTGTTGACAAACAACTCTGGGATGACAGCGTCAAATCATTGGTGGCGACACCATCAGTTCTCGCGATGATGAGTTCAAAGCTCGATTGGACCCAGAAATTGGGCGACGCGGTTATAGCGCAGCAGGCCGATGTCATGGATGCCGTCCAGCGGCTGCGCACGAAAGCCGAGGCCAACAACAAACTGCAATCAACCAAGGAACAGACCGTCACCGCGAAGGAAACGCAAGGCAAGCGGACCATTGTCATTGCGCCGACGGAGCCAAATACGGTCTACGTGCCGTATTATGACCCCTCCGTTGTATATGGTCCTTGGCCGTACCCCTCCTATCCGCCGTATTACTGGCCCCCGCCCGGCTATATCGCCGCCGGGATCATCGCTACGGGCATTGCCTTCGGCGCCGGATATGCACTTGGGCGGTGGGCGTCAGGCGGCTATTGGGGTGGCAGCGTTAATTGGAACAACAACAATATTACAATCAACCGCCCAGGCGGCGGCAATATCGGCAACAATTGGAACCGTGGTGCGCATGTAGAGCATAGATTGGGCAGCGGCAATCGCGGCGGACGTCACGAAGGGCTGAATTTCCGCGGCCGCAATGGTCAACAAGTGCTCCGGCCCGGCGGCGGTCACGCCGCTCGCGGTGAGCGTCCCCATGCGGCTACCCGTCCAAGCGCTGGGCACCGCGGCGCTCACCAGCCGGCGGCGCGCACCCGGCCATCAGGTGGTGCGGCGGGTTCGCGGCATCGCCCGGCCGCCGGACATCGAGCATCCGGCCGGGCCGGTCTTGGCGGCGGAGGCGTCCACCATGGCGGCGGCGGCGGATTGCGTGCGCACGGCGGCGGTGGTCGCGGTGGCGGCGGTGCCCGCGGGGGCGGCGGTCGAGGCGGCGGCCGCGGCGGCGGCCGGCGCTCCGATATCCTGCTCAAGCACGACATCGTCTATCTCGGCCGGCTTGACGACGGGCTCGGCTTTTATCGCTTCAGTTATAACGGCAGCAATAAGGCCTATGTCGGAGTGATGGCGCAGGACGTGCAGTCCGTCGTGCCGCAGGCGGTTTTTACCGGCCGCGACGGCTATCTCCGGGTGAACTATCAAAAACTCGGGCTAACGTTCGAAACTTATGATGCCTGGATCCGATCGGGGGCGAAAATTCCGGCCGCGGTTCGGATCGCGCGTTGACCCCTGGATGAGCCGCACGACCGACCTGGCAATGGCGGAGCCACAGCGCGGCTGGATTGCGTGGCTGCCCGGCCTCATTGCGTTGCGCAACTATCAAGCGGCTTGGCTCATTCACGACATTGCCGCCGGGTTAGTATTGACGACGATGCTGGTGCCTGTCGGCATCGCTTATGCTGTCGCCTCGGGCTTGCCGGGAATTTACGGCCTCTACGCAACGATCGTGCCGCTGATTGCTTATGCGCTGTTCGGCCCGAGCCGCATTCTGGTGTTAGGCCCGGATTCGTCCTTGGCCGCCGTAATACTCGGCGTGGTATTTCCGTTGTCCAGTGGCGATCCCGGACGGGCCATTGCTCTCGCCGGCATGATGGCCATCGTCTCGGGCCTCGTGTGCATTCTGGCCGGTGCGGCACGGCTCGGCTTTGTCACCGAGCTTCTCTCCAAGCCGATCCGCTATGGCTACATGAACGGAATAGCGCTGACGGTCCTGGTCAGCCAGTTGCCGAAGCTCTTCGGCTTCTCAATCGATGCAGAGGGACCGTTGCGGAAATTGTGGGCCATCGCCGCAGCAATTGCGGACGGTCAAACCAACTGGACGGCATTCGCGATCGGTGCCGGTACTCTGGCAGTGATTTTTCTTCTCAAAAACAGCAAGCGCGTGCCGGGCATACTCGTCGCCGTGGTCGGTGCGGCAATCATAGTTGGGGCGTTCGATTTGGCGGCGCGCGCCAATGTGTCGGTTCTTGGTCCGCTGCCCCAAGGCCTGCCCGCGTTCACAATCCCGTGGATCAGCTACGATGATATTGTGCCGGTCCTGATCGGTGGCAGCGCGGTCGCCCTCGTGTCATTCGCCGACACCAGCGTGCTCTCCCGCAGCTACGCCGCACGAACCGGCGCCCATGTCGATCCCAATCAAGAGATGGTGGGGCTCGGTGCCGCCAATCTTGCCGCCGGATTTTTCCAGGGCTTTCCGATCAGTAGCAGTTCGTCACGAACGCCGGTGGCGGAGGCCGCCGGTGCGCGCACGCAGTTGACCGGCGTCGTCGGCGCCATCGCCGTTGCGCTACTTCTGCTGGCGGCGCCGAACCTACTCCGCCATCTGCCCGCCGCTGCATTGGCCGCCGTCGTCATTGCCTCCGCCATCGGCTTGATTGAAATCACCGACCTCGTCCGCATCTTCCACATTCAGCGCTGGGAATTTTGGCTCTCCATTTTCTGTTTTGTCGGCGTCGCCGTCTTTGGCGCTATACCGGGCATCGGTCTTTCGATCGTCATCGCGGTGATCGAATTCCTGTGGGACGGCTGGCGACCGCATTCCGCCGTGCTTGGCCGCGCCGAAGGCATAAAAGGCTATCACGACGTCACCCGCTACCCCGATGCTCGCCAGATACCCGGCCTAGTACTTTTTCGTTGGGACGCACCTTTATTCTTCGCCAATGCCGAATTATTCAAAGAGCGCGTTTTGGCAGCGGCAGCAAAATCGCCTACCCCTGTGCAGTGGTTGGTAGTGGCGGCAGAGCCGGTCACCAGCGTGGATGTCACCGCCGCTGATATGATTGCCGAATTGGATAAAATACTGCAGGATGAGGGCGTCGAGCTTTGCTTTGCCGAGCTCAAAGACCCGGTGAAAGACAAGCTAAAGAGATTTGGGCTTTTCACACGGATTGGTGAGGATTTCTTTTTCCCGACCATTGGCGCCGCAGCCGGCAGTTATCTCGCGAGCCATGCGGTGGACTGGGTGGATTGGGAGGATAGACCCGCCGCCAAGGCTGATGTGTCGTGATGAATTGGCTTCTGCTATTTGTTCCGATCGCCGCCGGCTTGGAGATTTTCGCGCCCGATCGCTATCTGCTCGTTTTCGTGGCCTCCTCCCTTGCCATCCTGCCGCTGGCCGCATGGATGGGCTGGGCCACCGAGCAGCTTGCGGAGCGTCTTGGCGAAGGCGTTGGCGGGCTTCTCAATGCGACTTTCGGTAATGCCGCCGAACTGATCATTGCGCTCGCCGCGTTGCGTGCCGGGCTGTACGATGTGGTGAAGGCGTCGATTGCCGGTTCTATTGTCGGCAATATCCTGCTGGTGCTCGGCGCCGCCATGCTGGCCGGAGGCTTGCGGCGGCCCGAGCAGCACTTCAACCCGGCCGGCGCGCGATCGCAGGCGACGATGTTGACGCTGGCGGCGATCGCGCTGGTTCTCCCTGCGGCCTATCAAGTCGCGACGGGCGCCACGGCGCAGGGGCTGATGCGGCTCAGCGTCTCGATCTCCGTCGTGCTCCTCCTTGGCTACGCACTGTTTCTTACGTTCGCCCTTGTCACCCATCCCGCGTTGTTCACGGGCTCCCACATTTCCGAACAGGGCGATGCGCACGCTTCCCCGGTCCGGGCTGCAGCCGTACTCGCGGGGGCCACCGTGGCGATCGCTTGGATGAGCGAGATCCTGGTGGGCGCGATCGAGCCTGCCGCCCACGATCTCGGGTTGAGCAACATCTTCGTCGGCGTTTTCCTGGTGGCGATATTGGGAAATGCGGCTGAACATGCGACGGCGGTTACCGCAGCAATGAAAGATCGCATGGATCTATCGCTCTCCATCGCGATCGGCTCCAGCATCCAGGTCGCGCTCTTTGTGGCGCCAATCCTTGTACTGGCGAGCCTCTTTCTTGGTCCCCGTCCGATGGATTTGGCCTTCCCTGCGGGCCTTATTCTCACCGTCCTCCTGTCGGTGCTGGTTACGGGCCAGGTCGCCAGCGACGGACGTTCGGATTGGCTGAAGGGCACGCAACTGCTTGCCGTCTATCTGGTCCTCGCTCTCACCTTCTTCTTCTTGCCGGGCGGTCGGATGGGTTGAGGCCGGCATGCATGACGCCTTCTGTCCGACGATCAGCAATACGATAAGTCTATTTTGCGCCCAACGCGGCTTCGACGGCTTTCATCAGGGTTTCATCTTGATTCAACGCGCAACAATCTCTGACCTTCTCGGCATTCGGCCGAATGGTTCCCATATCGATCATTGTGGCGCCGCGTTTGCCGCTGTAGTAGCCGCTGAACCAGAGTGCGATCGATTTCGTGGGCACCACTCTGCCGGTCAGAAACTGCCGGCAGGTGATTTTTGTAATATCGACCGTTACCTGCGCGTGAGCGAATGTCGATAAGTGGAGCGTCAGTAGCGAAGCCGCCAAAAGGGCTCGAGTGTTCATTGAATATCCTCCTATTTGATTGTTGCACCAAGGCTTAATACCCGGCATCGTAGTCGTTCCGAACGTTTCACCGGAAGTAGCTGCCGGTTTCAGCATCCCTGGGAAAATCGGATACGCGAACTACGCGCGATGGGATAAGCCGGAGGTAGAGGGGACTGGCCCCAAGGATAACGGCGGTGAGCGAAGACCAGGAGCCATTCAATCCGACATTGGTCGATTGGGCGATCAAATTCGGCTGCCTGGCGCTTCTGGTCTATTGGTCGTTACTTCTGGTCCAGCCGTTTCTGACGATCATCGTCTGGAGTATTGTTCTTGCGGTCGCGCTTTATCCTGTTTTCAGCTGGATGGTATCGCGGTTGCGGCTCTATCGCGCGGTTGCGGCGGCGCTGATTACGATATTGAGCCTTGCGATCGTGCTTGGACCGGCGACATGGCTCGGCGTAAGCCTGATTGCAAGCATCGGCTCCATTGTCGACCAGCTCAACACCGGCGCCTTGTCCATCCCCCCGCCGCCTGAATCAATCAAGACTTGGCCGCTGATCGGCGACGGGATCTTCGAATTCTGGGATCTGGCATCGACCAATTTGCGCGCTGCATTCGCCGAATTGAGTCCGCAACTCAGACCGCTGGGCTCGAGCCTCCTGAGCGTTGCCGGCAGCGCCGGCATCAACACGTTGCAATTCCTTGCCGCGGTGGCGATATCGGGCTTCCTGTTCGTGCCGGGTCCGGCGCTCGTGGATTCTTTCAAGACGGTCTCGGACCGCATCGCCACCAGACGCGGCGCGGAATTCGTCGACTTGGCGGGCGCAACCATCCGCAACCTGGCGCGCGGGGTGATCGGCATCTCGCTGCTGCAAGCGCTTCTGGCGGGTCTCGGCCTCATCGTCGCCGGCGTTCCCGCCGCAGGCTTGTTCAGCTTCCTCGCTTTGGTGTTGGGCATTGTGCAGGTCGGCGCGTCGATCATCATCGTCCCGCTCATCATCTGGAGCTGGCTGACAATGCAGACGAATACCGCCTTGCTGTTTACCGCCTACATGGTGCCGGTGAGCCTCCTCGACAATTTGCTGCGGCCGCTCGTCCTCGCCCATGGGCTGAAGACGCCGATGCTGGTAATCCTCATGGGCGTCATCGGCGGCCTGCTCGTTCATGGCATGATCGGGCTCTTCATCGGCCCGATCGTGCTGGCCATCGCCTGGGAGCTGGTGCAGGCCTGGACGCGCGATGAAACTGAGGGAGCCCAAGTGCCTCCGATTGGCAAGACGAAAGACAATTAGCAGTCCACGTGACGATCAAACCAGCTGGTACACTTGAAATCATGAGACTCGCAATTGATTCTCTTTTCGCTCCGCCATCGAGATCACCGGACTCGATGCCAATCCCGCTGTCCTTTGCTTTGCGCCGAAGAGCTCGCTGATTCGCTGGATGCGTGTCAGGTCCTCAGCCGAAAGCTCCCCGCGCGCCCTTAGCACTTCAGTAATCAAATCGAACGCCTTCTGCCGAACGTCCAGATCGGCGGGAAGCATCGACGGAATGGCAGCAAGTGCGCCTTCGGGATCAATCAACAACATGTAGAACTGCTCGCGAACCATGGCTTTGAACGCCGAAAGCGACACGTTACTTTGCGTCTTTCGAATGCGGCGGACCGCCTCGAAGCCACGCTCGTCAACCGCGGCGCGCGGCATGCCGACAAAGATCAGCCCACGGATCATCGCTTCCGGGAGCCCGCCGGCAGCGATTCGCGACTTGACCTCATCGATCCGCTTCTGCATGAGCTCGCGATGCAGCAGGTTCTTCGGTGCCCGGCGCAAAGATTGCGTCCCGGTCGGATCGACACCGACAGCAGCCTGGAGCGTTGGCGATCCATATATTGTCATGAATGCCCGCTCGGCGAGAACCTCGCTAGCGTCGCGCCATGCGTCGAGCATGCTAACGATTTGACGAGACATGGTTTCCTGCATCGCCACGAATGGATTATCAGCGGCTACGGGCCTCCGGTCGCTTTGAACCTTTTCTGCCAGGGCCGTAACGGAAGCCATCATCGGATTTGCGCTGGAGAACATTTCATATTGCAGCCGCAACGGATGCAGTTGTCGCATCAGGTCCGCCAGAGGCGAATTGATGAAAGTTCGCGCAACAGGCTGCAGGAACGTCCGGTACAATGCCAAATTCGTCTGCGACACCCGGTCGGCAGTTGCGAACCGGCGCTCATCGGCCGCGTCATTGCCGCCAAGCGCGCGAATATCGTCGAGCGTTCTTTCTTCGCAGCGCATCACCCAGTCGCCGGTGACCAGATCGGGATTGGCCGTGTCCCCATCCTTGCGCTCAAGAACGGCTTCATAAAGGCCGGGCGGCAAGGTATCGATCAGGTCGATGTTGCTTGAAAACTCGCCGTGCTCTTTTCGCGCCACGCCGCCGGAAACAAAAATGCCCAAATGACCGACACTGCTGTGAATCGTGTAGACGATCGTTTGTCCGAGGGCGCGAATCTCATCGGCGTTCTCATAAAGGTCGAGGACCCAACCCAGCGCCTGCTGCGGCGGCGTGATGTTGTCACCCTGCGAGCAGAACACGACGATTGGCGAGCGGATGTTCCGTAAGTCGACGCTCATGCCGTCGGACGTTTGGATTTTCCCTGCCGCTAGGTTGTTACCAACAAAGAGTTCATCAACAATGAACTGGATTTCCTCGGCGTTGAGATTGACATGGCCGCCCCACCAGCGCTCAAAGTCCAGATAGCGCGGCGCTTCCGTATCGATCTTCGAATACAGATTATATTGCTTGCTCCAGAGCGTGTTTGCTGGATTCTGATTTTCGAAATTCTGCACTAGCCAGGCGCCGTCGAATTTGCCGTGCCCGAGATCGCTGGCGAGTGCTGTCAGCCAGCTGCCGCCGAGCAGGCCGCCCGCGTAGCGCATGGGATTTTTGCCGTGCACGCCCTGCCAATAGGAAAGCGGCGAACCCGCGACGATGATCGGGCCGAATAATTCGGGACGGATGGCGGCAAGCATCATTACCGCCCAGCCGGCCTGGCAATTGCCAATGACGCAGGGTTTGCCATCCGCCTGCGGATGGAGAGCAATGACTTCTTCTATGAATTTAGCTTCGGCACGAGCGATATCTTCGATGGTCTGGCCCGGCATAGGTTCCGGCAGGAAGCCGACGAAATAGCAAGGGTGACCCGCATTGAACGCGACGCCGATTTCACTGTCCGCTTTGAAGCCGCCAATGCCGGGGCCGTGACCGGCGCGCGGATCGACGATGACGAACGGTCTCTTTGTCGGGTCGAGTACGGTTCCCGCAGGCGGCACGACTTTTACGAGACAATAATTGACCGGACGTTCCAGCCTGCGGCCATCGATGACGAGCTCCACTTTGTAGTCGAGCACGTGGGGCGCAGTCTCGGCCATGTGCTCGCGATATTGATCGCCACGCTGACGCATGACATCCCAAAACAGCACGCTGCGTTGCGCCGCGTCGACGAAATATTCAATCGCCGGGGCGAACAAGCCAAACGGTTGTGGAGGCACGCTGATCGCCTGCGGAGATGAAGGAGCTTCGCTCGATGGCATTGTTGAGTTCCTTCTTTTGAAACCTGATACGGCGCTTCGCATAAGGCGTTTTTGAGACGACAGAAAAATGACAACTCGACCCGCCCATAGATAAGGGACGATATCAATCGCTCTTTGACCTAGGTCAAAAGACGCGCGTCAATTACCTGTTACCAATGCCACTAGGTGAGCCAGGTGGTGCGCCCGCACCGCTGGAACCAAATGCAGCGAAATAGGTCACTGCTGTTTTTCTTACTAGCAGATCGACTTGGATTGGAAGATGCAGGCACTGCAGGTCGACAAGTCAGTCGCCATGATCCCTGATGGTGCGAGCATGATGGTCGGCGGCTTCATGGCCGTTGGAACGCCCGAGCGTGTCATTGACGAGATCGTTCGTCAGAACAAACGCAATCTAACAGTGATTGCCAATGACACAGCAATGCCGGGCAAGGGTATTGGCAAGCTTATTGATGCAAAATTACTCCGCAAAGCGGTCGTGAGTCATATCGGTCTCAATCCCGAGACTCAAAGGCAGATGATCGCAGGCGAACTGGAGGTGGAACTGGTCCCGCAAGGCACTCTCATCGAACGTATCCGCGCGGGCGGATACGGCCTCGGCGGCATCCTGACCCAAACCGGCATCGGCACGCCGGTCGAAACCGGGAAACAACGTATCCAAGTGTCCGGCAAGGACTACCTGCTGGAAGTCGCACTGCGCGCTGATTTCGCCCTCGTGCAGGCCTTCCTCGCCGATTACACGGGTAATTTGAGCTATGCGCTCACCGCCCGCAATTTCAATCCGGTCATCGCGATGGCTGCCGACATAGTGATCGCCAGTGCCGACCACATCGTTCCGGTTGGAGTTCTCGCGCCCGATCACGTCATAACGCCGGCGCCGGTCGTCGACTATCTCGTTACGAACTTTTGAGCGGCACATGGAACCGCAAGAAATCATCGCACGACGGATTGCCCGCGAACTTGCGCCCGGCACGCTGGTCAATCTCGGAATTGGAATCCCGACGCTGGTGGCTAACTATCTGCCGGAGGACATGCACGTCTTCTTTCAGTCCGAGAATGGATTGATCGGGACTGGCTTGCCGCCTGAAGAGGGCATGGCGCATCCCTTACTGACGGATGCAGCCGGTCGTCCTGTCACGGCATTGCCCGGCGCCAGCACATTCGACAGCGCTATGTCGTTTGGCCTGATCCGTGGTGGTCATCTCGACTTGACCGTACTCGGCGGCCTGCAGGTCGATCAGTCCGGACGATTGGCCAACTGGATGATCCCGAAAAAAATGGTGCCGGGCATGGGCGGCGCCATGGATCTGGTATGCGGCGCCAGGCGCGTCATCGTGGCCATGCAGCATACGGCAAACGGTGCAGCAAAAATCGTGAAAAAATGCTCGCTGCCGATCACAGCATTACGTCCGGTCGACTTAGTCGTCACCGAGCTAGCAGTGATCGGTTTCAGCGAGGGTCGCGCAACGCTGCTTGAGACCGGTCCTGGAATATCCGTCACCCAGATTGTTGCGGCGACGGAAGCGGAACTTGTGATCCCGAACAAGGTGCCGGAAATGCCGCTATGAGCCGTCGGACGGAAAGGCATTGGCACGGCGCGATGAAGGATTCGGTTGAACTGATCCACACGGGCAGCACCGAAGATCACACACCAGGAGGGCCGAAGAGATGACCTCGGCAAAGCTGGATTGGAAATCGGATGAAGACTTGGCCGTTGGAAAAGGAGCCACGGTTCAGGCATTCGTGGCAGTGCTCGGCGGCGACAAGCTTGAAATCGATGTCGCTCCCTGGGGTGAGGGCCATTTGAAGGTCAACGGGCGGGAGATCGCCCACGTCGATGCTGCCAAGGATCGGCGCCAAGCCTTTCGCGAGCTCAAGAGAATTGCTGATCGTTATATAGAAGGCCAGCCGGTTGAATCCGAGCGCCAAAGGAAATCCTCCATGATACCTGCCGTAAAAGCCAAGCTCCTCGAAGGCAAGAAAGGTCTCATCGTTGGTATTGCCAACGAGAATTCGATCGCTTGGGGCTGCGCCAAGGCATTCCGGGCATTGGGCGCTGACCTCGCGGTGACTTATCTCAACGAAAAGGCAAAAAAGTACGTGGAACCGCTCGCCCGCGAGCTTGATGCTCCAATCGTAATGCCGCTTGACGTACGTGTGCCCGGCCAGATGGAGGCGGTCTTTGCTCAAATATCCAAGGTTTGGGGCA
>Ga0116223_10005721_pt1 | contig 10381 bp, 11 predicted proteins | sample Sb_taG_3_FD_90092 | JGI IMG/M metagenome (GOLD analysis project Ga0116223, IMG submission 90092) | Peat soil microbial communities from Weissenstadt, Germany - Sb_50d_a_PC metaG | ecosystem: Environmental > Terrestrial > Soil > Wetlands > Peat | place: Germany: Weissenstadt | collected 2010-09-21 | reverse complement strand
TGGTGAGACTACATCCGACCAGAAAGTTTCTCTCTTGACGGCACGCTGCCTGGGATCCTGCGGGCTGGCACCGGCCGTAGTGTATGACCAGGAAGTAGCCGGGAAAGTAAGTGTGCCCAGCCTGCAACAGCGCCTGAAGCAATGGACGCGTCCATGACGATGGAAAAACATGACTCCTGAAGAACTCGACCAGATCGCCGAAGCCGAACGGGCGGCCCAGAGCCAGTTCCCGCAACAGGTGCGGGTGTGTGTCGCCGCTGGGTGCGTCTCTTGCCAGAGTCAAGGTGTGAAAGATGCGCTGGACCAGGAAATCGAGCGGCGAGGCGCCAAGCAGAGTTGCCGGGTGAAGGGCGTAGGCTGCATGGGACTGTGCGCGGAAGGGCCGCTGGTCTCAACCAGCACCGGCATCCTCTACCAGCATGTGGCGGCGAGCGACGCCGCAGAAGTTCTCGACAGCCTGGAAGGGCCTGCAGTGGCTCGCCTGGTTTGTCCTACGGACGTTCCCTTCTTCCAGCGGCAGCAGAAGATTGTGCTGGAGAACTGCGGCGTGATCGATCCCGAGCGAATTGAGGATTACATCGCGGCTGAGGGCTATACCGCGCTAATCAAGGCCCTCACCGAAATGGCGCCACGGGAAGTGATCGAGCAGGTGACGAAGAGCGGCCTGCGCGGCCGTGGAGGCGCGGGCTATCCCGCCGGATTGAAGTGGAGCACGGTATCAAAGTCCGTGGGCACTCAGAAGTATGTGATCTGCAATGCCGATGAGGGCGATCCCGGTGCCTTCATGGACCGCAGTGTGCTGGAAAGCGATCCGCATCGCGTCCTCGAGGGCATGCTGATCGCGGCTTACGCTGTGGGTGCGTCGGAAGGTTATATCTACGTGCGCGCCGAGTATCCGCTGGCGATCAAGCGGTTGCGCAATGCCATTCGCCAGGCGGAGCGCGCCGGCCTATTGGGTGCAAACATTTGCGGCACGCGCTTCAGTTTGCGCCTGGACGTACGGCTGGGCGCGGGCGCTTTTGTCTGCGGAGAAGAGACTGCCCTGATCGCGTCGGTGGAAGGCAAGCGCGGCACTCCGCGCCCGCGTCCTCCTTATCCCGCGATGGAAGGCCTGTTCGGGCAGCCCACTCTCATCAACAACGTGGAAACCTTTGCCAACATTGCCCCCATCCTGCGCAATGGCGGAGAGTGGTACGCGCAGATCGGCACGGAGAAAAGTAAGGGAACGAAGGTGTTCGCGCTGGCCGGAAGTGTACGAAATACGGGCCTGGTGGAAGTGCCCATGGGAATCAGCCTGCGCGAGATGGTCTTTGAAATCGGCGGCGGGATTCCGGAAGGACGGAAATTCAAAGCGGTACAGACGGGCGGCCCGTCCGGCGGCTGCCTGCCTGAATCCTGCCTCGACATGCCCGTGGATTACGAGTCGTTGATGCGCGCCGGATCCATCATGGGTTCAGGCGGCATGATCGTGATGGATGAGACTTCCTGCATGGTCGACGTGGCCAAGTACTTTATGGATTTCTGCATGACGGAATCCTGCGGGAAGTGCATTCCCTGCCGCGTCGGCACCTACCAGATGCACCGCATTCTCACCGCCATCAGCACTATGAGCGCCACTCCGCAGGACATGACCATGCTGGAAGAGCTCTGCGATCTGCTGAAGCACACCAGCCTGTGCGGCCTGGGACAGTCGGCGCCCAACCCGGTGGTGAGCACGCTTCGTTCCTTTGGCGAGGAATATCGCGCGCATATCGATGACCATAAATGTCCGGCTGGAGTGTGCGGCCGTCCAGAGAATGGAGATCAGCGATGAGTCCGGCCTCGAGCGTCAAGACGCTGAAGGTCGATGGCCGGGACCTGAGCGGCCGCCAGGAAGAAACCATTCTGGATGTGGCCCGGCAGAACGGAATTTTTCTTCCCCGCCTCTGCGAGATGGATGGACTCTCGGATGTGGGGGCTTGCCGGATGTGCCTGGTGGAAGTCAAGGGGCAGAACCGTTTGCTTCCCGCCTGCGTGACCGCGGTCGAAGAAGGCATGGAGGTGACCACCAACTCGGAGCGCCTGCAAAAGTACCGCAAGATGATCCTGGAGCTGCTTTTCGCCGAGCGCAATCACATTTGCTCGGTGTGCGTTTCCAACGGGCACTGTGAAATGCAGATGCTGGCGCAGACATTGGACATCACGCACGTTCATTTCCCTTACCGCTATCCGAAAATGGAAGTGGATGCGTCGCACGACCGCTTCGTCATCGATCACAACCGCTGCATCCTGTGCACCCGTTGCGTGCGGGTGTGCGACGAAATCGAGGGCGCGCATACCTGGGACTTGATGGGCCGGGGCATCGACGCCAAAGTCATCACCGACTTGAACGAACCGTGGGGCTTGTCGGAAACCTGCACCAGCTGCGGAAAGTGCGTGCACGTCTGTCCTACGGGCGCGCTGTTTGAGAAAGGCCGCTCGGTGGCTGAGATGCTCAAGCGCCGCCAGTTTCTGCCTTATCTCACGCTCATGCGGGAAGAAAACGAATGAGTGGCTTAAATGGATAAGAAGCGCCTGGCAACGGTTTGGCTGGATGGCTGCTCCGGCTGTCACATGTCGTTCCTCGACATGGACGAGCGCCTGCTCGCATTGGCTGCCCTGGTCGATCTGGTTTACAGCCCTCTGGTCGACGCGAAGGAATTTCCCGAGAACGTGGACCTCACGCTGGTGGAAGGCGCGGTAAGCAGCGAGGAGGATCTGCACAAGATCCATATCGTGCGGCAGCGGACAACCACCCTGGTTTCGCTCGGCGATTGCGCCGTCACCGCCAATGTGCCAGGAATGAGAAATCCGTTTGGCGTGAAGGCGATATACGACCGCGCCTATCGCGAGAACGTAACCTTCGACCCGGGCATTCCCAACCAGATCGTGCCGGCGCTGCTGCCATACTCGCGGCCGGTTCATGAAATCGTGGCAGTTGACGTCTTCGTTCCCGGCTGTCCGCCGTCCGCGGACACAATCTACTATGTGCTGACGGAGTTGCTGGAAGGCCGGCAGCCGGACGTGAGCCGGAAAACGCGCTTTGGATCGTAACCAGTTCTTAGGATTGTGGGTGAAGCTGTGAAGCAGGGCAAGACGATTCTCATCGACCCAGTGACCCGAATCGAGGGTCATTCAAAAATCACGTTGCACCTTGATGAAGACGGAGCGGTCGAGGAGGCACGGTTTCACGTTACTCAGTTCCGCGGCTTCGAGAAATTCTGCGAAGGCCGTCCGTTTTACGAAATGCCCTCGCTGATGGCGCGCATCTGCGGCATCTGCCCCGTCAGCCACCTGATCGCATCGGCCAAGGCGTGCGACGCTCTGCTCGCGGTAACGATTCCTCCCACCGCCGACAAACTCCGCCGCATCTTCGGATTGGCCCAGGTGGTGCAGTCTCACGCCCTGAGCCTGTTTCATCTCTCCTCCCCGGACCTGCTGCTGGGCATGGACGCCGCTCCCGCCAAGAGCAATCTGTTTGGTGTGGCCGAGGAGGACCCGGAACTGGCGCGGGACGGAATCCGCTTGCGTCAATTCGGACAGGAAATTATTGAGCGGCTGGGAGGCAAGCGTATCCATCCCGCGTGGATCGTTCCCGGAGGTGTGAGCGAACCGCTCACTGACGCCAACCGCGATGCCATCCTCTTTGCCATTCCCGACGCGCTGCGTATCGTCGAGCGCACTCTGGAATGGTTCAAGGGAATCATGGAAAATTTCCGCGAGGAAATTGCCACCTTCGGCAATTTTCCCACGATGTTCATGGGCATCGTCAAACAGGACAACGGCCTCACCTTCTACGACGGAAAGCTCCGCATCATCGACGCCGCCGGCAAGGTGGTGGCCGACGCTCTCGATCCCAAGCGCTACTTCGACTACATCGGCGAGAAGGTCGAGCCCTGGAGCTACATGAAGTCGACTTACTACAAGCCGGTGGGATTTCCCGATGGCATTTACCGCGTAGGACCGCTGGCTCGACTCAACGTCGCCGACCGCTGCGGCACACCTCACGCCGATCAGGAACTGGCCGAGTTCCACGAATTGCAGCGCACCGCGGTGCTCAGCTCATTCCATTATCACCACGCCCGGCTGGTCGAGATGTTGTACTGTGTCGAACGTATGGAGCAGTTGCTGAACGACTCGGAAATACTTTCGAAGCGCGTACGCGCGCTGGCCAGGCCGAACGCGCTCGAAGGGGTGGGCGCCTGCGAAGCTCCCCGCGGAACCCTGTTCCACCATTACAAGATTGACGAACAGGGGCTGATTCGCTGGTGCAACCTGGTCATCGCCACCGGTCACAACAATCTGGCGATGAACCGCAGCATTCTGCAGGTAGCCAAACATTTTGTGCGCGGCAACCACCTGACTCCCGGAATGCTGAATCGCGTGGAGGCGGTGATTCGCACCTACGATCCTTGCTTGAGTTGTTCGACCCATGCTCTGGGCGAGATGGCGCTTCGCATCGAACTCCTCGGCCCGAGCGGCGAACTGCTGGATGAAGTTACGCGCGGCTGAACCGCCGACGAAAATGTCCCGCGTGCTCATTGTCGCCTATGGCAACCCGCTGCGCAGTGACGACGGCGTGGGCTGGATTGCTGCCGACGAGCTGCGCCGGAGATTGGCGTCGCCGCAAGTGAAAATTCTGCAACTGCAACAACTCCTGCCGGAGGTCGGGGAATCCATCAGCCGCGCCGACACCGTGATTTTTGTGGACGCCAGCTGCGCCGGCGAACCCGGCGAGGTGCGCTGGGAGCGAGTCACCGCTCCCCCGGCTAAGGCGCAGTTTTCTCATCAGCTCACTCCTGCCGAAGTGCTGGGACTGGCCAGCGAGATCTATGGCGCACGTCCGCAGGCATTCTGCGCGACGATCACCGGGGAAGGCTTTGATCACGGGGAAGGACTGTCAAACAGAGTAGCCGCTCGCTTGCCCCAACTGGTCGCCGGAATAGAACAAGTGACTAAGCAAATCCTGTCGGGAGAACCTGTTTCCACGCCTCCGTGGCAGAAGGCTGCAAGTAAGTCCTAGAACTATGCCATCCCTTAATCGGGTCCGTTCGTACCCAGTTGAATCGCGGTTATTGGGTGCGAGTGCGCACCGCGACAAGTTTTGTTTCTACCGGAACACCACGCGCGATTTTGATGTGAAGCAGCGCCTCGAAAGGCTTCAGCTGTTCTGGTTTCTGTACTCCGAGGCGCGAGAGCAACTCGCGCAGAGAGTCCTGCCTGGTGACAAATTCAACGGCGGCTTCCGTACCAAACGTTGTGGTGCGGCGAGAGTCAATACGGAGCGTGAGGAGTCCAGACCGGGCAGAAGGCCGATGATCGCATAATCGTCGGTAAGCGGCGAAGTGGACGGGCTGGCTACAAACTGCTCCGGTTGTCCGGGTTCTGGATGTTGGTTGAGATTCCCAAATCTCCCTTGCGCGGTCCCGCGTTCAGGCGCTGGAACACAAACTCGCGCGTCCCGGCAATATCGAGCAAAGTAAGGTTTTCGGAAGGCGATCCCACAAGATAAGGTTATTGTTCCTTACATTATCCAAAGAAAACAGACTGCCTCGCTTCACCCGGACCTGGCGATGCAAGGCGGAGAAAACCTGGTCGAGATCATGCACGGCCAGCACTTCGCCAACTCCGGTGTAGTGGTCGAATACCAGATCACCAGAGTCCGTGGCCGCGTTGTAGTAACGCAAACCGGTTTCGGGCCGGCCCACGAAAGCTGCGTTGCACTTCGCTAACGCCGGAGGCATGATTCCGGAGCAGATCTGGGACCAGGCCGACGCCACCGATTCGAAACTCGTGTTCGGCTCCGGCACCGGCAGCGCAACTCCGCTGGCATGGAGCATGGCACAGTTCCTCCGGCTTGTGGTGTGTGCGCAGGAGAAGCGCATCGTGGAGCAGCCCGCCGTCGTTGCCGACCATTTCCTCAAGAGCGGGGACACCAATCCGGACCACTAGCCCGCGGTTTGTTCAGGCACACGTCATCTAGATTGAAAGTCTTCACACCCCGGCTTCTGGAGGAATGGGGAACGGCTGGATGATGTGGAGGCCGCACTCCGTCTTGGAAGATCCAGACCAGCGCCCGGCCCTGGGATCTTCTCCCGGACGCACCGCGCGCGTGCAATGAGTGCAGCCGATGCTGGGATAGCTGCGATCGTGTAGCGCATTATAAGGCGTGTCATGCTCGTGGATATATTGCCACACCTGCTTTGAGTTCCAGTCGGCGATGGGATTGATTTTTACCAGACCAAATTTTTCGTCCCACTCGATTTTGCCGGCGCTGGCGCGGGTAGTGGTCTGATCGCGGCGGATGCTCGTGATCCAGGCCTGCAACTCGCCCAGTTTGCGCCGCAGTGGCTCGACCTTCCTCAGGTTGCAGCATTGATCAGGGTTACGCTGCCACAGTGCGGGTCCGTGGACTCGCGCTTGTTCTTCCGGCGAGATCAGTGGGTACACCCTTTCCACCGTGATGCCATACTTCTGCTCCACCTGGTCCATCAGGTTGTAGGTCTCGGGAAAAAGAAACTCGGTGTCGAGGGTGAAGAGGCGAAAATCCTGGCGTACGCGCGAAGCAATGTCGATCAGGACCATGCCCTCCGCCCCGAAGGCGGACGAGATGGCCACGGTGTTTCCGAACGTCTCGAAAGCCCAGTTGAGAACCCGCTCGGGACTCCAGGCTTCGGCACTGGCTTTCAGTTGGGAGATTTGTTCTCTCATGCTGGCTCCTCATGCCTCAAGCTCTCAGGGGAAGAGTCGCGTTGCACGAGCGCTCCCTGGAACGCATTCTCTGTCAAAGGGAAGGTCCCTTCTGGTTGATCGGCATTCTGACTAGCGAATCTCACGACCTCGCCTACCACCAGCAGCGCGGGAGCGGCCAGTCTCGGCGAGAGATGGAGGTTCGAAATTGTGGTTTGGTGCATTCGCTGCTCAGGAGTGGTTGCTCGGGAAATAATTGCGCAAGGAGTCTCTGCCGCGAATCCAGCCGCTGCGAGCCTGCCAGCCATCCCGGCATAGTCGTGGCCAGGCATGTAGACCACGAACGTGGATTCGGGTCCAGCGAACCTGTTCCACTCTGCATCGGAATTTTCCAGCGCGCGATGACCGGCTGCCAGCACGAGAGTAGAAGATATTTGCCGGTGGGTGAGCGGAATTCCGGCCGCAGCCGCGGCGCCCAACGCTGAGGTCACACCGGGAACAATCTCGTAAGCGATGTTCGCTCGCCGCAACGCTTCAATTTCCTCCCCGGCGCGGCCAAAGATCAGGGGATCTCCGCTTTTCAGCCTTATTACCTGCAATCCTGAAGCAGCCAGCGTCACCAGCAAGAAATTGATCTCTTCCTGGCGCATCGTCTGGCTTCCGCAGCGCTTGCCCACGTTCTGAACCTGTGCTGTGGGCGGGATCAACTGCAATATTTCGGGCGCGACGAGATCGTCGTGAAGCACCACGTCCGCGGCCCGCAGCAAGCCCAGAGCTTTTACCGTGAGCAATTCGGGATCACCCGGACCTGCGCCCACCAAATAGACCTTGCCGTTCATGCCATTACCCTCCTGTCGTTCTTCTCGGACTGTTCCGCCAATGCCGCCTGCAGGGCCTCGCGGCTCGCCAGCGATTGCAGCAACTCACGTTTGCGTTGCGGATCGAGATCGCTGGCCAGTACAAGGCTTCGCGTCGCTCCCAACTCCGCCACCCACTGCGCATACCCGGGACCGAATTGCCGTTCGAGCTGTTGCCTTATTCTTTGAGCGAGCGATGGACTTTGCCCACTCGTTGAGATGGCAATCTGAAGATCACCCCGGCGCACCACGGCGGGATAGTAGAAGTCGCAATACTCCGGAACATCGACCACGTTGCACAGAACTCCACGCCGCTGCGCTTCGCGATAAATCGATTCGTTAAGGGCAGTGGAAGCGGTGGCGACGACCACTAGAAACGTTCCGTCGAGATCCTCGGGAGCAAAGGCTCGCAGTTCGAGCGCAATCGTTCCGGCTTTCGCCCACTCATGCACCGGGTCGCCCGCTTCCAAGGCAACTACGTGGATGGACGCACCCGTGTCGATGAGGCCGCCGATTTTGGGTTCGCCAACTTTGCCCGCGCCAACCACGAGGCAACGTTTGCCTTCGAGTTTCAAGAACATTGGGAACAAGCTGCTCATCGCTTCTCCAAACCTCGTTTCTTCAGCCTTCCACGCTGCTCGGCACACGTCCCTCGGGCAGATCACGGACGACTGGATCGACGGATTGTCCCGCCAAGTAGTCCCGCAACTCCGTATCGGTGTGGCGAGCAAAGAATTCCCGCAGATTCTCACCCATGCTGCTCTCGGCGAGGTACCTGCGCAGAAGCCGCTCGATCGCTTCCGGAACTTCGGTCGCAAGGCAGCGATACCCGACCGGCCGTGCGATGGACTGCTTGAGACCGAGCGCCCCGCCCAGGCAGAAGTAGTAGGCATCCAACATTTGTCCATTGACCTTCAGCTTCTTGCCCTCGAGTCCGATGTCGGCAATCCAGTGTTGGCCGCAACTATTGGGGCATCCTGCGACGTGCAGCTTCAAGTGCTGCTCAAAACCGGGCAGACGCTCTTCCAGTTCCTCCACCAGCCAGCGAGAGAAGCTTTTTGTCTCGGTGATGGCCAGCTTGCAGAACTCGGCGCCGCTGCAAGCGATCGCTCCGCGCCAAAACGGCGAGCCACTCACGGGCAGCCCAATCTCCCCCAACTCTTTGGCTAATTCGTCGGCCTGCAACCGCGGCACATTGACGACCAGCAGATTCTGCATGTTGGTGGTGCGCAATTCACCGCTGGCGAAGCGATCGGAGAGATCGGCTGCAGCCTGCATCTGTTCCGGCGTAATCCGGCCTCGCAGAACCGCGGCCCCCACATAGCAATAGCCCGGCTGCTTTTGGGGATGGATGCCGATGTGATCGCGATAGACGTCGTCGGGCGCTTGCTCAGGTTCAGCGGGATCAAGGTGAAATCCGATGCGCCGCTCCAATTCTTCTTGGAAGTTGGCGGGCGTCCAGCCATGGCGCAAGAAGAGAAATTTGAGCCGTGCGCGTTCGCGGTGTTCGCGTAGCTGGTCGGAGTCGCGAAACAACTCCGCCACTCCCTTGATCACTGACAGAACTTGATTCCAGCGTACAAAAGCGTTCAAAGGCGCGCCCAGATATGGTTCGGTAGATAGGCCGCCCCCAACGCGCAAGGCAAACCCGATTTCGGATTTGCCACCGACGCTACGCTGGACCGCGGTCATACCAACGTCGTTGATCTCCGGATAGGGGCACCACACGCGGCACCCCGTGATGGAAATCTTGAACTTGCGCGGTAGGTTATAGAACTCGGCATTGCCGGCCAGCATGCGATCGGCTTCGAGCGCAAGCGGCGATGCGTCGCAGATCTCATCGGCATCTACACCTGCGACGGGGCAGCCTGTAATGTTGCGCGTCACATCGCCGCAAGAACCAGTCGTATTCAAGCCGACCCGCCAGAGCTCTTCCAGCACTTCGGGGAGAGCCTCGATCGTGACCCAATGCAACTGAATGTTCTGCCGCACGGTGAGATCGGCGGTCCCGCGCGCATAGCGGCGGGTGAGATTGGCGATGGCTCGGAGCTGGTCGGAACGCAGCAAGCCGTTGGGAATTCGAATCCGCAGCATGAAGAACGGCAACGCTTTCCCTTGGCCGCCTTGCCCTCCGACAACGCCGGCGCCATCGCCCTGCGTGTAGACGCCCCACCAACGGAAGTACGTGCCAATCCACTCGGGTGGAATCGAGTCAAAGCCTTCCCGGGCAAAACGGCGGATCTCACCCAGACCATCCCAGGGATTCATGGCGCGCTTCATACGCTCGGACTTCTGTGCTTTGGTTTCTGTAACTGCATTCGTCATATTGGCCGCAAAAAAGAAAAACACACCGCCAGAGAGCGTCTGGTGGTGGGTTATAAGTGCCGATAACTAGATCTTTAAGTCAGCAATTTACCCGCGCCAGAGCACACGAATGCACAACAACAACATGCACACATGCACTCCTGGCGAAGATTGCTGAAATTCGTCACGCTGGTTTGCATACTAGGCCGAGCACACCAACCGGTCAACTTACTTTCGATGAATAATTTCGATTCGACGCATCAATTTTTTTGGTGGTCGAGCAAAACCCTTTGGCGGTCGCTCGGGATGTCACGGCTGGGCTCACGCGGGCCAGGCTCTCAGGCAGCGGCCAAATAGACGTAGCGCAAAATAAAAAGCACAGTGAGAATCCAGATGAGCGCATTCACTTCGCGAATTTTCCCCGCCGCAACCTTCACGACCGTATAGGAAATCAGGCCGAGGCTGAGACCGGTTGCAATGCTGAATGTTAGAGGCGTAGCCAGCATGGTGAT
>Ga0116223_10005717_pt1 | contig 10386 bp, 9 predicted proteins | sample Sb_taG_3_FD_90092 | JGI IMG/M metagenome (GOLD analysis project Ga0116223, IMG submission 90092) | Peat soil microbial communities from Weissenstadt, Germany - Sb_50d_a_PC metaG | ecosystem: Environmental > Terrestrial > Soil > Wetlands > Peat | place: Germany: Weissenstadt | collected 2010-09-21 | reverse complement strand
GCCTCACCGTAGAAATCGACGAATAAATCCGGCGTCTCATATACCCGCACGCGATGCAGTTGCGCCTGCTTCAACTTAGGCGCGAGTCGCTGCCAAATCACAATCGCCAGATTTTCTGTGGTCGGGATGCGCGTGAAAAATTCCGGCACTTCTTTATTGAGGAAGCGATGGTCCATGGCATCGAGCACTTCACGATTGAGCACTTCTTTCAACTGTTTGAGATCAACCACGAAACCAGACCGCGGATCGACCTCGCCTTTCACCGTGACTTCGAGCGTGTAATTGTGTCCGTGTCCGTTGGGATTGTTGCATTTGCCGAAGACACGCCGGTTCTCCTCGGGAGTGAACTCGGGATTGTGATAGTAGTGCGACGCGGAAAATTCAGCTTTGCGAGTTAAATAGACCATTCAGTTACACCGTTCTTGGCCGGGCCCGGTCGGGCTGTGCGGTTGTCGTCGTGCTCCTGCGCTCTACGCCTGCCACGTCCGCGCCCTCCGACAGTCCGGTGTACGCTCTGCCCTTCCAACTCACTGACCTGTTCTTGTAAGAGATGTGAGACCGCAACAGAAGATACGAGAACAACGGCAGCCCGAAGACCGCCATAACATTCGCATCCCAGCAGAAGTGCGCCCTGCGAATGCGTTTTAGAAATAAGGTAGCGAGCACGGCAGCCAGAACGCCAGCGATAATCGCTGCTCCCGATCTTCCCTTTACTTCATCCGAAACTGCCAGCACTGCACTGCCGACGATCAGCACGAATTCCAGCAGGCGCAACCAAGCTAGCCGTATCGGCGACGGAAATAGTAAAACCAAATTCTTCGTCCAGCCCTCACGCAATTGCGCAAAGCTGCGATACATTCGCGTGCGCACCGCGTTTCCGCCATAACGAAAAAATATTCTGCGTCCCGAAGCTTTCACCGCTCGGGCCAGCGCAACGTCTTCCAGAAGATTTCCTGCGATGGCCGCATGTCCTCCCACCGCGTCATAAGCCGCGCGTGAGATTAAAAGGTACTGGCCGTTGGCCGCCGCCGCGGGAGACGCCGCATCGCTCACCTGCGATGGCCGGTATGTAGCGGCCAGTTCGGCGAAGATCACCGGCATGACAGCCTTCTCGCAGAAACCGTGGACCTCTTGTTCGGGAGAATACGAAAGCAGTGCCGCACCACGCTGCCGGGCTTCGGCCACGCTGCGCGCCAGGGAGCCCGGTAAATGCACCGTATCTGCATCGGTGAACAGCAACCACTCGCCGCGAGCGTGCTTCGCTCCCATCCACACCGCGTGATTTTTTCCGCTCCAGCCCGGCGGCAGCGGCCCGGCTTCGACCACGTGTACTCCGGCAAACGACTGCGCAATCTCGCGGGTGCAGTCCGTCGATCCATCGTCCACCACGATGATTTCGAAGCTCACGCCGGTCTGCCCGACGAGCGAGTGCAAGCAAGCGCCGAGGTTCACTTCCTCGTTCCGCGCCGGCACAATCACCGACACCACCGGCCGCTCCGCTACTGAATCTGCCGCGATCATGCGTCGAATCAATTATTATATCTTTGTGCGACGCGGCTCCGTTTTCCTGGCTCTTACCCTCATTCTCAGCGGCTGCTACAGCGGCACGCGCCCACCTCGCATCGGCACTGCGGCTCCCGAGTTCGCCGTGCAGGATGCCGACCACAAAGTCGCGCTGAGTGATTTTCACGGCAAGATTGTGGTGCTGAACTTCTGGGCCACCTGGTGCCCGCCCTGCGTCGAAGAGATGCCTTCGCTGGTGCAAATGGACCAGCGACTGAAGGACAAAGGCATCGTTGTGCTGGGGGTCAGCATTGACGTGGACGCCGACGCCTATCACAAATTCCTGAAGGACTATAGAGTCGGCTTCGTCACCGTGCGCGATCCCGACGAAAAAAGCGCCACCCTTTACGGAACCCACGGCTGGCCGGAAACCTACATCATCGACCGCAACGGCATTCTGCGCCGCAAGTTCATCGGCCCGGTGGATTGGAGCCAGCCCGAAATCGTGGATTTCCTCACCAAGCTTTGAGTGTGGCGCGGACCTGCCCTGAGCGAAGTCAAAGGGCCCACGCCCGCGAACTTCGCTTGGGCTCTGATCCCAACCGCAGCACGTTCCCATCAGGATCTTCGACGTGCATCTCCAGCGCCCACGAGTAGTTTGTTGGTGGCATCCGGATGGCCACGCCGCGGGCCTTGGATTCTTCGTGGAGCTTTTCGGCGTCTTCCACCCCGACCCACTGCTGCGAGCCAACTTCCCCGTGTGCTGGCTGTTTCTGTTATCCTGCCTGCGCAATTAAATGGAGGGACGTTCATGCATCGATTCACTCGTGCGCTTCTGATTCTAGTTTTTGCTTTCGGGGCAACCGCCGTTTTGGCACAAGAGGATTTCTCCGCGGATGTGGTAAACCAACGGGACGGAAAAACGGAACCCGGTGCGAAGATGTTTGTTACCAAAGACAAAATGCGCTTTGAAAGCCAGGATAAGAACGCCCGCGGCGGCGGCGCAGTCATTATCAATCTCGCAACCCAAATGAGCACCATTCTGATTCCCGAGCGAAAAATGTACATGGAATTTCCCCAAGGCCAGGGGCCAGCAGGGCCAAGAATCTCGAACTTCTTCCGGGCACGCGACATCGACGATGCCTGTTCAGAATGGCTGAAGCTGCCCTACAACCAGGGTGGTACCTGCAAGAAGATTGGATCAGACACGGTCAATGGACGCAGCGCCATCAAATACGAAGGCACCAATTCGAAGGGCGAAACCGGCGACGTTTGGCTCGATAAGAAGATTGCTTTCCCCGTCAAATGGCAGAACAAGAGCGGCGAAGGCGAACTGCAGAACATCAAGGAAGGCTCGCAGCCGCCTAGCCTCTTTGAAATCCCGTCCGACTACCAGAAATTTCAGATGCCGGCAGGAATGCCCGGAATGCCCAGTCCGCACTGAGCCCGCATTGACGCTGGCAAAAGCACCTCGCTATACTTTTCTTGGCCCCCAGGAGAAGGAATGTCCCTATCCGCTGTGATCGTGGACGATGAGCAACTCGCCCGCGACGAACTTGCCTTCCTGCTGAAAAATGTCGGAGACGTCGACGTGGTCGCTCAGGGAAAGAACGGCGTCGAAGGGGTAAGCCTAATCCGCGAACACAATCCTGATCTGGTTTTTCTCGACGTGCAAATGCCGGGGCTCGACGGCTTTGGCGTGATCAAGAAATTGCTCGACCGAAAAGTACCCTTGCCAAAGATCGTCTTTGCCACTGCCTTCGATCAGTACGCAGTGAAGGCATTCGAAGTCAATGCCGTGGACTACCTGCTGAAGCCTTTTGACAAGAAGCGGGTGGCGCAGTCGGTGCAGAGAGCTCGCGCAAAGGTGGAAGGCGGCCCGTCGACTGACAAAATTGAAACCCTGATGAAGATGTTGGAATCGCAGAAGCCGCAAGCTGCGAAGGTCCTGTTGAAGGCCGCCGGCCGCCTGTTCCTGGTCAACCAGAAAGACATCTGTTTTGCTTCCATCGAAGACGGCATTATCAGCGTTGTGACCTCCGGCCCGAGCGGCATGGAAGGCCAGTCTAACTGTCGAACACTCGAGGAACTGCTGGACAGTCTTGATCCCAATCTCTTTTGGCGCGCCCACCGCTCTTTTTGGTGAACATTAACCGCATCAAGGAAGTCGTCCCCTGGTTCAAGAGCTCGTACCAGCTGCGCATGGACGACAAGAAGCAGAGCGAAATCCCCGTCAGCCGCGCCCAAACCAAACGTTTGCGGGAATTGTTCGGGCTGTAGACCGTCAACACTCCGGCCCTTGTCTTAAACACAAAAACTCTCATATACCTACCCCCGTATGTATGTTATATTGCTCTGCAATGAGCCACATCATCCAGAACAAGCAAAAGTTGCTCGCCAGGATCAGGCGGGTCCGCGGGCAAGTCGAAGCACTAGAACGCACGGTCGCCGAAGAGCAGGACTGCTCCGAAGTTCTCCACCTCATGAGCGCAGCCCGAGGGGCGATGAACAGCCTGATGACTGAACTGCTGGAAGGGCACATCCGCACTCACGTTCTGGATTCAAGACGGCGGCCTACCGCCGGGCAGGCCGCAGCCGCAGAAGAAGTGATTGACATGGTCAAAACCTATCTGCGGTGACGACAGCCAGGAGAAACCAATTGGGCCTTCCAAATCTAGTCGCGGAACCTGCAGCTGGCACCGCGCATCCCACCGCATCACAGAGTTCCGGTCACCTCCCAGAGCATGAGGAATCTGGCCACCAGCACGAGTTTGATTACGTCGAATGGCTGCGCATCGGCTTTGTGGCCGTGGCTGCCGCTGCAGTCTGGTTCAAGGTTTGGGAGCCTTTTTCTCGCGTCAGCCTGATCGGCATTGTTGCCACACTGATCGGCGGTTACCCCATATTCAAGGAAGCCTATGAAGACATCGTCAGTCGAAAGATGACGATGGAACTCTCGATGACCATCGCCTTGGTTGCGGCTTTGGCGATCGGCGAATTCTTCACGGCTTTGGTGATTACGCTGTTTGTGCTGGTCGCCGAGGTGCTGGAGGGTTTGACCGTCGGCCGAGGGCGGCGCGCCATCCGCGATCTGCTGGACTTTCTTCCCAAGACCGTCACCGTCCGCCGGAATGGTCAGGTCAGCGAAATCGATATCACCCAGGTGCAAGTGGCCGAAACCGTGATCGTCAAGCCCGGCGGGCACATTCCTGTGGATGGCATCGTGGCGGCAGGGCAGTCTTTTGTTGACCAGGCATCCATCACTGGCGAGCCCATGCCCGTCGCGAAACAGCCTGGGACCGAGGTCTACGCAGGTACGATTAATCAAAGCGGCGCTTTGGAAATTACGGCCCAGAAGCTCGGCCGAGATACCACGTTTGGCAGGATCATCGAGGCGGTCGAACGCGCAGAGGAGTCACGAGCACCCATCCAAAAGACGGCAGATCGTCTGGCCGGTTACCTGGTTTATTTCGCACTCGGCGCAGCCGTTCTCACGTTCGCGATCACGCGCAATGCGCGCTCGACCATCTCGGTCATCATTGTGGCCGGCGCTTGCGGTATCGCGGCCGGAACGCCGCTTGCCATTCTGGGAGCTATTGGTCGCGCCGCCAAGCAGGGAGCCATCGTCAAGGGTGGTCTGTACCTGGAAGCCCTGGCGGCAGTAGACACGGTTTTGTTGGACAAGACTGGCACGCTCACCTTCGGAACACCACACATTCGTGAGGTCGTGCCGCTTGATGGCGTCACCGAGGAGGAAATCATCGTCGCGGCTATTATCGCCGAATGCAAATCCGAGCATCCGCTGGCCAAAGCCATTTTGGCGCGAGCGGACGAGCTAGGGATTTCCGCAGCCGATCCCGAGCATTTTGCTTACACCCCGGGGAAAGGAGTAACGGCACAATATCGCGGCGAGAGGATCGCAGTCGGCACACGCACGTTACTCAGCGACTGCGGCCTCAGTCACGCTGCGCCAGTTAACGACCGACCGAACGACGGAATCTCCGAGGTGTACGTGGCGCGTGGCGAGCAGGTCCTTGGCCGCATACGGATTGCCGACATTTTGCGTCCCGAGGCGAAAAACGCCGTGGCTTCTCTGCATGATATGGGCGTGAAGACCGCATTGCTGAGTGGAGACTCGCAGAGCGCAACTATGGCGATTGGCCGCGCGCTGGGAGTGGATGACGCGGTGGGAGAACTCATGCCTCACCAGAAAGCGGAATGGGTCAGGCAGCTTCGCAGCAAGAATCGCAAGGTGGCGATGGTAGGAGATGGTATCAACGACGCTCCTGCGTTGGTGGAGGCGAATGTCGGCGTTGCAATGGGATCGGGAACCGATGTCGCCCGGGAGAGCGCAGATGTAATCCTCATTGGAAGCGACCTTGGCAAGTTTGTCGAAACCTTGCGGCTGGCGCGGCACTGCCACCACATCATCATGCAGAACTTCGTGGGAACCCTGGCCGTGGACAGCATCGGCGTAGGACTGGCAGCCATTGGCTTGCTTAACCCGCTGCTGGCGGCATTTATTCACGTCACCTCCGAGTTGGCGTTCATCCTCAATTCCACCCGACTGTTGCCGCGGAATTCGGAAGCCGCGCAATGAGGCCGAGGATTGCAGCGGGGACGGATCAATCATTGTGAACGACCTTCAAGATTGTCCGCTGAAAACAAAACGTCTCGTGGTTGGACAAATCACGATCTGTCGCGGCTGTTGTTGCGGCAATGTCGAACGTGGTTTGCCGGAAGTTCCGGTGGAATGGCTGAAGAGTGAATGGCGGAAACGAGGACTGTTGAAGCGGGTCCAACTAACCCTTAGCGGTTGTGTGGGGCCGTGTGATGTGCCGAACGTGGTCGTCATTACCAGTTCATCGGGTACGGAATGGCTGGGGAATATCGTCAAGTTCGACCAGTACCGCAACCTGCTTGAGTGGGCTGTCCGTTGTCGGGATGCAGGCGAGATGTTAGCTCTGCCGCGCGAATTCCATGAATGCAGGATCAACCCTTTTTGCTCCCAGGCGCGTGGTAGGCTAACCGATTAAGCCTTCTAACGTCATTCACTGCTAGCATCTCGTGAGTTACGTGCTGCATCGCATTGCTTTGTAGTAATCTTGATTTACGTCGTGGGGTTGTCCGAACATTGCCTGTGAACAGATACAAATCGCGGCCAGGCATTTCCTTTCGAGCCCTGTCCCTGGTGTGCGTTTTGGCAGTGGCCTTTATCGCCTTTGTGCAGGCGACCCACGTTCACCCGGAGAATTCCAAGCTTCCCAGCCACGAGTGCTCGATGTGCTCGGTGGCCCACGCGGGAGTCCTGAATAACGTCGTCTGCCCGCCGGTTCCGTTGTTTGTGCGGACTGTCCTGATCATAGTTTCCGATCCTGTCTCGCACTCCTCGGAATTTGTTTCTTCTCTCCACATTCGCCCGCCTCCGGCAGTTTAGGGTCGATCAGCAGTCGTCCGAGCTAAAAAGAGCTCACCCTAAATCAAACATTTTCTTTCGGAGGAATCATGCACACTTCTTACAGGAAGTCGCTGTATGCGGCTTTGGCGGCGATGGTGTATCTCATATTGGGGTTAAACGCCCATGCCCAGTCCATTAGCGGAACCGTTTCGGATCCTACCGGCGCGGTTGTGCCCAGCGCCACGGTTCAGATCCACAACCCGGTCAGCGGCTACGCTCGTTCCACCAACACCGATGCTTCTGGCCGATTCACGTTCCCCAACGTTCCGTTCAATCCTTACCACTTGACAGTCAACGCGCCGGGATTCGCTCCTTATGCGCAGGATGTGGAGCTCCGCTCCGGCGTGCCCCTCGACGTTCCCATCAAAATGCAAGTCTCCGGAGGAGAAGAAAATGTCACCGTCGAAGCTTCCGGTGGAGACCTGATTGAAAACGATCCTATTTCTCACACCGACGTGGACAAGAGTCTGTTCGACAAACTCCCTCTCGAAAGCCAGTCATCGTCCCTAAGTTCGCTGGTAACCCTGGCCACGGCGGGAGTTGCCGCTGATTCCAACGGTCTTTTTCATGGGCTGGGCGATCACGCGGAGAACTCGTTCTCCCTCGATGGCCAGCCCATCACCGATCAGCAAAGCAAGGTGTTTTCCAACCAGGTCCCGCTCGACTCCGTCCAATCGCTGGAAGTAATCCAGGGCGCGCCCCCCGCCGAATACGGCGGAAAGACGAGCCTGATCATTAACGTGACCACACGCTCCGGCCAGGGCGAGACCACGCCGCACGGTCAGGTGACAACTTCTTATGGCTCGTTTGGCACATCCACGGTTGGATTCAACTTCGGCTATGGCGGACAGAACTGGGGCAACTTCATCAGCGCAAATGGGCTGAACAGCGGCCGCTTCCTCGATCCGCCAGAGTTCGCCGTGATGCACGACAAAGGCAACGAAGAGAACATTTTCGATCGTGTGGACTATAAGTTCTCCGACGCGGACTCAGTTCTTCTGAACTTTGGCTTCACCCGCTCGTGGTTTCAAAATCCCAACTCGTTCGATCAGCAGTTCCACGACGTCAATGGTACGGGGGTGCTGACGGATCCTGCGGGTGCTCCCCTGGGCGCGACCGACCAGGTTTCGCAAATCAAGACCTTTAACATTGCGCCAACCTGGACCCACTTGATCAGTTCCTCCACTGTGTTCACCTTGGGTGCCTACGTGCGCAGGGACTTGTACAACTACTATCCCAGCGCGAATCCTTTTAACGACCTCGCGCCAGACCTGCAAGGTGAAACGGTCGGTCAGAACCGGAAACTCAGCAATGCCGGACTTCGCTCCAGTCTGGCCTACGTGAAGGGCATTCACAACGTGAAGTTTGGAGCCGTATACCAGCAAACTTTTCTCGACGAAAACGATCAGATCGGAATTGTCGATCCGACACTTCTTCCCGGGCTCAAGGATGCGAGTGGGAATCCCTGTTACAACACGGCAACCCATACAGCCATTGATGCACCATGCACGACCTTGTTCCCCTACGACCTGACCCAGCCGGGCGGAGGCAGTCTGTTCGCTTTCAACAGGCATACTGACGTCAAAGAATTAGCTCTCTATCTTCAGGATGCAATCATCGTGCGGAATTGGTCGTTCACCGTGGGCATGCGCGGCGACTTCTACAACGGGCTTTCCCGCGACCGGCAAGCCGAACCGCGCCTCGGCGTTGCTTACAACATCAAGCAAACCAACACCGTCTTACGGGTTTCCTATGCGCGAACTCTGGAAAGTCCGTTCAACGAGAATCTGATCATTGCAAGCACAGGATGCAACATTCCGTTTCTTGCTGCGCTTGTGCCACCACCCGGTGTTCCCTGTAACTCGGGACCCATCCGTCCCGGCTATCGCAACGAATTCCACGCCGGCCTTCAACAAGCATTCGGCCGATATCTGGTGGTGAGCGGCGATTACATCTGGAAGTACACCCACAACGGCTACGACTTCGGCGATGTGGGCGCAACCCCCATCTACTTCCCGATTGAGTGGACCAAATCGAAGATTCCCGGGTTTGCGCTTCGCGTGAGCGTGCCAAATTACCATGGATTCTCGGCCTTAGTGACGATGTCCAGCGTAGCGGCGCGATTCTTCCTTCCGCAGGTCGCAGGATTGCCGATCATTCCTCCGGCAACCGGCGCCTTCCGCATTGACCACGATGAACTATTCAATGAAACCACTCACCTGCAGTACCAGCCGTGGAAACGCGGGCCGTGGTTTGGCTTCAATTGGAGATATGACAGCGGACTGGTGGCGGGCGCAACCCCTTGCTATAACCCGTTGACCGCAACCTGTGCAGGCGCATCGACCACTCTGAATGGCCTGCCCGCCATAAATCTGATCAACACCATCAGCGGTCTGCCGCTGACTGCTGACCAGGAATTTCAGGCAGGATTCACCTGCAACGGCGCGCACGCGACGCCGTTTCAACCCTTGCCCGGCACCTGCCTCGCTTCACAATTCGGATCGACCCTGATCAAGGTGCCGGCTCCAGGGACCGAAAATGACGACCACAATCCCCAACGCATCCAGCCGCGTCACTTGTTCGATATTTCCATCGGGCACGACAACATTTTTCGCGGTGATAAATACAAGTGGAGCGCACAGCTTACGGTGATTAATCTGACAAATGATTATGTGCTCTACAACTTCCTTTCAACCTTCAGCGGGACCCATTACGTCACGCCGAGGGCAATCACCGGACAAATTGGATTTAACTTCTAAGAAAAGAAACGGCCGGGGAGGAGCCGGCCGTTCCGCGGGGGTGACTGCGTTCGTCACTACGCAGCCATCGCTTCCAGGGCAGTCCGATTGCGAATCACCAGCGTGGATCCGTCCAGGCGGATGAACTCCTTTTTCTTGAGGTCGCCGATCAGACGGGTCACAGTCTCCCGCGATGATCCGATCATCTGCGCCATCTCCTCATGGGTGGGGCTCTGGCGGATGCGGATCTCGCCCAGTTCCGCCGTCTTCTCCCGGCGTGGCGTCCAGGAAAGCAGCAACTTTGCCAGCTTGCCGGCTGACGAGCGGGCCAGTACCAGGTCATGAATGTCCCGATAAGCCGATTGGAATTCCCGGCTCAGGGCTTGCGAGGAGTGCAGCCCTAACTCCCCGCTCTGCTCAATGCGCTGGATCAGGGCCTCGCGTTCGATGAAGTTCACCTGACACGGTCCGGCGGTCTCGGCCGTGAGTTCAAAAGCCTGTCCCGCAATGACTGCGCTTAGCCCCAACACTTCACCGGCTTCCGCATATTTCAGGATGAGCACCTTGCCGTCCCGGGAGGTGGTCGAGAGCTTGACCCGCCCGGAGCACAGCACGTAGGCGCCGCGCGGAAGCTGTCCCTCGACAAACAGCAGTGCCCCGCCAGGATAGGTCGTCAAATGGCTGACT
>Ga0116223_10005714_pt1 | contig 10390 bp, 9 predicted proteins | sample Sb_taG_3_FD_90092 | JGI IMG/M metagenome (GOLD analysis project Ga0116223, IMG submission 90092) | Peat soil microbial communities from Weissenstadt, Germany - Sb_50d_a_PC metaG | ecosystem: Environmental > Terrestrial > Soil > Wetlands > Peat | place: Germany: Weissenstadt | collected 2010-09-21 | reverse complement strand
TCGGTCAGCGCGTCGATCTCCCCAATCGTGTTGTAGAACGCGAGCGAGGCGCGCGTGGTGGCGGGCACCTGGTAGCGGTCCATCACCGGCTGCGCGCAATGATGCCCGGTGCGCACCGCGATACCCTGGCGATCGAGCACCGTTCCGATATCGTGCGGGTGAATGCCCTCGATGACAAACGAGAGCACGGCCGCCTTTTCGCGCGCCGTACCGATGATGCGCAGTCCCGGAATGCGGGAGAGCGCTTCGGTGCCGTAGACGAGCAACTCGTGCTCGTAGGCGGCGATCTTGTCGATGCCGATGTGGGCGACGTAGTCGAGCGCCGCGCCCAGGCCGATACCGCCCGCGATATCGGGGGTGCCGGCTTCGAACTTGTAGGGCAGGTCGTTGTAGGTGGTCTTCTCGAAGGTGACGGTGCGGATCATGTCGCCGCCGCCCTGGTAGGGAGGCATGGCGTTCAGCAGCTTGGCCTTACCGTAGAGCACTCCGATACCCGTGGGGCCGAAGACCTTGTGGCCGGAGAAGGCGTAGAAATCGGCGTCGAGCGCCTGCACGTCGACTTTCATGTGCGGCACGGCCTGCGCGCCATCCACCAGCGTGAGGGCGCCGGCCCGGTGCGCCATCTCGATGATCTGGCGCACCGGATTGATGGTGCCAAGGGCGTTGGATACGTGGCCGATGGCGACCATGCGGGTGCGGGGGCCGAGCAACTTTTCGTACTCTTCCAGGATCAGCTCGCCGCGATCGTTGATGGGGATGACGCGGAGCTTCGCGCCCTTTTCCTCGCACAGAATCTGCCAGGGGACGATGTTGGAATGGTGCTCGAGGCCCGCGATGACGATCTCGTCGCCCTCCCGGACGTTGGTGCGTCCCCAGGAGAACGTCACCAGGTTGATGCCTTCGGTGGTGCCGCGGACGAAAATGATTTCGCTCTTGGTGCGGGCGTTGAGGAAGCGCTTGGATTTGGCGCGAGTCTCCTCGTAGGCCGCGGTGGAGCGTTGGCTCAGCTCGTGGACGCCGCGGTGAATGTTGGCGCAATCCACGGTGTAAAACTTCACGATGGCGTCGATTACGGATTGCGGCTTCTGCGAGGTGGCGGCGTTGTCCAGGTACACCAGCGGCTTCCCGTGGATCTTCTGCTTGAGGACAGGGAAGTCCTCGCGGATTTTTTCCACGTCGAAGCCGGTGGGGACGACACTAGCCAGCATTGGTCACCAGCTTTCTGGCGCGGCAGCGCGCGACGGGGGCCGGCGGCAAGGGGGTGCCCTCCGGGCCCGGCGTTACCGGGCGGGCGGTTGCCGCAAAAATCCGTTGGCAGGCGAAAGCGCCTGCCCCACCAAGACGCGCGGTCGAGGTACTAGTGAGCGTGCTCATGGAATTTCTCAAACAGGATTCCCTCAAGCGAATCCTTCAGGGACTGCACCTTGATGCGATCGACGATGTCCTGCGCGAAGGCCCAGGTCAGCAGGCTGCGCGCTTCCTCTTTGCCGATGCCGCGAGACCGCAGGTAGAACAGCGACTCGGCATCCAACTGCCCGATGGTGGCGCCGTGGGTGCAACGAACGTCGTCGGCGAGAATCTGCAGCTCGGGCTTGGTATCGATTACCGCTTCGTCGGAGAGGACCAGGTTCTTGTTGGTCTGTTTGGAGTCGGTCTTCTGCGCGTCCTTGCGGACGATGATGCGGCCGTTGAAGACCGCGTGGGCCTGGCCGTCGAGAATGCCTTTGTACAGCTCGTGGCTGGCGCCGTGCGGCTTGGCGTGATCGATAACGGTGTGATTATCGATGTGCTGCGTGCCGTTGACGATGTAAAGCCCGTTGAGGGTGGCCTCGGTGCCTTCGGAGAGAACCGCGCCGATATCGTTGCGGACCAGCGCTCCGCCGAGCGAGATGGAGTGCGAGGAGAAATTCGCGCTGCGGCCCACTTGGGCTTGCAGGGTGGCGACGTGGAAGGCTTCCGGCGATTCACGCTGGATCTTGTAGTGATCGACCACGGCGCCCTCTCCGGCCACGATTTCGGTGACGGCGTTGGTAAAATAGCGACCCTCGCCCTTGTAGGTTTCGACGATGCTGCACTGCGCGTTGGCGCCGATGAGGATCAGGGTGCGGGGGTGGACGGCGGCGCCGGGCGTGGCTTCGTAGGTGATTTCGATCGGGGCTTCGAGGACCGTGCCGGCGGGGACCTGGACGACGGCGACGCGATTCAAGAAGGCCGTGTTGAGGGCGACGAAGGGGTTCTGGTGGAAGGCAGCGTATTTGGCGAGATGGGATTCAGGGCCGTTTCCTAACGGTCGCGGCTCGGATAGTTTGGGTTGGGCGACGGGAAAGTTGGCGCGGGCGATGGGCGATACGTTGGTGAAGCGCCACTCCTCGTTGTGAGTGGTGGGGAAGCCGAGGTCCACGAAGCGCTGGAAGGCAGCTTCACGCAATTGCTGGATCCACGGGGCCACCGGGGCCTGGCGCGTGAACTCGCTCACCCATGCGCCGATCTGTTCGGATACGGCCGTCATACCTTGCCGACCGCCTCCTCTTCGTCCTCGATGCCGAGGCCGGCGTAGCCGCTCTCTTCGAGCTCGATCGCCAGTTCCTTGCCTCCGGACTTCACGATCCTGCCTTCGGAGAGCACGTGAACAAAATCGGGCACGATGTAGTTCAGGAGGCGCTGGTAGTGGGTGACCACGATCATGGCGCGCTCGGGGCCGCGCAACGCGTTGACGCCTCCGGCCACGGTGCGCAGGGCGTCGATGTCGAGACCGGAATCGGTTTCATCGAGGATCGCGAGGCGCGGCTCCAGGACGGCCATTTGGAAGATTTCGTTGCGCTTCTTTTCGCCGCCCGAAAAGCCAGTGTTTACCGGGCGATTCAGGAGGGCCTGATCCATCTCCATGAGCTTCATCTTTTCGCGGACCAGGTTCAGAAAGTCGAAGGCATCCAGCTCCTCGAGGCCGCGGGTCTTGCGGATGGTGTTGAGGGCCGCCTTCAGAAAATACATGTTGCTGACGCCGGGGATCTCGACGGGGTATTGGAACGCCAGGAAGAGACCCTCGCGCGCGCGATCTTCGGGCGCCATGGCGAGAAGGTCTTTTCCGTCGTAAGTCACGGTGCCGCCGGTGACGGCGTAGAGCTCGCGCCCGGCCAATACCTGGGCGAGGGTGCTTTTGCCGGAGCCGTTGGGGCCCATGATGGCGTGCACTTCGCCCGCGTTCACGGAGAGGTCGATGCCTTTGAGAATTTCACGATCGCCAACGGTGGCATGCAGATCTTTGATTTCGAGTAGAGACATTAGTTTAGCCACGGATGAACACAGATGAACACGGATAAAAAATCAAGCGGTTGGCAGGCGAAAGCGCCTGCCCCACCCTGAACTTGTCCATTACCCTACGCTTCCTTCGAGACTCACTCCCAAGAGTTTTTGCGCTTCCACGGCGAATTCCATGGGCAGCTCGCGGAAGACTTCCTTGCAGAAACCGTGCACGATCATGGAGACCGCGTCCTCGGTGGAGATGCCGCGCTGCCGGCAGTAGAAAATCTGGTCTTCGCCGATCTTGGAGGTCGAAGCTTCGTGCTCCACCTGCGAAGAGGTGTTCTTCACTTCCAGGTACGGGAAGGTGTGGGCGCCGCACTGGTCGCCCAGCAGCATGGAATCGCACTGCGAATAGTTGCGCGCGCCCGTCGCCGATTTGAGAATCTTGACGCCACCGCGGTAGGTGTTCTGGCCGTGGCCGGCGGAGATGCCCTTCGAGACGATGGTGCTGGTGGTGTTCTTCCCGATGTGGATCATCTTGGTGCCGGTATCGGCCTGCTGCCAGTTGTTGGTCAGGGCCACGGAGTAGAACTCGCCCACCGAATTGTCGCCGATCAGGAGGCAGCTCGGATATTTCCAGGTGATGGCGGAGCCGGTTTCCACCTGGGTCCACGAGATCTTGGAGTTGACGCCGCGGCAGGCGCCGCGCTTGGTGACGAAATTGTAGATTCCGCCCTTGCCTTCCTTGTCGCCGGGATACCAGTTCTGCACGGTGGAATACTTGATCTGGGCGTTGTCCAGCGCCACCAGCTCGACCACTGCGGCGTGGAGTTGATTGGTGTCGCGCATGGGCGCGGTGCAGCCTTCGAGGTAGCTGACGTAAGCGCCTTCGTCGGCCACGATGAGGGTGCGCTCAAACTGGCCGGTGTCCTTGGCGTTGATGCGGAAATAGGTGGACAGCTCCATGGGGCAGCGGACGCCCTTGGGCACGTAGCAGAAAGATCCGTCGCTGAAAACCGCGGAATTCAGGGCCGCGAAGAAGTTGTCGGAAGTGGGCACCACCGAGCCGAGGTACTTCCGCACCAGATCGGGATGCTCGCGCACGGCTTCCGAGAAGGAGCCGAAGATGATGCCCAGGCCCTTCAGCTTCTCTTTGAACGTGGTGGCGACGGAGACGCTGTCGAAGACCGCATCCACGGCGACGCCGGCCAAGATCGCCCGTTCCTGCAAGGGGATGCCGAGCTTCTCGTAGGTTTTGAGCAGTTCGGGGTCGACCTCGTCGAGGCTCTTGGGACCGTCCTTTTTAGCTTTGGGGGAAGAGTAATAAATAATGTCCTGGTAGTCGATCTTAGGATAGTGAACGTTGGCCCAGGTGGGCTCGGTCATGGTCTGCCAGTGGCGGTAGGCCTTCAGGCGCCAGTCGAGCAGCCAGTCCGGCTCGTCTTTCTTGGCGGAAATCAGGCGAATGACGTCCTCATTCAGGCCGCGGGGGATGGTATCGGCATCGATATCCGTGACGAATCCCCACTTATATTCCTGATTCGCAAAAGTTTCGATGGTGTTGGTGGAATCGCTCACCAGATGTACTCCTAACCTATTGTTCTATAACCAGATTAGCTAATCTGCACTTTTTAGTCAAGATTACTCGTTTAATGGATGCAGGGAGGGGTCGAGCGGGTTCAGGGAGGGGGCGAAGGGTGACAGTGGTGACGGTTTTGGAGCCGTTTCCGCACACATTCTTTTGTGCCTGGTTAACTCTTTTGGTTTCTTTTGGCTGCGGACGCCGACCGAATTCGGGTGACGGTTGGGAGGCCCTTTTTTCGCTCCAACTGTCACCCGAATTCGGCTTGGTTTGCGGGATGCGGCCATCGGCGATGCGGGCGGTGTATGCGCTGCGGTAGAAGGCCGGGGGCGCAAATTTGGCGGGTGTGCCAGTTCTATTTTCGTGACGCTTTAAGTCCCTCTGTTTCTGTTGGTTGCGAGGAGTGCTCGAAATCGGGGGGCGCAGATCGAGGGTGGTTTTTACAATTTGCGCCCCCGCCTTCGCCGGGGCGCACCTGGGGCCGACGGCCGGGAAGCGGGGATAGGGTCGATTCATCGTCATAGCCGTGAAAGTGACGCACCGATGCGTCGCCTAAGAAATGCAAGCCACTGAAATGAAAGGGAATTGGCCAAGAAAAATGACGCAAGTTGCGTCATTTTTGGTTCGGACCCGGCGCGCCAAAGGAGCGCCATTCCTCTTCCTGACCTTAGTCTAACAGGATGACATGACGGAACCTGGTTTGAGAAGGCCCGAGAGGGGTCGAATTCGGCTGGTAAGTGTTTATAATCATAAGGCAAGTGCAGGTTGAAAAAATAGTTCGAAAACACGTGACTCGGATTTTCACCAATACACGTCCGGGTTACAATCGGGCACATGCGGTCTGCAATCGGAGGATTACTGCTGGCGATTAAGGGCATCTTTGAGGCGGGACGGGGGCCAAAAAAGTCTGGGGTCACTCAAAGTTCAGGGCAGTCATCGGATCGACGCGGGTGGCGCGGCGGGCCGGATACAAGCTGGCGAGCATGGCGATGCCGATCCACGCCAGGCAGGCGGCGGCGAACGCGATCGGGTCGAATGGACTCAATCCGTACAGAAATCCGCGAAGCAGGCGCACCGTGGCGGCGCTGAGCAGCAATCCTACCGCGATGCCGATGGCTGTAATGCGCAGTCCGTGCGCCAGGACCATCCATTGCACATCTAAAGGCGCCGCGCCCAGAGCCATGCGGACGCCGATTTCGCGCGTGCGCTGCGCCACCGAGCACGCCACCACGCCATAAACGCCGATAGCCGCGAGCACGATGGCCAGCAATCCCAGTGCGGCCAGCAGGGATGCTTGCCACTTTACTTCCCAGAGCGTAACCGCCACGGCATCGTCCAGCGTTCCGCTATCGTAGATAATCATGCCTCCGCCCCGGCGTTCGACCAGATCGAGCACTGGTTTGATCCATTGGCGCGGATCGCCCGCGGTGCGAACGATAAGGGAGTAAAAGCCATTGCCGCCGGGATCTTGACGGCGCGAGACGTAATAGAAAGCCTGTGGTTCTTCGCTGAGCCATTGGTACTTCGCGTCCCGGGCGACGCCGATCACCGTTCCCGGTTTGGGAACATCGCCATCGCAGCCCTCTAGCCACACGGTCTTGCCGATAGCGTCCGCCGCCGGCCAAAATGTCCGCGCCATGGTTTGATTGACGATCACGTTCGGCATACCGGCAGACGATTCCGCGGGCGCAAAACCTCGGCCTCTCACGATGGGAATCCCCATCAAGTCAAAATAGTTGGGATCGACAGTGTTTGTCAGCGTTTTTTTCGCCGTTTCCCGCGACGCGCCGGCGCAGCTAACACCGACCATGGGAAACACCCCCCAGGCGAGCGTCGCGTCTTCCACGCCGGGCAACTCGCGAGTTTGTTGGACCAGATTGGAGAAGACCGAGGCCGAGACTTGTTTGTCGGCCCCACGGTCTGGCGCCGAGAGGTTTACGTGGAGCCGGTGACCGGTGGCAAAGCCCGGGTCGACGCTTTGCACGTGCTGCAAGGCGCGTACCAGCAGGCCTGTGGCAATCAGGAGCGTGAGCGAGAGCGCCACCTGGGCCACCGAATAAATTTCCCGCTGGCGAGAATTCCGGCTGTCGTGGCCCTTCATCGCGGGATTCAGGGCCTGACGGCTGCAGGCGAAGGCGGGCGGCAAGCTAAAGAGAACAGCGCAGCCGATTCCGGCGAGAGCGAGGAACAGCGCCACCCGCCAATCGATTCCGAACAGGAGCCCTTGGTACAAGGCGAAGGGGACGCTGGGGAGAGCCCACTCCAGGGCGGACCCGGTCCAATGGCCGAACAAAATTCCCAGCAGCAGACCGCCGGCAGCCAGCACCAAGCCCTCCGCCAGAGTCTCGCGAAATAGCCGCGCACGGCTCGCTCCCAACGACCGCCGTACCGCCATCTCACGCCGGCGCACGGCGGCGCGCGACAGCAACAGGTTGGCCACATTGACACAGGCGATCAGCAATACCAGTCCGGCGACCGTGCTCAACAACATCACGATCGGCCTGAGAATCTCGCGGCCACCCTGCCACAAGAGGCCGGAGGCGGGTTGAACTCGCACGGCGCCCTGAAGAAGCTGATCGCCGGGATAGGCCGCGCGCACTTGCGCGCCTACCACGCCGAGCTCCGCAGCCGCGTTCGTGAGAGTGGCTCGCGGCGCCAGGCGAGCGATCAGGTCTACCCGACGGTTGAGAGAAGCCGGCAGCGGAACCCAGACATCGATCCTCAAGGGAGAAAACGTTCCCGTGAATTCGCGCGGCGCCACGCCGGCAATGCGAAAATCGCTCGTCAGGATGCGGACCTGCTTGCCAACGACGTTGGCGTCGCCTCCAAAGCGGGTCTGCCAGAGACGGTAGCTGATGACCGCTTCGGGTTCGTCCCCGGCCGCGCCATCGAGCATCGTATTTGCGTCCGCCCGAAACCAGGCGCCGATGGTTGTGCCCAGGCGGAGCACTTGCGGGTAGTTGGCCGAGACACCTTCCACCTGGACGCGAAAAGTTGTGTGGTCGACTTCCATAGGGTCAACGGACCGTTCCTTGGCGGCCGCCTGAACGGAGCGCAAACCATCGCGAAACCCCAGAAATCCGCGCCAGGTACAGAAGTCCCCGAATTTGCGGTCGATTTGCACGATCCGGCCGGCCTCGGGCACCGGCAGCCGGCGGAAGTAGAGGCTATCGAGAAAACTGAAGAGGGTGGTGTTGACACCCAGCGCGAGCGCCAGGCAGAGCATGGCCGTGAGGGCGTATCCGGGATTGCGGCGAATGCGGCGCAGGGCGCGGCTGAAGTCCGTGCCGATGCCGGGGACTGCGCGGCGGTAGAGCGAAAACCGCACCGCCATACAACTGAGTGCCTGCCACCAATACCAGAACCGGCCGCCGCCGCGCGCTTCGAATGATTCGCGCAGATCGCCGGCCACCGCGTCGGCATCGCGCCCGCCCACCAGGCGCCGCAACAGCCACTCGGCGCACTTCGGGGGTTCAGACATGGAGTCCCTCCCACATGCGGTCGAATACAGCCTTCGATCCGGAGAGCGCCTCCACGCCTGCCGGCAGGAGTTTGAAATAACGCTTGGAACGGCCTCCGCGCTGCGGGGTGGCGTCGGCGAACCAGGAATGGACCAGGCCCTTGGCTTCCAATCGGTCAAGCGTGGCGTAGAGCGCGCCTACAGTGACCTTACGTGCCGCGCGATTTTCGATTTCGGCGCGAATGGGTACGCCGTAAGCCTTCTCGCCCAATCGCAAAACCGCGAGGAGAACAATCTGCTCGAACTCGCCGAGGTGGACAGGAGGCATTTGTTCTATATAGTAGACTAAATCCCAATCCATCACAAGGGCAGAATTCTCTTAAAGTGAACTTGCCATGCTTGACATTGTGCAACACCCGGCAATCTGGGGTCGAAGGCGCTCAATATGGCGCTGGGAATCAATAACCAAGGCCAGGTGGTAGGTGTATCGGCCCTTAATGACCAGGCCACTCCGGCGCAGGGGCATCACGCTTTCCTGTGGACCAGCGGCACTGGGATGCAGGATCTTGGCGCGCTTCCCGGCGGTGCTACCAGCGTGGGATTGGGAATCAACGAAGCGGGCGATGTGGTCGGACAGTCGATGGATGCGGAGGGCAATCCCCGCGGGTTCCTGTGGCACAACGGCGTGATGAACGACTTCAACGGCCTGGCTACCGGTTCCTCGTTGTATCTGTTGTTCGCGGAGTCCATCAATGCCCGTGGAGAGATCGCGGGATTTGGCGCGACGGAAAAGGGCGATGTCCACGGATTCGTGACAGTGCCGGTCAACGGGTCCCACGCTTCGTGGCTAGTGGCGGAGAGCGTGCGGATAGCGCTGCCGGAAGACGTTCGCAAGCTGGTTCGCGAGCGGCTGCCGGTGAGCCGGTTCGGGCGGCCGGTGCGGTAAGAGGGCGGGCGGGGGACGGTCCTTTCGGAGCGTCTCTGGCGGCAGGAACCTCCGTGATCGAGGAGCGCCGGCTGAAGCCGCCCCCAGAGGGGACCCCGAGCCAGGATTGGCTGCCCCACTGGAACGGTTGGCAGGCGGAAGCGCCCGCCCCACCAAGACTGGGCAATCTGTCCAGCAAGGCAGGCCACAAAAAACGATGGCCTGCCCCACAAGCAGGTCAGAATCGGTAGGTTGGCAGGGAGTTGGCAGGCGGAAGCGCCAGCCAACCAAGTTAGCGGGGCGTGGCCGCCAGGGTGCGGTAGGGCTTGCCCACTTCCTGGGCGTCCACGACCGCCACTGCGGCCACGTGAACGATGTCGTTCACTTCGGAGCCGCGCTGCAGAACGTGCACGGGTTTCGACAGGCCGGTGAGCAGCGGGCCGATCAGCTCCGCGCCGCCGATCCGCTGCAGCAGCTTGTAGGCGATATTGCCGGCTTCCAGGTTGGGGAAGACCAGCACGTTGGCGCCGCCTTTGAGCGTGCTGAAGGGGTAAGTCTCCTCGACGATATGGGGCGTGACGGCGGTGTCGGCCTGCATTTCGCCATCGATCATCAGTCCGGGGGCGCGCTGGCGAACCAGGTCCACCGCGCGGCGGACTTTGTCGGCAAGGGGGTAGCGCGTGGCCATGCTGTCGTTCTCCAATTTCGGAAGCACACGGCATCCGCTGTCGGACAAGGTACGGCGCGCGGTGGAACTGGTTCGCCAGCGCGCCCCCGGACTGATGATCGATGGCGAGATGCAGGCGGATACGGCCGTCACGCCGCAGATCATCGATGAGACTTACCCCTTCAGCACGCTAAAAGGCGGCGCCAACGTTCTGGTCTTCCCCAACCTGGAAGCCGGCAACATCGCGTACAAGTTGCTGCAGCGGATCGGCGGCGCGGAACTGATCGGCCCGCTGCTCACCGGCCTGGCCAAACCCGTGCACGTCCTCCAGCGCGGCTCCGAGGTGAACGACATCGTTCACGTGGCGGCGGTCGCAGTGGTGGATGCGCAGGAGGTGGGCAAGCCCTACCGCACGCTGGCGGAAGTGCCGGTGAAGTAGCTTGGGCAACCGGCAGGTTGGCAGACGGAAGCGTCTGCCCCGCCTTGCTACGTGTTGATCGGAATCTGGCGAGC
>Ga0116223_10005707_pt1 | contig 10395 bp, 9 predicted proteins | sample Sb_taG_3_FD_90092 | JGI IMG/M metagenome (GOLD analysis project Ga0116223, IMG submission 90092) | Peat soil microbial communities from Weissenstadt, Germany - Sb_50d_a_PC metaG | ecosystem: Environmental > Terrestrial > Soil > Wetlands > Peat | place: Germany: Weissenstadt | collected 2010-09-21 | reverse complement strand
TACGTGCGCTTTACGCCCAGTGATTCCGAGCAACGCTAGCCCCCTTCGTATTACCGCGGCTGCTGGCACGAAGTTAGCCGGGGCTTCTTCTGCGGGTACCGTCATTATCTTCCCCGCCGAAAGAGCTTTACAACCCTAGGGCCTTCATCACTCACGCGGCATGGCTGGATCAGGCTTGCGCCCATTGTCCAATATTCCCCACTGCTGCCTCCCGTAGGAGTCTGGGCCGTGTCTCAGTCCCAGTGTGGCTGATCATCCTCTCAGACCAGCTACTGATCGTCGCCTTGGTGAGCCGTTACCTCACCAACTAGCTAATCAGACGCGGGCCGATCCTTCGGCGATGAATCTTTCTCCAAAGTCGTTAAACCTTGGACGTATCCGGTATTAATCCAAGTTTCCCTGGCCTATCCCGAACCGAAGGGTACGTTCCCACGCGTTACTCACCCGTCTGCCGCTTCCGTATTGCTACGGCCGCTCGACTTGCATGTGTTAGGCCTGCCGCCAGCGTTCGTTCTGAGCCAGGATCAAACTCTCAAGTTGGATGAGAATTGAAGCTGGCTGGTCACTGTCTGACGTACGCATCGGTTGCCCGATGCGCCATTTGACGAGTCCCAAGCACATCTATCTTCGAGCAAGCTCGAAGACATCGATGAACTTGATAAACGTGACCGCCAAAGTCTTCTCCGGCGCGTGCATAGTGACGCGCCGCGCAAGGACTTCGCCGTCCACGTTTCTCTTTCTTCCGATTCAATTGTCAAACAGCAGAATGGTGCCGGAGACGCCCAAACGGCGAAACGTCCTCTCCCCGGCCTTTCAGTCGGGTGGCTTTTGGCCCGAGAAACTCGAGAGAAACGTCCGCGTCTGCCGCTCAAGGGCGGCGTCGCCAGCAAACGTCGCTTATAAGTCCCGCCCGAATGAGCTGTCAACACGGATTTCAAACAATCGCCGCGCGGTGCGCGGCAAAACCGCGAACTAAGCCCGGCAATTCTCGACCGGAATCCATCTTGCGGCGCTTTAGAGATATGGTGGTGCGGGAGGCTCGTTCAAGACCCGTCCCGCGATGGCGGAGAGAAAATTGCCGGAAGATCAAAGCTCGCATCCGCTGCTGGCGAACGCCACGCGCTGCTGGATCTTGACCGACGGCAAGATCGGCGATGAGGTTCAATGCCGCGGCCTCGCCGAGGCCCTGCACATCAAGGCGGAGCTTCGCCGCGTTTCACCGCGCAGCATCTATGCCTGGGCGATGCCCTTCGGTCCGATCGATCCGCGCGAGGGCCCGCACGCGCAAGGCAGTCCCCTCGCGCCGCCCTATCCCGATCTCGCGATCGCGGCGGGGCGCCGCACGGTCCCCTATCTGCGCGCCGTGAAACGCCTCTCGAAAGGCGCAACCTTCACGGTCTTTCTCAAGGACCCCTATTGCAGCCGCACCTTCGCCGACCTCATCATCGTGCCCGAACACGATCGGCTGCGCGGCGACAATGTCGTCACCGCGCTCACGCCCGCCAATCGGCTCTCGGCCGAGGCGCTTGCCGCGGCGCGGATGAAGCCGGATCCGCGGATCGCCGGCCTGCCGCGCCCTCGCGTCGCACTGCTCCTCGGCGGCCCGAGCACGCATCATCGCTATGGCGCGAAAGAGGCGGCGGATCTCGCTGCAATTGCCGCTCTCGTCGCGCGCGAGGGGAGAGGCCTGATGGTCACGCCGTCGCGCCGCACGCCGAAGGCTACGCTCGCCGCCATCCGCGCCGCCGTGCCGGAGAGCGCTTTCGTCTGGGACGGGGCCGGCGCCAATCCCTATCTCGCCATCCTCGCCCATGCCGAGGCGCTCATCGTCACGGGCGACAGCGTCAATATGGTTGGAGAGGCGGTGGCGACCGGCAAGCCGGTGCATGTCTACGAACCTTCCGGCGGCCACAAAAAGTTTGACGCCTATCTCGATCGGCTCGAAGCGCTCGGCGCGATACGGCGCTGGCGGGGCAGGCTCGAAGATTGGACCTATGCGCCGATCAACGCCACGCCGGCGATGGCCGAAGAGATCGCGCAAAGATATCTGGCTGCGCGTCCCCTCTCCCCGCTTGCGGGGAGAGGGTTAGGGTGAGGGGCGAGGTGATTAGCCGCGATATTGGAGCTAATCACCCAGCCCCTCGGCTCACCTCTCGCCGCAAGCGGGAGAGGCGGCAGCGGCGCTAAAATGCGAACGCGTAGATCGTTCCATCGGCGCCGACATAGAGACGGTCCTGCGTCGCAATGAGAGTCTGGAAATGGCGCAAGCCATCGAGGCTCGGTCCGCTGAACAAAGCTTCGCCCGTATCGCCTTTGAACGCATGCAGCCGATTGTCACCTTCGGCGCCGAGATCCCAGACGATCGGATCGGACCGCCCGTCAGTGGTCGTCACGATCGGCGCCCCCACGCCTGAGACCGGCGCACACCAGGCGGTCGTGAGCGCCGGAGGCGTCCCGCGGATTGCGAGCACAACAAGGCCGCCTCCCCACTCCCATTTCGGACAGGCGGCGCCCGTTCCCGGAAATGCCACATAGACGGAATCCGCCATGGGATAGGCGGCCGCTGCCGCAAAAATCTCGCGCGTCGAGACTTTTGCGACCGCGAGCGCGCCGCCGATGCCGCCGAGATTGGCCGCATCGAGCAGATAGGCTTTGCCGTCCTTGCCGAGCGCGATGACCAGAGACTGGCGCCCGTTTCCGGCAGGAACATCGAACAAAACGGGCGACGTTCCGCCAAGGTCCGTATCGCGCGCGTCGAGGCTGCGCCAGTCGTCCGGCGCGAAGAAGTCTTTCGCATCGGCGGGGCCTTGGAGATCGGGCGGAAGACGGATAACCGCCTCGCCATCGCCCCATGTCTTCGCGTCGAAGGTGTTGCCGGTCGCCACGAAGAGCGAGGTCCCGTCGGAGGCGACGCCACCCGGCGCCCAAATGCCGCCGCCCACCGCGCGCGTCGCCCAGCTCATGACCTTGCGCGGGTCGGAAAGGGAAATGCCCACCAATGTTCCGTGATAAGGGCCGCAATCGCCCCAATGGCCGCCGAACGGCACATAGAGCGTGCCCGCGACGACCAGCAGAGCGCCCCGTTGGTTCTGAACGCGCGCGATGAAGAGCGGCTGTTTGCCTGCGAGCGCGGCCGCTACGTCGACCGGCCAGCCAGGCAGGATTGCCCCGTCCTTCAAGGCCAGCGCGAAGACGAGATGATGCGGCTCGGAGGATTGCGCCACATCGGCATCGAGAAACAGGGTTTGGCTCGCCGGATCGATCACCGGCGTGCCGGTTATGCCGAGCGGAGAGATGTTGCCGCAAGGCAGCAAGGAGCGCGCGACGGGTGTTCCGAGCTCGCGCTTCCAGACAATGTGGCCGGTGTGTGCGTCGAGCGCGTAAACGACATTGTCTTCGGTCACGGCGATGAGGAGGGCGGGACTCGATCCCGCCGGCTGCCAATAGAGCGGCTGCGCATAGACATTTCCGGAAAGATCGGCATGGAAGGCCGGATCGAGGTGAAGCGACCGGGCCCGCTCCCAGGTCAGGCCGGGCACGATGAAATGTCCGCTGCGTTCGGAGTCGCCATGGTAGGTCAGAACTGAAGAATCGGCGCGCGCCGGCAGGCCCGCGGCGTTCAAGGCGACGGCTGCGAGAAGGGCAAGCAGAGGTTTCATCGCGGCACCATCGGGTCTGGCGCCGACGCAAAGGCGCTTTGGATTGTCGGCGCCGGGCAAACCCCGCAGCAACGGCCGAGGTTCCCGCTGCAGAGAAGAGTCTTCGCCTATCAGCCTGCGTTGGGCTTGATGAAATTCAGTCTAGAACGCGAACGCATAGATGGTTCCATCGGCGCCGACATAGAGATGATCCTGCGTCGCGATGAGCGTCTGGAGGCGATGCAAGCCGGCCAAACCCTGCTGCGGTCCGCTGAACAGGACTTCGCCCGTATCGCCTTTGAACGCGTGCAGAAATCCGTCACCTTGCGCACCGACCGCCCAGACGATTGCGTTGGAGCGGCCATCGGTGGTCGTCACGATCGGCGCTCCGAAGCCCTTCATTTGCGCGCACCACGCGGTGCCAAGCGTCGGAGGATTGCCGCCGTGGATGGAAAGGACGATGAGGCCTCTCTGCGACTCCGCGGCCGGACAGCCAATTCCTTCGGTTGGAAATGCCACGTAGATGGAATCAGCCATCGGATAGACGGCCGCGCCGGCATAGGCCCCGTGCGTCGAGACTTTGGCGACGGCCAGCGCCCCGCCGACGCCGCCGAGATTCACCCGATCGAGAAGATAGGCTTTTCCGTCCTTGCCGATGGCGAGGACAACGGGGCGTTGGCTATCTCCGTCGGGAAGGTCGATCAACAAAGGTGATATTCCGCCAAGATCGGAGTCCTGGGCATCGAGATCGCGCCAATCGTCGGGCGTGAAGTAGTCGCCTTGATCGGGAGGACCTTGCAGATCGAGCGAGAGGCGAATGACGGCTTCGCCGTCCGCCCAGTCCATCGCGTCGTACGTGTTACCGGTCGCTACGAAAAGCGAGAGGCCGTCGGAAGCAACGCCCCCGGGCGCCCAGACGCCGCCGCCCGCCGCGCGCGTCGCCCAGCGCATAACCTTAGTCGGATCGGAGAGGGGAATACCCACCACCGTTCCGTGATAGGGACGACAATCGAAGAAGCTGCCGAACGGCACGTAAAGCGTCCCTCCGACGACCAAAAGCGCGCCGCGCTGGTTCTGAAGGTCGGCAACGAAGGGCGGATCTTTGCCTGCGAGCGCTCCCACCACATCGACCGGCCATCCCGGCAGGATCGCCCCGTCCTTCAAAGCCAATGCGAAAACGAAATGCCCGGCGCCGGAAGGCCCAGCCACAGCGGCATCGACAAAGAGGGTTTGGCTCGCCCGATCGATCACCGGCGTGCCGGTTACTCCGAGAGGATCAATGTCCCCGCAAGCCAGCGAGGAGAGCGGGACGGGGGCGCCGAGTGCGCGTTGCCAAAGAGTATGGCCGGTGCGCGCGTCGAGCGCGTAAACCACATTGCTTTCGGTCACGACAATGAGGACAGCTGAATCCGAGCCCGGCGGCTGCCAAAACAGCGGCTGCGCATAGACCGGTCCGGAAAGCTCGGCGTGGAACGCCGGGTCGAAGTGAAGCGATCGGGCCCGTTCCCAGGTCAGGTCGGGTACGATGAAATGCCCATTGCGTTCAGAGCCACCGTGGTAGCTCAGGACTGAGAAGGGATCGGCTCGCGCCAGCAGGGCGCCGGCGATCAGGGCGGCGGCGGCCGCGAGGAGGGCAAACAGGGTACGCATCATTACACCGCCGTGGCGAAGCGTCAGCACTGCTTAATAGCGCCCACGCTGCGCGCTGGCCACGAGGAAATCGCGGAAGACCTGAACGCGGGCCACATTCTTCATCTCTTCCGCATAGACGAGATAGCATTCGAGCTCCGGCATCGGCGCCTGCGGCAGCAGCTGAACGAGGTCCGGCTTATTCATATAGTCGGGCAGGATGGCGATGCCGACGCCATTCTCCACGGCGCGCCAGAGGGCCGTGATGTTGTTGACCGACATCGCGGGCTCGCGGGGGTTCTTGGCGTCGCGGCCGAGATGGAGCAGGGCGTTGAGGTCGTCGAGGAATCCCGGCGCGTTGTAGCTGAGCAGCCGGTGGTGGTCGAGATCCTCGAGCGTCTGCGGCTGGCCGTGCCGTTTCAGATAATCGGCCGAAGCATAGAGGTGGTAGTGCACGGTGAACAGGCGGCGTCGAATGAGATCCGGCTGCAACGGCTCGCGCAGGCGCAAGGCCACGTCCGCCTCGCGCATGGCGAGATCGAGCTCGTCGTCTGACAGGATTACCTTCAATCTGAGTTCGGGATAAAGTTCGAGGAACTGGCCGAGGCGCGGCGCGAGCCAATTGGTGCCGATCCCGAAGGTCGCGGTGATGCGCAATTCTCCGTGCGGTTTTTCGCGGCTGTCGATCAAGCTCGCCTGCACCGCTTCGAGCTTGGCCATCACCTCCCGCACCGTGCGGAACAGGAGCTCGCCCTGTTCGGTCAGGATGAGACCGCGGGCGTGGCGACGGAACAGCGGAACGGCAAGCTCCTGTTCGAGGGCGCCCACCTGCCGGCTCACAGCAGACTGGCTGAGCCCCAGGACCGCGCCGGCACGGGTGAAGGACCCGGCTTCCGCCGCCGCATGGAAGATGCGCAGCTTGTCCCAATCCATGGATGCCTCCGCACCCGCGGTAGTGCGCGAACCTTCTCCCACAGGGGGAAGGGATGCGCGCCACCGTTTGTGTTCGACCAATTCCCCGCCAGTATGCAAAACGAGACCGCCCCGCTTACTCCGCCGCGGCGCGGTGATGGGCTTTCGCCGCGAGCCAACGCTCGGCTTCGAGCGCCGCCATGCAGCCGAGGCCCGCCGCCGTCACTGCCTGGCGATAGATGTCGTCGGTCACGTCGCCCGCGGCGAAGACGCCCGGCACGTTGGTCGCCGTCGAGAACGGTGCGGTTTTCAGATAGCCGTTCGGCTTGGCCTCGACCTGGCCGAGGAAAAGATCGGTCGCCGGTGCATGGCCGATCGCGACGAACACGCCGTCGGCCGCAACCTCGCTGAAGATCCCTGTCTTGACGTTCCTGAGCCGGACATGGGTGACGCGCGTCGGCTCTTCCTCGGTGCCGCAGATCTCGTCGACGACGCTGTCCCAGATCACCTCGACATTGGGCGTCTTGAACAACCGATCTTGAAGGATCTTCTCGGCGCGGAAGCTCTCGCGGCGATGGACCACCGTGACCTTGCTGGCGAGATGGCTGAGATAGAGTGCCTCTTCCACCGCCGTGTTGCCGCCGCCCACCACGACGACCGGCATGCCGCGGTAGAAGAACCCGTCGCAGGTGGCGCAGGCGGAGACGCCATAGCCCTTGAACCTCGCTTCGGATGGAAGGCCGAGCCACTTTGCCTTGGCGCCGGTGGCGATCACCAGCGCGTCGCAGGAATAGGTCTTTTCGCTGTCGCCGTGCAGAAGGAAAGGCCGCAAGCCGAGATCCACCTTGACGATGTGGTCGGCCACCAGCCTGGTGCCCACGTGTTCGGCCTGAAGCCGCATTTGCTCTATGAGCCAAGGGCCCTGGATCGGCTTGGCGAAGCCAGGATAGTTCTCGACGTCTGTCGTGATCATCAACTGACCGCCCGCTTCGAAGCCGGCAATCAAGAGAGGCTCGAGCAGGGCGCGCGCGGCATAGATCGCCGCGGTATAACCAGCGGGTCCCGATCCGACGACGATGAGCTTGGAATGAAGCGGGTTTCTGCCGGCTGCGCCGCTCATGAAAGCCTTTCTCGCCGGGGTCCGCCGGCGCGGGCCGCCGCCTGTCCGGACCGCCCTCGCCGCAATCTATGGGCCGGTCGGCTTCGCCGCAACCCGTCGGCGTCACCAAAGCAATGGCACCAGCCGGTACCTCACCTGCCGCGCATAATCGGCATAACCCGGGAGCCCCTGTTGCAAGGTGCGGTCTTCTAGAATCGTGCGAAGGACAAGCACGCCCGAGAGCGCGAGCGCGCCGAGCAGGCCCCACCAGGAGCCGAGCATCAGCGGCGCCGCGAAAAACAGGAGGAGCACCGCCGCATACATGGGATGGCGGACAATCGCGTATGGCCCGGTCGATACGACCCGTTGCCCGCGTTCGCTCTGCAGGCGCACGACCGTTACCACGAAAGGGTTGGTGCGGAACACGAGAAAAATTGCGCTCATCGCGGCAAGGACGCCGGCGAGGCCCAGCGCTTGGACCCAGAGCGGCACGTCCGACCAATGAAAGCGCTTGGCATCGAGACCGATCAGCACCAGCCACGCGAGCCAGAGGATCGTCACGGCCGAGAGGACGAGCCTATCCCACAATGGCTGGCCTTGCTGGAAAATGCCTTTCGCGCGCTCCTCGAGCAGCGCCGGATCATGGCGCAGCAGCATGAGAGAGGTCGCGATCGCCCACCCGACGAAGAAAATCACGAAGAGCCAGCCGGCCGGCCAGGCGAGCGTGCCTGCTCCAAGGAAGAGCGGCAGCGCGGAGAAGGCCAAAGTCTCGGCGAACCCGATCGCGAACTTCTTGTGCATGAACATTCCCTTCGCGCGCGCTGTAACGAACTAGCTAGCTTACCTGAAATCGACATGATTGCGGTTGCACGTCGCGCGACCTGCATGAGATTGGGTGCGATGGTCGTCCCAACCGCCGAGATCTCCGATGCCATCTGCCGCGCCTTCGCGCGGGCCAAGCGCTATGACGAGCCGTACCTGTATTTCTACGCCGACGATCTGCTGCCGCAGGCGCTTGCCGAGGCTTTGGCGCTGTTGCCGATCGAAGCCCCCGATCCGTCGCGCTTTTCAGGTCAGCGCGATGCTCAGAACGAGGCGCGGTTCTTTATCAACGCGGCGGCGGTGCGGCGCTGTCGATCGGGACGGTTTTTTGGCTCGAGCCCCATACCCTTGTTGAAAAGAAATTTACCTGCTTGATTTCACTTGCTGAAAATGAATGGCAGGCGGATCTCGGAACGGCTATTTACAGCTCGCACAACAGGCTTCACAGACAGGCGCCGTTCCGCCGCAACGGCGCCCCGATGTTCGTACCGGACGCCGCCACTTGGCATGGCTTCGAGAAACGGCCGATCGCAGGCCTGCGGCCCTCCCTCATCCTGAACTATGTCGGGCCGCAATGGCGCGAGCGCGGGCAATTGGCCTTTCCGAATCGGCCGGTCCCGCTCGACGCGTCACGAGGTTAGCGCGGCGCCGGCTCCAAGGTGAGACCCGTGATGCCCGCCGTTATGTCGACACCGGGCTGCGCATTGACCGAAAGCGGCTGCAGGCCGATCGAACGGGCATTGCCGCCGACGAGCGCATTCGCGCCAAAGCCCGGACCGAAGGACACGTCGGCGGAGGCACCGCCATACTGGCCGGCAAGCGCGTAGCGGCCCGGCTCCGGCGTCGCGGCAAAGACTTCCCAAGCGAGCCGACCCGGTCCGGTGGAGCCGAGGTCGATGCCGATATTGGTGATGGTGCCGACATAATAGTCCGGCGGACCGTATGAGCGGCTGAACCGGCACGACAGCGCCCGGCTCGACGTGATGATCAGCCCGACCCCGGGAGAGACATTGCACTCGAGAAGGCCGATTTGGTCCGCCTTGGCCACATCGGCCGAGCCGAGCCAGACCGGAACGAACAAAGCGAAAAGAGCGGGCAATACTGGACGCCACCGACGCATGGATCATCTCCTTGGTCTCGTTTAACGGTCGGGCTGACGCTCAGTTCCACGCCAGATGGACGAAATCATGGCGTAACGCCGGTGAGCAACGTCGCCGATGCCCAATCGATTGCGGCATCTACGGCCATTTTACCAGCGGCGGCATGGACGAGAGGATCGAATCCACATTGCCCCCGGTCTTCAGGCCGAAGATCGTGCCGCGGTCATAGAGGAGATTGAATTCGACGTAGCGGCCGCGCCGCACGAGCTGCTCGTCGCGCTCCGCTTCGTTCCAGGGCTTGGAAAAATTGCGCCGTACGATCTCCGGGTAGATTTCGACGAATGTCTCGCCGACGTCGCGGGTGAAGGCGAAATCCGCCGCGAAGCCTGCTGGCGTCGCCAGATAATCGAAGAAGATTCCGCCGATCCCGCGCGGCTCGTTGCGGTGCTTCAGGTAGAAATATTCGTCGCACCATCTTTTGAAATGGTCATAGTCCGCGACTTGCGGATGCCGCGCGCAAGCCCCCTTCATGGCCGCATGAAAATCGATCGAATCCTGATCCTCCTGCCTGCGGCGCCGGTCGAGCGCCGGCGTCAGATCGGCGCCGCCGCCGAACCAGGCCTTGCGGGTCACGACATAACGGCAGTTCATGTGCACGGTGGGCACGTGCGGGTTGAACGGATGAGCGATCAGCGAAATGCCGGAGGCCCAGAAGCGCGGATCCACCTCGGCATCGGGAATCTGGCGGGCGAACTCAGCCGGGAATGCGCCGTAGACGGTGGAACAATGGACGCCCGCCTTTTCGAACAGCCGGCCGTGAAGGAGCGCCATCCTGCCGCCGCCGCCGTCTGCGCCGGTATGGTCGCTGCGGACCCACTCGGTGGTGCTGAAGCGGCCGGCTCGCTGGCCCACCTCGGCAAAGGGGCCGGCGCATTCCTCTTCCAGGGCTTCGAAGACGCCGAGGATCTCAGTTTGCAGCTTCTCGAAGCAGGCGCGTGTTTCGGCCTGCCGAATCTTGAGGTCCCTCGTCTCGCTCATCGATCGGACCCCTGCGGCATGGATTGGCCTAGCATCTAGCCCATTTTATTCACGACAGGCGGGATTTGTGGCTGACGAGCGTGGCGTAATGCTTTGATATAGCGTAGGATTTGGTTGCTGACACCATGCCCTCGCGCTATCGCGCCAACCACGCTCG